>ERZ791834.115-NODE-115-length-72391-cov-8.3721_pt1 | contig 72391 bp, 69 predicted proteins | sample MGYA00510293_ERZ791834 | MGnify/ENA primary metagenome ERZ791834 (study PRJEB30046, sample SAMN00715253) | human gut metagenome | study: EMG produced TPA metagenomics assembly of the A metagenome-wide association study of gut microbiota in type 2...
ATCAAAAGACAGGAAGAAGGAAAAATCATCAAAACTGGTATCGTAGGTGCCGGACAGATGGGACGAGGAATGGTAACACAGATGGTACTGATGAACGGTATCACACCAGCCATCGTATCTGACATCAAAGTAGAAAATGCGGTTCACGCATTCAAATATGCTGGAGTATCAGATGAAGACATCGTAGTTGCAAAAACACTTGCAGATGCAAACGTAGCAATGGAAGCAGGAAAATATGTAGCATGTGAAGACGCAAACTTCGTATCCCAAGCAAACTTAGTAGAGTGTGCGATCGATGCAACAGGAGTTCCAGATGTCGGAGCAAAAGTAGCAACAGACGCAATGAAGAATAAAAAACACGTCGTTATGTTAAATGTAGAAACAGACGTAGTTATCGGGCCATACTTAAAGAAATTAGCTCAGAAAGAAGGAGTCATCTACACAGGATCCGCAGGAGATGAACCTGGAGCAGTCATGGAATTATACAGCTTTGCCAAAGCCATGGGAATGAACGTGGAAGTCATGGGTAAAGGAAAGAACAATAAGATCGACTACGAATGCAACCCAGATACAGTCTTAGAAGAAGCAACACGCCGTGTCATGAGTCCAAAGATGTTATGTGCGTTCAAAGACGGAACAAAGACAATGGTAGAGATGACAGCGATGTCCAACTACACAGGACTGATCCCAGATGTGATCGGAGGACACGGACCAAAGACAGCACCGGGAACAGAAGGTGTCAAAGAATTAAATGATATCTTTAAATTAAAAGAAGACGGTGGAATCTTAAATAAACACGGAGTTGTAGAATATGTAAACGGAATCGCACCAGGAGTATTTGTAACAGTATCCACACCAAATGAAGAGATCGCATACCAGATGGGATACCACAGCATGGGACCTGGACCATTATGGACATTATACAGACCATTCCATCTGTGCAACTTAGAGACACCATTAACAGTAGCCAAAGCCGTGATCGACGGAGAAGTTACATGCGTACCAATCGACGGATTAGTATCAGAGTGTATCACAAGAGCGAAGATCGACCTGAAAGCAGGACAGACGATCGATGGTATCGGAGGATACACAACACACGGATCAATCGCCACAGCAGAAGAATCTAATGCAAAAGGATATGTACCATTTGGATTAGTAACAAACAAAGCTGTCATGAAGAGAGATGTCAAGAAAGGACAGTTGCTTACATACGATGATATCGAATTAGATAAGAGCACACTGATCTACAAGTTAAGAAAAGAACAGGATGCTATGTACGGAAGAAACGTATTATAAAAATACGTCTAAAAATCGACACTTTAACTGACCGGAGAGCCTGTGACAGGAATAGAATAATATGTTCCTGTTACAGGCTCTCTTAATTTGTGAAAATAAAAACAATAGGTATACAATGATGGTTGCGTAAAAATGCACAAAAAATAAGAAAAATTGAATAAGAAAATAAATGATATTGACAAATAGAAACAAAGTAGATAAAATAAGTGTAACAAAAGTGATTAACAGGCACAAATGTAAAGTATAAAAATATACAGAATTACTAAAAACAAAAAGGAAGGAGATTTTACAGTGAGTGGTATTTCAAAGATGTTATTAATCGTATTCGTATTGTTTATTCTGCAGGCCTTGGGAGGCTGGTATCAGATTCAGAATTACAGGAAAGCAATGAGAAGAGTTCATCAGTATGGGAATGTCGGATTTGGACAGAGAAAAGGAAGGCTTACAGCAGGATATATCATTATGATCGCATGCGACCATGATGGAATTATCACGAGATGTGAAATCATGCAGGGATTAAGCTTCTTAGCAAAATTCAAGCCGTTAAATGAATTTCTTGGAAAAGATATGAAAGGAAGAAGCATTTACGAATTCCTTGATGATATGAAAGATTTTGATAAGAAACAAAAAAAGAAATATAAAGGTTATATCAATGCATTTGAAGCACTTGACCAGAGGCTTCAGGATACAAAGCTTGAAGAAGATCAGAAAGAAGCAGTCAGTCAGGAAATACAGGATGCACTAGCATAAAATTTGATATACATGGAACAAAGAACAAACGATAGCCGCTTACAGATCAGGGCCCAAGGATGTGAGATGGTTATGAAATGTTTTGAGTGACATTTATATAGAACTTGCGTTTTTAATTAAATTAGGAGCAAAAAGGAGGATAAAATTATGGAAGTTGTTTCTAACATTGCAAACGGTTTCATCGGTCTGTTCAATGCAGGTGGAGAAACATTTATGGGATGGGTAACAGGAATCATTCCACTGGTTATCTGCTTAATGACAGCGGTTAATGCGGTGATCGGATTCATCGGTGTTGAACGAGTGGAAGGTTTCTGCCAGAAGATTACAAAGTATACGATCCTTCGTTATACATTACTTCCAGTTATGGCAGACATTTTCTTAACAAACCCAGCACAGTATACATTTGGACGTTTCTTAAAGAAAGAACATAAAGCAGCGTTTTATGATGCTAGCGTTTCTTTCTGTCATCCAATTACAGGTTTGTTCCCTCATGCGAATGCAGGTGAGTTATTCGTATACATGGGAATTGCATCAGGTCTTCAGAAAGCAGGATATTCCATTGGTGGACTTGCAGTAAGATATTTCATCGTCGGTGTTATTGTAATTCTGATCCGTGGAATCTTATGTGAACGTATCTATGCAGCATTAAGCAAACGATAATCTGGAAGGAGGAAAACGAATATGTATAAAACAATTACGATCAAAGCCGGAAGCGGTGGATGGGGAGGACCATTAACAATCTCTCCAACAGAGAAATGCAATAAGATCTTAAGTGTTACAGGTGGAGGAATCCATCCGGTTGCTCAAAGAATCGCAGCAATGACAGGAGGAAAAGCCGTTGACGGATTTAAAGAGACTCTTCCTGATGATGAAGTCTTAGTAGCAGTCGTTGACTGTGGTGGAACAGCCCGATGCGGTGTATATCCAAAGAAAGGAATTTACACAGTTAACATCGAGCCTGTTGGTAAAGCAGGACCTCTTGCAAAATATATCACACCAGAGATTTATGTATCAGCAGTTACAGAAAATGATATCTTTGAATCTGACTATGCTGGACATATCAAAGGAAACCCAGCAGCACAGGCAGCCGAAACAGTAGCTGCAGCACCACAACCAAAATCAAAAGCACAGGCAAAAGAAGAAATTGCAAAAGCAAGTGAAGGTAAGAAAGAAAATATCGTTGTCCGCATCGGTAAAGTTGTCGGACGTGTGGTAAATATCTGTTTCCAGGCAGGTCGTGATACGATAGAGATGGTCGTTGGAACAATCCTTCCATTCATGGCATTTACAGCAACACTGCTTGGTATCATTTCAGCCAGCGGCCTTGGAAATGTCATTGCGAAACAATTTCACCAATCTGTTCTACAGTACCTGGAATGGTAGCGATTGCATTTGTCTGTGGTATTCCAATCCTTTCTCCAGTTCTTGGACCCGGAGCCGTTATCGCACAGGTAGTCGGAACATTGCTTGGATCCCAGTTTGCACTTGGAAACATTCCTGCACAGTATGCACTTCCAGCCTTATTTGCAATTGATGCTCAGGTAGGATGTGACTTTATTCCAGTAGGATTATCACTTGGAGAAGCTGATTCAGAAACAATCGAATATGGTGTTCCAGCCGTATTATTTGAACGTCTGGTTACAGGACCATTAGCCGTATTGATCGCATTTGCATTTAGTATTGGAATGTATTAATCAATCACTCACACAGGTTATGTCATAGAAAGGAAATCATCAAATGAAATATCAGTCTAAAATAGTTGGGTTAGGTCCAGATGCGTTAGCATTTCTGGATGATGAAGATATGAATTTTATTATTATTTTTAATGAGGATGCACCTCCGGAACTTGCAGAGCTTTCAGTACTTCATACCAAAGCGGAGTTAAAAGAAGATCCAGCAGTAGGAGATACATTCAGAATCGGTAAAAAAGAATATAAGATCAGTGCAGTTGGTTGGGAAGCACCTCATACTTTGTCCCAGCTAGGTCATTGTACTCTGGATTTCAAAGGTGGAGATGAGGCAGAACGTCCAGGATGCATATCACTGGAAGGAGAGAAGCTGACTCCAGAAGATCTGGAAATTGGCGGATTGATTGAGATTTATTAAGATTAAGAATTGAGATTTTCTAAAAAGGTCTGTGGAGATTACCATCCACAGACCTTTGATCATTTTACAGTATTTTTCTAAAAGATTTTATAAGAGAGATAAAGCGGTTTCTTTATCTGTAAAAAATGCAGTAACGAGATGACGAGATAATACAGCATGTATGATTTCTGTTTTCTCAAGACCTTCAGCGATAGCAATCACACAGCGGGCGTGATCCGCAATTTTAAAGACATCTGCTTTGATAAGATTTTTGGTAAGTGCTGTATCGATCGTATTTCCGTCCTTGGATAAAAACTGTAATGCGAAATCTCCGACAGCATCGTATTGTTTTAATTCTTTGATGGATTCATTAGAGAGAATATGATGTCGTGTTAGGAAGGAAGAATGAAAACTTCCGATTCCGTTGATCACAAGATCTGCATTTTCTGCCTGAGAAAGAACAGACTGGGTGTTTTCGTTCTGGCTTAAAGCTTTGTATTCTTCTTTGGAAGAACAAAAAGCTGGAGCATGAAGAACGCCTGCATTTCCCTGAATTCTTTCGGCAAGTTTTAATGCACTGTAGTTTGGCAGTGTTTCAAATGTTGTTCCAAAACTTCCAGCGAGTGGTACAACATTTGTATCAGGAAGCTGCATAGGCATCAGCTCATTGATAAAACGTGAAACTGCATTTCCCCATCCAACTGCAATGGTGTCATTGGGTTTTATGACAGAAATAAAATAATTGGCGGCGGCTTGAGCGACATAGTCTTTGTATGTATCATCACGATCGATGACAACAACCTTTTGTAAATTATATTTTTGCTGCAAGGTTTCTTCCAGATCAGAATCTCCAGAGAGCGGAGAGTCAATTGTGATCTTTACAATACCAAGTTCCAAAGCCTTTGCTAAAAGTTTTGAAACCCAGGGACGCGAAACATTTAAACGTTTCGCAATTTCTTGTTGTGAAAAATGATTTTTATAATAAAGATTTGCTGCTAGCAGAATCTTATTATACATTAAATCATCCGTTTCTTTCTTTGCCATGAAGTGACTCCTTTCGATGAAAACAACAATAGGCACATATGTAACTGTGATTTAATGAGATTATATAGTAAAAGAGCAGTTTATTCAAGTAAAATAAAGAAAAATCAGAAAAAGTATTGACGAACATATGTAAACTGTATATAATACAAGTATCAAAAGTAATTGATAAGCACATATGTAACTTCAAACGATTTTCAATCAGATAGGAGAATGAGATTATGTTAAACATGGACCAGAAACTGATCAAAAGACAGGAAGAAGGAAAAATCATCAAAACTGGTATCGTAGGTGCCGGACAGATGGGACGAGGAATGGTAACACAGATGGTACTGATGAACGGTATCACACCAGCCATCGTATCTGACATCAAAGTAGAAAATGCGGTTCACGCATTCAAATATGCTGGAGTATCAGATGAAGACATCGTAGTTGCAAAAACACTTGCAGATGCAAACGTAGCAATGGAAGCAGGAAAATATGTAGCATGTGAAGACGCAAACTTCGTATCCCAAGCAAACTTAGTAGAGTGTGCGATCGATGCAACAGGAGTTCCAGATGTCGGAGCAAAAGTAGCAACAGACGCAATGAAGAATAAAAAACACGTCGTTATGTTAAATGTAGAAACAGACGTAGTTATCGGGCCATACTTAAAGAAATTAGCTCAGAAAGAAGGAGTCATCTACACAGGATCCGCAGGAGATGAACCTGGAGCAGTCATGGAATTATACAGCTTTGCCAAAGCCATGGGAATGAACGTGGAAGTCATGGGTAAAGGAAAGAACAATAAGATCGACTACGAATGCAACCCAGATACAGTCTTAGAAGAAGCAACACGCCGTGTCATGAGTCCAAAGATGTTATGTGCGTTCAAAGACGGAACAAAGACAATGGTAGAGATGACAGCGATGTCCAACTACACAGGACTGATCCCAGATGTGATCGGAGGACACGGACCAAAGACAGCACCGGGAACAGAAGGTGTCAAAGAATTAAATGATATCTTTAAATTAAAAGAAGACGGTGGAATCTTAAATAAACACGGAGTTGTAGAATATGTAAACGGAATCGCACCAGGAGTATTTGTAACAGTATCCACACCAAATGAAGAGATCGCATACCAGATGGGATACCACAGCATGGGACCTGGACCATTATGGACATTATACAGACCATTCCATCTGTGCAACTTAGAGACACCATTAACAGTAGCCAAAGCCGTGATCGACGGAGAAGTTACATGCGTACCAATCGACGGATTAGTATCAGAGTGTATCACAAGAGCGAAGATCGACCTGAAAGCAGGACAGACGATCGATGGTATCGGAGGATACACAACACACGGATCAATCGCCACAGCAGAAGAATCTAATGCAAAAGGATATGTACCATTTGGATTAGTAACAAACAAAGCTGTCATGAAGAGAGATGTCAAGAAAGGACAGTTGCTTACATACGATGATATCGAATTAGATAAGAGCACACTGATCTACAAGTTAAGAAAAGAACAGGATGCTATGTACGGAAGAAACGTATTATAGAAAAAATACTTACACTTTCCTGTCGTATTTTTATACGGCGGGAAAGAAATTAAAATGGTGAATGTAAATTAGGAGGAAAACGGATGTTAGTAACTTTAAAAGAATTACTTGACCAGGCCAAAATAGAGCATAAAGCGGTAGGTGCATTTAATGGAACTACATTAGAGGCGATCCGTGGTATTATTCAGGCAGCAGAAGAATTGAATTGTCCAGTAATTCTGCAACATGCACAGAGTCATGATGATATCATTGATCTAGAAGAAATCGGACCAGTTATGAAATATTATGCAGAACGTGCAAAGGTTCCTGTAGCACTTCATTTAGATCATGGAAGTTCTTTTGAACGATGTGTACAAGCCTTGCGTTTAGGGTTTACATCAGTTATGTATGATGCATCAGCAAAAAGTTTTGAAGAAAATGCCGAAGAAACAAAAGAAATCGTAAGAATCGCACATGCAGTAGGGGCAAGTGTAGAGGCAGAACTTGGACATATCTTTACATCTGAAGTTGTTCACGGAGAGGGTGGTTCCGCAGACAGCAAGGATGATTATGATGATCTTGATGATATTTATACAGACCCAGAAGTTGCAAAGAAATTTGTAGAATTAACTGGGGTTGACTGTTTAGCTATTGCGTTTGGTACAACACACGGAGTATATTTAACGGAACCTAAATTAGATCTCCCTCGTGTTGCAAAAATCAGAGAAGCTGCTAATGTACCGTTAGTTATGCATGGTGGATCTGGAGTTTCTGATGAAGATTACGCTGTTGCGATCGAGAACGGAATTTGTAAAGTGAATTACTATACATATATGAATGTTGCCGGAGGGAAAGCCTCTAAAGAATTCTGGAAAGATGATGAAACAAATTTCTATGATTCTATGGCAATCAAAGCAACAGAAGCGATCAAAGAAGATGTAAAACGTGCGATTAAAGTATTCCAGAAGTTATAGAAAAGAGGGTAAAAATGGCAGTATATAAAGAAACGATAGAGGTAAAATCTCATGGGAAAACCCCAACATATATTGATATTACAAAAGATGTAAGAAGAGTCATCGAAGAAAGTGGAATTCAAAACGGTATCTGTGCCGTGATTTCTCCTCATACAACATGTTCTGTATTCTTCGAAGAATTCTGTCATGACTATAATGAAGATGGAGATGAATTTTTACAGGAAGATTTAAATAATGTTCTTGCTAAGATCATTCCAGACCATGTATCCAAAGATCAGTATGTATATCCAGGGGAAGAACATTACAAGGCAGTAGAAAGCTGGCCAAATGCTGAAGATTATCTTCCGGGAGGAGATAGAACAGCACTGTTTAATGGCGATGCACATTTAAAATCAACATTATTAGGTTCTAGCGAAACTTTTGAAGTAGATAATGGAAAACTCGGAGTTGGTACAACAGGATATGTGTATTTTGCAGATTTTGACCGTACACGCCCACGAACAAGAAAATGTAAGATCATAGTTCTTGGAGAATAAGGAGGAAAGCACCATGGCAAAAGCACAGTCACCATTTTTAATTGTCAATCCTAAGTCATATTTATATGGAAAAGAAAGTCTTGAACTAGCAAAAGCAGCCGATCAGGTGGCTAAAGATACAGGACTTCAGATATATTTCACATGTCCATATGCTGATATACGAATGATCAAAGAAAATACAACTGATATCATCGTTTGTGCACAGTCAATGGATCCATTGGTTCCAGGAAGAGGAATGGGACATGTGTTACCAGAGTCATTAAAAGAAGCTGGAGCTGAGGCATTATTTTTAAATCATGCAGAGAATCCAAAGACAGTCAGTGATCTGTATGCAACAATCAAACGAGCAAAAGAACTCGATATGATCACAGTTGTATGTGCAGATTCAGTTGTAGAAGCTAAAGCAGTTGCATGCATGAATCCAGATATTGTACTGGCAGAACCAACAGACCTGATCGGAACAGGTCAAGTAGCAGATGACTCTTATACAATTGAAACAGTGAAAGCACTGAATGCAATTAATCCAAATGTATTGGTAATGATCGCATCTGGTGTAAGTACAGCCGAAGATTGCTACAATGTTGTAAAACTCGGAGCAGACGGAACAGGTGCAACCTCCGGAATCTTAAATGCACCATCTCCTGCACAGAGAGTTAGAGAAATGGCAGAAGCCATTGTTAAGGCAAGCAATGAAAAATAGAAGTTAGAAAATAGTTTGTTCACTTGCTATTAGATAGATCCATACAAAAAATGGGGCTGTAAAAAAACTCCCCTAAAAGAAAAACAGCTATGAGTTCGCGCTCATAGCTGTTTTTTGGTATAATTAATTATGCAACTAATTAATTATAAAACCAATAATAATTATACTGTAAAACAGTTGAAATTACCATTGATTATCGAAAATTTAATTGATATTTCTGATCCAGTCTATACTTTTTGTGACGTAATGGATCACATTGACCTAACACCATACTTTGTAGAAGGGAAAGGCTACAAAACAGGTCGCCCAAGATGTGATGCAGAAAAGTTGTTAAAAGTTGTTCTGTTTGCTTTCATGGAAAATGGTTATTGTTCACTTCGTGAAATCGAAAAACTGTGTAACAATGACATAAGATTTATGTATTTATTGGATGGAATGAAAGCACCTACCTTTGCTACTTTTGGTAACTTTATTCGCAATGAACTTAAAACAAACATTAAAGATATATTCAACGATATTAATTCATATATATTTGATAAGGAAAAAGTCGATTTAAACCATACTTATATTGATGGAACAAAGATTGAGGCTAACGCAAACAAATATACATGGGTATGGAAGAAATCTTAGATAAGTATGCTGAGTTAACTTCACTTGATCCTGATACATTTGTCCATGGAAAAGGAGGAAGAAAAACGTTATATCAGCGTCAGTACGAAAAACTTATCAATTATATAGAAAGATTGAAGACTTACGCCAAATATATAGAAATATGTGGCAATACAGAAACAGTTATTCGAAAACCGATCATTCAGCTTCTTTTATGAGGATAAAAACTGATTACATAGGAAACGACCAGTTGCTTCCTGCGTATAATCTACAGGCAGCCATCTGTGATGAACACATCGCAGTTGTTGATGTTAAACAGTATGCATCTGACATGGAATGGAAAAGTACATGAAATTTACCATGTTTAAGAAGGAGACAACAGATAAAAAGTATAGAAATAATCCGTACCGGATAAATAACTTCAAAAGAGATTCCGATGGATTTCTTGTTTGCCCAAATGGGAAGAGATTTATATTTAAATACAATAAACATGTTTATAAAAACAAGTATGGACGAACTAAAGAAATATATGAATGCGAAGATTGCACTGACTGTCCTTATCGTGGAGAATGTTGTAAGAAAAAAGAAGGAAACAGAACTGCAAAATGAAACAGGGAGTTAACGACAATGCATGAAGAAGTGATTGAAAACCTGGAATCACTTCATGGAGCACTGCTTAGAATGAATAGGAGCATACAATCAGAAGGAACATTTGGTGTTATTAAATGGGACAGAGCTTATAAAAGACTCTTTAGAAGAGGCATGGAAAACGTAAATTTGGAATTAACGTTAATTGCCTGTGCTTTTAATCTTTATAAATATCATAAGAAACGTAATAGATTGAAGCTTATTGCATGACTGTTAGTAACTGAATAGACTTAAAAAGCTCCTATTAACATAGGGCTTATTAAAGTACCATAAAAATCAACAATAATCATTACTTAAGATAAAGAAACGGAGATGCATTGGCCATGGCCAATGCATCTCCGTTAATTAAGGACTTTTTTTACAGCCCCACTTTTAGTGTGTAGTGCTTTTAAGATAGTTTCTATGATTCGAAATTTAGAAACAATTTTTGATGATATCTTCATCAAGACCCTTTTTACAAGTGATATTTCCTATCACAAAATATAAGATTCCACCAGCAAGAAGTCCCCATACAACGGCATTGATCCCAGCAATCTGTACGTTATAATAACAAAATACATAAGTGATCGCAGCACCGAGAGAACTAAAGATTGCTGCCTGTTTTGTTCCTTTCTTCCAGAACAATCCTCCGACCAAAGGCCAGAAAAAACTGCATTCCAGACCACCTAAGGCAAATAGATTCAGGAAGAAAATGATATCAGGCGGATTGATCGTAAGTAAGATAACGATCACACCAAATGCGAACGTAACGAGCGTACTCATTTTCCCAACATTTTTGTTATAAGACTGAATTTTCACAGGATCATCTTTGACAACATAGTTACGCCATAGATCTTTCACGATCGCTGCGGAAGCAAGGATCAAAAGAGAATCAGCGGTAGACATAACAGCAGCCATAGGAGCAGCAAGGAAAGTTCCTGCAAGTCCGACTGGCATGATCTTTTGAACGATGTATGGGATAAAGTAATCAGACGTTGGAAGGTTCTTAGTATCTACCAGTGCACCGGCCCATGTACCAGCCATATGCATACCAACGATGATAAAACTGCAGGTAACAGCACCAATCCACATCGCAGAATGAAGACTCTTTGTATTCTTGAATCCCATGGAACGAACGGCTGTCTGTGGAAGTCCAAGTGTACCAAATCCTACAAGTACCCAGAAACTTAGTAATGTACCAGGACTATACTTTGAAAATAAGTTATCATATACACCAGGAAGATTCTGTGCAAGTCCAGCATCAATACCAGCAAGTCCGCCACCAGCTTTTAATACAAAGAATAAGAGCAAAAATGTTCCAATACACATAATGATTCCCTGAATCGTATCCGTGATCGCAACGGCGCTAAATCCTCCGAAAGATGTATAAATGATAACGACAGCTCCAAAAATCAATAGAGAAACAACATGATCAAGTCCTGTGATAGAAGAAATCAGAGTTGCTCCGCCAGTAAACTGTCCGATCATCTGTGCCATGAAGAAGGCAACCATAAGTAAGCTGGTTACAATAACTAAAACATCACTTTTATAACGAGCCTTTAAATAACCTACAACAGTAACGGCACCAGTTCTTCTGGAAACTAAAGCAAGTTTGTTACCAAGGACACCTAGTACCAGAAATGTGATCGGAACTTGAACTGTAGCGATCCATGCCTGTGCATACCCATAAGTAAGACCAGCAGCTCCTGGACCAGAAATAAAGGAACTTACAGAAGTATAAGTTGCCATGGTTGTCATTGCCAGAAGCAGACCATTCATATTTCTTCCACCGATGAAGAATTTTTTCTCGGAGGATGTATGCTGTTTTTTATTCTGACGATTACTGAAAATGATACCGATCGCAGCATTTAAGGCGAGGTAAACAATAAAAATTGCAAGGATGATTTTTTGATTTGCTGACATTTATTCCTCACCCTCCTCTTCATCATCATATTCAAAATTAATAAATAGATGTTTTAATAGGTACCAGACACCGATCAAAGAAAGTATGATCGTTCCAAATGTTGACACACTAAACCATGCGGGCATACCTAGAAAATAAAGGCCAGTACCATTTAACAAAAACGCACTGGCAATATGCCAGACACAACAGATCAATACAACGATCAGTGTTCCACGGATCTCACGAATGCACTGTTCATGTTTCTCCTGTCTTGTTAATTTTTTCATATTATATGATCTCCTTTAATAAAAGGTCAGATTCGCAAAAGATATCTGCCAAAGGTATTATCTTATAAATATGGAAGAAAATCAACTATTCTTAACATCTTAAAGAGATACCGATCAAAAAGAATGTTATAAAATAGTTTGAATAACATATTCATCTTTGGTATAATAAATCATATCAGTATGCAGAAATACAGGAGGCTTTTACTATGGAGAATAAAAGTAGTTACCAGATAAACGAGCAGGGAGTGCTCGGGGAAGTGAAAATTGCAGATGATGTGATCGCAGTGATCGCAGGAATTGCAGCAACTGAAGTGACAGGAGTTGCCAGAATGTGTGGGAATATCACGAATGAACTGGTAAGTAAACTTGGAGTGAATAATCTGTCCAAGGGAGTCAAAGTTGTCGTAGAGAATCATCATGTAAGAGTCAATCTTGCATTAGAACTTGACTATGGAGTTAGTATTCCAGAAATTTCTAAGAAAGTTCAAGATCGTGTGAAAGCAGCGATCGAGAACATGACAGGATTAAAGGTCAGAGAAGTTAACGTCCGTGTCACAGGCGTTGCAGCAGAAGAAGAGTAAGAAAGAATATAAAGCAAAGTCAGACGGGACTGATCACAGTTCCGTCTTTGTATCGCAGAAAGGAACCCTAATGAAAAGAAGTGAGGTAAGAGAACATATTTTCAGAATTTTATTTTGTGTAGAATTTTGTGAGAAAGAAGAATTTGAAGATCAGGTTGAATTATATTTTCATGGACATGAAAATATCAATGAGAAGACACAGAAAGAAATTACAGAGAAAACAGAGAATCTGATCGAACATTTAGATGAAATCGATGAACAGATTTCTGCACATACGAATGCATGGAATTTAGAGAGACTTGGAAAAGCTGAATTATCTATTTTAAGACTTGCAACATATGAGATCTTATTAGATGAACAGGTGCCAAGAAAAGTAGCGATCAATGAGGCAGTAGAACTTGCAAAGAAATACTGCAATGAAAAGGCAGCACCATTTATCAATGGTGTCTTAAGTAAGATTGGGCAGGATATGGATGAAGAGTAAAGTTTTTTCTGTAACACAGATTAATACTTATATCAAACGAATGTTTCAAAGTGATTATGCCTTAAGGCGGATTTCAATCAAGGGACAGGTGTCAAACTGTAAATACCATTCTTCCGGGCATATTTATTTTTCATTGAAAGATGAAGGAAGCCAGATTTCTTGTGTGATGTTTGCAAATGCAAGATACAATGGATTGCAGTTTGAATTAGAAGATGGACAGGAAGTCATTGTGGATGGAAATGTCAGTGTCTATGAGCGTGGTGGAAGCTATCAGCTATATGCACAGGAGATCCGTTTAAACGGAATCGGAGAATTATATATTGCATATGAGATGTTAAAACAGAAGCTTTATGAAGAAGGATTGTTTGATCACGAGATTAAGAAGCCGATTCCAAAGAATCCAAAGAAGATCGGTGTGGTAACGGCAAGAACAGGAGCAGCAATTCATGATATCATTAGCACAGCAAAGCGTAGGAATCCATACGTACAGTTAGTATTATATCCTGCTAAAGTACAGGGAGAAGGTGCATCTGATACGATCGTTTCTGGAATTCGTACTCTGGACCAGTATGGAGTTGATACCATCATCATCGGAAGAGGTGGGGGTTCGATCGAGGACTTGTGGGCATTTAATGAAGAGAATGTCGCAAGAGCGATCTATGAAGCAAAGACACCGATTATTTCTGGAACAGGGCATGAGGTGGATACTACCATTGCGGATTATGCGGCAGATCTTCGTGCGGCAACACCGACAGCAGCCTGTGAACTTGCAGTTCCAGATATCACAGAAGTGATGGAAGGAATCTCAAACAGAGAATATACACTGGCTGCGTTGTTAAAACAGATCATCCGGCGTTATCAGATGAAATTGCAGAAGTATCAGATCACCATTGCAAATTACGATCCCCGATTTCAACTTCAGGAACAGAAGATGCGTTTGTCAGAATTAGAAGAACAGATTCAGCAAGTGATGAAGAATAAGATGACAGGGTATAAGCACAAACTGGAATTGTACACAAAAGAACTTCATGGGTTATCACCAACAGCGAAATTGATCAATGGATTTGGATATTTAGAAGATCAGAATGGTGAGCCAGTTACAAGCGTTCGCAAAGTGAAAGAGGGAGATCAGATTGCCTTAACGATTTCAGATGGAACGATCCTTGCAATGGCAAAACAGATCAGAACGATGGATGAAAAAGGAAAGTAAGAAAGAGGAAGTTTATTATGGCAAAGAAGAAATTTGATATTGATCAGGGGTTTCATCAGTTAGATGAAATTCTTACAAAGCTGTCCAGTGAAGAAATCAAACTTCCAGAAGCTGTCAAGCTATATACAGATGGAGTAAATCTTGTGAAACAATGCAAGGATTCTCTGGACAAAGTAGAAAAAGAACTGATCGTATTAGAAGAGAATGGGGAAGAACATGAACTTTAAGGATGAGATGAAACAAAAGGTTGCACAGATCGAAATTATTTTAGATGAATATCTGCCAGCACAGGAAGGGTTACAAAAAACAGTTTTAACTGCAATGAATACGACCGTTAAGGCGGGAGGAAAGCGTCTTCGTCCAATGCTGATCAAGGAGACATATCAGATGTTTGGTGGAAAGGGTGATATCGTAAAGCCATTTATGGCGGCGATGGAAATGATCCATACGTATTCTCTGATCCATGATGATCTTCCAGCACTTGACAATGATGATTACAGAAGGGGTCAGAAGACATGTCATATCGTTTATGGAGAAGATATGGCGATCCTTACAGGAGACGCACTTCTTAATTATGCATATGAAGTTGCAACGAAAGCATTTGATCTTGCAGATAAAGACCAGATCATGAATGTAGTTGAAGCGATTAAGATTCTTGCCAGCAAACCAGGAATTTACGGAATGATCGGCGGGCAGGTTGCAGATGTTGAACTGGAAGGTATACCGCTTAGTATGGAACAGATTTTATTTATTCATAAGAATAAGACTTCTGCATTGATCGAAGCATGTATGATGATCGGAGCAGTTCTTGCAGGAGCATCCAAAGAAGACGTTCTGAAAATGGAAGAATGTGGAGAATATATCGGACTTGCGTTTCAGATTCAAGACGATATTCTGGATCTTACAGGAGACGAAGAAGAAATCGGAAAACCGGTTGGAAGTGATGAAAAGAATCACAAAACAACTTATGTGACATTAAAAGGATTAGAACGCTCACAAAGAGATGTAGAAGATATTTCAAAGAAAGCAATTGATATTTTAGAAAAATATGATAAGGGAGATCGTTATCTCACAAATCTTACAAGATTTTTGATCCATCGAACACACTAAGGCAGAGAGGAAGAGGGAGCATTATGCTAGAGTATATTAATGATCCGAATGATATTAAACAGATTCAGCCAGAGGATTATAAACTCCTGGCGAAAGATATACGTCGTTTTTTATTAAGAAATGTCAGTCGCACAGGGGGGCATCTGGCATCGAATCTTGGAATTGTAGAACTAACGATGGCGCTGCATCTTGTTTTGGATTTTCCAAAAGACCAGTTGATTTTTGATGTAGGACATCAGTCTTATGTGCACAAGATCTTAACAGGAAGAAAGAATGGATTTGAGAATCTGAGGCAATTTCATGGGATGAGTGGATTCCCGAAGAGAAAAGAAAGCGATTGTGATGCATTTCACAGTGGACACAGCTCTATGTCGTTATCAGCAGCACTTGGGATGGTTGCAGCAAGAGATATCAATCATACAGATGAGACGATTGTTGCGGTGATCGGAGATGGGGCGTTGTCTGGTGGAATGGCATATGAAGCATTAAATAATATGGCAAGATTACGCAAGGAGAAGAAAAATCTGATCATTGTCCTGAACGATAACAAGATGTCTATTGCGGAGAATGTTGGTGGAATGTCTGCATATTTGAATAAAGTACGAACAAGAAAAGAATATGTGGAGTTTAAAGGAAATGTGGAACAATCTTTATTAAGAATTCCGGGAATCGGGAAGGAATTAACAACAATTCTTAAGAAATCAAAAGATTCGATCAAACAATTATTTGTTCCAGGAATGTATTTTGAAGATATGGGGATCACGTATGTTGGACCGATTGATGGGCATAATGTTCCTCTGATGGTAGACACACTAAATAGAGCGAAACGATTAGATGAGCCGATCATTATTCACGTGCTAACGAAGAAAGGAAAAGGATATCGCCCTGCAGAACAAAATCCTGCTAAATTTCATGGAATCAGCCCATTTTCTTTAAAGACAGGAGAAGTTTTAAAGAAATCAAGTAATCCATCAAACACGGCGGTATTTTCAGATACACTGATCAAAGAAGCGAAGAAAGATAAGAAGATTGTTGCGGTAACTGCCGCAATGCCAGATGGAACAGGTCTAGGAAAGTTTAAAGATCATTTTCCAGAGCGTTTCTTTGATGTAGGGATTGCTGAACAGCATGCAGTTACATTTTGTGCAGGAATGGCATCGAGAGGCCTAAAGCCTGTATTTGCAGTGTATTCAACATTTCTACAAAGAGGTTTTGATCAGATCTTACATGATGTGGCAATCGGAAATTATCCAGTCATCTTTGGATTGGACCGCTCAGGACTTGTTGGAGCAGATGGAGAAACTCATCAAGGTATTTTTGATGTTCCGTATTTATCTATCATTCCAAATGTGACGGTGATGGCTCCGATCAATGGAAAGGAATTATCTGAGATGCTAAAACATACGCTCCATCATGCAAAAGGACCGACCGCGATCAAATATTCCAGAGGAGAAGCAAGCTCTTTGTATGAAGATCAATTTGAAGAGTTACACTATGGAAAAGGCCAGATACTTAAAGAAGGAAAGGAAGCTGTGATCATTGCAGTTGGAAACATCTTTGAAGAGGCAGATAAAGCGGAGAAGATCCTCAAAGAAGAGGGATATGAGATTGGTTTAGTTAATCCAAGATATATCAAACCATTTGATCAGGAATTGATCATGAAACTGTCACAGGTCTATGATAAGATCATGATCGTAGAAGAAGGTGTATTAAATGGCGGATTTGGAATGATGGTGAATGAATTTTTGAGTGAGCATGATTACAAAGGTGAAGTCAGATGTCTTGGAATAGATGACCAGTTTGTGGAACATGGTTCTGTAAGTGAGTTAAGAAGAATGTTGAAGATCGATGGAGAAAGTATTGCAGACTCCATCAGACAATGGATGAAGGAATAGAAAAATGAAGAAAGAACGTTTAGATGTACTGCTTGTCAAGAAAGGGCTTGCGTCTTCCAGAGAAAAAGCAAAAGCGATCATTATGTCAGGAATCGTTTTTGTAGATGGTCAGAGAGAGGATAAAGCAGGATCAACTTTCGATGAAAAGCAGGAGATTGTTGTAAAGGGAAAAACTTTAAAATATGTCAGTCGAGGTGGATTAAAGCTTGAGAAGGCTATGAAGAACTTTGATATTGTCTTAAAAGATAAAGTCTGCATGGATGTTGGAGCATCTACAGGTGGATTTACAGACTGTATGTTGCAAAATGGTGCAGTGAAAGTATATTCAGTTGATGTCGGACATGGACAGTTGGACTGGAAATTAAGAAACGATGAGAGAGTTGTTTGTATGGAACGCACGAATATGCGTTATATGACAGAAGACGATATCGATGAAAAGGCATCGTTTGTATCTATAGATGTTTCTTTTATTTCACTGACCAAGATCCTTCCAGCGGTATATCGAATTTTGAATACGGGAGGAGAAGTTGTTGCACTGATCAAACCGCAGTTTGAAGCAGGAAGAGAAAAAGTTGGAAAGAAAGGTGTTGTACGAGATCCAAAAGTTCATGAAGAAGTCATTGAGAAGATCTGTGATTTCGCATCTACGAACGGATTTGAATTATTACACCTTGATTATTCTCCAATCAAAGGTCCAGAGGGAAATATTGAGTATTTATTACATATGAGAAAAACAGAGACAATGGAGAATGGACATACAATGACAGATCAGATCAAGGAAGTGGTGGATGCATCACATGCGGATCTGGCAAAGAATAAGGAATAACATGAAGAATTTTTTGATTTTAACGAACAAGAAAAAAGATCCAGGACTGCGTATTTCCAAAAAGATCCAGGATTATATTGAGAAACAAGGTGGAGTCAGCCAGAGAATGTGTGATTTTACAAGACATGTTCAAAAAGATATGAACTGCATCACAAAAGATACAGAGTGTGTGATCGTTTTAGGTGGAGATGGGACGATGCTTCATGCGGCAAGATTGATCGTAGATCATGATATTCCGATGGTTGGAGTAAATCTTGGTACATTAGGATTCTTAACAGAGATTGAGTTATCTAAGCTTTATGATGGATTGGATGGATTGTTAAATGATACTTTCCAGATTGAGGAGAGAATGATGTTAGATGGGCGCGTGATCCATGCGGATCATGAGACAGATCATCTTCCAGCACTCAATGACGTCGTGATCGCAAGAAGTGGTTTTTCAAGAATTATCTCGTTTCGTATTATGGTCAATGGCAAATTGTTAGATGTATATGAAGCAGACGGGATTATTGTTTCGACGCCGACAGGATCCACAGGATATAATTTATCAGCTGGTGGCCCGGTAGTGAATCCGAAAGCAAATGTTATCTTGATCACACCAATCTGTCCACATTCGCTGCAGTCAAACAGTCTTGTTCTTTCTCCAGAAGATAAGATTGATATTTACATCGAGAATGTGAGAGAATCCCAGTTAGAGGAAGCCTATGTTACTTTTGACGGTCAGGTTGCGAGAAAGCTTCAGCCAGGAGATGTTCTTCAGGTGCGTAAATCAAAGAAGATCGCAAGGATCATTAAAGTGAAAGGAGACAGCTTTTACAGAATCCTTCGAATCAAAGTTGGAGGTCAGAATGAAGAAAAATAGGCAGGCAGCGATCATTGAATTGATCCAGCAATATCCAATTGAGACACAGGAAGAATTGTTGTCAAGATTAAATCAGATCGGCTTTAAAACAACGCAGGCAACGATTTCAAGAGATATTAGAGAACTGGCATTGATCAAGAAACCAGATGTAGATGGGAAGCAGATTTATTGCTTGATCGATCAGGAAGATGAGACTTCAAGAAAGTATCAGAGGATTCTTGCAGAAGCGATCATTTCCATGGAACTGGCAGAAAATATGCTGGTTGTAAAAACCGTATCGGGAATGGCAATGGCATCTGCTGCTGCACTTGACTCTTTGAATATCATAGGAATAGTTGGTACGATTGCGGGAGATGATACGATCATGTGTGTTATGAAAGATAAGAATATTGGAAGAACTGCAATTGCGGAGATTGATCATATGATCAAAAAATTAAAAGAATAAATATACAGAGAGGAAATCTATGCTTCAGAATTTACATGTAAAGAATCTTGCGTTGATCGATGAAGTGGAAATTACATTTGATGAACATTTGAATATACTGACTGGAGAAACCGGTGCAGGAAAATCTGTCTTGATAGGTTCCATAGAAAGTGCACTTGGGAAAAAAATATCAAAAGATATGATCCGACCGGGAGCAAAAGAAGCAGTCATTGAACTGCTTTTTTGGATTGAAGATCAAAAACTGATCAAAGAAATCGAAGCTTTTGATCTGGAAGTAGAAGACGGTCAGATCTTCATCAAACGTGTGATCAACGAGAAGAGAAGTATTAATAAGATTAATGATAGTACGGTGACACTTAATACGTTAAGAGAAGTTTCCAGACGTTTATTTGATCTGCATGGTCAGCAAGAACATCAAGTACTGTTAAAAGAGAAAAATCATTTAAGTATGATGGATCATTTTTTACCTGAAAACGCAAGATATTCCTTAGAACAGTGCAAAGATCTTGCAGGAGAATATCAAGAGATTTCAGCAAAGATAAAAGAAATATCAATAGATGACCAGCAAAGATTAAGAGAGATGGACTTCTTAAAACATGAGATTTCAGAGATTGAGAATGCCAATCTTGTCAAAGGAGAAGATGAGGAATTAGAAACGGTATATCAAAAGATCGTCCATAGCCGAGATATCATTACTTCTTGTCAGGCAGCACGTATGCTGACGGGATATGAGGAAGAAACATCAATTGGCAATCAGTTAAGTGAAAGTATAAGAAGAATGCAGGAGATCAGTCATTTAGATCCTCAAATCTCAGAATTTTATGAACAACTGTTGTCAGTGGAAGATCTATTAAATGGTTTTCATCAGGAATTGACGACATATATAGAGAATATGGAATTTGATGAGCAGACCTATCAGGAAGTGGAAGAACGTTTGAATGTCATTAATTCTTTAAAAGACAAATATGGTCCATCGATCGAAGATGTTACAGCATATGGACAAAAGGCAGAAAAACGATATAATATGTTGTGTGATGCAGAACATGAGATTGAAATATTAAAGAATGAACAGGAACGCATCAGGGAACGATATCTTAAGGAAGCAAAGAATCTGTCAGAACAAAGATGTAAGGTAGCAAAGACACTTGGAAGCAATATCACAAAAGCATTAGAAGATCTGAACTTTTTAGATGTCAGATTTGAAATTGAAGTTACGAAAAAAGACCAGATTGCAGCAGATGGAATGGATCAGATCCGTTTTATGATATCGACCAACCCAGGTCTTCCAATGCGTCCGGTACAAGAAGTAGCATCTGGTGGTGAATTATCAAGGATCATGCTTGCACTCAAATCAGTAGCAGCACAGGCAGATGGAGTAGATACGTTGATTTTTGATGAAATTGATACTGGGATCAGTGGGGAAACTGCCAATCGTGTAGCTAAAAAGATGGCAGTGATCTCAAAGGATCATCAGGTGATCGCGATCACACATCTTCCACAGATCGCAGCGATGGCAGATAGTCACTACTTCATTAGAAAACAAACTGATCAGAAGAATACGCAGACAATGATCCGAAAATTAAATGAATCAGAATCGTTAAAAGAGATTTCAAGAATGATCAGTGGGGATCAATGGAGTGAAACGTCTATGGAACATGCAAAAGAAATGAAATCTTTGGCAGATCAAACAAAATTATACTGAGTATGTAAGCGGTAATCTTCATATAATAAAAAGGATATATCAATGACGATATGTCCTTTTTTAGGAGGAAAAATATGAAAAAATACACTTACCGCAAATTTTTAATTCTACTTTTTATGATCAATTTAATCGCAATAACTGCAGTTTATATAAAATACTGCAATGCAAGACTTCCAGATACGATTCATATCAACAAGAGCGAAACAGTCTCTCTTTGTTATGATGTACCAGTCAGTGCAACGATCGATCATCAAACGATACGATTAAATCAGCCCATTGTATTCAAACAATGTCACATGGGTCAGTATGAAATGAAAACCAATTTATTTGGCGCGATTCCATTAAAGAAGATTAAAGTGAAGGTCGTAGATGACCAAAAGATCACGCCAAGCGGTGAAGTGATCGGTGTCTATGTAGAAACAGATGGATTGTTTGTGCTTGATACGGATCAGTTTACCGGAGAAAACAGCATGGAATATGCACCGAGTAAAAATAAATTATATCGTGGAGATTATATCAAAAAGATTGATGGAAAAGATATTGTATCAAAAAAACAATTCATCGAAAAAATCAATCAAGGTCAAGGAGAATCTGTGATATTAACAGTCCAAAGAAAGACAAAGATGATGCAGATCAAGATCAAGCCGGAACGTTCAAAGACGGATCACATGTATAAAATTGGAACATGGATCAGGGATAACACGCAGGGAATCGGTACGATGACTTATGTAAAAGGTACGTCATTTGGAGGGTTGGGACACGGTATTTATGATATGGATACAGGCACACTTTTAAAGATCAAAGGTGGTCTTTTGCTGGATCCACAGATTTATTCCATTAAAAAAGGAAAATCAGGAACGCCGGGAGAGATTGTTGGAAGTATTGAATACAAGGAAGAGAATATTTTAGGTTCCATCAAAAAAAATACGGAAAAAGGAATTTATGGAACAATACCAAAGAAACAACAAAAAGCATACAAGATAGGATATCGTCAAGATATCAAACCAGGGAAAGCTTATATTCTCTCCAATGTAAGCGGTACTATGAAACAATATGAGATCCAGATCAATAAGATCGTGCCATCCGACAAGGATGTGTTAAAAAGTATGGAGATTGAAGTGACAGACAAAGAATTATTAAAACTTACCAACGGGATCATACAGGGAATGAGTGGCAGTCCAATCTTGCAGAATGGGAAACTTATTGGTGCTGTTACACATGTTTTTGTAAATGACCCGATGAAAGGGTATGCTATTCTTATGGAAACAATGCTCTATGAGATGGAAAATTAGAGCAAAGGGAAATGGAAGCTGTTTTTAAAATATAAGTTTGCTACAATAGAAAAAAGGGAGGGTGAGAGACATGAAAATTTTGCACCTTGGAGATCTGCATCTCGGAAAGAGAGTGAATGAGATATCCATGATTGAAGATCAGAAATTTATATTGGATCAGATCGTTACATTAGTAAAAGAAGAAAAGATAGATGTTATTTTATTATGTGGGGATATCTATGATAAGGCAATACCGACGATCGAGGCGATTCATCTGCTGGATGAATTTTTAGAAGAACTGAGTGATCTTAAAGTAAAAGTATTGATGATCAGCGGAAATCATGATTCTTCGGAAAGATTGTCATTTGGAAGAAACTTATTTAAACGATCTAATTTATATATTGCATCACAATTTAATCAGGAAATTGAAAAGATTACGATCAAGGAAGATGGATACAATATTAATTTTTATATGCTTCCATTTGTAAAGCCAGCGTATATCAATCATGTATTAAAAATTCAGACAGAAACCTATGAAGAATGCTTCAAGCATCTAATGGAACAAGTGAAGATCAACGAAGATGAGACGAATATCCTGCTGGCGCATCAGTTTGTAACGGTTGGAAAGAATTCTCCAGAATTGTCAGATTCAGAAACAAGCAGCCTTGGAGGGATTGATAATATTGATTACCGTCTATTTGATGCATTTGACTATGTAGCACTTGGACATATCCACAAGCCGCAGGCAATGGGACGTGAAATGGTAAGGTATGCTGGATCGATCTTAAAATATTCTTTTTCAGAAATTCACAAAGACAAACAGGCAACGATCCTTACGATCAGTAAAAACAAGCAGATCTCCCTATCCCATCATTTGCTAAAACCATTACGTGATATGAGGGAAATGGAATGTTCGTTAGAATCATTGTTAAAAAGAAAATGTGAAATTGGAAATGAAGAAGATTATATGCATGTCATTCTGACGGATGAGGAGCAGATTTTAGATGCGATCGGGAAAGTACGTACGGTTTATCCGAATGTTATGCAGATCAGCTTTAAAAACCGTCGTCATATGATGCAATATGAAACCATTCAGATGAAAGAAAACCAGATCGCAGATCAAAATCCAATGGAATTATTTGAACAGTTTTATAAAATGCAAAATCATATTGATCTGGATGAAAAAAGAGCACAGATGGCAATATCCATTTTTGAGGAGGTGATTCGTTGAGACCGCAAAAATTAATATTATCTGCATTTGGACCATTTGCAGAGGAAACAGTGATTGATTTTACCAGATTTAAAGATGGGATTTTTTTGATCTCAGGAGAAACAGGTGCAGGGAAAACGACTATTTTTGATGGAATCTGTTTTGCTTTATACGGTGAGCCAAGTGGTTCTTATCGAAAACAGGATATGCTAAGAAGTGATTTTGCCAAAGATGACACAGAGACGAAAGTGGTATTCTTATTTTCGCATCGCAAAAAGCAGTACAAGATCGAAAGAAATCCATCCTATATGCGAAAGAGCAAACGAGGAGACAAAATGACACGACAGTCTCCGTATGCAGTATTGTATCAAGAAGATGAGATTGTAACAACAGGAAGTCAGCAAGTGACCGCGCAGATGGAAGAAATTCTTGGAATGGACCGTATGCAGTATCAGCAGATTTCAATGATCGCACAAGGAGAATTTTTAAAACTTCTTTACGCGAAAGGAAAAGAACGGAGTGAAATCTTTCGTAAGATTTTTGGAACATGGTATCTGTATGAATTTCAGGAAAAGATCAAACGTAGACATCTTTCTTGTAAATACGAATATGAGAATCTTGGGAATACCTTGTTAGAGCAGGAAGATAACATTTTTGTATCAAAAGATGCAGAAGAATATGAAGAATATACACGGTATTTAAAACAAAAACATCAAATTGTAGAATTTATGGATGTAGTAAAAAGATATCAGTATCGAAAACAACAAGAATATGAGAATTTCCAGAAACAAAAAGAAACACAAGAAGAACTATATCAGAAGCAACGGATTGTTTTTTCACAGATAACGGAGAAGAGACAGAAGATCAAAGATGTAAAAGAAGAAATTAAAGAACTTATAGTACAAGGAAAAGAAAATAAAGCAGAACAGCGAACGATCAAAAAAGAATATGATCAGATCCAAAAGGAACTGCCGAAACTACATAAAAAGGAATTAAGGTTTCAAGAACTACAAAAACAGATAAAACAATATAAAGAGCTGGAAGCATTAGAGAAAAAAAAGGAATCTTTAAAGAATGCGAAAGAACGTATGATAAGACAGCAGGAAGAAACGGAGCAAAAAAAAGAGAACGAAAGACAAAGAGAATTAAAACTGCTAGAATTTCTTAGACAGGCAGATGAGATTGAAACACAATACGATCATTTGCAAAAAGAAGAATTGAAACTTCATGTTCAGACAGGAAAAAATCATGAATTGTGTAAGGAGAAAGAAGCTTATTTTGAGAAACTTCAGATTTATGAAGAGGCTGGAGAAGTCTATGATAAGATCAGAATGCAAAGAAAAGAATACAGAGATCGATTGTCAGACTGGCAGGATCGATATGACTGTAATCAAGCAGGACTTCTGGCAAGAAATCTGATAGACGGTCATCCATGTCCGGTTTGTGGATCATTACATCATCCAAAAACAGCAGATTTTAAAGAAAGTGATATTACGCAGGAGATGCTTCGTGCACTTCGTGAAGAAACGGAATTGATCGATCGGCAATATAATACTGCATTTGCGAAAGTAAAACAGAGTAAAGGTATTGTTGAGACATGTAAAGAACAGCTTTGCAAAAAAAGTGGGAAAAGATCAGAAGAGTTTGAAAAGCTTGACGAGATCTATGAAATCTCTTTACGACAATATAAAAAAGTAAAAAAAGAATTTGAAAGAATCAAAAAACAGAAAGAAAAGATAGCAGAACAAAGAGTAAAAGTTGAAAAATCCAAAGAAAGACAATTGAACTATGTGGAAAAACTGCAGGAAATTGCCGGAAAATCACATGAAAAAGATAGTTTATATAAGCAGACAGAAGCCAGAATAGAAGAAATCTGTAAGAATCTTGAATATAAAACATATAAAGATGCCAGTAAAGAACAGCAGCGATTATCTGATGAGATCGATCAGATGAAATTTAATAAAGAAGAAATAGAAAAGAAAAAAGAAAGTGTTGAAATACAGGGAGTTCATATCAAAGCGGCCATTGAAGAAAAAGAAAATACACTTTCGAGTGTTACAAAACAGTTGGAAGAACACAAAGAGATGAATGAAGAAATTTCAGATTTTAGAAAATTTGAAACAAAACTTCATCAGATGAAAAAAGAAATACAAAAACAAAATCAGAATCTGGAACAATTAAATCAACATATCTCTGTAAACGAACAATCGATAAGATTTATGGACAAGAAGATGGAAGAGTATAAAGAAGCAGAAATGAACTATACACTGTTAAAAGATCTGTCAGATACAGCAAATGGAGAACAAAAAGGAAAGACAAAGATTTCATTTGAACGTTTTGTACAGTCAGTATATTTTGATCTGATCTTGGCAGCAGCCAATGAACGGTTGTCCGTTATGAGTGAACAAAGATATTATCTGCTTCGAAAAGAAGAAAATGATATAAACAAAGGATCTTCTGGTCTGGAATTGGAGATTCTCGATGAATGGACAGGAAAAAGAAGAAATGTAAGATCATTATCTGGAGGAGAATCATTTAAAGCAGCATTATCTCTTGCGTTAGGATTAAGTGATGTGATCCAGAACAAAAAAGGCGGGATACAGGTTGATACGATCTTTATTGATGAGGGATTTGGTACTTTAGATGCGGATTCTTTAAATAAGGCGATGCAGATCATAAATTCACTGTCTTTGGAAGGAAATAAGCTGGTTGGCATAATTTCACATGTCGATGAATTGAAAGATCAGATCGATCAAAAGATTGAAGTTTATAAAGATCATGCAGGAAGTAAAATAAAAAGGAATTGCAAATTCTTATGACAGGAAGTCGAAGACATGATATACTAGGAAAGAAAGAAAATAATCTGTCAAACATTAGAGCATTGTACAGATTTGAGAACAGAGAGGAGCTGATGCATGCCGAAGCAGATCAGATTGTTGTGACAACAACAGAGTTACTGGATGTCATATGGAATCATCGAAGTGAGAAATTATATATTTAACAATTTACGCAGCGAAATATGACATAGATTTTAAAAAATAGAATTAATTTTGTCGAATTATGTCGAATCCTTTGGAAATCAACCAAAACTTGCGAAGAAATATGGGTTGTTTGTAAACTTAAATCAAATATATAATTAATTTGTAGAGAAAAACAGAATGGGAGGACTGAAGATGAACAAGATTAATGTGGCTATTGCAGATGACAACCAGAGAACTGTTGAGATGATGACAGAACTGTTAGAGCAGGAAAGTGATATTGAAGTAATCGCAAGTGCGGATGATGGAGAAGAAGCATTGCGTATCATCAAGGAAAAACAACCGGATGTTGTATTACTGGATATCATTATGCCGAAACTCGATGGAATTGGTGTATTAGAACGTTTGCAAACAGAAGATCTAAGTAAAAGACCGATCATTATTATGGTCTCCACAATGGGGCAGGAAAATGTCTGCGAAGAGGCTATGGAATTAGGAGCATCTTATTTTATTTTAAAGCCGTTTGATCTAAGAACGATCATTAAGCAGATCAAGCAGGCAAAGATAAAACAGCAGATTCCTGAAAGACCATTCGTTTCTGTACCAGAGAAGATTCATGGATTGACAGAAAACCAGTTGGAGATCATCATAACGAATATGATTCATGAGATCGGGGTTCCGGCTCATATCAAAGGTTATCAGTACTTAAGAGATTCGATCATGATGGCAGTCTGTGATATGGATATTTTAAATTCCATAACAAAACAGCTGTATCCGTCAATCGCACAGAAGTTTGATACGACACCAAGCAGGGTAGAACGAGCGATCAGACATGCGATCGAGGTTGCCTGGGGAAGAGGAAATATGGACACGATCGATGCATTGTTTGGCTATACGATTCATGCAGGGAAAGGAAAACCTACGAATTCAGAGTTTATTGCATTGATCGCGGATAAAATACGCCTGGAATATGGAGATGAAGTACTGATCGAGGAAAAATAACAGCATAAGACATCATAATCATGATCAGGAGGTTGAAAAAGTTGGAAAAGAAGTTAAATATTTTAATTGTGGATGGGGACGTATCAGAAGCAGAGGAGTTAGAAAATGAACTGAATAGAGAGTTTGATATTGTTGGAACAGTATTCGATGGAATGAAAGCAGTTGATGAGATCATCAGAAAGAAACCAGAAGTTGTCTTAATTGATATCATGCTGCCATATATCGATGGAGTCGGGGTGATCGAAAAATGCAGAGAATGTATGGAATATGAACAATTACCAGTATTTATTGTTTTAACATCGATCGGTACCGAGAAATTGATCGAATGCGTCAATCATATGGACATTGATTATTGTATGATGAGACCATTTAAGAATGAGGTACTGTGCCGCAGGATCAAACAAGTTGCAAAAATCAAAGGATTGGATCAGAAAATCATTCAGAAAGAAACAGAAAATAATTTTAAGAAAAATGATCAAAGAACAGTGATCGATCATGAATTTCATATGAAACAGGATGTGACAAAGATCATAAGAGATCTTGGAATTCCGGCTCATATAAAGGGGTATCAGTATATTAGAGAGGGAATTATCATGGCAATCGAGGATATTAATATGATGAATTATATTACAAAGTTATTATATCCAACAATTGCTAAAAAATACAAAACGACATCAAGCAGCGTAGAGAGGGCGATTCGGCATGCGATTGAGGTGGCATGGAGTCGTGGAAAAGTTGAATTGCTGGAAGAAATGTTTGGTTATACGATAAGTTCTGGAAAGGGAAAGCCGACAAATTCAGAGTTTATTGCATTGATCGCGGATAAACTAAGACTCGATTATCATATGAATGCATCTTAAGATGATGATGAGATAATATAAGATGCATATGGACGAATACAGGGAGATTGTCTGAAGGAGAAAATATGGATGAAAGACATAGAGTTTTAATTGCAGACAGTTATCCGGATGAGGCAGAACAATTAAAGAAAGAATTATCAGGAAAATATAATGTAATATCAGTAAGAGATAATGGGGTGGATACATTGGATGATATTATAAAATTAAAACCTGATCTTGTAGTTATTGATCTGATGCTTTCAGAGATTGACGGAATTGGTGTAATCGAAAAATGCAGGGAATTGATAGAACCAGATAAAATTCCAGCATTTATTGCATTAACAATGCTCGAAAATAGAGATCTGATGGAGTGTATCAGACGGTTAAAAGTTGATTATTGTATGATGAAACCGTTTCAGGCAGGAATTCTTGCAGAGAGAATTTCACAGATGATACGGATACGTTCAGTAAATAATGATATTCAAAAAAATGAGAAAGCATTGCATGGACGATCAAAAAGAATGTGTAGCATGTGTGGAACGAATGATGTTCGAAGGCAGATTAGCTTTTTGGTTAGGAATTTAGGGGTGCCTGCACATATTAAAGGGTGCCGTTATATGAAATATGCGATTCTAATGGCGATAGAAGACTGTAATCGTATAAATTATATTACAAAATTATTATACCCTGAGATTGCAAAGAAATGTAAAACAACGACCAGTAGTGTTGAACGGGCGATCCGCCATGCGATCGATATTGTATGGATCAAAGGAAATCAAGAACTTTTAAAAGAGATTTTTGGAACATTTGTGATGGAAGGACAGGAACGTCCGACAAATTCACAATTTATTGCAGCAGTTGCAGATTGGATGCGGCTGGAACATCAGATAAAAGTTTCATAAGAATGAAAATATTTTGGAGGATAAGATGAAAGAATATATTCCTGATTATTATAAGGATTTTCAGTGCATTGCAGATAAATGCAAAGATAGTTGCTGCATTGGATGGGAGATCATGATCGATTCTAAGTCCTATAAAAAATATCATAATGTTAAAGGAGAATTTCGTGACAGACTGATGAAAGGCATTGATCATGAAGGCACTCCAGCATTTCATCTTGATGATCGCGACCGCTGTGTGTTTTTGAATCAGAAAAATTTATGTGATATTTATATTGAATTAGGAGAAGACGCTTTGTGTGAGATATGTACACAACATCCGAGATTTCATAATGAATATGGAAATATTCGTCAGACAGGTCTTGGAATGGCATGCGAAGAAGCTACACGGCTGATGTTTGAGACAAAGGAATTTGGATTATGCCAGATTCAGGGAACGAATACAGAGTCAACGGATGACTTTGATGAATCAGTTTTAGAAATTCAATTATGGATATTGGATTTGCTGAAAAAGAAAGAAAACCCAGTGGAACAAAGAATAGAACAGATATTTGATGTGGTGCAGGGAATCCAGGATCATTTGAACCAAACGGGTGAGATTCTGAATACATGGAAAAATGATCCTATAAAGAAGAATCATATATTAAGTCAAATGCGAGAAGAAACATATATCAAAAACTGGATATCTATATATCAGGAATTAGATTTTATGGAGCCAAAGATTCAGAAGATGTTTTGCAAGATGGAACCAATGCCATGCATGATCAAAGAACAAGAAATCGATGAGTCATATATGGAACATTTGATGAGTTATTTTATTTATCGTTATTTTATGAAATCCTGTGAAGATAATAATCTGATCGATAAAGTTAAGTTCGCAATTTTAAGCTGTTTGATAATTGAACAGATGAATGAATATTGTAAGAGAAATCATATTTTGAAGACACCGCAGGAGATTGCTCGAATTTACTCAAAAGAGATTGAATATTCGCAAGAAAACATGGAAATCATTTTTGAAGAGCTATTATTTGGATAGATCATTATACAAACATTTGTAATAGAACAATATATCTTTATAATAGTTCAGAAAAAAACAATTTAAGAAAATTGAAAGTGAAATATTATGAGAATTCGAAAGAGAAAACCAATAGGGAAAAAGACGATCAAATACATAGAGAAATTGTATGAGGCATATTCAAGGAAGTTATTTTGTATTGCAAAGAATCATGTGAAAGACGATGATCTAGCACAAGACGTGGTGCAAAGTGTATTTGAAAAAGCATTGGTATATCCGGAAAGTATTTTGAAGGTGCCAGAGGAAGAAGTATTTTATTTTCTTACGACAATAACAAAGAATGAATCCTTTACATTGTTGAAAAATGAAAAGAATAATGAACACGAGAGTCTTACATATGAAGATGGGTCAGAAGGAGATTTTGTTGAAGATCCTAGAGATAGTTATCTGCAGATGATCGATCTGGAATCTTTAAAACAGAATCTGGCAGCATTACCGCGAAGATATCGAGATACGATCTTATTTCGATATGTTTATGGATTGAAATGTAAAGAAATCGCAGATTTATTTAGAATTACAGAGCGAAGTGTTAAAAATCGCTGCAGAGAAGCAAGAAAACTGCTCAGGCAGATGATGGAAGCAGATGAATTGTAATTAGGATCAATATAAAAAGGTTAGCAGTGTGATCATACTGCTAACCTTTTTATATTTATTGATTTGTTACATTTTTCATGAGTTTAGATCCGACTTCTTCATAATTGTCTGGGAAGAAGATATGAAGGGTATTTTTACCGCTTTTGATCTTCTGTAGTTTTAATTTAAATGTTTGTGTATGCATATCAGAAGATACATCAGCAGAATTGAAAGCTTCGATCACATTGGATACTAATTGTTTCTTGGCATCGGATAAGTTCTCAATGTGAAGGGGTTTTAATTCATCCAAAGTAGTCTGTTTTGCTTGTTTAAAAATGTCTAGGTAATTGATGTATTGGCTAGACACCTTAACTGTTGCATTTTTCTTATCCTGACCTGTTACCGTGATCTTGTGGTCTAAGGAAGAAAGTTTGCTGCTGATCGCTTTATAGATCTCATTTGCTTGTTTCTTAGTGATCGTAACGCCTGCATTCTTAAAACTCTTCTGAAGAGTTGATACCATGGATGTCTGATATGTTTTTAAAGTATCAGATGCTTCAGAATCATCAATTCCAAGATCTGTCATCGATGTTGTATCTTGTTTTATGATCAGATCATAGAATGCCTCCATGGTGTCATCAGGTTTTGAGTCACTTGTGCTCTGTCCACATCCAGCAAGGGATAACAGTAATAAGCCCCCTAATATACCGGATAGGAATTGTTTGAAAATCCTACGTTTCATACTTATTGTTCCTTTCTAATTTATTCATACTTCATTATAGAGATTTTGACAGGTAAAGTCAATTACTGTCGAATGACGGCTATAAGAAATAGCTTAATTGACGAAGAAGATCATTGTGTGATACACTAGATAACCGAAAGATAAAAAGGAGAGTTGTGTATTTATGGCGAATAAAACCTATGATGCTAACAGTATTTCAGTATTAGAAGGACTGGAAGCTGTTAGAAAACGCCCTGGGATGTACATTGGAAGTGTATCTACGAAGGGTTTGAATCATTTAATATATGAGATAGTAGACAATTCGGTCGATGAATTTCTTGCAGGATATTGTGATGAGATCACAGTATCTTTAAATAAAGATGGAACGGCAACTATTACGGACAATGGACGAGGGATTCCGGTCGGAATTAATGAAAGAACAGGAAAAACAGCGGTAGAGATGGTATTTACCATGTTGCATGCAGGAGGTAAGTTTGGAGATGGAGGATATAAGATTTCTGGAGGACTGCATGGAGTTGGTGCATCCGTTGTTAATGCCCTTTCAACCTGGCTTACGGTAACTGTAAAACAGGGAGGAAAGGTTTATCAGCAGAGATATGAGCGTGGAAAGATCATAACACCTCTTGAGGTGATCGGTACCTGTAGAAAATCAGATACGGGAACAAACGTCCAGTTTTTGCCAGACCCAGAGATTTTTGATAAGACATATTTTAAAGCGGCAATGGTCAGAAACCGTTTGCATGAGACTGCGTATCTGAATCCAAAACTTACGATTCATTATGTGAATGAACGAGAAGGTGAAGAAACAACAGTTGATTATCATGAGCCAGAAGGAATCTGCGCTTATGTAAAGAAATTAAATGAAGGAAAACAGATGCTTCATGAACCAGTATATTTTAAAAGAACGATTGATGGAATTGAGGCAGAAGTGGCATTTCAGTATACAGAGGATTTTGGGGAAAATATCCTGGGATTTTGTAATAACATTTATACGATCGAAGGTGGAACACATATCACAGGGTTTAAGACGAAATTCACTACGATCATGAATCAATATGCCAGAGAGATCGGGGTATTAAAAGAAAAAGATTCGAATTTTACCGGAACAGATGTGAGAAATGGTATGACAGCAATCGTTTCCGTCAAACATCCAGAACCAAGATTTGAAGGACAGACGAAGACGAAACTGGATAATCCAGATGCAGCCAAAGCAGTTGGAGAGATCGCGGGAGAAGAATTGGTTCTTTATTTCGATAAGAATCTAGATACTTTAAAAAAAGTGCTGGCATGTGCGGAAAAATCAGCGAAGATTCGTAAAGCGGAAGAAAAAGCGAAGACAAATATGCTGGTAAAACAGAAGTTGTCAATTGACAGCAACGGAAAACTGGCGAACTGTGAAAGTCGTAAAGCAGAAGACTGTGAGATTTTTATTGTCGAGGGAGATTCTGCTGGTGGTTCTGCAAAAACAGCAAGAAACCGAAAGACACAGGCAATCCTTCCAATTCGAGGAAAAATCTTAAATGTAGAGAAAGCTACGATGGATAAAGTTCTTGCGAATGCAGAAATTAAAACGATGATCAATGCATTTGGATGTGGTTTTTCTGAAGGATATGGAAATGATTTTGATATCAGTAAGCTTCGTTATCACAAGATCATTATCATGACAGATGCTGATGTGGATGGTGCACATATCGCAACATTGCTTTTGACGTTCTTTTATCGTTTTATGCCAGAATTGATCACGCATGGACATGTATTTCTTGCAACACCTCCGCTTTACAAAGCAATGCCAAAAAAGGGCGAAGAAACTTATCTTTTTGATGATGCAGCACTGACGAGATATCGTGCAGAACATAAGGGAAACTTTACTTTACAGCGTTATAAAGGTTTAGGAGAGATGGATGCACAACAGTTATGGGAGACAACGCTGAATCCAGAAAGCCGTACATTAAAACAGATTGAGATCGAAGATGCCAGAATGGCCTCTGATGTTACTTCTATGCTGATGGGAAGTGACGTACCACCTCGCAGACAGTTCATTTATGAAAATGCAAATGAAGCAATGTTAGATATATAAATAGAAAGGAAACAATAGATAATGTCAGAACATATTATTAAAGCAGAATTTTCTGAGGTTATGCAAAAATCATATATCGATTATGCGATGAGTGTTATTTGTGCAAGAGCACTTCCAGATGCAAGAGATGGACTAAAGCCAGTACAGAGAAGAGTTTTATATTCCATGGATGAATTAGGACTTCGTTATGACAGGCCACATCGAAAATCTGCAAGAATCGTCGGAGATACCATGGGTAAATATCATCCACATGGTGACAGTTCCATCTACGAATCCCTAGTTGTTATGTCTCAGGATTTCAAAAAAGGAGTCCCTCTTGTTGATGGACATGGAAACTTTGGTTCCATAGAGGGAGATGGCGCTGCGGCTATGCGATATACAGAAGCACGACTTCAGAAGATCACGCAGGAAGCATATCTTGCAGACCTTGACAAAAATGTAGTTGATTTTGTATCGAACTTTGATGAAACAGAAAAAGAACCTGAAGTACTTCCAGTTAAGGTGCCAAACTTATTGGTAAATGGAGCAGATGGAATCGCTGTTGGGATGACAACGAGTATTCCACCACATAATTTAGGGGAAGTTGTTGATGCAGTGAAAGCATATATGCGAAAAGAAAGCATCACAAACGAAGAACTCATGGAATATATAGAAGGTCCGGATTTTCCAACAGGCGGCCTTGTGATCAATAAGAAAGATTTGTTAAATATTTATTCTTCAGGAACAGGTAAATTAAAATTAAGAGGAAAAGTAACTTTTGAACCAGCAAAGAAACGTGGGGAAAAAGATAAACTGGTAATTTCAGAAATTCCATACACAATGATCGGAAATAATATTTCCAAGTTTTTATCAGATACCGTAGCACTCATAGAGAACAAAGTGACAACAGATATTTTGGATATTTCCAATGAATCCTCTAAAGATGGAATCCGAATTGTATTAGAACTTCGAAAAGGTGCAGATGTTGAACGCTTAAAAAATCTCTTGTATAAGAAAACAAAACTTGAGGATACATTTGGTGTGAATATGCTGGCGATCGTTGATGGACGTCCGGAGACACTGGATCTTAAGGGAATCATTGAAAATCATACGCAGTTTTATTATGAAGTAACAAGAAGAAAGTATAAAACATTACTATTAAAATTATATGAACAAAGAGAGATCAAAGAAGGGTTGATCAAAGCATGTGATATGATCGATTTGATCATTGAGATCATTCGTGGAAGCAAGAGTCAGAAGGAAGTAAAGGCATGTCTTACCAAAGGAGATGTTGGAAATATTCATTTTCAGTCTTCAGATTCTATGATCGAAGCAACCAAGCTTTCTTTTACAGACAAACAGGCAAGTGCGATCCTTGATCTTAAACTATACCGCCTGATCGGATTAGAGATTTTGATGTTAAAAGAAGAATATGAAGAGATTCTTGTAAAGATCGAAGAATATGAAGATATCTTAAATAACGAGAAATCTTTAAAGAACGTGATTCGTAAAGAATTAGATAAGATTAAAAAAGAATTTGGACGCGAAAGAAGAACTGTGGTCGAAGACGGAAAAGAGGCAGTTTATGTTGCGGCACCGGTCAAAGAAGAGACAGTTTATTTTGTGATGGATCGTTTTGGATATTCCAAGACAATGGATAAGGCAACCTATCAGAGAAATAAGGAAAATATCTTAAAAGAATACAAGTTTATTGTGCCTTGTATGAATACAGATAAGATCTGTATTTTTACCAATCTTGGAGTGATGCATCAGATCAAGGTACTGGATATTCCAGCTGGAAAATTCAGGGATAAAGGGGTACCAATTGATAATTTATGTAATTATGACAGTACAAAAGAATATATCATCCAGGTGCTGGATGCAGAATCAATGATTCATTCATCACTTTTATTTGCAACAGCAAAAAGTATGTTAAAAGTGATGGATGGAGAGTTGTTAAATGCAGCAAAGAGAACTGTGCAGGCAACTAAATTATCGGAAGATGAGTTGATCGAAGTGATTCCGGTAGACTGGACAGAAGAATCTGAAGACAAAGTAGTTCTTCAGACGAAAGAAGGAGTTTTCTTAAAATTCTTGCTTTCCGAGATTCCAAAAAAGAAGAAGAGTGCATTAGGTGTTCGTGGAATGAAGTTATCAAAAGATGATTCACTAACGAATATTTATGTGATGGAAGCACAGAATATCAGTTCTATCGTATATAAAGAAAAAGAACTGGAATTTCATCGGTTAAAACTATCAAAAAGAGATAGCAAAGGAACTAAAGTCCGCAGATAGATCTAAGATAGAAAGGAAAAATCATGGTAATTGACTTGATCATACCAACATACAAGCCAGGAGACAAGTTTCAGGAATCATTAAAACGACTTGCATTGCAGACAAGAAAACCAGACCGCATTATTTTAGTTAACACAGAGGCAGAATTTTTTGATGAGAAAATGATCACTCCATATGATAATGTAGAAGTTCATCATATTAAAAAAGAAGAATTTGATCATGGGAAAACAAGAGATTATGGAGCATCGCTTGCCAAAGAAGCTGACATTTTAATGTTTATGACAGATGATGCGATTCCAAAAGATAAATATATGGTGGAAAATCTGATCAAAGCATTTGATGATCCAATGGTAACGGCTGCTTATGGAAGGCAGATGGCTGATCCTGAAAAAAATTATATTGAGTATTATACAAGAATCTTTAATTATCCTCTGGAAAGCAGAGTTAAAACAAAAGGGGATCTGGATACTCTGGGAATCAAAACATTTTTCTGTTCAAATGTATGCAGTGCTTATCGAAGATCAGAGTATGATGCAATGGGAGGTTTCGAGCATAAAACAATCTTTAACGAGGACATGATCATGGCTTCAAAGATGATCGAAGATGGAAAGGCAGTTGCCTATCAGGCAGATGCAAGGGTATGGCATTGGCATGATTACAAGGCGATAGAACAGTTACATAGGAATTTCGATCTTGCAGTGTCACAAGTAGATCATGGAGGATTATTCCTTAAAGTGAGATCGGAATCAGAAGGTGTAAAAATGGTTATCGCGACGATCAAGCATCTTTTAAAAAAGGGGAAAATATATCTCATTCCAAAGTATGTGATCGATACAGGATTTAAATTGATCGGATATAAACTTGGAAGAAATTATAAAAAACTGCCAAAATGGATGGTTTTAAAGCTTACGATGAATCAGACTTATTGGAAAGCTTAACAAAAACTTAATAAAATCACCTACTGTTTTTTCATATGATATGATATAATCTATAATGATAAGCAGATAATTGTGAGGAGGACACGAATGAAGATTAAGAAGTTTAAAATTATCCTAAGTCTGTTTTTGATCATAGGAATTGCTGCAGGGGGAGTGCTTGGATATTATGATGCAAGATTAGAAGCAGCAGTGAATAATAAGAATGGAAGTACACTGACAGATGTAAAGGTAGATGATAATCTGACATTTAATAAGAATGTTATTAATATCTTATTAGTTGGATCTGATCATGGAGCGATCAAAGGCGATCACGGAAGATCTGATAGTATTATGATTGCAACGGTCAATTTTAAGACAAAAGAATTAAAGCTCACTTCTTTGATGAGAGATATGTATGTTGAGATTCCAGGACATGGACATAACAAGTTAAATGCAGCCTATGCATTTGGTGGTGTGGAATTATTATATCAGACGATCGCTAAAAACTTTGGGATTAAGATTGACAATTATTGTGTTGTTGATTTCTCAACATTTGAGAAAGTTATCAATAAAGTTGGCGGTGTAGAAATTTCGCTGGAAGAAAAAGAAGCAAAATACCTGAATACAACAAATTACATTTCAAAGAAGAAATACCGTAATGTAAAGGTTGGAAAACAGACATTGAATGGAAATCAGGCATTAGGATATGCCAGGGTTCGTTACGTTGTTTCTAAGAAATACGGAGATGGAGACTTTGGAAGAACAGGTCGTCAAAGAGCGGTACTTCAAGCAGCACTTAATAAAGTATTGCAGCAGAGCCCAACAAAGATCGCAGATATTGCGTTAGATTCATTAGCTGATGTATCAACAGATATGAGTGCAAAATACCTGAAGAGTCTGGTATTGAAAGTTGTTCAGATGGGGACGACAGAGATCGATCAGATGAGGGTGCCATTAGAAGGTACTTATAAGATGGGAAGAGCACTATGTTCGTATTCTTTATAAACTTTAGTGCTAATAAAGCAGCCATGAATTATTTCTTATTTGACAAAGGCAGTGAAAAAGACTGGGCAAAAGAATATGGAGGAACATCTTCTGTTGAGACATTTGGATATTCCGGAACATCATCATCTGACTCAACAAGCAGCAGTTCATCATATTCAACATCTAGTACGAGAAGCAGCTATCAGCAGGAAAGTTACAGCACAACAAGCAGTAGCCGTACAACTTATAGTACAAGGTCTACAACTACGAGAAGTACAGAAGAACGTGTGACAGAAAGTACAACGTCACAGCCACAGACATCTGCACCAAGACCAACCACAGCACATCATACAACGACAGCTGCGGCACCAGAATCAACACCTTCTGGTGATTCTGTTGAAGAAGAATAAACAAAAATAAATTAAAATGAAAATGTGTCAAGGTAGAATCACTGTCATAGCATATTCTTTCTTGACACATTTTTGTATAATTGGTAGAATAAAAAAAGTTACCAATACCCTGTAATATACCATTACGGTGATAGAATAAGACAAAGAAAGGAAATAAAAGATATGCGACAGATCGTTCTTTCTATTTTAGTAGAGAATACTCCCGGGGTATTAAGCCGAATTTCTGGTTTATTTACAAGAAGAGGGTATAACATAGACAGCATCACAGCATGTACGACACAAGATCAGAAGTTTTCAAGAATTACGATCGCAGTCAGCGGTGATGATATGATCTTGAAACAGATCAAGAATCAACTTTCAAAACTAGAAGATGTAGTGAAGATTTTTGAACTGGAAAACAGGAAGTCTGTTTGCAGAGAATTGATTCTTGCAAAGATTCGTGCAAACAAGACAGAGAAACAGGAGGTTATCACGATCGCAGATATTTTCAGAGCAAAAGTTGTGGATGTATCCAAAGATAATCTGATGATCGAGTTAACTGGGAATGTGAATAAGATAGAAGCATTTATCAATCTGATCAGTGATTTTGAAGTGATCGAAATTGTGAGAACAGGAATCACTGGTTTATCAAGAGGAGAAGATAACTCTAATATATTTTGATGAGAGTAACGGGGCAGAACCCTTACTATAAAGCCAAAAAAATGGAGGAATGAAAAATGGCAAAGATTTATTATCAAGAAGACTGTAACTTATCACTTTTAGATGGAAAAACCATCGCTATTATCGGTTATGGAAGCCAGGGACATGCTCATGCCCTTAACTTAAAAGAGTCTGGATGCAATGTTATCATTGGTCTTTATGAAGGAAGCAGATCTTGGAAGAGAGCAGAAGAACAGGGATTTGAAGTGTACACATCTGCAGAAGCTGCTAAGAAAGCTGATATTATCATGATTCTGATCAACGATGAAAAACAGGCTAAATTATACAAAGAAAGCATCGAACCAAACTTAGAGTCAGGAAATATGTTAATGTTCGCTCATGGTTTCAATATCCACTTCGGATGCATCACACCTCCAAAAGATGTGGATGTAACTATGATCGCACCTAAAGCTCCAGGACATACTGTAAGAAGCGAATATCAGGCAGGAAAAGGAACTCCTTGCTTAGTAGCTGTTGAACAGGATGCTACAGGTAAAGCATTAGATTTAGCACTTGCTTATTCTTTAGGAATTGGTGGAGCAAGAGCTGGTGTTCTTGAAACTACATTCAGAACAGAAACAGAAACAGACCTTTTCGGAGAACAGGCAGTACTTTGCGGTGGTGTTTGTGCATTAATGCAGGCTGGTTTCGAAACATTAGTAGAAGCTGGATATGATCCAAGAAACGCTTACTTCGAGTGTATCCATGAAATGAAACTGATCGTAGACTTAATCTACCAGTCAGGATTCGAAGGAATGAGATATTCTATCTCTAACACAGCTGAATATGGTGATTACATCACAGGACCTAAGATCATCACAGAAGATACTAAGAAAGCTATGAAACAGGTTCTTACAGATATTCAGGATGGAACATTTGCTAAAGACTTCTTATTAGATATGTCTGATGCAGGATCTCAGGTTCACTTCAAAGCTATGAGAAAATTAGCTGCTGAACATCAGTCTGAAGTTGTCGGAAAAGAAATCCGTAGCTTATACAGCTGGAGCAACGAAGATAAATTAATCAACAACTAGGATTTGTTTATCTTACATAAGGATATAAAAGATCAGAGATTTTTAATTTCTGATCTTTTTCTTTATGTAGGAATATTTGAAGAAAATAATACCTTAAAGGAAGGAAAAGCAATGAAATTTGTAATTCAGAGAGTAAAAGAAGCATCGGTAAAAGTAGATGATGAATACACAGGGAAGATAAAAAAAGGGTATTTAGTTTTGATCGGTGTAGGGCAAGAAGATACAAAAGAAGAAGCCGATAAATATATTCGTAAGATGATCAATCTTCGTATTTTTGAAGATGAAAATGGAAAAACAAATTGTTCATTAAAAGATGTGGATGGAGAATTGTTGTTAGTATCTCAGTTTACGCTTTATGCAAGCTGCAGAAAAGGAAATCGTCCAAGCTTTACACAGGCAGGAGATCCAAAGAAAGCAGAAGAATTATATGAATATATCATTAAGGAATGCAGCAAGGAAATAGATGTTGTACAGACAGGTGTTTTTGGAGCACATATGGAAGTTGCTTTAATAAATGATGGACCATTTACGGTTGTTCTTGAAGATCTATAGTGGTAAAATGAAAGTGACAAATGATCATGCTAAATTATAGAAAGGATGATGACATATGGATTTCACAAATGGAATGAAAAAAGCATTTCTTGCAAGCGTAGGTGCAGCAGCAACAACTGCAGAAGTTACCAAAGACATTCTTGAGAAAATGATTGAAAAGGGTGAACGTACTGTAGAACATGGAAAAGTGTTAAATCAGGAATTAAAGCACAATGCAAAACAGAAAGTCAAAGAACATGTATCTGTCAAAGTGACAAAGAAATATGATAAAGCATTTGAATGTGTTGATGAAATGTCTGCAGAAGATCTTGCACTTTTAAAAGAAAGAATTGCAAAAGCAGAGGCGCTTCAGAAAGAAAAACAGGAAGCTGAAGAAGATGTTGAAGTGGAAGAAAGTGAAGCAACAACAGATTCAGAGACATCACAAGTACAAGAGGATGAAACGGAACAATAAGAGGTACTTATGAAACAGGAAACAGGAAGACTGAAAGAGATCTTGCATGTATTAAATCAGCATAAGGTCACACAGGGGATCGATCCAGAGAAGTTATGCAGTATTTTAGAAGATCTTGGTCCAACTTATGTAAAGCTTGGGCAGATCATGTCAATGCGTTCGGATATATTGCCAGAGAAGTATTGTCATGAGTTAGCGAGACTTCGCACGGATGTAAAACCGATGAGTTTTGATGAGATATGGGAGATCTTGAATAAAGAACTTCATAATGACCCTGATCAACTATTTCAGAAGATTAACCAGATACCGGTTGGGTGTGCATCAATCGCACAGGTCCATGAGGCCGTTTTAGGAGACGGCAGTAAAGTTGTATTAAAAATCCAGAGACCGCAGATTAAACAGATCATGGCAGAAGATATTGCTCTGTTAAAGAAGGCTTCTGGATTTTTAAATTTTGCAACAGGAATCGGTGAATTGATTGATTTTAGAAAAGTCATTGATGAGTTGTGGGAGACATCCAAAGAAGAAATGGATTTTCAAAAAGAAGCACAACATTTGGAACGATTTTATGAGAACCAGAAGGACGTTGCATATGTGACATGTCCGAAAGTATATAAGGAATATTCGAATGAGCATTTGCTGGTGATGAGTTGTGTTGATGGAATCCAGATCGACCATATCGACGAACTTGATCGCAATGGGTATGATAGGAAGGAGATTGCCCAGAAAACAGCACAAAACTATTGTAAACAGATTTTGGCAGATGGCTTTTTTCATGCAGATCCACATCCAGGGAATCTATGGATCAGTGGTGGTCAGATCGTATGGATTGATCTTGGAATGGCAGGTGATCTGTCTGAACATTACCGTGCGATCATGAAACGTGCGATCACAGCTATTCTTAAAAATGATATTTATGAACTTAAGAATGCATTCTTATCGTTTGGAAAACCGACAGAGAAGATCGACCATGCTAGTTTGTATACAGATCTTGATGATATGGTTGGAAAATACATGAATATGGATTTCGGGACCATGGATCTTGGAGAATTGATGGAAGATGCAATAGGGCTTTTGAAGGAACATAAGATTGCGATCGAACCAGATATTACGCTGCTTGCAAGAAGTATGGTGACTATGGAAGGAACATTGAAATTATGTTCTCCACAAGTGAACATGATACAGATATTGACTTCTTATATGTCTGCGAACATGTTTCACGAGATGGATATAAAGAAAGAGATAAGACATGCTTTGAGAGATATTTATGGGTCATCTAAGAAATCTCTGGAGATACCAGCACAGGTATCAGATCTTTTGAACATCACAAAGAATGGACAGGTAAGGGTAAACATTGAATCTGCGCAGATCGAGAAAGCAGGCAGAGAATTAAAAAAAGGATTTGATCATCTGTTGCTTGTATTGATCGTGATGGCACTTTGGTTTAGCTCTGCAATTTTATGTCTAAGTGATGTAACACCGAGAGTGTTAGGAATGCCATATCTTAGTGTGGCAGGATTTATATCAGGGTTTCTAATCATTTTGTATGTATTGATCCATATGCTGATTCAGAGAAAGAAATAAGAATAATGATAAAACAAATAGGAACATTAAACATTGAGATTGAGCGAAGGAAGATCAAAAATATAAATATCTACGTGAAACCTCCAAACGGAGATGTTTTGGTAACGGTTCCAATGAGAGTTTCAAACGAAGAGGTTTTTCGTTTCCTTAAGAAAAAAGAAGACTGGATTTTAAAAAACCATAAAAAAGTAAAAAACAGACAAAATTCATTACAGCAGGAAATTAATCTGGAACAAAGGAAATGGCTGGAAGACAAGATCATAGAATATGCAATGAGATGGGAACCGATCATGAAAGTTCATGCGAATGGTTTTACGATTCGAGATATGAAAACAAGATGGGGAAGCTGTAGTATTCACAGTAAAAAGATTCGGATGAATCTGCAGCTGGCTGTAAAATCAGAGGAATGTGTAGAGTATGTTTTGGTACATGAATTATGTCATCTTTTAGAACCAAGCCATAACCAGAGATTTTATGATTTGATGAGTCATTTTCTTCCAGATTGGAGGGAACGTAAGCAGAAACTAAATGAAAAAGTGTGAAGAAAGTGTTAAAATCCATTTTTTATCTTACATTTTCTATTAATTTGAGTTATGATAAAACGTAAAGCTCAAAAGAAGGAGAAAAGACGATAACGAATGATGAATAACGAAATGACAAAATCAAACGAACAAAATATATTAGTCGGGATCGATGTCGGATCTACGACAACCAAAATAGTAGCAGTTGATGCCAATGACCGTCATCAACTGTTATTTTCTGATTATGCAAGACATCATGCAAATCAGATCGCAAGTGTGATTCGAAGCATTAAGAAGTTTTGTGGACATATAAGAGATAAAAAGATCAGATTGTGTCTGACTGGTTCTGGGGCAAAACCAGTGGCATCTATTTTAAAAGTACCATTTGTGCAGGAAGTTGCAGCCAATGCGATCGCATTACAAGATCAGTTTGACCAGGTTGGAACGGCAATTGAGTTAGGTGGACAGGATGCCAAGATGATCTTTTTTAAAGATTCTGAAAATGGACAGTCACAAAGTGTTTCCGATATGCGTATGAATGGAAGCTGTGCGGGTGGAACGGGAGCATTTATTGATGAAATTGCATCCGTATTAAAAGTACCAGTGGAACAGTTTAATGAGTTGGCACAAAAAGGAACACATTTATATGATATTTCTGGAAGATGCGGGGTATATGCAAAGACAGATATCCAACCACTTCTGAATCAGGGAGCAGCCAAGGAAGACCTTGCGTTATCCGCATTCCATGCGATCGCGAAACAGACGATCGGAGGGTTGGCACAGGGATTGGAGATTAAAAAACCTGTTGCATTTGAAGGTGGCCCATTAACATTTCATCCAACTCTGGTAAAAGTTTTTGCTGAACGTCTGGATTTGAAAGAAGATGAGATTCTTTGCCCAAAGCATTCAGAATTAATGATTGCATATGGGGCAGCATTATCTTTGGATAAGATGTTTGCAGACAGCAAACCAAAAGATGTGAATAAAATGTTAGTAATACTGGAAGACGCACAGAAAGATCATTCCCACGTTTCAGGAGAAATTGCAAAACCATTTTTTGAATCAAAAGAAGAAGAAAATGCTTTTAAAGAAGCACATAAGAAGAAACAGGTGACATGGAAGAAACCACAAAAAGGAGAGGTTGTTCGATGTTTTCTTGGGATTGATGCAGGAAGTACCACGACAAAATTTGTATTATTAGATGAACAAGAAGAAATTCTGGATTCTTTTTATGCACCGAATGAAGGGGATCCGCTGAAAGTAGCGAAAGAGGCCTTGATCTGTTTAAGAAAACGATATGAAGAAGCAGGAGCAGAATTAGAAATTTTATCAGCTGGTACGACTGGGTATGGAGAAATGCTGTTTTCCAAAGCTTTTGAAATCCCTTGCCATACGGTTGAGACGGTAGCACATGCAAGAGCTTCTGAAAAATATGTCAAAGACGCCTCTTTTATTTTGGATATTGGTGGACAGGATATGAAAGCAATCTGGTTAGAGGATGGAGTTATCACGAATATTTTATTAAATGAGGCGTGCTCTTCTGGATGCGGTTCATTCCTTGAAAACTTCGCATCCTCTTTACATATTCCGACAAAAGAGATCGCAAAGAAGGCGTTTGCGTCTAAAAACCCAGCAGTTTTGGGTAGTCGTTGTACGGTATTTATGAACAGCAGTATTATCACAGAGCAGCGAAACGGTAAGAATCCAGAAGATATCATGGCTGGGTTATGCAGATCGATCATCCAGAATGTATTTACAAAGGTTATCCGCGTATCAAATCTTGATTCTCTTGGAACTAAGATCGTGGTACAAGGTGGCACTTTTGAAAATGATGCGGTTTTACGTGCGATGGAAGAATATGTAGGAAGAAAAGTGATCAGAGCACCATATCCAGGGATCATGGGTGCAATTGGTGTCGGATTGATCGCAAAAGAGCAATATGAGAAGAATCCGAAAGAAGTGAGCACATGGGATCTTCGTGATTTAGATACATTTTCTTATGAGCAGCAGGCGAATGCACCTTGTCCATTTTGTACGAATCATTGTCAAAGAACAATTGTTCAATTTTCAAATGGAAATTCCTGGGTAACAAATAATCGATGTGAAAAAGGCGAGATCATCGGAGATCCAAGAAATGATGAGGTTGGAAAGCAGTTAAAAGAAACAATCCGAAAAACACAGAGTGTTCCAGATTTATTCCAAGAGCGAAAGAAATTATTGTTCAAAGAATATCCTTATCCAGTGCCTAAAACAGAAAGAGATATCACGATCGGAATTCCAAGAGTGTTATCCTATTGGGATACGATGCCATTTTGGACAACTTTTTTCAAAAGTTTGGGATACAAAGTACAATTATCGGATGAAAGCACAAGAGAGATTTATGAAAGTGGATTGTCAGCAGTGACATCAGACACGGTATGTTTTCCAGCAAAACTTGTGCATGGACATCTTAGAAATCTGGTGAAAAAATATCATGTAGATCGTATTTTTATGCCATCGATCACAACAGTACCGCCAGAGAATATGGAAAAAACAAGTGAGTCTATGTGTGCGGTGGTAAAAGGTTATCCGATCGTTATCAGGAATTCTGATAATCCACAGGATAAATGGAATGTGCCATTTGATGCACCATTATTCCATTGGCATACCAAAAAGGACAGACAGCATCAGTTGGTAAAATATATGGAAGAAGTATATCATGTCTCAAAAGAAGAGGTTATGAATGCAATGCATACAGCAGATCAGGCTCAGAAATCTTTTGACCAACAGTTAAAGAAACGAGGAGAAGAGATTCTAAATGAAGTAAAGGAAAAGAATGAATTTGCAGTTGTTTTAGCATCTCGTCCATATCAGAACGATACACTGGTTAATCACGATCTGTCTAAGATGTTTACAAAAGCAGGCATCGCAGTCTTAACCGCAGATTCCCTGCCAGAAGTGAATCAGACAGAACTCTCAAAAAGCCGTCTGGATATTGTAAATAACTATCATGCTAGAATGTTATCTTCTGCTATCTTATGTGCGCAAAGTGAGCATCTGGAATATGTACAGCTCGTAAGTTTTGGATGTGGACATGATGCTTATCTATCCGATGAGATCACGAGAATGATGAAAGAAATTTCCGGGAAAACACCATTGATTTTAAAAGTAGATGAAAGTGATAATCAAGGACCATTGGGAATCCGTGTGCGTTCTTTCTTGGAGACAGTGAAAATGGGACGAGAGAAACATCAGAAATTAGAAGTAAAAGAGTTGCAAGAACCATATCCAGTCAAGTTTACAAAAGAAAACAGGAAAGAAAAAATCGCATTGGTTCCAAATACATCGCATGCATTTTGCAGAATTATGACAGCAGCATTAAGAGGACAAGGAATTCGGGCAGTTGCTTTGGATATCGGGCGTGAAGAAGCAATTCGTTTGGGAAAGAAATATGTACATAACGATATCTGTTTCCCAGCACAGATCGTCATCGGAGAAGCATTGGCGGCATTGGAAAGTGGAAAGTATGATGACAAAGATGTTGCGATCGTTATGGGGAAATATGTCGGAGACTGTCGATTGACACATTATGGGGCACTACTAAGAAAAGCTCTTGATGATGCAGGATATGATCATATTCCGATCCTGACAAATGATGATGCAGATTCTCATAATATGCACCCAGGATTTAAATTAAATCTGGCATCTTCTGTAAAAATCGCATTTGCATTACCGATGATCGATGTATTGGAGGAATTATTACGAAAGATCCGTCCATATGAAACAGTCAAAGGAAGTGCGGATGAAGCGTTTGACAAAGCCCTTGATCTTGTAATCGATGGATTGGAAAAGTCAGGAGTTCTTGGTGCAAGAAAAGGATTTAAGAAGGCTATTTCTATCATGAAAAATATTTCTTATGATCGTACGAACTTAAAACCACAGATTCTGATCGTTGGGGAATATCTTCTGAACTTTCATCCAGGAGCAAACCATGACATTGAGAAATATCTGGAAGAAAATGGATTTGAGATCATTGAAGCACGTATGACGGATGTTATCCGTAAGACATACTTTTATCAGGATTCACAGATCAGGGAATATCATTTAAATAAACCAATGGATCAAAAGATCTGGTTTCGGACAGCAGACATGTTCTTTGATCTTGCACACAGTCTGACCGATTCCATTGCAAAAGGACATCCTTTATATAAACCAGCGATCCGTATGGATGATCTGGTAAAAGACAGTGATCCGATCATTCATCATACATTTGATGCAGGAGAGGGTGTACTGATTCCGGGAGAGATCATTCATCACGCAAAACATGGATGCAAATATTTCTTGATCTTACAGCCATTTGGATGCCTGCCAAATCATGTTGTTGGAAGAGGTATTTCTAAAAAATTAAAAGAAATGTATCCAAATGCACAGATTCTTCCATTAGACTATGATCCAGATGTCAGTTTTGCGAATATCGAAAATCGTCTGCAGATGCTTGTTATGAATGCGAAACAAGAAATCTTGGAAGAAAATGAAGAACGAGACCGTAGAAGAAGTCATCACTACATGGAAAGTGACAAAAAAACATATCGTAGAAAGAAATATGGTGTCGAAAAAACTTCTGGTGTATAAAATATAGAATTAAATTGTTGAATTTTGTTAAATATGCTATAATCCATTTTAGGTTATTCAAAAATAATTTGAATGGAGGAGAAGTAATGAATATTCAGGAGTTTTATGACAGTATTGATGAAAGTTATGAAAATGTAAGCAGCCGTATGATGGGAAACCAGAAACTGGTGGAAAAGTTTGTCCGTAAGTTTTTAGATGATCCTACTTATGAACAGATTAAAGAAGCAGTAGATAAGATGGATTATGATGAAATTCTTCGAACAACTCATACGATGAAAGGAATTGCAAGCAATCTGGAGTTTACACATTTACAGCAAAAAAGTGCGAAAGCAGTAGATATGATCCGTGCAGGACAGCGCGAAGAAGTATTGCCAGTGATCGGTGAAATTGAGAAAGAATATCAAAAAGTTATCGAACAGATCCAGAAATTGGATTAAATTGGATAATAAGAAGAAAAAGATGAGGGAATCTTTCGAAGTAGTATGAAGGAGACAGCGACAACATAAAAAATAAAAAGGAACTAGCGATTATGCAAAACAAAACAAAAAATATATTTTTTAAGATAATCTCAGGACTCGTTTTGATTCAGGGTGTGTTGCAGTTATTGAATCTGTTAGGGCTTGTAGGTTATGGAAGAACGACGACTTCTGCAACAAAGTTTTATCTTGGACTTGTTTTGATCGGCGGCTACGCAGTAGCAGCAATGGTCGGTGGATATACGGGTCTTAAAGATGGAAATACACAGGAAGGATGTAAAAGATGTTTTTATGTCAGTCTTGTACTGATCGCAATTACGATTGCCACGATTATTTTAAATGTTGTATTTAAAGCATATTCAGTAACTCAGTTTGAGGCACTGATCATACCAGTGTTGTTTATGCTTTTTACAATATTAAATGGACGAAAGAATTTGTAAACACAAAAGGGTCTTTTTCGATTTCGAAAGAGGTCCTTTTTATAGTTGTTCTTTTCTTGATGATATGATATAATTTCACATAGTGATTTGGCAAAGAAAGAACAAATGAGGTAGACCAATGAAAGATTTAAAAGATATGAAACGTGTGCTTTTAAAGTTAAGTGGAGAAGCACTTGCCGGAGATAAGAAGACAGGATTTGATGAAGCAACATGTGCAGATGCAGCGCGTCAGGTAAAGACATTAGTAGATGAGGGACTTCAGGTAGCGATCGTTATCGGAGGAGGAAACTTCTGGAGAGGACGTACAAGCGAGAGTATGGAACGTACAAAAGCTGATCAGATCGGAATGCTTGCGACAGTTATGAACTGTATTTATGTATCTGATGCATTCAGAACAGCAGGAATGGAAACAGAAGTATATACTCCATTTGTATGCGGAGCATTTACAGAATTATTTTCCAAAGATAAAGCAGTCAAGGCTTTAGATGAAGGAAAGGTTGTATTTTTCGCAGGAGGAACAGGACATCCTTATTTCTCAACAGATACAGCAACAGCACTTCGTGCGATCGAGATTGAAGCAGATGCGATCTTATTAGCAAAATCAATTGACGGCGTATATGACAGTGATCCTGCTGTGAATGAAAATGCAGTGAAATATGACAGCATCACAATGGAAGAAGTGTTGGATCAGAAATTAGGAGTGATCGACCTAACAGCAACGATCATGTGTCTTGAAAATAAGATGCCATTAGCAGTTTTTGGATTAAATGAAGAAAACAGCATTGAGAATTTAATGAAAGGTGAATTTAACGGAACATATGTAACCGTTTGATAAATTAGGAGGACGAAAGAAACATGTTAAAACAATTTGAAGACAAGATGCAGAAATCTTTAGACAGTATGGCGAATGATTTTATGACAATTCGTGCAGGACGTGCCAATCCTCATGTATTAGATAAAGTCAAAGTTGATTATTATGGAGTTGCAACTCCTGTAGCACAGGTTGGTAATGTTTCTGTACCTGAAGCAAGAACGATCATGATCCAGCCATGGGAGCCAAACTTATTAAAAGAGATCGAGAAAGCGATTTTAGTATCTGATATCGGGATCACACCAACAAATGATGGTAAAGCAATCCGCTTAAACTTCCCAGATCTTACAGAAGAACGAAGAAAAGAGCTTGCAAAAGATGTCAAGAAACGTGGAGAAGAAGCAAAGGTAGCAGTTAGAAATATCCGTCGAGATGCAAATGATTTTGTCAAGAAACAGAATAAAGCCGGAGATTTAAATGATGATCAGGCAAAAGATGAAGAAGACAAAGTACAGAAGATGACAGATAAATACATCAAACAGATTGATGAAGCAGTTGATGCAAAATCAAAAGAAATCATGACAGTTTAATCTTAATCATCAACAGGGTTGAAATCTCAGCCCTGTTTTGTTTCATGTGAAAAGAAATGAAAGTTATATATGATACACAGGAGGTCCAAATGGAGAATTTAAATATTCCACAACATGTGGCCATTATCTTAGATGGGAATGGAAGATGGGCAAAAAAACGCCATTTACCTAGGAATATGGGACATAGACAGGGAAGTAAAGTGGTGGAAAAGATCATTGAAGATGCACATGATCTTGGAATTAAATATTTAACAGTTTATGCTTTTTCAACAGAGAATTGGAAACGCCCACAGGACGAAGTAAATGCATTGATGAAACTGCTTCGTGATTATTTAAAGACATGTATCAAGCGTGCAAATAAAAATAATATGAAAGTCAGAGTAATCGGAGATATCACAGGACTTTCCGAAGATTTACAGGAGAAGATCGTTGAGCTTGAGAAGGCATCCAAAGATAATACAGGGATCAATTTTACGATCGCACTGAATTATGGAAGTCGTGATGAGATGGTGCGAGCTATGAGACATATGGCAGATGATCTTTCCAGTGGAAATCTTTCCAAAGATATGATCACGGAAGAAGTGTTTAATGGATATCTGGATACAAAAGAACTTCCAGATCCAGATCTGATGATCCGCACAAGCGGGGAAGAAAGATTGTCAAACTTTATGTTATGGCAGTTAGCATATACAGAATTTTATTTTACAGATGTGCTTTGGCCAGACTTCAATAAAAAAGAATTAATAAAGGCGATCGAATACTATAATGGACGCGACCGCAGATTTGGAGGAATATAAGTTTATGTTTAAGCAAAGACTGATCAGTGGGATCATTTTAGTATTGATCGCAGCTTTTGGGTTATATATGGGTGGAATTGTGACGTTTGCAATGACATTGATCGTTGCATTGATCGGATACAGCGAGATTTTAAAGATTTATCATATTGAGAAATCATCTTTGGCAGTGATCGGATATACAGGCACGATTCTTTATTATGTGGCATTGTTATTTGATCTTGATCAATGGACCACAGCGATCATTATTTTATTTTTAATTTTTTTACTCGGATGCTATGTGGTACGTTTTCCAAAGTATAAAGTGGATCAGATGATGGCAGGATTCTTTGGATTTGTATATGTAGCGGTTATGATGTCCTTTATCTATCAGATCCGTGAATTACAAAATGGAGGAGAATTTGTTATATTATTATTCCTTGCAGCATGGGGAAATGACACTTTAGCATATTGTACAGGAATGTTGATCGGAAAACATAAGATGTCACCAATTTTAAGTCCTAAGAAAAGTATAGAAGGTTTGGTTGGCGGAATTGTCGGTGCGGCAATTCTTGGTGCATTATATGGATTATATCTAAACACATATATCAGATTTAGTTTTAATCCAGTTACAATGTTCCCAATTGTTTGTGGACTAGGTGGAGCAGTTTCAGTCATTGGAGATTTGGCAGCATCTGCGATCAAGAGAGATTCAGGAATTAAGGATTATGGTACATTGATCCCTGGTCATGGAGGAATTCTTGACCGATTTGATAGTATTATTTTTATTGCACCTGTCATTTATTATCTGACAGTTATGATCTCAGGAGGAGCGATCTAGAATGAAATATATTTCAATTATTGGATCTACAGGTTCCATTGGAACCCAGACACTAGATATCGTACGAAGTAATAAAGATCTGAAAGTTACAGCCTTAGCAGCAGGAACAAGTATTGATCTGTTAGAGAAACAAGCAAGAGAATTTCAGCCAGTGATCGTTGCTGTATACAATGAACAGAAGGCAGAAGAGTTGAAACTTCGTCTGGCAGATACGAATATAAAAGTATGTGCAGGAATGGATGGATTATTAGAAGCAGCAACACAGGAGCAGTGTTCTGTTGTTGTCACAGCAATTGTCGGAATGATCGGAATTCGTCCAACGATCGCTGCGATGAAGGCTGGGAAAGACATCGCACTTGCTAATAAAGAAACATTGGTAACTGCAGGGCATATTATTATGCCAATGGCGGAAGAACTGGGTGTTTCTATTTATCCAGTAGATAGTGAGCATTCTGCAATCTTTCAGTGTTTACAGAGCGGGAAAAGAGATGATCTTGATTCTCTGATCATTACAGCATCAGGGGGACCGTTCCGCAAGAAAACGACAGAAGAATTAAAACATGTGACAGTAGAAGATGCGCTGAATCATCCAAATTGGTCAATGGGACGAAAGATTACAATTGATTCCGCAACGTTAGTGAATAAAGGACTCGAAGTGATCGAAGCTAAATGGTTGTTTGGAGTGGATTTTGATGATATTCATGTTGTAGTACAACCAAAGAGTGTGATCCATTCTATGATTCAGTTTAAGGATGGAAGTGTGATTGCACAGCTTGGAACACCGGATATGAAATTACCGATTCAATATGCATTATTTTATCCACAACATAGAAATCTTGCGGGAGAACGTCTGGATTTTGCAAAATTAAAAGAAATTACATTTGAAGAACCACCAGTGGATGTTCTAAAAGGACTTCCTTATGCATATAAAGCAGGTAGGATCGGTGGAAGCATGCCAACAGTCTTAAATGCTGCAAATGAAAAAGCAGTTGCATTATTTTTAGACCGTAAGATTCAGTTTTTAGATATTTACGACATCATTGAAGACACAATGAATGCCCATAAAGTTATTGAGAATCCGACACTGGAAGAAGTGTTAGAGACAGAGCAATGGGTGTATGAACACATAGAAAGCAGGTAGATCATTGAATATTATCATTGCAATTTTAATTTTTGGAATTATTATTATTGTGCATGAATTAGGGCATTTTCTGATCGCTAAGAAAAATGGGATTCAGGTAGATGAATTTTGCATTGGACTTGGACCAACGATCATTGGAAAGCAGGTTGGAGAGACTTTTTATTCTGTCAAACTGCTGCCATTTGGTGGTGCATGTATGATGGGAGAAGATGAAGACCGACCTGGAGAAAATGCGTTTAATAATAAGTCCGTCTGGGCAAGGATGGCAGTTATTTTTGGAGGACCATTTTTTAACTTTATCTTAGCGTTTATATTTTCAATTATAGTGATCGGAATGTCTGGTGCTGACATTCCGAAGATTTCCAAAGTAGAAAAAGATTCACCAGCATATGAAGCAGGAATCCGTAAAGGAGATACTATGATCAAAGTTGCTGGAAAGAAAATGCACAATTACAGAGAGTTTTCCTATTATATGTATTTAGATTATGATGGAGGAAAAATTCCAATCACGATATTACAAAACGGAAAAGAAAAAAATATAAACGTCACACCAGAGTATGATAAAGAACGAGGGCAATATCTGATCGGGATCACCTGGAATGGATATCAGAAAGTAGGTCCGTTAAAAACGATCGAATACAGTTTCCGAGAAGTAGGATTGCAGGTAAAGATTACTTTAAAGAGTGTAAAGATGTTAGTTTCACAAAAACTTGGTGTGAAAGATCTTTCAGGACCAGTAGGAATTGTCAAAACGGTCGGAGACCAATATACACAGGCTGCTGCCTATGGATTTAAAACAGTATTTTTGACAATGGTAAACTGGATCATTTTGATCAGCGCAAACCTTGGTGTGATGAATCTATTGCCATTACCAGCACTTGATGGAGGTCGTTTATTGTTTTTGATCATAGAAGCAATTACTGGAAAGGCTGTGCCACAGAATATGGAAGCGCTGGTACACACTGCAGGGTTGATCTTATTAATGCTTTTGATGGTATTTGTAATGTATCAAGATATTGTAAAGATTTTCATGTAAAGGGGGATTTGCATGTATACAAGAAATCAGACAAGAGTTATTTCGATAGGAGATGTTAAGATTGGAGGAGGCAATCCAGTTGCCATCCAGTCTATGACAAATACAAAGACAGAAAATGTGGAAGAGACGGTCAAACAGATTCTTGCTCTTGAGAAGGCTGGATGCCAGATCATTCGCTGTACTGTTCCAACAATGAAAGCTGCCGAAGCTTTTACAGAGATTAAGAAGCAGATTCATATTCCGTTGGTCGCGGATATTCATTTTGACTATAAACTTGCAATTGCAGCGATGGAACATGGGGCAGATAAGATCCGTATCAATCCGGGAAATATCGGTGGAGAAGAGAATATCCGCAAAGTGGTAGAAACAGCAAAGAAATATCATGTACCGATCCGTGTTGGTGTAAACAGCGGATCATTGGAGAAACCACTTGTTAAAAAATATAACGGAGTAACTGCACAAGGACTGGTAGAAAGTGCCTTAGATAAAGTTGCTATGCTTGAAAAATATGATTTTCATGATATGGTAGTCAGTATTAAGTCTTCTGATGTTTTGATGTGTGCAGAAGCATACCGCCTAGTCGCAGACAAAATCAATTACCCTCTGCATGTAGGGATCACAGAAGCTGGAACAGTTTTTAGTGGGAATATCAAATCAGCTGTAGGACTTGGAATTATCTTAAATCAGGGAATTGGTGATACGATCCGTGTATCATTGACAGGAGATCCAGTCAACGAGATTGCCAGTGCGAAACTGATCTTAAAGACATTAGGACTTCGTTCCGGAGGAATTGAAGTTGTATCCTGCCCAACATGTGGACGTACGAATATCGATCTGATTCCACTTGCCAATCAGGTAGAGACAATGGCTGCAGATTTTGAAAATCTGAATCTTAAGGTTGCTGTTATGGGGTGCGTTGTAAACGGACCAGGAGAGGCCAAAGAAGCAGATGTGGGAATCGCTGGTGGAAATGGAGAGGGACTTCTGATCAAGAAAGGCGAGGTTATCCGTAAAGTACCAGAAGATCAATTACTTGATACTTTAAGATATGAATTAGAACACTGGGGTGAATAAAATGGAAGTGACAACAAAACCATTTTTCAGTGTATTTCCAGATTTGAAAGTTTCTGACGATGTAAGATCTTTGTTTGAAGATGCGAATATTAGAGAGATCACACTAAAGAAAAAAGAAAACACGCTTAAGATTTCTTTTCAGTGTGATCATCTGATCTCAAGAGTCGATACATGGAGAATGGAACGCACGATCCGGGAACAGCTGTTTTCAAAGCGTTTTGTAAAGATTCGTTTTCAGGAAAGTTATCACCTGTCAGAACAATATAATCTCAAATATCTAATGGAGCATTACATGAAAAGCTTCCTCTTTGAGTTAAAAGGCAAAGGGGAGGTTATTTTTAATGTCGTGAGAAAAGGGGATTATAAAATTGAAGATGATGTGATCACCTTTTACTTTGAAGATACATTTGTAAACCGCAATAAAGCCCCAGAGATCAAAGAATTTTTTGAGATGATTTTAAAAGAACGTTTTTCTATTGATGCAAAAGTCGGATTTGATTTCTCTAAGACGATTGATCGAAGCCTTAAGATGGAAAGTGATTATCGCTTACAACAAGAAATTCATACGATCGTGGAGCACGCAGATATCGTTGAGAAAGAACAAAAAGAAGAGAAAAAAGCAAGAAAGAAAGCAGCTGCAACGAAAAAAGAGCATATGTTTAAGAAAAAACCAAAATATTCAGATGATCCAACCTTATTATATGGACGAAATTGTGATGGCGAGCTGATGGAGATCAAGGATATCTATGATGAGATCGGGGAAGTTGTGATTCATGGGCAGATCACATTTCTTGAAACACGAGAAATTCGTAATGAAAAAACAATCATCATTTTTCATATTACCGATTTTACAGATACGATCAGCTGCAAGGTTTTCATAAGAAATGAACAGCTGCCCGATATTTTAGATGGTTTGAAAAAAGGTGGATTCTATCGTATCAAAGCAGTTGCGATGTATGACAAATTTGATCATGAGATCTCTCTAGGATCTGTGGCAGGAATCAAGGCGATTACAGATTTCAGGGAAAAACGTCAGGACACATCCATGGAAAAACGTGTGGAATTACATCTCCATACAGTGATGAGCGATAATGACAGTGTGGTACAGATCAAAGATATTGTAAATCGCGCCTACGAATGGGGACATCCGGCGGTTGCGATTACAGATCACGGTGTATTGCAGGGATTTCCGATCGCACGTCATGCATACGAAGACTTGAGACTAAAAGAAGATGATCCATTTAAGATCATTTATGGGGTAGAAGGATATTTCGTTGATGACCTTGGAGATTTGATCATTGATTCAAAAGGGCAGTCACTAATGGACAGTTATGTTGTATTCGATATTGAGACAACAGGATTTAACAGTGTCAATGACCGAATTATAGAAATTGGTGCGGTAAGAGTCGTGGAAGGAGAGATTAAAGAAACATTCAGTGAATTTGTCAATCCAGAGCGCCCAATTCCATATAAGATCACTCAGCTGACAACGATCACAGATGATATGGTAAAAGATGCGGGAACGATCGAAGAGATTCTTCCACAGTTTTTAAAATTCTGTGAGGGATCTGTTTTGGTTGCACATAATGCAGGATTTGATACAGGGTTTATCCGCGAAAATGCGAAAAGGTTGAATCTTCCATATGATCATACAGTTGTGGATACACTGGGGCTTGCAAGATGTCTAATGGGACATCTTGGTAAATTTACACTGGATAACATTTGTAAACATTTAAATATCATACTGGAAACACACCATAGAGCAGTTGATGATGCAACAGCAACAGGAAAGATTTTTGTAGAATTCATTTCTATGTTAAAAGAAAAAGATATTACAGATCTAGATCAGGTCAACGAATTTGCAAATGATAATGTCGATCTGATCAAAAAAGGACGCATGTATCATGGAATTATTCTGGTTAAGAATAATACAGGGCGTGTTAATTTAAACCGCTTGGTATCAGAATCACATTTAAATTACTTTAACCGTCGCCCAAGAATGCCAAAGTCTCTGATCAATAAATATAGAGATGGATTGATCATTGGATCTGCGTGTGAAGCAGGAGAATTATATCAGGCATTGCTTGATGAACGCTCAGATGAAACGATTGCGAATATTGTATCATTTTATGACTATCTGGAGATTCAGCCAGTAGGAAACAATGAATTTATGATTGGATCCGAACGTGTTGAGAATGTGAATTCGATTGAAGATATTCAGAAATTCAATCAAAAGATCGTAGATCTTGGAGAACAATTCCATAAGCCAGTCGTTGCGACATGTGATGTACATTTTCTAAATCCAGATGATGCAATCTATCGTTCTATTTTATTAGCTGGAAAAGGATTTAAAGATGCTGACCAGCAGGCACCACTTTATTTTAGGACAACACAGGAGATGCTAGATGAGTTTGCGTATCTTGGAAGTGAGAAAGCCAAAGAAGTTGTCATAACAAACACGAATAAGATCAATGATATGATTGAAAATATTTCTCCGATCCATCCGGATAAATGCCCGCCGGTAATCCCAGATTCAGACAAAACATTAAGAGAAATCTGTTATAATAGAGCACATGAGATTTATGGAGATGATCTTCCAGAACGAGTGACAAGTCGTTTGGAAAAAGAATTAAACTCTATTATTGGAAATGGATATGCGGTAATGTACATCATCGCACAGAAATTGGTATGGGATTCGAATGACCATGGGTATCTGGTAGGATCACGAGGATCGGTAGGATCTTCCTTTGCAGCAACGATGTCAGGGATCACGGAAGTAAATCCGTTGCCAGCACATTATATCTGTCCAGAATGTCATTTTGTGGATTTTGACTCAGAACAGGTGCAAAAATATGCGAAGATGGGTATGTCAGGTTTTGACATGCCAGATGCATACTGTCCAAAGTGTGGAGCAAAGATGACGAAAGAAGGACAGGATATCCCGTTTGAGACATTCCTTGGGTTTAAAGGAAATAAAGAGCCGGATATCGACTTAAACTTCTCAGGAGAATATCAGGGAAAAGCACATGCTTATGTAGAAGTTATCTTTGGAAAAGGAAAAGCATTCCGAGCGGGAACGATCGGTACACTGGCAGAGAAAACAGCCTATGGTTATGTGTTGAAATATCTGGAAGAACGAGGAATCAGTAAACGTCGTTGTGAAATAGAGAGATTAGCACTTGGATGTACGGGAGTTAAGAGAACAACTGGTCAGCATCCGGGTGGAATCATTGTAGTACCGCATGATAAAGAAATTTATGATTTTACAGCGGTACAACATCCAGCCAATGATATGAATACACCGATCATTACGACACATTTTGAATACCATTCGATTGACCAGAACCTATTAAAACTTGATATTCTGGGACATGACGATCCATCTATGATCCGAAGAATGGAAGATATCACAGGAATTGATGCACAGACGATCCCAATGGACGATAAAGGCGTTATGGGATTATTTCATGGAACAGAAACCTTAGGGATCACACCAGAAGATATTGATGGGACACCGCTTGGATCACTTGGAGTACCGGAATTTGGGACAGACTTTGTAATTCAAATGCTTCAGGATACGCATCCACAGAGCTTTTCTGATCTTGTCCGTATTTCTGGGCTGTCTCATGGAACCGATGTATGGCTTGGAAATGCTCAGACATTGATCGAGAATGGAGATGCGGTTATTTCCACAGCAATCTGTTGTCGAGATGATATCATGGTATATCTGATCAATCAGGGATTGGAACAGGAAGCGTCATTTAAGATCATGGAAGGAGTCCGAAAAGGAAAGGGACTTACAGATGAACAAGAACAGATGATGAGAGATCACAATGTGCCAGATTGGTATATCTGGTCTTGTAAACAGATCAAATATATGTTCCCGAAAGCCCATGCGGCAGCTTATGTTATGATGGCATGGAGGATCGCATGGTATAAGGTTTATCACCCATTGGCATATTATGCAGCATATTTCAGTATTCGAGCGAAGGCATTTTCTTATGAAGATATGTGTCTTGGAAAAGAACGTTTGGATGAAAAGATGAGTATTATTAAGAATACACCAAAACACGAAGTTAAAAATGCAGATCTTGATCTGTTACGAGAAATGAAGATTGCGGATGAAATGTATGCAAGAGGCTATGAATTCTGGCCACTGGATATTTACAAGGCAAAGGCAAAAGATTTTCAAGTGATCGATGGAAAGATCATGCCAGCACTTACCAGTATTGATGGAATGGGTGAAAAAGCGGCACAGCAGGTAGAAGAAGCAGCCAAAGGAGAACCATTTACATCCTTGGAAAACTTTAGAAACAGAACAAAAGCACCACAAGCATGTATCGAGAAAATGAAAGAACTTGGAATTATGGGAGATCTATCAGATACTGATCAGTTAAGTTTCGATTTTCTTTGATAATATATGAAAAAACTCTTGTCAAGAGATATTTTTCATGTTAAACTAAATATAGCTTAAGAAAAGATGACTTAGGAGTGGGCATATGTCCACTCCTATTTTGTGTAACAATGAAGAAATAACACTACAAAAGAAAGGGTTGATACATTGGCAAGACGAGTTGATATTGAAACAAAAACAGAAGAACTGGTATTACCGATCATTGAAGCCAACAATTTTGAACTGGTGGATGTAGAATATGTCAAAGAAGGAGCAAACTGGTATTTAAGAGTTTACGCAGACAAAGAAGGTGGAATTGCAATTGATGACTGCGTGCTGATCAGCAGAAGCTTAGAAGAGAAACTGGATGCAGAAGATTTTATCGAAGATGCATATATTTTAGAAGTAAGTTCTCCAGGACTTGGAAGACCACTAAAAAAAGAAAAAGATTATGTAAGAAGTGTCGGAAAGTCCATTGACATCAAGCTTTATAAAGCAATTGATAAGCAAAAGGAATTTACTGGTATTTTAAAAGAAAACATGGAAGATCAGATTGTACTAACAATCGAAGATCAGGATATTACATTTGAGAAAAAGAGCATTGCAAGTGCTCGTTTGTCGTTAGATTTTTAAGGAGGAAGAAAGAGAATGAGTGAATTAATTGCGGCATTAAATCAGTTGGAGAAGGAAAAAGGTATTGATAAAGACGTTATCATGGAAGCCATTGAAAATTCCCTGCTTGCTGCATGTAAAAGAGATTTTGGAAGTGCAGATAACGTTGTAGTTAATATGGATCGTGAAACAGGAGATATTTATGTTTATGCGATCAAAGAAGTTGTAGACGAAGTTTATGATCCTGCTCTGGAGATCAGTCTTGGAAAAGCAAAGGCAATCGATCAGAACTTAAATCTTGGAGATACTGTAAGAATTGAAATCACACCAAAAGATTTCGGACGTATTGCAGCAATGCATGCAAGAAGCGTTATTGTGCAGAAAATCAAAGAAGAAGAAAGAAGAGTTGTATATGATCATTTCTACTGCAAAGAAAAAGATATCGTAACAGGTGTTGTTCAGCGTTATGTTGGAGAGAATGTAAGTGTAAGCTTAGATGACAAAACAGATGCTCTGTTAATGAAATCTGAACAGATCAGAGGTGAAGTGTTCAAACCAACAGAGAGAATCAAACTTTATATTGTAGAAGTAAAAGAAACAAATCGTGGACCACGTATTCTTGTTTCAAGAACACATCCAGATCTTGTAAAACGTTTATTTGAGAAAGAAGTTGCGGAAATTCAGGATGGAACAGTAGAGATCAAGAACATTGTGCGTGAAGCAGGATCAAGAACAAAGATGGCTGTATGGTCCAATGATAAGAATGTAGATCCAGTTGGAGCATGTGTCGGATTAAATGGTGCCAGAGTGAATGCAATCGTCAATGACTTAAAAGGCGAGAAAATCGATATCATCAACTGGAATGAAGATCCTTGTGTATTCATTGAGAATGCATTAAGCCCATCAAAAGTTGTTTCTGTGGCAGTTGATGTAGAAGAAAAGAGCGCAGAAGTTGTAGTTCCAGATTACCAGTTATCATTAGCAATCGGTAAAGAAGGACAGAATGCGAGACTAGCTGCAAGATTAACAGGCTATAAGATTGACATTAAGAGTGAATCACAGGCAGCTGAAGAAGCAGCAAAAGTCAGTGAAGAACCAGAGGCAGATGAATTTGAGATTGAAGAAGATCTTTTTAACGAAGAGATCAATGATGATTTCGTAGAAGATGCAGAGAATACAGAAGAAGCTGTTGAAGATTTTGATGCAGAGGATATTGAAGAATAGGAAATATCAGCAGGTGATAAAATGAATCGAAAAATTCCAACAAGAAAATGTATCGGGTGCGGTGAATTAAAAGAAAAGAATCAATTAGTCCGGATCGTAAGATCAAAAGAAGGCGAGATCAGTCTTGATATGACTGGAAAGAAAAATGGGAGAGGGGCATATATATGCCCTGATCCACAGTGTCTAAAACAAGCATTTAAGAAAAAAGGACTAGATCGTTCTTTTAAGATAGGAGTACCGGAATCGGTCTATGAGACATTAAAAAAGGAGATGGAAGAACTTTATGAATAAAGGATTATCTCTTCTAGGTCTTGCATTCAGATCCGGTAATCTGGTCAGTGGAGAATTTGCCGCAAGAGAAGCTGTCAGGAAAAAGACAGCAGCTCTTATCATTGTAGCCAATGATGCTTCCGATAATACAAAAAAGATGTTTGAGAATCAATGTAAACATTATCAAGTACCTTTTTATTGCTGGGGATTAAAAGAAGAGCTTGGGCATGCGATCGGGAAGGAGTTTCGAGCATCGATCGCAGTGACTGATCAAGGTTTTGCAGAAGCTCTTTTAAAACAGCTTGATAAATAAGAATCGCAGGAGGTATATTTATGGCAAAATTCAGAGTTTATGAAATTGCAAAGAAATATAATAAAGACAATAAAGAAATTTTAGAAATCTTGAAAGCCAATCATGTAGAAGTGAAAAACCACATGAGTACCATAGGAGATGAGCAGATCAAAATGATCGAGAATGCGTTGAAACCAAAGAAAGAAGCAAAACAGGATCATAATTCAAAGAAACAGGAAAATTCAAAAAGAAAAGATAATAAAAAAGCACAGAATATGGAAAAGAAAAATAATAAAAAAACTCAGGAAGTAAAGAACAATAAAAATAATTCAAAAAATAAAAATAATGATGGGGATAAAAAGATCTTAAGAAAAGATAATCCTCAGAACTCTCAGAAGTTTGGAAAAAATAATAAAAAAAATAAGAAATTTAACAATAAAAACCAGAACCAGAATCAGGAGCATAAGAAAAAGAAAAAAACATCAGGACCTGGTGCCTTTATTAAACCAGAACCAGTAAAGAAACCGGAAGTAGATCCAAATGCGCCAGTAAAGATTCCTCCAGTATTAACATTGAAAGAACTTGCAGATGCATTATCTATTCCTGCAAATGATATCATTAAGAAATTACTGATCAGCGGAGCTGGAATGTTAAATGTAAACTCTGAACTTGATTTTGAAAAAGCAGAAGAGATCGCAATGGAATTTGATCGTCTGGTAGAGATGGAAGAACAGGTAGATGTGATCGAAGAACTGTTAAAAGAAGAGGAAGAAGACGAAACAGATATGATCGTAAGACCACCAGTTGTCTGCGTTATGGGTCATGTTGACCATGGTAAAACTTCTTTACTTGACAAGATCCGTTCTTCTCATGTTACAACAGGAGAAGCAGGTGGTATCACACAGCATATTGGGGCTTATGTTGTTGAAACATCCAATGGAAAGATCACATTCTTAGATACACCAGGACATGAGGCATTCACATCTATGCGTATGAGAGGTGCCCAGTCTACAGATATCGCAATCTTAGTCGTAGCTGCAGATGACGGTGTTATGCCACAGACGATCGAAGCGATCAACCATGCGAAAGCAGCAGGAATCGAGATCATTGTTGCGATTAATAAGATTGATAAAGAAAGCGCCAACATTGAGAGAGTAAAACAGGAACTGATCGAATATGAATTGGTACCAGAAGACTGGGGTGGAAGCACGATCTTTTGTCCAGTATCTGCACATACAGGAGAAGGAATCGATGAATTATTAGATATGGTTTCTTTAACAGCAGAAGTTCTGGAATTAAAAGCAAATCCAAATCGTAAAGCAAGAGGTATTGTCTTAGAAGCACAACTTGATAAAGGTCGTGGACCAGTTGCAACTGTATTAGTACAGAAAGGTACATTACATGTTGGTGATGCAGTAGCAATCGGAAGTGCTCATGGTAAAGTTCGTGCAATGATAAATGACAAAGGAAAACGTATTAAAACAGCAGGACCATCTACACCAGTTGAGATCTTAGGTTTAAGTGAAGTTCCAAATGCTGGAGAAGTTATGATGGTTATGGATAGCGAAAAAGAAGCAAGATCCGTAGCAGAGAAATTTATTGCTTATGGACGTGAAAAAATGTTATCTGAGACAAAACAGCAGTTATCATTAGATGATCTATTTAACCAGATCCAAGCAGGAAGCGTCAAAGAATTGAATATCATTGTAAAAGCCGATGTACAGGGATCTGTAGAAGCGGTTAAACAAAGTCTTGTAAAACTTTCTAATGATGAAGTTGCAGTCAAAGTCATTCATGGTGGTGTAGGTGCTATCACAGAATCTGATGTAAACTTAGCAGCAGCTTCTAATGCAATCATTATCGGATTTAATGTTCGTCCAGAACCAGCGGCTAAAGATGCAGCAAGTGCAGAGAAAGTAGACCTTCGTCTGTATCGTGTCATCTACAATGCGATTGAAGATATTGAAGCAGCTATGAAGGGTATGCTAGATCCTGAATTTGTAGAGAAAGTTACAGGGCATGCAGAAGTACGTCAGATTTTCAAAGCCTCTGGAGTTGGAACGATCGCAGGATCTTATGTATTAGATGGAACAATTCAGCGTGACAGCTCAGCACGTATTATTCGTGATGGTATTGTTGTTCATGAAGGAAAACTTGCATCTATCCAACGTGGAAAAGATGCGGTCAAAGAAGTTCGCAGTGGATTTGAATGTGGTCTTGTTATGGAAAGCTATAATGACATCAAAGAAGGGGATCAGATCGAATCCTTTATTATGGAAGAGGTCCCAAGATAATTTCCTGAAGGGAGTAGCAATATGAGAAAAAACAGCATTAAAAATACAAGGATCAATGGTGAAGTTCAGAGAGAATTAAGCCGTATCATCAGCAGAGAGATCAAAGATCCAAGAATTGCACCAATGACATCTGTTGTTGATGCCGTTGTGACATCGGATCTGAAACAGTGCAAAGCATATATCAGTGTTCTTGGAAATGATGAAGAAAAAGAAGAAACGATGAAAGGCTTAAACAGTGCGGTAGGTTATATCCGCCGAGAACTTGCACACTCTATTAATTTAAGAAATACACCAGAGATTACATTTATTTTAGATGATTCCATTGAATATGGAGTAAATATGTCAAAGAAGATAGATGAATTAAATCATGGGAGTGAGAATGAAACACTTTAATGAACAGATTTCAAAGGCTAAAACAATTGCTATTACAGGACACATCCATCCGGATGGAGACTGTATTGGCAGTTGCCTTGCCTTAAAACAGTATATTTTAGATAATTATTCTGGGAAGAAAGTTGATGTTTATTTAGAATCGATCAGCACAGAGTTTCGTTTTTTAAGTCATGCGCAGGAGATCATCACAGAGTCGAAAGATGATGAAAGCTATGACCTGTTTTTTGTTTTAGATTGTGGCTCTGAAGATCGTTATGAACCATTTGCAGCAATGGTCAGATGTGCAAAAACATTGATCGGAATCGATCATCATATCAGTAATGATGGATTTGGGGACTTTTATAAGATCGATCCACAGGCGAGTGCAACTTGTGAAGTTTTGTGTCAGATTTTTGAAGAGGATAAGATTTCAAAAGAATGTGCCCAGTGCCTATACACAGGAATCGTGCACGATACCGGAGTGTTTAAGCATTCAAATACAACGCGTCAAACGATGGAATATGCGGGAATGTTACTGGAGAAGGGTGTTTCAACTACAAAGATCATTGATGAGACATTTTATCAGAAGACATTTGTACAAAATCAGTTGTTAGGGAAAGCATTATTAAAAAGTCAACTTTATGCAGATGGACAGATTATTATTTCGAATCTTTCAGAACAAGATTTTGAAGAGCTTCATGCATCAACATCCGACAGTGATGGGATCATTGATCAGCTGCGAATTACAAAAGGTGTGGAAGCAGCAATTTTTCTATATCCGATCGAAAATGGCTATAAAGTAAGTATGCGTTCGAATGAGAAAGTTAAGGTTTCAGAGATTGCTAAAACACATGGAGGTGGAGGACATATCCGTGCAGCAGGATGTTCCATGAAAGGAACATTGAAAGACATTCAAAGTATGATCATAAGCGAGATCACAGAACAATTATAAGGTAGAGGTTTTTATGTACAACGGATTATTGAATATATATAAAGAAAAAGATTTTACATCGCATGATGTTGTCGCAAAACTTCGAGGGATCTTACGTCAGAAAAAGATTGGTCATACAGGAACTTTGGATCCAAATGCAGAAGGAGTATTGCCGGTCTGTCTTGGAAAAGGAACAAAGTTATGCGATATGTTAACAGGAACGAAGAAACAGTATAAGGTAAGCTTTGTGTTTGAAAAAGAGACAGACACAGAAGATATATGGGGAACTGTTACGAAAACACATGAACCGTTAAAACAAGATGCACCGATCAAAGATACGATCTTGTCTTTCGTTGGAGAATATGATCAGGTACCACCTATGTATTCTGCAAAGAAAATTAATGGAAAGAAGTTGTATGAACTTGCCAGAGAAGGAAAAATTATCGAGCGCAAACCAGAACGGATCAGAATCTATGATATTTCAGATATTGAAATCTCTTATCCAGAAGTTACAATGACAGTTACATGCAGCAAAGGTACATATATCCGAAGTCTTTGCAGAGATATTGGACATAAGCTTCAAAATGGAGCGTGTATGACAAAGTTAGTCCGTACAAGATCCAGTGGTTTTCAATTAGAATATGCCCATACATTATCAGAGATTGAGGAAGCAGTGAAAACTGGAAAAATCGAAGAATGGATAATTCCAATTGAAAAGGTTTTTCTAAAATATCAAAAAGGTACCGTAAAGAAAGACTATGATAAGGTTTTATTTAACGGAAATCCTTTAAAGAAAGAGATGTTTTATGAAATAGATCTCGATACAACAAAGAAACTTCGGGTATATGATGAAAGTGAACAGTTTATCGGAATATATTACTGGAAAAAAAATATGTTTTTCCCAGATAAGATTTTTTATGACAACAACCAATGAGAGGAAGCCATGGAATACATTCATAATACAGAACAATTTCAATTTCATAATACAGTGGTAGCTCTTGGCAAATTTGACGGAATGCATAAAGGGCATCAGTTGATCTTTGATGAACTGATTCAGTATAAGCAACTGGGATATCAGGCGGCTGTATTTTCTTTTGACCGTCCACCACTTAATATGTTAAAACACAAACATATGAGAGTGATCTACACGACCAACGAAAAGATAAAACTTCTTGCAAGAAGAGGAATTGATATTTATATTGAACATCCATTTACAGATGAATTCTCGCATTTATCACCAGAAGATTTTGTGATCAAAGTACTTCTTGAAAAAACAGGAATGAAAGTTTTAGTTGTTGGTGATGATTGTGGGTTTGGTTATAAACGTCAAGGAAACGTAGAATTACTTGAACGGATGTCAAAGGAATATGATTTTAAATTGATCGTTATTCCCAAACTTGAATTAGAAGGAGAAATTGTATCAAGCACAAGAATCCGTCATTTGCTATCTGAGGGTAAAGTGGAGGAAGCTAATCGTCTGATGGAAGATCCGTTTATGATCTGTGGATCTGTAGTTCATGGAAATCATATGGGAGCAGAAGTACTTCAGATGCCAACAGCGAATCAGATTCCATTGGAGGATAAATTATTGCCTCCAAATGGAGTATATGTTTCAAGAATCCATTATAAAGATGAAACGTATTACGGAATTAGTAATGTTGGAGTAAAGCCAACGATTGAAGGAAAGAAACATATGGGAGTTGAAACATATATTTTAGATTTCCATAAGAATATCTATCATAAAGAAATAGAAGTGGAATTATTGTGTTTTAAAAGACCAGAAATGAAATTTGATTCTCTAGAATCTTTAAGCCAGCAGATGCATGAGGATGCGGAATTTGCAAGAAGATATGCAAAAGAACATTATGGATATGAAGCATAATTGAACATAAAAATGTACAATTTTTCTTTTAAAAATCATTTATTTGTAGTATAATATTCATAACAAAGAATAACTTGAATATTTTATCCTTTGGGGAAAGGAGCGATTCATATGAGTACTAACACAATTATTACAATCGAACGACAATATGGAAGCGGAGGACACTTGATTGGAGAGAAGCTTGCCGAAAGTTTAGGAATCCCTTTTTATGACAGTGAACTGATTAAAGTTGCTGCAAAGGAAAGCGGCATTTGTGAAGAGATCTTTGAAAGTTTTGATGAAAAACCAACGACTAGTTTTCTTTACTCTCTGGTAATGGATCCTTATTCATTAGGATACAATTCCAATTCTTTTGACTTGCCATTGAATCATAAGGTGTTTTTGGCAGCTTTTGATACGATTAAGGAACTGGCATCAAAGGGACCTTGTGTGTTCGTTGGAAGATGTGCAGATTATGCGTTAGAAGACTTTGATAATTGCATCAGTGTATATGTACATGCACCATTTGAGGATCGTATCAAACGAATTGAGAATGAATATGGAATTCCGAATGGAAAGAGCAAAGAGATGCTGATGAAGAAAGATAAACAACGTTCCAGCTATTACAACTATTACAGTTCTAATAAGTGGGGGGATGCAAAATCATATGATCTTTGCTTAAACAGCAGTTATTTAGGAATTGATGGAAGTGTTGATCTGATCAAGAAAGTAATTGCAATGAAAGAATCAGAGAAGTAATCAACAATATAAGATGATTTTAAAGGCCGTATTATTTTTAATATGGTCTTTTTTTGAGGGCATTTTGAATCTTTTTATCGTATTTTAAGCTGCAAATTATAAGAGAGTATATTGTTTTGCCGAAAGATGTGTTAGAATAGAAAACGTTATAAAAACTATGTAAAGGAGAGAGACATATGAAAAAATTTTTAGAAGAATTTAAGGCGTTTGCACTCCGTGGAAATGTCATGGATATGGCGGTCGGTGTATTGATCGGTGGTGCTTTTTCAGGAATCGTTACATCGCTCACAGATAATTTTATTCAGCCAATCATAAAATTGATTATGACAGGAAAAGTATACACATTAGAAGAAATTTCAGGATATGCATCTGCATTTGGATCTTCGGTTGTGAATTTTCTGATTATGGCGTTTATCTTATTTTGTCTTTTAAAAGCAATGAATAAGGTCATGTCATTTGGTTCAAAACCAGAGGAACCTGCACAGCTAACTACAAAAATCTGTCCATTTTGTATGAGTGAGATCGATATTCGTGCAACGAGATGTCCTCATTGTACATCTGTGCAGCCAGAGAGCGAAGCAGATCAGAAATAGAAAAGAGTATAAAATGAAAGTAACAATTATACATGGACAGAGTCATAAAGGCTCTACATATCATATTTCCAAAATTCTGGCAGACAAGATTGGCGGGGAAGTCAAGGAGTTTTTTCTGCCAAGAGATTTTGGGGAATTCTGTATTGGATGTACACAATGTTTTCGTAAATCCGAGACATTATGTCCACATTATGAAAAGATCAATCCATTAACAGAAGCACTTGATGAAGCAGATGTATTGATTTTTGAAAGTCCAGTGTATGTTTATCATGTGACTGGTTCTATGAAAGCGTTTTTAGATCATTATGGTTATCGATGGATGTTGCATAGACCAGAAGAATCAATGTTTCACAAACAGGCGGTATGTATATCAACAGCTGCTGGTGCAGGAATGAAGAGTACAAATAAAGATATGGCAGACAGCTTTTTTTACTGGGGAGTGCCAAAGGTATATAAATACGGTGTTCGTGTTATGGCAACTTCGTATAAAGACATAAAATCAAAAATAAAAGCAAAAATTGAAAAAGATACAAGTAAAATGGCATATCAGATTAAGAAGAATGCTGGGCATGTGAAAACAGGAATAAAGACAAAGATTTGCTTTTATTTTATGAGAATGCTTCATACCAGAGGCTGGGATGAGGCCGACCTTGCCTATTGGAGTAAAAAAGGCTGGGATCGAGAAAAAAGGCCTTGGAAGAACAACAAAGGAGTGTGACATTAAATGAAATTAAAGAAATTAACAATATCTGCAATGTTGGTAGCTGTAGCGGTTATTTTATCATCATTTTCAATCCCAATCGGACCGAGCAGATGCTTTCCTATCCAACATTTATGCAACGTGCTGGCTGCAGTGTTTCTAGGCCCTGTATATGGAGTTTCTATGGCATTTTGCACAGCACTGATCAGAAATCTACTCGGAACAGGAAGCCTGCTTGCGTTCCCTGGAAGTATGGTAGGGGCATTTGTCAGTGCTATGATTTTTAAATATACAAGATCTAAGATTGGTGCATATCTTGGAGAAGTGATTGGAACAGGAATTTTAGGTGGAATGCTTTGCTATCCGATCGCATCTATGATGATGGGACAGAAAGCAGCTTTATTTACATTTGTAGGGCCATTCCTTGCAAGTACGCTTTGTGGAACTGTGATCGCAGCTGTGATCATTACAGCATTGTATAAATCAAAAGCGGTCCGTTTGATCGAAGAATAATAGACTAAACATTTAAAGGAGCGTTCGAAGGAGTTACGGGCATAAGGAATTAAGATACAGGAGATATTTCATGGAAAGAGACTTAACGACTGGAAGTATTGGAAGGAATATTTTGAAATTTTCACTTCCGTATTTTTTGTCATATTTTTTACAGACTTTATATGGAATGGCGGATTTGTTTATTATTGGACAATTTAATGGAGTTGCTAGCACAACCGCTGTTTCTATCGGAAGTCAGGTAATGCATATGATCACGGTTATGATCGTTGGAATTGCGATGGGGACTACCGTTATGATCGGTAAATCCGTAGGTGCAAAACAAAAGAAAGAAACTTCAAAGATCATTGGAAATACTGTCAGTTTGTTTGTATGTCTTTCTGTTGTACTTACAGTGGTGTTATTATTTTTTGTTCATCCAATTGTTCGTATCATGTCAACACCGCAACAGGCAGTAGAAGGAACAACCGCATATTTAACCATATGTTTTGCGGGAATTCCTTTGATCACTGCATATAATATCATCAGTTCCATTTTCAGGGGATTGGGAGATTCAAAAAGTCCAATGTATTTTATAGCAGTTGCTTGTGGAGTGAATATCGTTCTGGATTATGTTTTTATTGGAGGACTTCATTTTGGAGCTTCAGGTGCAGCACTTGGAACTACGTTAGCACAGACGATCAGTGTGATCGTTGCACTTATTGCAATTCGGAAGAAAGATACTGGTATTTCATTAAAACGCAGTGATTTAAAACCAGAAGGAAAAACATTGAAGAATATTTTAGGGATTGGAATTCCAATTTCCTTGCAAGATGGGTTTATACAGATTTCCTTTATTGTAATTACGATCATTGTAAATCAAAGGGGATTAAATGATGCTGCAGCTGTAGGAATCGTTGAAAAGATCATCAGTTTTGTATTTTTAGTGCCATCTTCTATGCTGTCAGCAGTTTCAGCGATTGCAGCACAAAATATTGGCGCTGGAAAAGATGAACGTGCAACAAAGACATTAAAATATGCGGTTATGATTTCTATGAGTTTTGGATTATGTGTTGCAGTGCTGATGCAGTTTATTTCAAATTTTGTTGTGGGAATCTTTACAGTCGATACCATGGTTATTCACATGGGAAGCCAGTATATTCGAAGTTACATATGGGATTGCATGATCGCTGGAATTCATTTTAGTTTTAGCGGGTATTTTTGCGCATATGGAAAGTCGGGAATTTCTTTTCTTCATAATGTATTATCGATTGTACTGATTCGTATTCCAGGGGCTTATTTTGCTTCTAAATGGTTTATAGACACTTTATATCCTATGGGATGTGCAGCGCCAGCAGGATCATTATTATCAGTTATTGTGTGCGGGATCGCATTTATATATTTAAAAAGAAGGAGAAGACTATGAGTATATTGATTAAAGATACAACAAAAGAAGAACGAGCAAAAATCGTAGAGGAATCTATTGGAAATATTGCAGGTGCATGTGATGGGTGCAGTGTAGGTATTGTGGAAATGTATCAAGACTATATTGATGGAAAGAAAGAACTAAGAGAAATCAATATGGAGTTTCGTGCAGGATACATTTCTGAAATAAGAAGATAATAAGGAGAATATAGATGGAAAGTAGAATAGCGATCATAGGAATTATCGTAGAAGACATAGATGCATCTTCAAAGGTAAATGATATTTTACATGATTATGGAATGTATATTCTGGGAAGAATGGGGATACCATACCACGAGAAGGGGGTTAACATTATCAGCATCGCAATTGATGCACCGCAGGATATTATTAATACGTTAGCTGGAAAACTTGGAAAAGTAGAAGGAATCAGTGCAAAAACAACATATTCAAAGATGTAAAAAATAGTTAAAAAATAGAAAAAAAGTTGTTGACATACTGTGTACATCTATGGTAAGATAATCAACGTCGCTGAAAGAGCGGCAGGAAAATATAACATCGGAGCTGATCTGGCTTCTGAAAAGAATAAAAAAACTTCTTGACACAAGTGATCAGATGTGATAACCTATAAAAGTTGCTGACGGAGAACGATCAGAACAATAGAGATCAGATCTGAAAGAAAAGTTAAAAAGTTCTTGACAGATGAGATCAGAAATGATATTATATAAAAGTTGTTGCAGAGCAGAAGAGCTCAGAACAACAAAATAAATTAAAAAAGTTCTTGACAAACAAAAAGAACTGTGATAAAATAATAAAGCTTCTTACACACAAGAAGCGGATCACAAAAA
>ERZ791834.127-NODE-127-length-66978-cov-52.2097_pt1 | contig 66978 bp, 56 predicted proteins | sample MGYA00510293_ERZ791834 | MGnify/ENA primary metagenome ERZ791834 (study PRJEB30046, sample SAMN00715253) | human gut metagenome | study: EMG produced TPA metagenomics assembly of the A metagenome-wide association study of gut microbiota in type 2...
GTGCAATATTTTTCATCAAACGATTTTCCCACAGATAAACTGTAAGATGATCATCATTTTTAGATACTTCTTTCTTTGACTGTCCACATCCAGACAAGACAGCAGATGCTACAAGTACACCTGACACCAATGCCATCAGACAATATTTAGCCTTTTTCATACGCTCATTTTCCTCATTCTTTCCTGATAAAATCATTTATTGTTACGTCTATGAGATAGCACCGTAAAAAAGCACTGTCAGACAGACAGTGCACCTCATTTTATGCAACTGGCTGCCATTTTACAGGCCCTGTAGCTTTGCGTCCCAGACTTTCATCTGGTTTGCCGATTTCCTTATTATAGCTTTAATCTTATTCAAAAAACTGATTTTATTATACTTTAATGCTCTGCTATACACAAGAAAATAATTACCGTTTTAACGTTTATTATCTTTCCCCTGGCGATTTCCGGTTACCGTCCTGTCATCATTAAGTCTGTCTGCAAGTCGTTTACCGGTTACAGATCTGCTTATTTTATATCTGCCGGAAATGAAATTCCGCATTGCTTCCGCATCTCATCCATCAGCTCCAACGCATTCAGAGAACGCTGTGTATGTCTTACTGCTGATTCCTTCCCATGAAGCATTTTCAGGAAATGTTCCAGTTCATACTTCATGGCATTTTCTGTTTCTCTATGGTAAAGGATTTCTTCTCTTCCGTCTCTGAAAACAATCTTCACGTTCTCAGGACTGTTGCTATTTCCCCAGAACTGCAGCACTCCGTCCTCACCCTGAATTTCATTTGGCAATAGAGAATCTGTGATTTTGGAATAAGACACTTCCGCTATTTTATCGGGATATTTTGCAAGGATTGTTCCTGCTCCGTCGATTTCTCCCCTGAGCATTACAGAAAATCCACAGATAGTATCTGGCTTTCCAAGCAGATCCAACAGTGTATGTATACTGTAAACACCGATATCCATCAAAGCTCCTGCTGAACATTCCCTGCTGAAGATATTATGCTCTGTTCCTTCTTTAAAGCTGTCATATCTGCTGGAATACTGGCAATATATAAATGTCGCTTTTCGAATCTCACCAATTCTGTTCAGGCTCTTTTTTATAACTTCCATACCCGGATCAAAAGCTGTACGCATAGCCTCCAGAAGGACGAGTTTCTTTTCATATGCGAGTTGAAACATCTCTTCTGCTTCCCTGTGATTTGATGCAAGAGATTTCTCACAGAGAACATGTTTTCCTGCATTCAGAAGCTTCATTACCTGTTCATAATGCATATGATTGGGAGTTGCCACATAAACAGCTTCCACCTCCGGATCTGCTGACAACATATCCAGACTGTTATAAGCTTTTTCAGCTCCATGTATGCCGGCAAATTTCTCTGCTTTTTTCATATCTCTGGAATAAGCAGCTACATACTGAAACTCCGGATATTCTTTTGCAGCCTGCAAAAATTTCTCTGTAATCTTACTTGTGCCGATCGTGGCAAATCCTGTTTTTCTCATGTACAGCCTCCTTGTTTAATTTCCTGATTAACCAGATACGCGCTCCCATTTATTTATGCAACTTTCCACGAATCTTCGGTCCTGCTACCTGAATCATGATTACGATTAATAAAATCATACCCTTAATTGCATTATTAATCAAGGAATCCATCTTCAGACTGACAATAATCTTGTCAATGACCGTATACGACATAGCTCCAAACAGGATTCCCAGACATTTTCCTTTCCCACCAGACATACTGATTCCGCCAAGTACAACTGCTGCAATCGCATACATCTCATAACTTGTTCCTGTCGTTGCCGGGTCTGCGGATGCGTTCATTGCAATCCACAGAAAAGCGGCCACACCTGTCAGTGCTCCACAGATCACAAATACAGAGATCTTCATGGCAGGTACACTGATTCCTGCCATCCTTGCACCTTTCAGATTACTTCCCACCGCATAGACTTTCTTTCCATATTTCGTGCTTGTTGTGAGAAACACAAACAATACAGTCAGCACGATCAGTACGATTCCCACATAAGGAATGCTGGCTGCTTTTCCGTTTCCCATGTTGTAGAGCATCTGATAGGAGCTTTTATCATTTGCCATCTTATATACAGAGCTGCCGTTTCCAATGAGTGCTTTATCCACATGCTGGCAGAAATACTGTGCAAAAGAACGGTACATCAGCATGGTTGCCAGAGTCACAATAAATGCAGGCATTTCTATCAGGCCTACCATAACCCCGTTTACCAGTCCACAGACTGCGCCAAATCCAACCGCAAACAGAAAAATAAGCAAAATATTGTCTGTCATGTTAAAGATCATAACGGAAAAACCGCCATCCAGAGCAAGCATTGCCCCTACAGACAGGTCAATCTCACCAGTAAGACATACAAGTCCCATGCCGAGCCCGATGATCCCGATCACCGCTGAATGTCGAAATACGTTCATTACCCCGCTCCAGGTAAGTCCGCTGGATGTAAAGGCATATACTGCAAAAATTGCAACAAACACCAATATATAACTGTATTCTCCGCAGAAGCTCATGATTCCTGCAGAAGCTGATTTTTTCTTGTTCATGTTTATTCTCCCTTCTGCGCTGCATTTGTGGAATACAGCATTACTGTTTTTTCATCGATTTCTTCATGTTTAAGGACTTTTATAACAGTTCCTTCATAAAATACCGCACAATAATCCGCCACCTTCGCAAGCTCCGGAATCTCCAGTGTATTGATCAGGATCGTCTTTCCGGTATCTGCCAGTTTCAGGATCAGTTTATAGATCTCTGCCTTGGCTCCTACATCAATCCCCTGCGTTGGATTATCCAGAAGAAGGATGTCTGCTTCTGTGTTCAGCCATCGTGCCAGAAATACTTTCTGCTGGTTTCCACCACTTAAGGAAGTGATTGGATCATCAGGATCTTCTGCTTTTACAGAGAGCATCTCTTTGTATCTCTCATAGCGTTTTCTCTCTTTTCCGATCGAAATGAAAGGATGTCTGGCTGAAAGGACCTGTTCGGAAAGATACATATTTTCCAGAATACTCATATCCGGGATCACCGAATTCTCTTTCCTGTTGGAAGCCAGCATCGCAATGCCTGCTTTCATAGCTCCCTGAATACTACGGATCTTACAATCTTTCCCATGAAGTTTCAGTGTCCCACCAGTGACAGGCACTGCCCCGAAAAGTCCCTGCAACAATTCACTACTTCCGGAACCCTGCAGACCTGTCAGACCTACGATACTGCCTTTTTTCACTGTAAAATTTACATCGGAAAAACCATATCCGGACAGATGGTCAAGTTCCAGAATATTCTCACCAGGTTCCCTTGCCTGATAAATCTCCTGATGGGAAAGCTTCTCTCCTACCATCAGATCCGTCATCTCTTCCTGCGTGATCTCAGAGATCTTTCCGGCCTGCACGAATTCACCATTTCGTAAAACTGTATATCTGTCAGCGATCTGAAAGATCTCCGGCATCTTGTGAGAGATAAAGATAAAAGAGGTTCCCTTGTCTTTCAGATTTCTGATGATTTGAAACAGATGCTCTACTTCATCATTGTTCAACGAAGTGGTCGGTTCATCCAGTATCAGCAGTTTTGCCTTAAAAAACAGTGCTTTTGAGATCTCCAGCAATTGTTTCTGGCTGGTCTTAAGATTTTCTACTTTTTCTTCCGGATTGATCTCTACCCCGAGTTCTGTAAAAAGCTGCTGTGTTTCCCGGATCATCCGCTTTTTGTCCAGTGCTCCGGCCTTTCTTTTATATTCTTTCATAAGAAAAATATTCTCATAGACCTTCAGGTCATTAAACAGATTCAGTTCCTGATGGACAAAGGCGATTCCCATTTTTTCAGACTGCTGGATCGTCATTTTTTTTATCTTTTTTTCATCAAATTCCATCTCTCCGCTGTCTGCCGGAAAAACACCGGCAAGGATGTTCATCAGCGTTGATTTCCCTGCTCCGTTTTCTCCCAGCAGCGCATGGACTTCCCCTTTTTCTATCGTCAGCTCTACCTGCTTCAGGACGGGGATCCCGTTAAATGATTTGCAGATATTTCTCATACACAACAAGCTCATGTTCTCCTCCTGATAATTGTCGCGTTATTTTCACAATGACCGCAGATTATATTTTGTATTTTATATATCCTGCAAACAACTATATGGGACCGCCCCATTAAGGGCGATTAAGGGACGGCCCCATGCTAAAATATGACTTAATTTTATAAATCCCCGCTCACCATTTATTACTATTCACAAGTGAAATAGGGAACTTACCTGATTTAATTAAAATGACGGATAATCTTTTACGTTATCAGAATTTACAATCTCGCATGCGATCACATGATCCTGCTCTACATCCTTGCCATCCAGATGGTCTACCATATCCTGGATCGCTGTCTGAATCATTGCAGGGCTGTAAGTTACAGAAACAATTCCGCCACACTGCTCTGCGATATCCTGATAGCTTTCCCCACGCATTACCGCATAGAGTTCATCAAGACCGCCGCAGCCTGTGATGTATGGTTTATTTCCAAGAAAGGCTTCTTTCGTGGAATCATCGATTCCGCCACCCTGAAGTGCCTCCAGGATTCCCATTGCAAGTTCATCATCTTCTGCGTAGAACCATTTGATATCTGCATTCGCACTGTCACCCAGGAGAGATTCAAAAGAAGTCTTAGTATCGGAACGGCTCCAGTTCATAGCTCCGGAATAAGTAATAGATTTCAGATCATCCTCTGTCCATTTCTTATCGTCTGCAATCTTTTCACCGTCATATTCCAGTTCACCAGTCAGGTATTCTGTGAATCCATTGTCGCGGAGTGTCGTTACAGAAGAAGTATCTCCTTCATATACATAAACTTCTTCTCCCGGTGTCATTCCTTCTGATACGAAATATGCTGCGGCAGCGGCTCCGATTCCTTCATTGTCTCCTTTTACATTGGAAACTGCACTCTCAGAAACGCCGTCAATGATACGGTCAAATGCCACATATGGAATCTCGGCATCTACTAACTGCTGGATTGCTGACTGAACAGTATCATCAATCGGCTGGATAACAACTGCGATATTGTCCTCTCCGGAAGCTACAATGTCTTCAATATTCACAATCTGTTCTGCCGCATCTGCAGAAGTGATCAGCTCTGCGGTATAATTACCGTCTTTGTTTACTTCCTCGATTTTCTCTTTTGCAAAGGTTGCAACAGAACCTGTCCAGCCATGATCTTCCGGTGCTGTCAGTACATAAATATGTGTGGTATCATCTGCTGCATATGCTACAGTACTGAAACTTCCTGCTGCCATTGCAGCTGTCATTAAAATTGCTAATGTTTTTTTCTTCATGATAATTTCTCCTTTTTTCATTAATTTTTTATTTATATGTATGTTCTCTCTTTCGTTTGTCTTTATTTTATATTTTTCCCGAAAACATTTCCTTTCTCAGGTTTCAGTTTTTTGCATGTATATTGCATCTGCGCCCTGAAAATATATGTCGAGTGCAACAGTCATATATCATTTGTTGCATGGCGTTAAAAAATCATGCAACAAATGACAGGCAACTCTCTCACTTTTTGCCTTCTTTCCAATGACGCTCTGCAACATAATCATTTAAAATTGAAAGTTATGAAAAGCACCCTGCCTGTAAATGCAATAAACTTATCTTATACTTAATATGAAATGGAGGCTGAAAAACAATGCAGCACACATATGAAAAACCAGGTCCGAAAAGAGGAATCGCACTCTACAGTTATTCCGGTGAATACGGTGTATCCATGAATCTGGAAGACTGTCTGAAGGATATGTACGACTGCGGTGCACACGGAATAGAAATTCTGGCAAATTCACATATCCCTTCCTACCCGAATCTGGATGAAGAATGGGTCACAAAATGGTTCACACTTTTAAAAAAATACGACATCGTACCTGCCGAATATGGACACTGGATAGACAGCCGACTTTACAAAGGACGGGAGCTGAGTACTCTGGAATCTGTAAAAATGCTGGAACGGGATATTATCATTGCCCACAAATTGGGCTTTCCGGTCATGCGTACCAAAATGGGAGTCATTGACGATGTGAATACCCCTGTCAGTAACTGGCACGAAATCATCCACGAGGCACTTCCCATTGCCAAAGAATATCAGGTAAAAATGTGCCCGGAACTTCATATGCCCACAGCACTAAAAAGCAAATATGTAGATGATTACATGGAATTTATCATGAAAGAAAATACGCAGAACTTTGGATTCAATGTAGATTTCGGAACTTTCCAGAATGTTTTTGAAAGTGATTTTCGTTTACCGGGAATGCCTGCAGATGGCGGCCCGTGCTCCAGACCGGAAGATATCATTCCCATCCTGCCTTATGTCTACTGTTGCCATGCCAAATTCAATTATATAACCGAAGATTTCACCGAACCAACGATTCCCTATGAACAACTCATAACAATACTGAAAGAACATAACTGGGACGGATATATGCTCAGCGAATACGAAGGGCCTCATAAGGACGAACCCGGATTTGTCTCTGAGCAGCTTCGCAGGCAGCATATCATGATGAAACGAATCTTAAAGGAGGAAGAATAAATATGCTTGAAAAAGATCTGATACAAACCAGAGGATTTCACAACATCAAACAGTACGGTAAAATTGTGGGATTTCAGCTCTGTGTACGCCTTACTTATTACAGAGGAATTTTTCTCTCGCAGCTAAGGCCGCAGAAAATTATCGTAGACGGAAAAATTTATCCGAAAGAGCAGGTAATCTGGGAAATCAAGGGCAGGGAATATTCCTGTAAAGAGATGGAAACAGAAAGCAACGTGCAGTGGTGCCCAGATGAAACAGCAATTCTGAAAGTTTACATTGATGGCGGGCTGGAAGAAGGGTACCATGAAATCACAACAGGATACAAATACTCTTCCTCCTATATGCCTCCGAAATTACAACAGGATATAGACATTGAAGAAGTAAACCCGTTCCTGGAAATGATGTTCGGACAGCTTCACAGCACAAAAAAAATGCTTCTTGTCTGGTAATTCCAAATAAAAAAATCACCGAATCACTGGGAAAATTTCTTCCGGTAATTCGGTGATTTTTTTAGATTATTTCTGAATGCCTTTATCGATTGCTACGGCTGTATTCCTTCATAATCTGTACAACCGCTGTGGAGTTTCCTGTAATCATTGCAGAAGATGCTGCAAAATATGCTGCGTTATCTAATATATAATTTTTAAAACGATTAAACAGAGATCCTTTGTTTGTAGTATTTTCTTTGTTCATTGTTACTGTATTATTTTTTGAAATAGCCATTGTACTCATTTTATTCTCTCCTTGTCTTTTGATATCTATATGTTAACTTTTTCTTTGCTTTCCTTGTTACAACCTGTATTTTAGCCTTGTTTCTCCAGGAAAACCAGTGTTATAATTAACCTGTTTTACAACGATATTGACATTTCAGGAGGAATTCTCTATGGCACAGATCTACCACGAAGCCCTGCATCCTATGGGAAATCTTGGAATTCAGATTTCCATGGCAGCGCTTGAAAGCCCTCACATTCCCATGCACTGGCATGATACTATGGAAATTCTGTTCTGTCTGAACGGAAGCGTCACCATCTGTATCGATCAGGAAACACTTACCCTGTCCCGAAATCAGCTGATTGTATTCGATTCCAGGATTGTCCATTCCATACACTCCAATTCCAAACTGTACATGTTTCTGTGTATTCATGTAAACAAAAAACAGCTTTCCGGATACGTTCCTGATCTTGACCTGTACAGCATCTGGTGCCGCCCCGTTCCTCTGGACGATCCCAGATCCACACAGTATATTCATTTGTGTCAGCTGGCTCATGATCTTACCCGGATAAACATAGAAGAAAAAAGCACCAGCGCCATGCGCTCAGACGGCACGGTTTTGCTGATGCTTGCAGATCTGATTCAATATTTTTCTGTTCATACGTTACCGGAAAACACACGCAGGCAGAAGCAGTCTAACGATGTGCTTCGAGAGATCATCGCTTATGTAAATAACCATTATAAGGATTCTCTTACCCTTGATGACATGGCTCGTCAAACCGGATTCAGCCGGGAATATTTCTGCCGTTTTTTCAAACAGCATATGGGAATCACTTTTTTACGTTATGTAAATGAAGTCCGGATTTCTCATGCAGGCAGACTTCTCTCCGATACTGACCTGAGTATTTCTGAAATCATGCAGGAAAGCGGCTTCACCAACCAGACACTTTTTAACAGACTGTTTAAGGAAATCTACGGAATGACTCCCCGCCAGGCGCGAATCAGCTCCCCTACAGACAAATATATCTGATGCAGTTATTTATAACACCATCTTAACTGCACCGTACATGCCGGCATCATTTCCCAGAGTTGCCAGCACAAACTCTGTATTAACAGATGCATGAAATGCATATTTTTTATAATGATCACGGATAAGATCAATCAGCAGCTCTCCGGCTTTGGATACTCCTCCACCTATCACATATACCTCCGGATCAAATACAGCCGAGATCATGGCACAGGCATTGCCAAGCTGCTCTCCCACAAAATCCAAAATCTGCAGGGACAGATCGTCACCTTTTTTGGCGCAGTCAAAAACAGCCTTACAGGATAAATACGTCTCGTCTCTCAGCATGGACGGCCTGTCACTTTCATCCAGTACCTGCTGTGCTTTTTTGACAATTCCTGTCGCAGAGGCATACTGCTCCAGATGACCTTTCTTTCCGCAGCCACAGACAAAGGTCTCCTCTTTGTTGACGCAGATATGACCGATCTCTCCTGCGGCTCCGAAGGCACCGGCGATGATTTTTCCATCATGCACGATACCACCGCCGATACCGGTTCCCAGAGTGATCATCACCAGATCCTTATGTCCCTGACCACCACCTTTCCACATCTCTCCCAGAGTCGCAGAATTAGCATCATTTGTCACCATGACTTTTTCTATTCCTGTAAGACGCCTGATTTCTGCGGTCACATCCAGAACTCCCCATCCCAGATTGGCACACTTATTTACAATACGCTCCTCCAGAACCGGTCCCGGAACATCGATTCCGATTCCCAGAATCTCATCTTTCAGGATTCCCTGTTTTTTCATTTCCTCTTCAACAGACTTTGCAATATCACTTAAAATATAACATCCGCCGTTATCTTTTCTGGTGGGTATCTCCCATTTTTTCGTCAAGTCACCTTCTTCGGAAAACAGGCCAATCTTTACTGTTGTTCCACCGATATCAATTCCAAACGCATATTTTTTCATTTCGTTTTTTCTGCCTCCCGATCAGTTTTTATTCAAAATCAATTGATTTTCCGGTGCGTCCTGATTCACGTACTGCATCCATAAGTCTCAGTACACGGCGTACCTCCGGAATCTGTACCAGGAATTCTTCTTCCCCATGATATGCTTTTACATAATTCTCAAAATAATTTCTGTGTTCTGTATTTATCTGCGGAAGCGATTCTGTAACAATTCTACCTTCTGGCGCCGGACCAAAAGATCTGGTTGGGCCTGCTGCCGTCATGGTTCGTTTTCCTCCCACATTGGTCAGAAGACTGGTTGTACGAACAATCTTTCCTTCCGGGAAGAATCCATCCACATAAGCTGTTCCCTTATCCCCTGCTACAAACCAGTGACGTTCAAACCATTTATCCTGAACCTTATCAGCCAAATAATAAGTGCCCAACTCTACCGTTGCAGTTACACCATTGTCAAAACGAAGCATAATATTAAAATAATCATCAACTTCGGTATTGATCACATTGCGAATATCTGCAAACACGGATTTCAGTTTTGCGCCTGGGAACATCCAGCATACCTGATCCAGAAGATGCACTCCCCAGTCATAGAGCATACCACCACCTTCACTGATAAAAACATGCCAGTCATGCATATTACCGTTAAATCCGTACAGCTGATTTTTGATGGCATATACTTTTCCCAGTGTGCCGGAATCATAGACTTCTTTCGCTGTTCGAAAATCCGGGTCGAAACGTCTCTGCTGATGAACCGTAAATTTTACGCCATTCTTCCGGACTGCTTTTTCCATGTCATCCAGTTCCTCAAGACTCATGGCAACTGGTTTTTCACATATAATATCTTTCTTTGCTGCCGCTGCCTGGAGAACCAGATCATGATGCTGGTTATTGTTTGCAGCGATGATAACTACATCTACTTCCGGATCATCAAAAAGCTCCTGGTTATCTGTATATCTTTTTATCCCTTCCTTTACATCTTCAAGCTGTTTTGGATCTTTATCAGCAATTCCCACCAGCTTGATTCCCGGAAAATCGTTGAGCATTTTTTCATGTTCATGTCCCATAAAACCATGACCAATAATCGCAATGCGGATATCTTCTGCCATTTTTCTGTCCTCCATTTATTTTCTCTTTTTCCAGATAAAGCACAGATATGTTAAGTACCTGTGCTTTATCTATAAAAATCATCCTGTTTTTATTTATTCCGGTTTATATTCATCGAAATCATATTTGATTGTGCCGAACGGTGTCTCCTGCTCACGAAGTGCAATGGATTTTGCCATAGCTTTAATTTCATCAGCAGTTACGCTGCGTCCAAGTTCACTGGAAAGTACAACACCTTCGGAAAGGAATGCTGTCTGCATTGCGATATATGGAGAGTCGATTCTTGTTGTGTCATCCAGCTCTCCTCTTAAGTAGGAGTACCACTGTAACTGGTTGTCGTTGTATTTTTCCATCTCAGGATTCAGCATAAGTTCCTGCATTCCTGTGATATCTCCGATTGCACAGTCGATCTTGTTGTCAAAAAGGACTCCATTTTCATCTACACCGAACCACTCAAGACGTGGATTCTGAAGGGCACCGCCGCCTACGATGGAACCGCCTTCCGGAACAGCCAGAGGACCACCTGTAGTATCTACATCCAGGAATTTCAGACCACCCTGGGAACCTGCAATAAAGCTTGTTCCGATTTCGTCCATATGCATAGCCCAGTCTTCATAGATATCCATGGAAAGTCCACCTTTAAATCGTGCAAGACCAACGCCAAGATCCTCAACAGGAGCTGTACGGTTTGCAATCTTGTCAATTCTCTTATCTGTCCAGTAATCACAGGACTGGAAACCATATACGCTTTCAAGCTCTGGCATACCAAGTACATAAAGCATCTGAGCCAGATGATAGATTCCAAGGTCAAAAAGCGGTCCATGTACACCAACTTTTGGATTGATGAAATCCGGGCTGAAGAACGGCATATCATATCCCGGACGTCCCTGACGCCTGTGGCCTACGCTTCTTGCATGATAAACTTTACCAAGTTTGCCTTCTTCGACCATCTTCTTTGCAATACGTGTCTGAGGATTGTAGATGGAACTGATCTGAACTGCCAGCTTTTTGCCATATTTCTTCTGTGCATCATAGAGAATCTTTGCATCTGCATAGCTTGCCGCCATTGGTTTCTCGGAATAGCAGTCAAAACCTGCTGCCATAACAGCTGTTGCAACAGATGTATGAAGGTTGTTATGAACACAAACCTCTACCTCATCGATATCATCTCTCTTTAACATCTCACGAAAATCCTGATACAGATTTTCTTCCGGAATTCCATACTGCTTTCCGAATGCTTCCAGTTTATTCTTATCAATCTCTGCTGCTGCTACGACTTTCAGAGCCTGTCCTCTTTTCTGCAGATTCTGGATAACTGTCATATGTCTGTGTGAGATCATTCCTGTTCCGATAATGGCGATTCTGATTTCTTTCATGATTATTTATCTCCTTTTCTTTTCAATCTTATAGTCAGCGAATATTTGCAATCCGCATTCAATTAATTACCCTTGAACTTTATAGCATCTTCGTATTTCTACCAGCCAAGAATTTTCAGATATTCGCGGCTTCTTCTTGCACATTCCAGCGGCTCCATGTCGTAATGCTCATCCTGTTCTACCACTACCCATTTTGCATTCGCCTCAAGAGAAGCTTCAAGTACAGACTCCCAGATCATCTGACCGAAACCTACCGGACGGAATCCGAAATATCCGGTATCTCCCTCTTCCTCTTCTGTCTCAATACCAATCAGCTTGTACATGTTTTTAACTTCACCTTTTTTGATGTAGTCTTTCAAATGCACTACAGGAATACGGTCTGTGTATTTACGGACAAATTCCGGTGCTTCTCCTGTTGCAACATCACACCAGCAGGTATCAAGTTCTGACATCAGATTGTCATGTGGAATCGCATCAAACATTGCATCATAGCCCCACTGACCATCCGGTAATTTTACAAATTCAAAATCGTGATTATGATACAGGAAAGTCATGCCTGCATCATGTATCTTCTGTCCTACCTCATTGAGAAGTGGAAGGAATTTCTTAAATCCTTCTGGATTTACCGGACGGTATTCCTCTGCCATGTAAGGCATTACCAGATATTTCACACCGATTACAGAATAATCTTTCAGAATCTGATCCAGATTTTCCATCATCTCTGCAAATGCAACATGTGCACTGACCGGAACAAGTCCAACCTCATCCAGAACCTCTTTTACGTATTCTGGTTTCAGTCCGTAAAGACCAGCGAGCTCTACACCGTCATATCCCAAATCTTTTACTTTCTGCATTACCTCTTTGAAATTCTCCGGAGTATTTTCCAGAAGATCTCTTAATCCGTAAACCTGAATGGCAACTGGAAGCTTTTTACTCATTTTATTTTCCTCTCTTTCTGATTTTCTTTAAATTTATGACTTTTGTTTTGTATCAGTTCTCTTGTTTCTTTCTGACTATATATTACCTTTTTAGCTCTTTGAAATATTTTCCCAGATTTCACTTTCCAGTAAATTTTTTGCACATCTGATATTTCCGAAATCCCTGATGCAATAAATGAAACATATCTGTTGCACAGGCTTCTATCTGGCAATATTTACAAACACTCAAACCAATATTCAAAAATGCCCGGCTTGCAGAAACTGCAAAACCGGGCAAACATTAGTCCCATATTTACTTATCACTGTTTCTATATCATTCTACACAATAAGAAGATGTCTCTCATTTACATGATGTCCAAATTCCGGCATAAATACCATATTTTCCTGATCCGGATCCAGATGTGCCTGAATGATTGGCGGCATATAAGAAGATGTAAAACAGAAACCATACTTCAGATCATGATATCCCTGTGCAAGACCGCCTTCTTTCTTTACCTTCAGAACCGCCGGTGTTGTTACAGACCAGTGAGTCTGAAAATCTGCTGCCATCTCTTCGTTTGTAAAATCTTCGCCATTAATGTTCCACACGATATTTTCTTTTTCAATCTTTTCTCCATCTACAAACAATGTACCAGGACGAATCTGAGAAAGAAAGATTCCTCTGTAATATGGCAGTCTTACCTTAAACTGGAAACCTGTTGCATTGCCTTCTTCATCTTTTGTGTTTCTGAATCCAACTGACTGAATTACCTGTTTTTCCATAATCGATTGTCCTCCTTAATCTCCCAGAAGATTTTTCAGCATAATGTGCTGTTTTCTCAATGTCTGTCCTACTTCATATCCCTCATCGTACTTATCAGCACCTTCATATTCGCTGAGAAGATATCCCTCATACCCGTTTTCCTGCAAAACCTTGATGATTTCCGGATAAGGAATGGTTGTTTCCTGAAACTCATCACTCATGTTAATAAATTTTGCATGACAACAGTAAACGTATGGAAGCAATGGAATGATATCTTCTGGTTTATTCGGTGTATAATTCGGGTCTACCCACTCACCCTCTTTGAATTCTGTTCTGAATACAGAAAAGTCAATATTCAGACCAAAATTCTTCGTTCCTGTCTCTTTGATGAAATCTACGAAATCTGTTACCAGCTTGCCCTTGAGATTGGATGGAGTATGAATCTCAGGACACATCTTGATTCCCAGCTCTTCTGCAAGTGGAAGCGCACCTTTGATGATTTCTCTCCAGTTCTCTACCGGCTCAAGAAGATCGTTGATAACCGGCATTTTGGTTCTCATAACTGTAAATCCAAGTCTGTGTGCAAGACGGATATCACGTTTCAGCATTTCCACAGATTCTTCTGTTGTCAGATCTCTGTCTCCCAGTACATGTGAATCAATCCAGTTACCATATTCCACAGGAACAATCTCATACTTATCGCAAAGTCTCCACCATTTTTCCACCCACTCATCTGTCGGATATGGATAATTTTCAATATGTGTATTTGCCAGAATTTCTACCCCATGTGCTCCCATATCATGAATATCTTCAAAGCAGTCCTCTAATGTTTTTGTCAGTCCAAATTCTGCTGAATAGCTGTATAATGCCACACCACGCTTCGGACCTTTTTTTTCATATTTATACATAGCTTTTTACCTCCTGAAATATTTTTATGCTGTATGCTTTTCTCTTAATTTTGCCCGGATCTCATCCGCATCTTTGTCACTCATTCTCCAGAGTAAACATGCCGCAGATGCTGCAAAGAACAAAATTGCAGGAAGAAGATTTACTGTAAAATTGATTCCCTTTAATGCTGTCGGTGTCTGCTGTGCATTTGCCACATATCCAAAAGCACTCATAATTACGATACCAAAGGCTCCGCCTACCGCATTTCCGAACTTTGTAGCAAGTCCATATGTTGCATAAGCTGTACCATCCGTACGAGCACCGGTTTTTAACTCCATGTAATCCACAGAATCTGCCACCATTGACAGGCTCATAGGAAATCCAACATTAAACAAACCAAAAATGATATCTCCGGCCAGCACCATTTTCATGTTATCAAACGGCGCCAGGTACATGATTACAAGACCAATTCCCTGAATGATCATAGACCACATCAATACATTTCTTTTTCCGATTTTTTTCGCAACCGCCGGTACAAAGAAAGATCCGATGATACCACCGATAGACGGTATCGTCATGATCAATGAAATCATAGTAAAAGATCCAAGACAGTAAATTACATAAAAAGCTGTCACTGCGATTCTTCCCATAAATGCTGTCATCTGTAATGCCATAACTAATGTGATAATCATAAGATATTTATTTTTTACCAGATTACTGATTGTATCTTTAAAAGAAAACGGCTGTGGCTCTCCGACTGGCTGCACCACTTCTTTGGATGTGAAGAACACGATCAGGAACATTGGCACTGCAATAATGGCATAAACCAGTGCAACCATCACATATCCATGTCCATTTGCAACCTCTGCACCTGCTCCGGAAAATTTCAATGCAAGACCTGCAGATACACCATTTACAATTACCATACCAAGATTCATTCCGATATTTCTGGACGTATTCAGGATATTTCTCTGATCAGAATCCTCTGTCATTACTGCAGCAAGTGCACCATAAGGAATGTTTACCAGTGTATAAAGCATACCAGCAATAATATAAATAGCCGCTGCCCAGATTACACCTGCTGCGGATTTTCCACCGAATGGATTAGTAAACGTCATTACACTGAAAATTGCAAGGAACGGAGCTCCAAATGCAATATAAGGTCGAAATCTTCCGAATTTGGATCTTGTTCTCTCTGCAATCGCACCCATCATCGGGTCATTGATTGCATCCCATATACGTGCAAGCATCATAATCACAGAAACTGCAATTGGTGCCAGCCCTACAATATCTGTATAATAAATAGTAAGATATGAACCTACGTAGGTCCATACAAACTGAGATGCCAGATCTCCAAAACCATAACATATGGTCGCCGCTCTTGTGGCTTTAAGCTTTTTCTCCATCTTTTTACCTCTTTCCGCTTTTTGTTTCGCATTCAATTAACAACCGGCTTGTTAACGTTATCTGATGGTTGTATTCTATCAAAACGCCCGTATTTAATCTCCGCAAATTTTCTGCAATCTGCCCCAATATTTTCAAACAAAGAAGTCAAAAAATGCCCATGCAACAGATGTTTAACAATTGTTGCATGAGCATTCGATTTTTATTTTCTGCAAAAAATGTGTATCAGACTAATCTCGTGTGGTTCCAGAACTACCTTCATATCCAGCGTATTATCCCCACTGATCACCTTCACACGACTCTGTGAAAGTGTAGGGGAACTGATTCCCTGTAAATATTTCACATCCTGTCTTGTCAGTTTAATATCATACTGAAATTTTCCCCACTCATTCAGAATACTTCCGTTCTGTCTGTTCAGAGTACGTTTCTTCAGATAATATTCTCCACTTTCTTTCAAATTTTCGAAGTGAAAATCCAGATGAACCGGACTTTCATCTTCAAACACCATGGAACTACATTTACGCAGATCCACATCCTCCTCCTGTAAAAAATAGCTGCGCCGGAACCATGAATAATAGAAACAAAGAATATAAATATCTTCACTTTCCTTACGAGTCACAATATAATTCTGTCCTTTATCCAGCAGATATTCCCCCAGCTGATTCAGAAAATCTACTGCAAAATATGCTGGTTTACGTATCGTATCCTTCGTCAGAAGTCCAATTCCTCCATTTACAATTCCTACAGTATCCATATGGCTGGAAACCCAGTCACTTCCACTCATGATTCCCAGCATTTCCACCTGATCCGCTATGGATTCAATCTTTTTAACCAGATATGCTGCGCGGAAGCAACTGTCATTCAGATAATTACGATTGGATATCGTATTGTTCCATTCTGTAATATAGATTGGCGTTTCCGATAAGCCAGTCTGTTCCAGAAGTTTTCGGATTTCCCGAACCTGATTTTCTTCATTGAATTCATTCTGAGAAATCTTCCGTACAATATGTGTTCCATTTGCATTGTACACATCATAAGGAAATACAATAAAGGAAGCAAAATCCGGTCTTACTTGTTCTTTAACGCAACGTTCAAAAAAGTTTACAAGAAACTTCCAGTCCTTTACTACAATGCTGCTGACTCCTCCAAATTTTGCATCCGGAATTTTGCTTTTAATCATATGATACAGATATTTCCAGGCGTCAAAAAAATCATACCTTTCATCCTGATACAATTTTGTGGACGCTTCCCCATCTTCATGGATACAGTCCCTATCCAGCTCAAAGATCCATCCGGAAACCTCCTCCTGTCCATAACGCTCCACTATATGACTCAGGAAGTCATCCATCATACATTCCCAGTTCTCCCTGGATGCAAACGGTATGTACTGTTCTTCATAAAATACTTCTTTTCCATCTGACCGAAGAGCTGTATCCGGTCGCCTTCCCATATCCAGAAATGGTTTCAGGCGATTCTGAACCAGAAAGTCTAACACCTGATTTACACTATCGTAATTATACTGTCCGATAGTCTTTCCATCGTTAAGCATCATCTTTTTTGAAAAAACATTCCACATACGAATATACCGGAAATGTAACTGCTCATTTAACTGAAGTGTATGAAACTGGACATTGGCCTTGTTCAGATCCCACATCGGACCGATATTAATCATTCGATTCCAGATTTTTTTGTATTTTCGCCCCTGATTTTCTCTCATGTCCACACAGACTCTTGTGGTGCGTTCCTGTTTTCCAAGCTCGTATCCTTTTTTCTTTAATTCTTCACGGATCTCTGTCTCCTGTTTCTTTCGGTTTTCCTCATGTTTCATACTCTCTGTACGGTAAGATTCCCTATATTCTGTAGGCGTTACTCCCATAATCTTACGGAATGCCCTGTTAAAAGAAGCCGAATTTGTAAATCCTGACGTCATTGCAATCTGGGTCATGTTCTGCTCGGAATATTTCAGAAGTCCCAGCGCAGTTTTTACCCGAAGCTGCATTACATAATCTGCAAAATAGACACCTGTGCTCTTCTTAAAGATACGGGACAACGTAGACGCAGATACAAACATCTGATCAGCCAGATCATTCAGGCTGATCTCCTGATCCAGATTAGCCAGAATATATTGCATGATTTCCCTCATTCTGGTATCATTCTCTGTCTCATATACTTCCATACTCTTCTGATTGAGCTGATAATTTTCCACCAGACAATCCAAAAGCTTTAACATGATACTGTTAATATAACAGTTTGTCTGATGTGCCCGTGATGTATATTCTGCTGTAAGCTGGAAAAAAATATCCCTCAGATCCTGATAAGAATGACCTTCATCTACCACTGAATTACAGTAAAAGATCATATGCCGGTTCTGAAGCAGTGAATTCGTCAGTCTCATGGAAAAAGAAGCTGTTCCATACATAGCATTTCGGATATCATGTATTTCATAGCTGACTCCCGGATTAATCAGAATAATATCTTCTGCTTTCATCAGATATTTTTCGTCCTGATATTTCAGAGACATTTCTCCTTCCAGTACAAATATAAGCAACAACTCCGTCTGGATATTTTCTTCTTCTGTTTCTGCCTTCTGTACATGATAATTCATTCCATTAATATCCATAACCCCAGATTTCCTCCCCTGTATCTCACTTATTTCGTCTTTTTGTCTATCTTAGCATAATTTTTCTAATCCCGCATCTCAAAAAGGCCGGTATGAATTCGTTACTTTTCATTCCAGCCTTTTTTTTATTCACTTATTATTTTTTATTCAATTACTACGGTACGGGTCATGGTTCCTTCCAGCGGAACAGGAATGTATGCGGTACGGGTGCAGACCGTAAGCTTTACCTCATGAGTGCCCTTGCTTAAACCTCCTTCTTTCAGAACACGTACTGTTCCCGGCACTCCATATTCCCATTTGATCTCACTGACTGTTTCCATTTCCTTCTGTGTAAACCAGTCAATATTATCTGCTGTAAAACGTATATCCTCTTCCAACACTTCTTCTCCGTCTACGGATACCTTCAGATAGTTAATCATAGACAGCGGAATTCCTCTATAATAGGTGATATGTGTTTTCATTTCATAGCCGATTATCTTTCCATCTTCTTCTACATTTTTACAGGTGTCCGGAATAAATACATTATTATCAAACATTACTGATTTCTCCTTTCATTAACCTTCAATTTCTCTGATCAGACGTTTAATCATCTTCTGATGTGCTTCTACCTGTTCAACCTCCGGAATCGGATGATCCGGAAGAACCCAGCGATTTCCTTCGTACTCTGTAGAAACATAACCGTCATATCCGTGATCATGAAGATACTGCAGGATTTCTTTATAATCAATACTATACTCATTTCCATCCTCTGTCATTTCATAGAGCTTGAAGTGTACATGTTTGATATATTTTACATATGGATCCATAACAGAAAGCGGATTATTCTCATAGCCATCCAGATTTGTGGCAAAGAACATGTCTTTTGCAGGATCTTTAATTGCTGCCGCAATGCGTGGATCCATCTTTCCACCATTTTTCTGGGTAAGTGTATATGTATCAGTTCCACTGGCAAAGATCTCATTACCAAGAGCAATCAGTTCTTCATTTGTTCCATATACCTTACGGCAGTATTCTGTCATCACACGTGGCGGACGCTTACAGAAAAGTCCGGAATCCGGAACAATTCCAATATATGGAGAATCCAGACGTACCATCTCAGCAAGAAATTCTTCTGTTTTCGGAACGCCGAAACCAAGACCTGCATGAATTTCAATACACATACATACATCATATTTCTCTGCTGTAGGAAGACACGGTTCCAGAATCCATGCCGGTACCATTGATACCAGACGGAGAACTTTAAATCCTAAACGATGTGCAAGTTTAATCTCTTTTTTAATCAGCTCGATACATTCTCTTTTGGTAAGCTCTCTGTTTTTGAACATATTCGTATTCAGGAAACAATCGTCACATGCCAGCCCAATAGGATATTTTTTCATAAGCTCATCCCATTTTGCCAAAGTTTCCTCGCTTGGAACCGGTGCACCTGGAATCATCTGATCCGGAAGGATCTCAATTCCGTCTACGTCGATTGATTTCAGATATTTTAAAATTCCCTCCAGATCCATCTTTCCTGTCAGGTACTGATACTGGAGACTGTAAAGACTTACTGATGATTTAATAGCCATTTCTTTCTTCCTCTCTTATATTCTTTCACATGTTGTTTCATTCATATCATATTTTACTTTGCATTACGTTCCTTTACTTCTGCACGGATATCATCAAAATCCTTGTCTGTTTTATCCCAGAGAACTAAAAGCAGGATTGCTGCTACTACAAGAAGAATCGCAGGAATCAGATTTACGGTCAGATTGATACCTGCCAGAGCACCTGCTGTCTGTTCCATATTTCCAGCCACATATCCGAAACCACTGATAATCAGAACACCTACTGCAGAACCGATAGCATTTCCAAGTTTTGTAGAAAGACCATATGTTGCATAATAGCTTCCATCCTGACGGATACCCGTCTTGTCTTCCCAATAATCAACACAGTCAGCAACCATTGCCAGACAAATCGGGAAACCACAGTTGAAGATACCATATACCCAGTGACCAATCATAATCTGTGTCATATTTGTAAATGGTGCAAAATATACAATGAAAAGTCCCACGCCCTGTCCAAGAAGCGTTAATGCAAGAATTTTCTTTTTACCAAATTTGTTTGCCAGAGGTGCAACGACCAGTGATCCTATGATACCTCCGATAGAGGGAATCGTCATAATCAGCGCAATCAGTGAAAAAGCACCCAGACAGTAGATTACATAATATGTAGTGATAGAGATACGTCCCATGAAAGCAACCATCTGAATCGTGGACACGATAAAAATCGTCATCAGATATTTGTTTTTCACCATTCCACTCAGAGTCTCTCCCGGGTTCAGTTTTCTTGCTTCCTGTTCCGGCATGATCACTTCTTTTGAAGTAAAGAATACGATCAGGAAAAGCGGGATTGCAATAATAGAATAGATGATTGCTGTCATCATATAGCCATGTCCTGTTGCAACCTCAGCTCCAGTTCCGGAAAAATGAAGTGCCAGACCTGCTGAACAGGAGTTTACAATGATCATACCTACGTTCATTCCTACGCTTCGTGAAACCCCGATCAGATTACGTTGTTTCGGATCCTCTGTCATAACTGCTGCCAGTGATGAATAAGGAATATTTACCAATGTGTAGAGCATTCCTGCAATAATATAGACAACTGCTGAGAAAATTACACCAAGTGTGCCATTTCCCATATTTATAAACGTCATAACTGCGAATACAGCAAGAAATGGACAGCCAAAAGCAATATACGGTCTGAAACGGCCAAATTTTGAACGGGTATTCTCTGCAATCGCACCCATCATCGGATCATTCACGGCATCCCATACTCTGGCAATCAGCATGATCGCAGAAACAACTATTGGTGCAAATCCAACAATATCTGTATAGAAAATTGTCAGATAAGATCCGACAAAAGTCCAGATAAACTGAGATGCCAGGTCGCCAAGTCCATAACATATCACACCCAACCCGGAGGCTTTTTTAGTATTAGTACTTGTATTCATATCCTTCTCCTTTTTAATACTTTTTTTGTTTCAGGTTCTCTCACATTCTTCCGGTTCTGTGAAAGAGGAAAAGCTTTTCTTTAACTGTCTCTTATTTTACGCAATATATGAAACATCTGCCTTACAGTTTTTTCGTATGTACCTTCTCCCATTGCATTCATTATTCCATTTGCACAAAAAATATGCAATAAATAGTATATTTCCATTGCATTTTAACATTACTGTTCTCAGTAACATTGCCAAAATTCATTCCAGATTGGTTTCTGAAATAAAAAACAGGCGCAAGTCATATTTCTACAACCTGCGCCATATTATATCGCTTTTAGTCTACTTTTTTGTTCTCCTATTCTCCACCTATCAGCACTTTTTTCCCTTCAAATGCAAATCCATACTTCCGAATCCTGTCTGATGAAATTCCTTTTGCTTCAAGGCTTACCGCATATTGTTTCTCTTCTATCTACAATAATGCAGTTTTCACTGTATCTTCCAGTGATTTTTCTTTCTCAGGATTTCTGACTTTAAATTCGATGATGATTCCATCATCCGTCTTTTTTGTCGGCTCGAGCAATACATCATATCGTCCAAATCCACTTTCCCGATTAGATGTTATACTATATCTTCCTTCCAGTTCAACCATAAGCCCCAGCATAAAACCATGATAAAATCTCTCTGATTCTGCTTCGGACACTCTGTTTCCTGTATCAAAATAACTGAACATCGTTTTCGTCACCTGGTTCATATAACTATTCATCGCAGGTACATCCCCATTAAGCAGTCCCGTAATAAAATCATTATAATCCTCTGTCACTTCTGCTCATCCAGTGTTGTGCGGATTTCCCTTCCATTCAGTAAATCTTCAAACTGCATTTTCAGTTTTCGGCCACTCTCACGAATCAGACTTCCAATAAAGCGATTACTGCTGGTATTCGCCCAATATGGGGAAAATCTTCCGGTTTTTAAATAATTCAGAATCGACCATGGGTTATAAATATCCCGGATTTTTCCAAAAGTAAAACCATCATACCATTTTTTCAAATCCTGTTTCTTTGCTTCCAGTCCATACTCCTTCAGTGCCTCAAATACTTCCGCTTCAGTAAAGCCAAAACTGTCTGCATATGCTTCAGAAGTAGTCGTGATCACTACCAGATTATTCAGGTCAGAGAATACAGATTCCCTGCTTACCCTGGTAATTCCCGTCATAAGTGCCCGTTCCATAAACGGATTCGTCTTAAAGCTTGCATTAAAAAGGCTGCGGGTAAAAGACACCAGTTCTTCCCAGTATCCATCTACATAAGCTTCCTGCATCGGTGTATCATATTCGTCCAACAGAATGATAACCTTCTTCTTATAATATCTCGAAAGAAAATCAGACATTTTATGTAATGCCATGGTAGCATTAATCTCATCCATATCAGTAGAGATACTTTTAAAATATCGTCTCTCTTCCTCTGTAAGCAGCCCACTGTCCAGTAAAAACTGATTCTTATTGTAGATATCCGTCAGCACCTGGCAGATGCGCCTTTTTTCCATCTCATAATTTGGTTCTTTCACATTGGCAAAAGAAAGGCTGATAACAGGCCATGTTCCCTTAAGGCTCTGACAGGTTTTTCCTGACTGATCTTCAATCCTTCAAAAATATCTGGTTCATTCGCATATTTAGTGGAGAAAAAGTGCTCCACCATGCTCATAGTAAGAGTTTTTCCAAAACGACTCGGTCTGGTAATCAATGTGACACTGTCTTTGCTGTCCCACCATTCTTTTATGAAAAGTGTCTTATCAATATAAAATAAGTTGTCTTTTCTGATATCAGCAAAATCCTGCTGCCCGATTCCAACGGTTCTTGCCATTTTTAACTATTCCTCCTGCATCAACCCTGCTTTTTTCTTTCTTTTTTATATAATCTCCAATTGTACTCATATGAAACATATTAATCCCGAACAAGTATCATTTCAATCTTTTTATATAAAAACTCCCGGACAGCAATCCTGTTCGGGTCTGTTTATTTTAAAGTTTTAATTCGTTCCGAAATAAGTTCTTTTGTCTGTTCTTTCTGTATTAATGATAAATAGGACTCGTCAACCTGTTTTAAAAGCTTATCTTCCTGTGAACATATTCTGGCTATCATATTCTCTGCAGCATTTAATAAAATTCCGCAGGATTCTGCCAGTATTCGAAACTCTTTCTTATGAATATTACGCTTTTTTCCGTTTATTGTAAGTGCAAGCTGTTCTTTGTCCTCCGGCATAATCACGTTAACAGGAAGCATATCATAAGCTTTTGACAGTTGAAACTTTCTGTTTCCAGGTTCTGTTTCTTTTAAGGAAAAATTTTTCAGATGCATATCAGAATTTCCCATAACAAAAGAACCAGCAACTCGTAAAAATAATTCCGACAGATCCAGTCCCGGCATCGCAGAATATTTTTTTATAATTCTTCCACACTGTTCATAAGAACCTTTATATTTATCCTGTGTTAATCGGTAAGATAACTGACAAAAATCTTCCATTGCATACAGCCGGGTCCCCTTTTTTGATATTTCCCTGTCTATCCTTTTCGTAATATATGCATACTCCTTATCCATTTTTATAAGTGCATGAGGTACTGTCTGAATCCCTATCGTTTCTGCAAGTCTCATTGCAAGATCTTCAAATTCCGGCATACTGTCAAATTCATCAGTCTGCGGTTTTAGGATATATCCTGTTGGATAGTCTACAATTGTAAGTCTGGCATTAAGATCTGTTGATAAATGTAATGACAGTTTTTTCTGAACTCCCGGAACTGTAAGACCTTCATTTACTGTTTCATTCGCCAATATTTCCAACTGCTCTTTTGTAATATCCAGTTCTGGCATTTTGTCTGTCTGGAAAAATTTCTTCACACACCTTTTATGCCAGCACCATTCTTTTTCCACATCTGAAGCACTGTTTGCTATCGTTTTTCCACAACATAAACATTTCATGCCCTCTCCTTTCTGATAGATACATCTCCAATACAATCTCTGCATGCTGACAACAGCAGACCAAAACGGTCTTTCTGGCTGATTTTCCAGTTTCTGCTAACTACTCCTAACAGCCAGCCTTCTGGGATTAATCCGTCAAAAAATGGAAATAATATGGTTGTTTCATAAGGTTCCTGACGTAACGGAATCGTCAGGCTTACTGCAACTGCATTCTCTCTGTTTAAATAATCTTTATCATAAGCAAACGTATATCCTTCTTCTGTTTCAGCAATGATTCCGGCAAAATGACTTTGAATATATACATATCCTTTTCTATATTCTGACTCCACCTGTTATTCCTCCTTTTCTCCCGGTACAGCTTCTTTCCCAAACATTGCCAATGCCTGATTTACCTTGTCCAGACGTACTGTTTCCTTTCCTTGCTCCAGTTCTCTTACAAACCGAAGTCCCAGACCTGAACGAAGTGCGAAATCCTCCTGTGTCAGTCCTGCTTTTTTTCTTTCCTTTTTTATATAATCTCCAATTGTACTCATATTAAACATATTAATCCCGTTCGGGTATAATTTCAATGTTTTTAAACAAAAAAATCCCGAACGGGTATAATTTCATTGATTAAAATGAAAACTGTCCCGTTCGGGTATAATTTCAGGAGCGTTTCACCCCACACTGGATTGCCTGAGCCGGGCAGGCTTTTTTGCATCTTCCACAGCGAATGCATTCCGGGCTGTTTGGATTTTCCACAGGGTTGACTTCCATCTGGCAAGCTTTTGCACATTTTCCACAGTGAATGCACTTGTCATGGTCTATTCTGTAGCGGAAAACGGATACTTTATTAAAGATGGAATAGAATGCACCCAGTGGGCAGATATATTTACAGAATGGACGGTAAATAATAATAGAAGTAACCGACACCGGAATCGGCATCTCCCCGGAAAACCAGGAGAAAATCTTCTCCCCATTTTTCCGCGTAGACAAATCACGCAGCCGTGCAATGGGCGGTGCCGGACTTGGACTTGCACTGGTAAATGAAATTGCCAGACAGCATAACGGTCAGGTTAAAGTCCTCCGAAGCAATGAAAAAGGCACCACGATGGCTCTCGTGCTGCCTGTAAATTAATCATTTTTTATTTTCTAATATCATCCAGCAATCGAATCAACTTCTGCGTATCTTCCATCGTTGTAGCCCAGCTTGTGGCAAATCGGATCACGGAATGTGTCTCATCATATTTCTCCCAGAATCCAAATTCCACATCCTGGGCTATTTTTTTCATTACCTCATTGGACACAATACAAAAAATCTGATTTGTCGGTGTATCCAGAGCAAGCTTATACCCAAACTTCTTCAATGCTTCTTTAATCTGCTCTGCGGCATCGATTGCCGGTTTACCAATTCGCTCATAAAGTCTATCTGTAAAAAGCTCATCAAACTGAATCCCCGCAATCCTGCCTTTCGCAAGCAATGCACCATGCTGCTTGATAATCGTAAAGAAATGCGGAATCAATCCTTTCTGCGGAATCACAACCGCTTCGCCGAATAATGCCCCACATTTCGTACCACCAATATAAAATGCATCACAAAGCTCTGCCAGATCCGATAACGTCACATCATTCTCCGGACTTGCCAGTGCATAGGCAAGACGTGCTCCATCCACATAAAGCGGCAGATGATTTGCCCGACATACTTTACTGATTTCGGTTAACTCCTCTTTTGAATACAAAGTTCCATACTCTGTCGGCTGAGAAATATATACCATTCCAGGTATTACCATATGCTCATAGTTGGCATCATCATAGAAATCCTTTACCATCTTTTCAATCTGCGCCGCTCTGATTTTCCCATCCTTCTGCGGTAATGTCAGTACTTTATGACCACCAAATTCAATCGCTCCTGATTCATGTGTCGCAATATGTCCTGTCTCTGCCGCTACAACTCCCTGATAAGATTTCAGCAGTGCATCGATCACCGTTGCATTCGTCTGAGTTCCACCCACCAGCAGATATATATCTGCATCCGGTGCATTACAAGCTGTTCTGATCTTCTCTTTCGCACTCTCTGTATAAGGATCCAACCCATATCCTACAGTCTTCTCCAGATTTGTCTCCACCAGTTTCTGCATAATCGCAGGATGTGCGCCTTCCATATAATCACTGGCAAAATATAAACGTGACACCTTTTTGTTTTCATTATCTGTATTATTCATCTTTTATTTTTGTCCTCTCTTTTTCTGCCTGATCCGGTCAAACCTTTTCCATCAGTTCCTCTATCTCACAACATAAAACTTTTGCCAGACGAAGCAACGTTTCTGTCTGTGCCCTATTAATATTCTTCTGTCTTTGTTCATACTGTTGAATCGTGCGTACCGAAATACCGGATATTGCAGACAGTTCTGACTGACTAAGCCCTGCCAATTTTCGTAAATCTTTCAATTTGGTATCCGGATTTGCAATACGATATAACTCATTCAGACGATCTGTCAGTTGCCTGATATCCATCTCATGATATGGTTCATAAAGCATTCGTATTTCCTGAATAGGAATCGCATTCTCAATATCCGAAAATGCCAGTCCTGTATCCCATTGATAATAGGCAAGTACCCATCCGGTCCAGTACTCCTGACTTCTATTATACGAATACCTACTCATAACCGAAGGAAACTTTTTCCCGGCTTCCTCAAGCACTGCATAAGCAATCTCAACTCCCGATTTTCCGGCAATTACAGAACAGTCTCCATTCTCAAATCGAAAAGCCATTTCACTGGTCAGGAAATATTTCCATGCAGTTTCTAACGAATTATCAAGATCGTTCACCAGATAGTCCAACATCCCCGCCAGATTTTTCTGCGCATTAGAAAGGTAACTCTTATCGTAAGCGTGGATCATCTGCTTTCATCTCCTCATCCAGAATTGTTGTTATATACAAATCTCCCCGCTGTCTGCGATTTCTTTCCACGTCAAAATACTGACGCCGGGCAGATTTATCACGGAAAGATTTCTTCTTATACCATTCTCTGCAATCTGCGGTTTCATATCCCAGAAATTCCAACCTCGCAAATGCCTGCCTGCTTTTTAATACAAACTGTTGCCCTAATTTTCCCAGACGCATGGCGTTCGATAATTGTCTGTAAGAAATTGCACCATTAATAAAATCAGATGCAAAAGAAAAATAGCTGTCATCTGCACGGTATCCAATAATGATATCATATGACAGGTAATCTAAATGACAGTTTTGTATCAAATACTCTTTTGCTTCAGCTGCAAGAGGTGTGGATACATCAAATTCCCGATTTTCCAACAGGATTGTCAGCCAATGCAGCATTGTATAGTCTTTATTCAGGTTTAAAACCGAAAGTCCTTCACATTCTATTTTATACTGATTTGAATAGCCATTGTGGTCTATCCCAACACCCCATTCTTTCGCCATATTGGGATTCTCCGTACAGTAAAAACCTATACCATAGTCATTATAAGGTTTTCCATATCCGTATTTTGGTTTTTCTATGATATGATCCGAACCATGATAAATTATTTTTTCCATAGACACCTCCTGCCATTAATATACTCCTGTAGGAGTATAAATTCAATATAAAAAAGGTTACTATCTATAATCAGATAGTAACCAAAACTTACTGTTTACTCCGTTCTCAGTAACAGCCAAAATTCCTCTAAAAAAACCTTTATATATGAGCTGGAAAGTGGGCTCTCTTTTTTTGTATCCATAAACAAACACTCTAGTGTGTCGACAAGTTGATTTTTGAAACAATCTTGCAGGATAAATTTTTTTATTTCAAGGCGGAGGAGAGAGGCGTAGCGGTGGCTACGGCGACCGACGACAACGCGGAAATAAGAAATTTAGACGCAAGATTGTTCGAGAAATCAACTTGTCGGCACACTAAGCTTGTTTTCCTTGCGCCATCTTCATGTTGTAAATAAATGTTCCCAAAGATGCGAGAATGATCAACGCATATCCCGCAAAACTGTATTTATCCGGAATCTCCCCAAACAGAAAGAATCCCAGCAACGTTGCAAAAATAATCTGTGAATAATCAAAGATAGAAATTTTTCCGGCCGGCGCATAAGTATAAGCCGCCGTAATTGTAAACTGCCCACCTGCAGCAAACAGCCCAGCCATCAGTAATGTGACAAGCTGTTTCATACTCATCGGAGTAAAGTGAAATACCATCCATGGAACCACCGATAAGCAGGAAAAGAAGGAAAAATAAAACACAATGACCGGGCCTTTCACCCCATGAGTCCCAAGCACACGAACCATCGTATACGCAATTCCAGCTCCAAGTCCACCGCACACTCCAATCAGTGCAGGCATCAATGCCGCATTATGAAATCCCGGCTTCACCACAAACAGACACCCAATAAACGCCAGCGCCACACATGCCGCCTGCGCCGGTTTAATTTTCTCCTTTAACAATAAGAAAGAAAAAATAATTGCAAAAAACGGAGACAACTTATTCAAAATCGAAGCATCTGCCACTAATAAATGATCGATTGCGTAAAAGTTACAAAGAATCCCCAGCGTACCACAGACACAACGAAGAATCAACGGCCCCCAGTATTTCTTATCAACCTTCGGTGCTGTTCGATTTTTGCACAGAATAATCGCCGCAAACACCGCCGCCACCAGATTTCGGAAGAAACTCTTCTCCACTGACGGCAAATCACCTGCCAGACGCACACTCACATTCATACAAGCAAAGAAAAACGCCGACAGGATGATCATTATCATACCCTTTATGTAATTTTCCTGTTTCATCAGATTTAACCTGCCTTTCTGTACAGTTACATAATCGTGTTTCGATCCCCATTCAATCGGATATTCGCAATCCGCTTTTGCTACGTGGCTCTACACCGAATAACTGCTCCGCAGTTTATCAGGAGGGGCCTATACCCCTCCTGATACAAGCAAGTCCCACCCACTGCTTATTGCTCCTCGCATCCCCCGCAGGGGACTTACTTGATTCGGTTAAATTTTCTGGTTATATGGTTAATTGATGTTAATTGATTCCCAGCTCCTTTTTTACTTCTCCAATTTCCGGAATAGACGGTGTCGCTCCCGGTCTTGAAACTGCAATGGAAGATGCCTTTGCAGCCATTCTCAAAGCTTCCTGAATGCTTCTTCCTTCAATAGTTGCCGCAATAAAATATCCTGTAAACGTATCACCGGCCGCCGTAGTATCCACCGCTTTTACCTTAAAAATATCCTGGAAAACTTTCTCTTTCCCATCATAGTAAACTGCCCCATCACTGCCCAATGTCAGTACAAAGCGGGCATTCGGGAACTTCTCTGCCATGGCATCCAGAATCTGATCTTTATCTTTAAATCCGGTAATCTGCTCTCCTTCAATTTCATTCAAAAGAAACAGATACACCTTACTAAGATCGCAGGTACTCAGCTTATCATCAAACGGTGACGGATTCATTACAATTTTCATCTTTTTCTCATAAGCCTGGTCAATAATATAGTCCAGCATATTGATTTCATTCTGTAAAATCAGGTAATCGCCCTCTCCGAAATCTGCCAGAACTTCATCCACAAATTCCTTCGTCTGCATCTGATTAGTTCCACCATAAAGAATAATACAGTTCTGCGCATTCTTATCTACCTGAATCATGGTATGACCGCCTTTTACCGGCATTCTGCGGATATATCTGGTATCTACCCCTGCTTCCTTACATGCATCCAGAAGGATATCCCCATCTGTTCCAACAATCCCGGCATGATAAACAGGAACTCCCGCCTTTGCCAGAGCAATAGACTGGTTCAGTCCCTTTCCGCCGCTGAAAACTTCCAGCTTAGACGAATGCTGAGTCTCACCGCCTACAATAATGTGGTCCACAGAATATACATAATCCACATTTAATGAACCATAGTTTAATACCTTCATGTAAAAATCCCTCCATTTATTTCGTTTTTACTGTACGAAATTTATCTGAACAGTGTTTATATCTATATTATGTTGTACAAGTCAACTTCCGTCAACCTTATTTTCTGAAAATTTTACTATAATAATTGATATAGATTTTTATAGAATTGCTATAGTTTTCTTTTGTAGTCAATCGGATATTCGCAATCCGCTTTCGCTACTTGCTCATAACCTTCAGTTCAAGGTTCGGTTCTCCTGTTAGATTCTCATAAGACTCTGACAGATAATCAATCCAGCTATCTTCTTTTTCCTCTTTCCCATTATAAAATACAATAAAATTTGGCGCAGAGATTCTCATACGAGTAGATGTATATAAATATTTCCAATTTACCAGTTTCTGATACTCACCAGAAATATAAAACAAGTCTCTTAGCGGCATATTAGGATTATATGTTGACTAATGTTCATACAAAAACAAATTCGTATTTATAATAAACGCCAGATCATTTTTCATTCCCATATAAATCGCATTTTCCAGTGTCACGATCTCCAGCTGTGTCTCATCTGTATATGCAGTCCCGTTAACTGCATTATATAAAGACAACAAGTTCTTCCTGTCTGAAAATAATTTACGAAATACCGTATCTTTATACTTACGATTTGCAGCTACACCGCCATGTTCCTGCCGTTTCCTCTTTAAAGTAACTTTTCTGTTCTTTCTTTTTGCCATAGGCAACACCTCCTGTTTTTGCAGGAGTGTAAAGAACTTATTGTACTAAGCCATATTCCAGTACTCCTGCTTTTCATCATAATTAATCGGATTTAAAAGCATGGATTTCTGAAATGTAGTTAGAATTATAAGATAGCAAAAATGCCTTGAAATATAAGAGAAATATGCTTTGTAGTAATGTTAGCATTACTCTCTTATATTTGCAAGGCATTTTTATCATTGTTACATATTGTGTTTATTGTTATTCTAGAGTGTATTTATTTACTGTCAGATTTTCCAAAAAATTTTCAACCTTCAATTCCTCTTAAATACAGTCTTGCCAGAAGATGATGCGGATCAAGCTGAAGTGTCTCTTCAAAATGTTCTTTCGCTTTTTCCAGATTTCCAAGTCCCAGATTTCCAAGTCCCATCAGATAGCAACAATGCGCTTTATTCTTTCTGGTGAAGTTTTCATCGAAGATCAGAAGATCCGGATAGGACACTGCGAAGTAATCCATCTTCACTTCATCATAAATATGTGCTTCCCCATAACTGATCAGTTTATAGAATCTGGAATTTGCAACAACAGGTTTACCCAGTTCCTTTAATGCAAGTCCCTGATACATGATCATATCTGCCGGCTGGTCATTATAGAACATCATTCCTGCCGGTTCATCTGTTCCTGTGCTTGCTGCTGCAAAAAGCTGCTGTGCTTTCTCTGCATTTCCAAGAGCTTTCTCTGTCAGAGCAAGATAGTAATTAATATTATTATCCTTAGAGCCTTCCAGTTTACCTTCACCCAGATTTTCCGGATATACAAGCGCTTTTTCAAGTAATTCTTTTGCCTCTGTCCAGTCTTCCTTTACGATTGCTTTCTTAGCCATTTCGACAAGTGCGCGGGTATACTGGGTAGTTGCCTTACCTTCTCCGCCTTCCCATGGATGGAACTTTCTTCCCATAAGAAGTTCATACGCTTTTTCATGATTTCCCATATAATTCTGAAGAGTGATATATTCGATAAATACATCATCACGTTCTTCAAAAGTTTCCGGATATTTCTCATAGAATTCCAGACGTTTTTCTACGGAATAATCTAACTTCTTATATAACTGATCCAGTTCCAGGAATACTCTGCTGTCTGTGGTATCCAGCGCAAATGCATGTTCCAGAACTTCCTTCGCTTTCTGCGATTCCTGACACTTGTTGTAATAAATCAGTGAAAGATTTCTGAACACTGTCGGGAAATTATTGTCCAGTTCTGCTGATTTTTCCCATACTTCTTTTGCTTTTTCATACTGGCGTTTATCATACCATAAGTTACCAATGTAATAATAAGCTTTTGGAAATTCCGGCTGAAGCTTCATTGCCAGTTCCAGTACTTTAATGTCCTCCAGACGGTTTGGGAAACAGCAATAGGAATCTGCGGCATCTGCTTTTGCAATCATCTCTTTTGCTTCTGCTTCTTTTCCAAGTTCATACAGGCATTCTGCACGATGGTAATACAGCATCGGCCATTCTTTATCGCAAATATTTAACAGACCAAGCGCTTCCTCGTAGCATCCGCTCTCCATATAATCAATAGCTGCCTGAATAAAGTTCTGGTGGAAATTACGCATACGGGCTTTCAGTGCCTGTTTCATATCATCCTGTTTCTCAACCTCTGCAAGAAGGATTTCCTCATATGCAGATACATAATCGAAACAGTCAACTTTTTCATTCTCTTTCAGCCATTCTTTTGCTTCTTCTGTTTTTCCCAGTTTACGGAGAATTGCTGCCTTTAATCCTCTTGCTTTAATGTTATGGCTGTTTTTCACAAGACCTTTTTCCACTAATTCAAGAGCTAACGGATAGAATCCTTTTCTCGCAGCAATCGCTGCAAGGAAATAGAAGGACATTTCCTGCTGTTCATTTGACCAGGTTGCTTTAAAGAATGCATCATATGCTTCGTCATAACGTCCCTGATAGAACAGTGTCAGACCAAGATCATAATATGCTTCGCTGTTATATGGATTCGGATTCTTCCATGTCATTCTCTCCAGTGCCTTGCGGAAGTATTTCTCACTTTCTTCCAGAAGACCGCGACGGAACAGAAGCATACCGTAAGCTGTATTCAGTCGGATATCTCCTTCATCTCGCTTCAGTCCTTCCAGATAATAATCATCCGGAAGATAGGTTGCATGACGATACTGCTCAATATGAAGTCCTGTCAGATAAAGTTCTTCACATGTCAGGATTTCCTGTGGATCTTTTGCCGCCTGTGCCGGTTCAGGAATCTTCGGAATCTTCTCTTCAAGTGGAGTAAATTCTACAAGTTCTCTTCCCTCTGCGTTAAATACGCGGACAGTGATATCTGTCTTCTTTTCTGCCTGAACGTTGACTTTCTTTTCATATACAGCTACCGGTGAAATATCAACAGTTTCTTCAAATACTACTTCATCTTTCTTCTCCAGAACTACTTTCGCATTCTTTTCTTCTCCGGTTGTATAAACACGTAAGAAAACTTCATTACCTTCAATTTCCATATTGACCATAGCATCAATCGTTGCATTCTTTACATAGCCAACTTTTTTGTATGGCATAAAGTACTGCTTAAATGTTTTCTCCTCGAAAGGCTTCAGCCATGTAAAATCTGGCTGGTTATCTGTATATACACCTGTCATCAGCTCAATATACGGACCGTCTTCATCTGTAAGATTTCGATCCCATGCTTTACCAAAATCACCACAGCCCCATGTCCACTGCTTCTTACCTGGAGAAATATGATGGTCTGCTACATGAAGGATTCCTGCTTCTTCTCTGTAATCATATCCACCAACAAAGTCAAAATCTGATTTTTCTGCCATGTAAGAGGTCGGAACCGGAATGTTTTTATAACGGGAAATATCCACACCGGCGCTGTAATCATGTTTATAATATACACCTGTAGCGATAGGGAATTTAGATACGTCTCGTTTTCCATGATCCATAACCGCATGTACATCTGGCGGAAAAACAGATTGTGTATAATCGTTTACAGGTACTGCCGGATTTGCCCACCAAAGAAAAGTCTGAGCCATTGGCGTACGGTTATAAAGCTGTCCACGAATCTCAATATACGCTTTATCAGGATACAGAGTGAAACTTGCAATTCCTTTTGTTCCATACATCTGATCCACGTCATTGACCATAACTGTTTTGCTTCCGTCTTCATGTTCAGTAACTGTATAGTCTACCGGAAGATATGTAGTCGGACGATGGTGCTGTGGCCAGTTAAATTCGATACCACCGGAAATCCATGGTCCTGTCAGACCAACCAGTGCCGGTTTAATTACATGATTGTAGTATACAAAATCATATCCATTTGTTTTATCATATGCTCTCTGAATTCTGCCGCCAAGTTCAGGAAGAACCATCACTTTAATATACTGATTTTCCAGATAAACAGCTTTCCATGCTTTATCCTTTTTGACATCTTCTATTTTTTCAATAACCGGATATGGATATACCCTTCCGGAACTTCCCTGATATACTCGTTTTTCAGAAAAAATCGGATTCTTTTCTGCTGCACCGATCTCATAAGTAGGGATGATCACTTCCTCTTCCCAGATTCTTACTTCTTCCATGTTACTTACCTCCCAATTTACATTCCAGTGTATCAATTTGTCTGTACACTAGCTTTTTCTCAACTGCGAAAATACAAATCATTAATCTAACTACGTTACTATCCACTCCATTTTCAATAACGTAGCTAAAATTCATTCCAGATTTCCTGTAACAATGAATTTTCATAATGTTTTTTTATTGCTTTCTATTTCTTTTTGTGATAGCTTAATTATATATGTTAATTACTGAATATTCATTACTGTAACTTGCTTATGAGTTTAAAAAAATTGCTATAAGGAGAGTCATTATGAGAACAAAAGAAAACTTAGTAAATCCCGCTTCTGATTACTATCTCTATCAGCCAAGCACGATTGCTTCCAAACTTTATCTTTATCCGAAAGAAATCGGATATTTTTACTATGAACCAGGATACTGGCGCTCCAGAATTCAATACAACAGTTTTCTTTTAATGTATATTGCCAAAGGAACCTGTCAGGTTCTTCTTCCAGATCAGCAACTTCAGAATGCTGTTGCCGGACAGGTTGTTCTTATTGACTGTTACGTTCCTCACGAATATGGCTTTGACTGTAACGCAGAAGTTTCCTGGATACATTTTGACGGTCCACTCGCCAGAGATTTTTATGATCTTATCACCGCCAGCCATGGAAACATTATTTCTCCTTCCAATTCATTTCCCATTACAAATGGTCTGGATCAGATGTTACATGTCTTTCGTAATTCCAAACCACTGAAAGAGGGAGAAGCTTCAGAAATGATCACGCAAATGCTTAATACGCTATTGTATACCCGGGCATATTCCGGAAATACCACTTCTCACTTCAAAGTAGTAGAAAAATCCCGGGCATATATCAATGAACACTTCAGTGAACCTCTGACCTTGGAACAGCTTGCCAAAAATGCCAATATGAGTCCTTTTCATTTTTCGCGTGTGTTTACTGCTCAGACCGGCTTCACTCCTCATCAATACCTTATTGCCACAAGAATCAATTCTGCTAAATTCCTGTTAAAGCTGCCTGATGTCCCTGTTAAGGAGATTGCCTTTGGTTCAGGATTTAACAGCGAAAGCAGTTTCTGTTCCACTTTCCGCAAGTGGGAAAATATGACTCCAAGCGAATACAGACAGCAAATGATTCTGTCTTCCGAAGATACTAAATAAGTCCCAGTCTGCGAACCAAATATAAAAAGAATCAGAAACTGCCACTCGCAATCTCTGATTCTTTTTTTATTAAACATTATTCTTAACTGATACCGATTATCTTTCAGAAATAAAAGACTGAAAATATAATCTCTTAGTTAGCAGCATCGCCCATTACATCTTTGTAGTTTTCAGGTGTAACAATTTCTGCATCTACTGCTGTTTCCATATCAACGTCATCTCCATTGATCAGTTTCATCAGAACATCTACAGATCCCTGACCTACAGAATCAGATGAGAAATAAGCAGCTGCTTTCATACATGTTCCATCAGCACCTTTGTCATTCCACTCATCTTTTGCCATATAAGCACCAAGACCTACTACACATGCATTTGCATCCAGACCAGCTGTTTCAAGAGCGCGGCATGCACCAATAGTTCCTTCTTCATTTGCACCCATTACCATCCATGTTGTAATCTGTGGATTTGCTGTAAGTACAGCTGCTGCTGCAGTATTTCCTTTATCTGTAGTTCCATCATAGTCTGCATAGAAAATATTGTCTTCATTGAAATCCGGGCATACTTCTTTGAATTTATCATATTCGCCTTCTGCACGCGGTACGCAGCTGGAAACAGTATCCATAGTCATGATAAGAAGACCAACTTCATCTTTTCCAACAAGATCATTGTCCTTTGCATAATTTGCCATCCACTCACCATTTGTCTGTCCGATTGCATAAGCATTAATTCCTACCCATGGAGCTAATTTCTCTCCTGCATCATCCTGAAGTGCATCATCACATGCAACAATCGGAATATCTGCATCTTTTGCCTTATCAACGGCTGCCTGAGAAAGTGTCTGGTCAGGTGTACAGGTAATGATACCACTTGCATTGTTTGCAACTGCATTATCAATTGCTTTTAAATATTCTTCCGGACTCATCTTAGCATCTACATAGATGAATTCTCCGCCGGCATCCTCAACAGCTTTCTTTGCCGCATCACCTTCATCGATAAACCATGTCTGATCACCGGCTTTATAAATTCCATATACTACCAGCTTATCTGCTGCGCTTGCTGATACTGCAGGTACTACCATACTTACTGCCATTGCTGCTGCCAGAACTACACTCATCACTTTTTTCTTCATGTCATTTTCCTCCTTAGGATATATATGTTTTGCTATATTCAGTCACACCCCACGTGTGAAAGTTTCTCTTATTTAATGTTCTTCATGCTTGCTTCCAGAAGCTCTTTCTCACGTTTCTGCTTACGGATAAAGTCAGATGTCAGAGCGAAAAGAAGAAGTGCACCTCTTGCTACATACTGCCAGAAAGTAGAAACATTTACCATGATCAGACCTGTATTAAATGCCTGAATCAGGATAACACCAAGAATCGTTCCGAACATGTCACCTACACCACCGGCAAAGGAAACACCGCCAAGGATAACAGCTGTGATCGCATCAAACTCAAGGTTAATATTTGCTGCTGGCTGTCCGGAGTTCATACGGGATGAAAATACGATTCCACCTAATGCTGTCAAAGCTCCAATGATAACGAAACAACTTGTAACAATTTTCTGTGGATTCAGACCTGCAAGTCTTGCTGCCTCCTGACTTCCACCGATTGCATATACGCTACGTCCAAATTTAGTCTTTGCAAGGATAAATCCAAAAATTACAAATGCAAGGATCATCAGCCATACAGATACAGGAATCGTCAGTAATCTTGCTTTTCCGATTGTCAGATAAGCTTTATTACTGATAGATACTGGTTTACCATCACAGATAATGTAAGCAAATCCTCTCATAATGTTCTGTGTTACCAGAGTTGCAATGAATGCTTCCAGTTTAATCTTATTAACCATCCATGCATTAAAGAAACCTGTTGCCACACCGGCAAGTAAAACAACAGCTATTGTAAGAATAAACGGAACATTTTTTGAAAGTAACAATGCTGCCAGTGTTCCGCAGAAAGCTGCCAGAGAACCAGGTGACAGGTCGTTCTGTCCTGCAATGATCAGATATGTATGTCCAACCGCTACCAGACCGACCAGTGAAGCGGCAACCAGCAGGTTTACCATATTCGCCCATGTCAGAAAGTTCTTATTTAAAAATGTAAATAATGCAAATACAATAATGATCGCTGCTATCAAAATCAGCTTATCACCACCGATTTTATTTAAAATGCTTTTTTTCTCTTTTTTAGTTTCAATATTACTCATTTGCTTCCTCCCCCATCATTCCCAGGCTTAACAGCTTGTCTTCGGTAGCCTCTTCTCTCATTACCTCACCGGAAATACGTAAGGATTTCATAACAATAATTCTGTCTGAAAGTCCGATAACTTCCGGCATTTCTGAAGAAATAAGAATTACGCCGAGTCCCTGTTTTGCAAATTTACAGATCATACTGTAGAATTCTGATTTTGCACCTACGTCAATACCCTTCGTAGGCTCATCCAGGATCAAGACTTTCGGATTCGTTGCAATTCCTCTGGCAACAATACATTTCTGCTGATTACCACCGGAAAGCTCTACAATCTTTTTATCAGGGGATGGTGTTTTAACTTTAAACTCTCTGATTCCCCAGTCAGCTTCTTCCGCTTCTTTCTTCTTATCTATCACACCAAGTTTATTCGAATTCTTATCCATCAGTGCAATATTGATGTTTCCTGCAATACTCAGGTTACTTAGAATACCTTGCAGTTTACGGTCTTCAGGCACCAGTACGATACCGTTATCCATTGCTTCCTTCGGAGATCTGTTTACGATTTTTTTACCTTCCAGATAAACCTCACCGGTTTTCATTTTATCTGCGCCAATAATGGCTCTCATCAATTCTGTTCTTCCGGCTCCTACCAGACCTGAGAAACCAAGTACCTCTCCTTTATGAAGTACAAAGGAATTCTCTTTTACATAATCTGAAGATACACCTTTGACTTCCAGAAGAACATCACCAATCTTATCGTTTCTGTCCAGGTTCTTAAAGATATCACCCAGATCACGTCCAACCATCATCTTGATCAGCTGCTGTTCCGGAACTTCTTTTGTAATTACTGTATCTACATAATGACCATCTTTAAAAATTGCTACTTTATCTGCAATCTGCTGAATTTCTTTCATTCGATGAGATACATAAATAATGATCTTGCCCTGAGCTTTCAATTTCGCTATAACTTCAAAAAGGCTGTCAATCTCTGCATCACTTAAACTGGCTGTAGGTTCATCAAAACAGATAACTTTAAGATTTTCACGGCTGTATGCCTTCATAATCTCTACCATCTGCTGATATGCAATGCTTAAATCTTCAACCTTGGTTGTCGGCGATATTGGAAGCCCAAAATCATCAATAATTTTCTGTGCCATCTGATTTGCTTTAGCTTTATCAATAATTCCAAATTTCTTTGATGGCATACGTCCCAGATAAATATTCTCAGCCACACTCAGTTCCAGCAGAATCTGGCGTTCCTGGTATATTACGCTGATTCCTTCCTGAATTGCTTCGTGGGGGGAACTGAAATGTTTCTGTACACCATCCAGAAGATATTCTCCATTTGTCGGTTGATAATCTCCATTAAGTACTTTCAGCAATGTGGATTTTCCGGCACCATTTTCTCCAAGAAATGCAAGTACCTCTCCGCCATATGCTTTGAAACATATATTATCCAGCGCTTTTACACCAGGGAAATACTTTGAGATATTTTTAAACTCGAGTACACTACTCATGTGCTTTCCCTCCTTCTCTTATCTGATTACCGTTCACTCTGTAACCAGTAACCTTATCTGAGTTTTATTATAGACGTGATGCTTCCGTATTGCATTACTTGAAATTGCTATGGAGTTTTAAAAAATTGCTATTTTTGTGTAGCTTGTTTATAATTTCACGAAATGATTTTCATTTTTATACACTTTTTACATTTTATAGATTTATATTTTGTGCAATTATGTTTTCTTTATCTGTTTCTCCCTTGTTTTTTTTATCTTTCTCCGTCATTTTTATAACTGTCATTTTATTTTTTCTTGAAAAAATACTGTTTTTACGTTACAGTATGGCTATGTACCATAATAAAAAAGTACAATCTGAATTGTAATATGAAAGTGAGGAATATTTGATATGTTAATCAGTCAAAGTACTAAAAAATCACCATTTTCTGATATATGCAGGCAATATATCACTGTCAGACTGACCTGTAATGACGGTTTTTCTGTAACCTTATGCTCCATCGGAGCCTCCATACGTCAAATTCTTTTTCCTGCTTCTGATGGTGACTTAAAAAATATTGCGCTTGCTTTTGATGAGGATACCGATTATTTTTCCAATTCACTCTATGCCGGTGCCACACTCGCGCCATGCGCAGGTCGAATTTCACATGGAAGGCTTTCTATAAATGACAGCGTTTACTCTTTATCGCTTAATGAAAATAATACTCATACTCTTCATGGTGGATCTCATAATGCATCTTTTAAAAACTGGGAACTCGTATCTGCTGAAATTGATACTAAAGATAACTTTGATAACAGACTGATTTCTTCCGATAAATATTCCACTCACACTAATGCTACCGATGCCTTTTCTATCGAAACTACCACTGATATATGTCCCGCTCAACATAACCATACTTTAGTAGAAAGTGCTACTGTAGTTTTTAGAATCATATTAGAAGACGGTCTGGATGGATTTCCCGGAAAACGGGAAATAAAAGCCATCTATACCCTAAAAGAAGATCATACTCTCACCTTACGATATGAGGCAATTTCTGATAAAGATACATATTTTAATATTTCAAACCATACATATTTCAACCTATCCGGTGATTACTCAAGTTCTGCATTAACTCATAAACTGCAAATTCAGGCAGACAAATATATATGCAATACACCTGAATTCATTCCTGAAAGCATTGTATCAGTTAAAAACACACCTTTTGATTTTCGTCGGTCCATATCACTTCTGGAACAGATGCAAGCATATCCGGACGATATACAGCTGAAACGAAACAAAGGATTTAATCACGAATTTATCCTAAACCATGATAGTCCAAATCATGATAAAAATGAAAGAATTACAATGCCGTTGTCTTCACCAAATACACCTGACCTGACATGCACTTCCCCAGACAATTCCATTCAACTTCAGATTACATCTGACGCTCCTTGCGCAGTTATATACTCTGGAGGTTATTTTGAAAACGGAATAAAGCTGAAAGATAATCAACTCACAAGCCCAAGCTGTGCTCTTGCATTTGAATTTCAAAGTTACCTGGATGCCCCAGGCAATTTTGACTTTCCATATCACATTACAAAAGCAGGAGAATTATGGAACAGACAAATCTGCTATCGATTTCTGAATCCTTCTGGAATGTAATCAGAAGTATAAAGTAGCAAAATGCCTTGAATATAAGAGTATATATAATATATCCTCTCAAATTTTCAAGGCATTTTATTTCCAAATCTTTCTACATAAAACTTACCAAACCGACATCTACACCACAACCTCAAGAATCTTTTTCTCTTTGTATCTTATCTCATGAATCCCTGTCTTCTTCTGCTTATTAAAATTAAAGCTCAAAAGATATCCTCTCTCCTGCTTATAAGCTTCCAGATACTCAAACAACTGCTTTTCCCCACGTTTATTATACTCATCACCATGCCAGATTTTCAGCTCAATGATAAACTGCTTTCCCCTATAATCAACAATAATATCTGTTCTCTTATTATCTCGCGTTCTCGCCTCAATATAATAATTTCCTGTCCCATTAATGATTGGTTTTAAATACAGCAGGAATAATTTTCTTCCATTTTCCTCAATAAATTTCTGATCATTATCGGAATAAATTTCTTCAAAATGCTCATAAAATTTCTTCATAACCAGATCCATCTGAAGCATTCCGGAAATAATAAACTGATTCCGGTCAGAAACCGCCGCCACATACATCGCATCATTAATTGCCATCTCAGCTAAGAACAAATCATACAACTGTGTCTCAAAAATTCTGTTAGAAATCGCAACAATTCCATGATTATCCTTAAGAAATCCAAATGTCACTCCCAGATCAATTAACGGAGTTTCTCTCTTAAACGGAAAACTTACTCCTGAGAACAAAATACTCTGCATCATCTCTTTCAATTTAGGATAATCCAGCAATTTCTTCGTCATATCATCAAACAATGTGTTTGGCTCTTTTAATAACAATTTCACTGCTTCCAGAACTCCCTCTTTTGTCCATACCAACACATTTGTCAAAAATTCGTCCGTTCCCAAAATCCGCTCATCCATAATCTGGCACATCCGCGAAACCAGATACGGATAACCACTTGTATAATCATAAATCAGCTGGCTGATTTTCCGAATATCCATTCCCGTCTGATGATCCTGCTCATATTCATTCAGCATGCTTTCAATATCTTTAACTGAAAAACTCATATCCAGACGAAAATCTACCGCAATATTCCATGGACTGTTATACTTCGATTCCTCCTGTGGATGCAGTTTTAGTTTTAAAGTTTTTACATCATGCACACCTGCCAGAACCACTGACTGAAATGTAGAATCCTTCCCCTGCTGCCATTTTAGATATTTTTCTCTCAGCAATCCAAGAAAGGACAGAAAAATCTGATTATCAGAACTTTTATCCACTTCATCTATCATCAAAACTATCTTTTTTCCACATGATCTGCACAATGATGTGATTTTCATTCCAAGCGAACGCATTGGAAACTTTTCAGAAAGAGGGCTGCTCCAGTCATTTACCGTTTTCTCCGCAACATTCTGTTCCCGAAGACATTCTCCAATATCAAGCACCAGTCCTTCTGCCAGACTGGTCAAAGATTCAAAATATTCATCTGCCGCCTCGAAACTCAAACTCAATACCAGATAATCTTCCCTGAGTTTTCTTTCCAGTAAAAATAAAGTTGTTGTTTTCCCATACTGCCGCGCACGGTTTATCGTGAAGTATTGTCCTTGTTCGATGTAATCTTTTGTGATGCGGTCAATTCTGTCACTGATATCTACCATATAGTTTTTCTCTGGAACACAAGTTCCTGTAATGCAAAATTTTTTCGCCATGACCGTATCCTCCTGACCTAGTTTACAGACCAGACGGATATACACAATCCGTCTTCGCTACTTGTTTGATTTGATTAAATTGTAACACGAACCAAAACCAGTTACAATCATCTCTCATTGACTTTTCCATACTGTTGTGTTACCCTAACAGCAGTAAAAAATTTGCATATGGATAATAACAACGGGAGCCTGTGTGACAGGCTGAGAGGAAGATATATCTTCGACCGCACCTGATATGGATAATGCCAGCGTAGGGAATGTATGAATGAATCGAAATCTGCCAGTGTATTATTCCGGCAGATTTTTTATATTCTACAACTTAAGGAGGTTCACAATGAACACAGACAGAGCAAAAACATTCCGAATGGTTATGCTCGCCATGATGGTTGCCATCGGCGTAGTCATTTCACCAATTCTGAGAATCGAGGGAATGTGCCCGACCGCACACCTGATCAACATCGTCTGTTCCGTACTTCTGGGGCCATGGTATTCACTTCTGTGTGCCACTCTCATCGGAATTATCCGTATGATGTTTATGGGTATCCCACCACTGGCACTGACAGGTGCCGTATTCGGTGCATTTTTATCCGGTGTTTTCTACCGCGCATCCCATGGAAAAATCATCTGCGCAGTGATCGGTGAAATCTTCGGAACCGGCATTATCGGTTCTCTGGTTTCCTATCCTGTCATGGCATTTCTTATGGGAAGAAGTGGACTGAACGCATTCTTTTACACACCAATGTTTCTGGCAGCAACCTGCATGGGCGGTACCATCGCCTACTTCTTCCTGAAAGCATTAAGCCACTCAGGAATGCTTGCCAAATTTCAGCAATGCCTTGGAGCAAAAGTATATGATCGAAAATCAGACAAGAACCAGACAACTCACCAGAGCAGCACAGCCGCTGATTCACTGCATCACTAATCCGATTTCTATCCATGACTGTGCCAATATCATCCTGGCGGCAGGAGGCCGCCCAATCATGGCAGAACACCCTGCGGAAGTAGCCGAAATCACCAGCCACGCGCAGGCACTGGCATTAAACCTCGGTAACATCACCGATGCCCGTATGGAGTCCATGCCGAAGTCCTTAAAAACTGCTGGCATCATTCACATTCCAGTCATGCTCGATCTGGTAGGAACTGCATGTAGCACTCTTCGCTATGAATTTGCGCAAAAACTTATGAACATTCATATGCCAGAACTTCTAAAAGGAAATATGTCCGAACTCCTTGCGATGTCCGGACAGACCGCTCACGCGATCGGTATCGACGCAGGTACACAGGATACGCTCACAGACGCCAACCGTTCCCACCTGCTGGAACTCTTCCAGGAAAAAGCAGCTCAGTGGAACACCACACTCCTTATTACCGGAAAAGAAGATATGGTTGTCTCAGCCGACAAATGTACATTCATTATGCGCGGCACTCCTGCCATGTCGCAGATTACCGGAACCGGATGTATGCTTGGAATGATCTGTGCTACTTATCTGGCAGTTACCGATCCGTTCACTGCTGCCGTATCTGCTGCTACAGAATTTGGCATTGCCGGGGAAAAAGCAGAAAAAAACAGCTCCGGCCCCGGGAGTTTCCAGGTGGAACTGTTCGATCAGTTTTATAATCTTACACAGCAGGATATTTTTTAGCCGAATCAAGTAAGTCTCTCCGAATAAACTGCATAACAGTTATTCCGTGTAAAACTATGTATCGAAAGCAACTAAAAAATACCCTCTTATTTAAAAAGTCCTTCCAGATGCTTCAGATAAATTCTTATCTCGTTAATCTCGGAAGGACTTTTTCCTTTACTGAAATAAAAAAATTTCTTATTCTGTATGCTTTTATAACATTTAACTCTTGCTACTCTATTATATCTCTTAAGTTTCTTACGCCTCTACTCCACACATCTTCGCCAACTCTCTTCTGGCAAACACAATCGCCAGCACAAATGCCGCAGCATCAGCGATCGGACCTGCATACATCACACCATCAATTCCCATAAATAACGGGAAGATAACAATCAATGGCAACAGGAAAATTACCTGTCGTGTCAGCGACATAACAATACCCAGCTTCGCTTTTCCAATAGATGTAAAGAATCCGGATGACATTGGCTGAATTCCATTTGCAAATGTCATAAACATAAAGATTTTCAGATAACGTTCCGCAAACTGGAAATACAGATCACTTCCTGTTCCAAAAATCCCCACAATCTGGTGTGGAAACAGCTGGAAACATAAAAAGAATATCGTTGCGATTACCGTACAGGCAGTTACAGAATAACAATACGCCTGTCGAACTCTGTCATATTTTTTCGCTCCGTAATTAAATCCCCAGATTGGCTGACTTCCCTGAGAAATTCCAATGCAGATAGCCATAAATACCTGATTTACCTTAGAAATAACTCCAACACACGCAATCGGAATATCACTTCCATAAACCGAATTTCCACCATAATAACGCAGAATATTATTCAGCACGATCTGCACAATTGCCATGGCAATCTGGTTAATACAGGAAGCAAGCCCCAGTGAAATAATTGCCTTCAGGTATCTCATTTTCGGTTTCAGCATCTCACTTGTCAGACTCATATTTCGGAATTTCCAAAAATATACAACTACCAGAATTCCAGAAACGATCTGCCCAATCACAGTTGCCCATGCAGCGCCCTTAATTCCCCATCCAAATACAAAAATAAATAATGGATCAAGAATCGTATTGATAACCGCACCTATCATAATACAAGTCATAGAATAAGTCGGGCTTCTGTCCGCTCTGACAACATGATTGCCGCCAACAGACAAAATGTAAAACGGAAGTCCAAATGCAGTAATTCCTGTATAATCAACCGCATACGGCATCACATCCGTAGTTGCCCCAAACAATATCAGCAACGGTTTCAAAAACACCAGAACAATCACCGCAAGAATCACACCACTGATTACCAGTGAAGATAAAGCCGTACCTGCAATCCCACTGGCCTTCTTCTCCCGTCCTGCTCCCATTTCCAGATTATAATTCGACGCACCTCCGATTCCCAGAAGCAACGCCAGTGCAGTGGCAATCGTCGTAACAGGAAATGCCACATTGGTAGCTGCATTTCCCAGCATTCCCACACCCTGTCCGATAAAAATCTGGTCCACAATATTGTACATTGCGCTGACCAGCATACTGATAATCGCAGGAATCGCAAACTTTGCGATCAGTCCACCCATCGGTGCTACACCAAGTGGATTTTGTCCCAGTGAATTCGCCTCCCGCGTACCTTGATTATTTTTTTCCAAGTAAAATTCTCCTTCTTTCCCTCAATTTTTCATAGGTTTTTCATTCGCAGCGTTATCCTTAATCTCCGTAACTGCCACTTATTTATAGTAAAATCCTATTTTTAATTTTATAGCACAGCATTTACTTTACCATTTCTTAATCTTTCCTGCAATGCAAAAAGCATGCAAACTCTTTCTGTTTTTAAAAGATTTGCATGCCTTTTCTGTTATTATTTACTTTGTATTTTCTGAGCTTATTCACCAAAACATAATTCACAGTGGATAAATGTATTCGTCCAGTGGATATTAACACTCAGCTTTCTCTACTGACAGAAATACACATACCCCACTCCTGAATTACAGCATCTCGATCAACGCAGCTATTCGTGTATTCAGCTGTCCCACATCCGACTGAGAATAATCAGTCTCCACATGAAGATACGGAATCTTCTTTTCTTCCCTTACAAATCTGCCAACCTTACCGGCTTCCACATTATATGTATGACAGGCCTGTAAAGTCATCTCCACAACTGCCTCTACCTGATATTCATCAATCAGCTCATTCAGAAGCTCAAAACGATTCGGATTCGGAGTCATAACTGAACATCCGATATTCAGATAACGTCTCGCAATTGCCTCATAGATATCCGGATCACTCTCATCAATCAGTCTGTCCACACTCTTTGCACCGGAACAGTTTTCAAAAGCAACAACCACGCCGCCGTTTTCTTCAATGGCCTTCACAACTTTCATCGTAGCTCCGCCCATTGGACATCCTGTGATCAGGATACGATGTTTCTTTCCTTCATTTTTGCCTGCTGCATATTCTTCTTTTACCTTCGCTGTCAGTGCATCAATCTCTGCCGGAACCTTAGAACGGTCAAATTTAAAGGTTGTTCCATACAAAACATTGTAAAGATTTTCTCCTTTCATCGGTGCCGGATCCATTTTCATCAACTCATAGAAATCTTTCAATGCGCGACGTCCTTCATTACTGATACGAACTGCTTCACGCAGTTTCTCCTCTGTAATTTCCACGTCAAATTTCTTCTCCAGATATTCCTTGAATCGGATAATTTCACTCTTCCAATACTGCAATGCAGCCTCTGTCTGTTTATGCGGAAGTTCCAGAATAAATACATCTTTAAACTCAGACATAAACTCATACATTTTCTTTTTACCATCACAGGTAGTCTCTCCAACTACAACATCTGAAAAATAAAAGAATGGACATTTATCCGTCACTGCAAAACCATAGCTTGCCTTGATCAATGGGCAGAGATTTTTCGGCAGTGTCTGCTCAGCCACCGGAATCGTCTCATCAGACATCGAACATAAACCTACAGAAGCCGCACCCATCGCCATCGCGATCTCCTGTGGAAAATACGTACAGTAAGAACCAATAACCGGAATATTCTGGTCCTTAATCTTCTTAATTGCAAGAAATGAATTCTTCCTCTGCTCTGCAAACTCCTCAAATACTTCAGGTAAATCTTTAATTACTTCCATTTTATATGTACCTCTCTTTCTTATATAGTTTTATTTCATTTATTTCGTTTTCTCTCTTGCAAGTAATGCCGCGCCAAGTGCTCCTGCATACCTTCCGTCTCTCATAGCACTGACATTACATTCCAGTTTCTCCGAGAGAATCCCTGCAAAATACGGACATTCACTCAGTCCTCCCGTAAGAATCACTGTCCCAGGAAGCTGTTTTCTCCTTGCAAGCTGAGCAACCTTTTCTGCCACAGAATGAACCACTCCCGCCGCAATATCTTCCCTGCTTCGTCCCTCTCCGATCATACTGATCACTTCAGACTCCGCAAACACCGTACATAGCGAACTGATTGGTACCGCATTACCCTGTGAGGCCAGTTCAAATAATTCCTCAATCGTAACTCCCAGCCTGTTCGCCATAATCTCCAGAAACTTGCCCGTCCCTGCAGAACATTTATCATTCATAAGAAAATCCTGGATCATCCCCTGCTCTACCAGAATTACCTTCGTGTCCTGACCGCCTACGTCAATAATAGCGCAGTCATTTCCCGCCATTTCTCTTCCGCCTCTTCCATGACACGTAATCTCCGTTATCACAAAATCCGCATAATCCACCGCCACACGTCCATACCCTGTAGCGGCTACTCGAACCTCCTCATCCTTTACATTAATCCCATCTTTCAGAAGCCTCTCTGCTATTTCCGAAGCCGTCTCCTTACTGCTCCAACCTGTAGGAAGCACAAATTTAATTTCCTTATCACCAGTCACAACCGTTTTAGAAGCTGTCGATCCAATATCAATTCCAACATAATACATTTTTCTCACCTACCTTTACCTTGATATTTTTTACAAATTTTATTTGCTCTATCTTCCATTATACTCTTTTCAAATGAGGATCAAAAATTCAAAAACTCAATAAAAACAGGGGATTTATTGATAAATACAATAAATCCCCTGTTTTTATTTTTTAATATCCACTTTTATCTAATCTCTTTATAAGTATTTTTATATTTCTTCCAGGCAAAATAGTCTCGCACTGACCGGATTCGGAAGTTCAACTGTTAATTCCCCAGCTTCTTTATTCCACTTATAATCACAAGGTTCCTCTTTCGGATAACCACATATTACTTTCAACTCCTGTCCTTTTCTATGTGTAACAGGAATTGTTGCAAAACTCGTCTGACTATTTCTTCTCCATACAGCCACATAGTCTTTTTTGTCAGCATTTAATCCCATACTTACCCATGGATCACGATACTTAGAAAGACCTAACGGCCAAAACGGTACTGCATTTTTAATATTTCCACGAATTATTTTATAATACGAAATTGCCTCTTTTACAAGATCAAATCTTTCCTGACTCAGATTTACAAGATGACCGCTCTGGTGAATTCGAAGTAAAATTGCATTAATCATATTAAAAATAACTTCCTCTTTATCACCTTCGGTCAAGGGATAAGACCAAATGGCCGCCTGCTCAGGAGTTAATGCCATTGGAGAATTTGCTGCAATTGTAGCATATCTTACATAATCTTCCTGATCACTGGTAGACTGGATACTATAACGTGAAAGCATCGCATAATCCATTCTCAAACCACCACTTGAGCAGTTCTCAATAACCAAATCCGGATATTTTGCAAAAATTTCATCCAGCCATTTCAGATATGCACGATTATGTCCGAGAAGTCCATCACCCGCACTGTCCGCATTCAGTTCTGTACCAATTCCAGGTTCAATATTATAGTCCATCTTAATATATCCAACACCATATTCATTTACCAGGCGGTCAATTACCTCTGTCGCATGAGCGATAACTTCCGGATTACGGAAGTCAAGCTGGTATCTGCTTCTATCATAAACCTTTTTTCCATGTCTCATAAAGTACCAGTCATCCGGAACTTTATCTGCCTTAGGACATTTGATTCCCATAACTTCAAGTTCCAGCCATACCCCAGGAATCATTCCTTTTGAACGGATATAATCCATGACTTCCTTTAAACCACCTGGAAATCTTTCTTTAGATGGCAACCATTCTCCAACTCCGTCCCACCAGAAGCCAGCAGAATACCAACCACAATCAATACAGAAATATTCGCATCCTGCTTCTTTTGCTTTGTCAATCAATGGAATTTCTTTTTCTGTCGTAGGGTCTCCCCACAGACAGTTCATATAATCATTAAAAATTACCGGAAGTTTTTCATTATCTTCATTCTTTCTTCTGATAGCTCGACGATACTTCGTGAGTTCCCCAGCTGCCTCTTCCACATCTCCACACGCAGAACCGATACTTACTGGAACACTTTTAAAAGTATCACCCGGTTTCAGATTCTTCCACCAATGAGACTGATGTTCCGTAGGTCCGGATAATTGCAGATACATATGTCCATCCTGATCACTAATCTCCCAGTACCAGGATCCATTCTGTTCAATCTGCCAAAACAGAATAGAGTCTGTCTCCTTATTCTTCAAACAACCCATAGGAAGATAATTCTTAGTCGACCAGTTTCCAGTATTTCCAACACTAATTGTCTGAGAAGAGCGCCTTACTTTATCCGGCTGTGAAATGGACATTCCAAGTTGGTCCATGCTGAAACGATTCCAGATTAGTTCTTTCTGCCATGCATTGCGCGCAATCAAAACTTCCAGTTTTTGATCTGTACTTAAAAGCCCTTCTTTATCAATACCAAGTAATGCAAAAGAAGATACATATTCAACCCCAAGGTCTTCCTTTCCATTATTCTTTAACTCAGTCCAGCTTCTAATCACAGAGATTCCATCATAGAACTGAATGTTACTGCAAACCTCCAGTCCCGTAGGTTTGTCTTCCATTAAAATTTCAAGTTTTCTTCCAGTTTCATTTCGATAGTCTTTCATATCTTTATATTTTAAACGATAACCAGGAGCAGTATAGGTATATTTTGTTCCGTGACGTTCACCTGGACGATTCAGACCTGAAAGCAAAACTTCTACTGGTCTGAAAGAAGCTGTTCCTTCGCAGGAATTAATATCCTCTTCCTCAAATGGTAAAGTTGAAAAATGTAATAACTTGATCTCGTTTTCATCTGTAATTTCATAGACCATGTTTAAATTATTTTCTTTAATATCAATTCTCTTCATGATGTCTCACCAGTACTTTCTATATCTAAAATCATTTTTAATTTGTCCTCTGGGTCCATTTTCTATTTATTATCCCTTAACAGAACCACTCATTAATCCTGCAAGGAAATATTTCTGCAGGAACAAGAAAATTACAGTTACAGGAATTACCGCGATAACAGAACCAGCCATTAAACCACCCCAGTCAATTGTATTCGCACCTTTAAACAGCATAATTGCTGGTGTCAATGTTCTATATTTATCAGTAGAGATAAAAATATATCCAAACATAAACTCATTCCATGCATTAATAAATGCATATAATCCTGTGGAAATTAAACTTGGAACAGACAAAGGTAAAATAATCTTGAAAATAGTCTGTGCCTTTCCACAGCCGTCAATCTCTGCTGCCTCTTCAAGTGCCATCGGTACAGTATCAAAAAAACTGCTCATCATGAATGTACAAAGAGGTATAACAAAGGTTGTATATGCCAGAATCAGACAAAGATAAGTCTCCAAAATGTGAAATTTCTGCATGATCATATATAACGGAACCAGCAGAAGAACACCAGGAATCATCTGAGACAACATCATTGCGAAGTTAGAAATTTTTACAAGTCTCTGTTTATAATAACGACTTAATGCATATCCGGCCATTACAGCAATTACCATAGAAAGTCCACAAGCAATTACTGATACGATAAAACTATTCTTAATATAATTTATAAATCCAGCCTGAAACAATACCTTTTTAAAATTCTCCAACGTAGGTGCATGAATAACAAAGGAAGGAATTGCTGTACGAATCTCATCCTTTGGCTTAAATGCAGAAATTACCATCCAAATAAACGGAAATACGCAATATACTGCAATTATAATAAGAAGAATATATGAAACGGTTTTTACAATCGTCTGATTTTTTTTATTCAACATATTTCCTTTTCCTCCTTTTTAGCTTAAATCATCACTGATTTTCATTCTCTTCCTGTAATAGAAAAGGAACATAATAAACATTGCAGTAAACATCATTGTTGACAACGCAGACGCAGCACCAACATCAAATGTTTTCATCGAATACCTGTAAATCATAATAGGAAGTGTCTCTGTTGCATAATTAGGTCCACCCTCTGTCATAACCCAGATAAAGTCGAAGTTAATTGCAGTCCAGATAATATGAATAAACACAATTACAAGTGATACAGATTTTAACTGCGGTAAAGTGATTTTGAAGAATCTTGTAAACATTCCAGCACCATCTACTGCTGCCGCTTCATTCAGATCTGCAGGAATCGATTGCATTGCAGACAGGAAAGAAATTGTATAATAAGGGAAAGATCTCCAAATATTTACAAATATAACAGTTGCCATTGCATATCTGGAATCACCAAGGAAATTAATTTTCTCTGAAATCAACCCTGCTTTCAAAAGTAAATAATTGATAATACCAAAATCCGGGTTTAACATCCAATCCCATGTCATACCTGCAACAATAATTGGAACCAGCCATGGAATAAATACCAACGTACGGAAGATTGCTCTTCCTTTAAATTTTTGATTTAATAAAACTGCAGTAAGCATACCCATAATATATTCACCTGCTACAGAAAATACAGTCCAAAAAATGGTATTTCTTATTGCCTGTGCAAAATGCTCGTCCGATACTACTTTTTTAAAATTATCAAAACCAGCAAAACCTGTCATACTCTTATTTATCAGATGTACATGTGAAAAAGCATCATGGAGAACTTTTCCCAGAGGATATGCAATCAGGCAGGCAAGGAAAATAAGAGCCGGCAATAACATGACCAACGCATATCTTCTTGCCTGCTGATCTCTTGTCAGTTTTCCGTCCGTTTTTTTCAGTAAATTTGACATATGTAGCCTCCTAACTCAACATTTTCAGAAAAGAAAAGCTGGAATGCTTTCACATTCCAGCATTTCTTTTTAAACGTTTATTCGCTCAGTTCTCCATTTTCCTGTAAGGATGCATTTACTGCATCGCTCAGCCAGGAAGCTGCTTCTTCTGCTGTTTTACCTTCCTGAAGAACCTTGGCAATAGAGTCTACCATTGCCTGATTGATTCCACTTAATGTTACAGGAGGGAATGTTACACCTGTATCAGCCAGTGCTGAGAAGTCCTTGCTCCATTTAGAATCTGTGGATACGTCAGAACGTGGAGATCTGTCAGCAAATGCTGCTTTCTGCCATTCTTTGCTGCAGAATGCAGTTGCAAGATCAAATGCTTCATCTTTGTTCTCACTGCCTTCCATAACGAACATTGGTTTACACTCCATGTATGTAGCAGGCTGTCCATCAGATGGATATGGAATCGGAGCTACAGATACATCACCCATAGTATCCGGATTAGAAGATTCTCTCTCTGCAAGCCAGTTACCAGTTACATATGTTGATGTGATTCCTGTTGCAAAGTTTTCGTCTGTTTCTTCCCACCCCCAGTTTTTAGAACTGGAATCAATAATTTTATTATCAATTAAATCCTGATAGAACTGGAATACTTTTGTTGCTTTTTCAAGTTCATCTTTGTTGTCATTCCATGTATTTTTGTATTTTCCATCATCCTGTGCAGATGCAATTTCCAGACCATACTGTGCAAGATAAACCAAAAGTTCCTGAGAAGCACGAACACCTGTACATGCAAGCTCTGTCAAATATTTGCCATTATTATCATAGTAATCCGACTGAGCAAGTAAATCTTCCCATGTTGCAGGGGTTTCAATACCGGCAGCTTTAAGATCATCATCATGTACGAGATATGCACGAACTGTCATTTCGTATGGAATACCAACGATCTTATTATCAATCGTCATTGCATTTACAACAGAATCTGAAAGAGCATCTTTGTCTTCCCATTCATTGAATTTATCTGTAAGATCAGCTACAATTCCCATATTATAGAATTCGCCAACATATTCTGGAAGCCCCCAAATTAAATCTGGTACATTTCCACCCGCAGCAGCTGTCAGAATTTTTTCGTGAAGCATGTCATATGTGAAATTTGTCTGATTTACTGTATTCCCAGTTTCCTCTTCCCACTTCTCAATCATTTCCTGACTTGCTTTTTCTGTGTCTGCACCTTCTGTCCAACAAGTCCATAATTCAATTGTTTTTCCGCCATCTTTTGCGGATACACTTACTGGTGCTACCATCGTTCCCACCATTGCTGCAACCATAATTGCGGATACTACTTTTTTAAACATTCCTTTTCCTCCTTTGTGTGTTTTTAGTGATTCGGTATATTTCATATGATGTTTATAGCATACCCTTTGTATATTTACAACAATTTAAGTGGGACTTCCAAATAATACCACTCTTTTCAATTAAAAATCCCACGTAAAATTATCTGTGGTTTTTCTTATATTTTGCAGGACTGTATCCATAAAAATCTTTGAATTTATCCGTAAAAGTCCGCACATCCTTATAACCAACTAAACTGGCAAGCTCATATGTTTTCATATCTGTTTCCATCAGATACTGTAATGCTTTTTTCATTCTGACCTCCAGTAAATATGCCTTAAAATTCTCACCTGTTTCTTTCTTAAAAAAAGCACTGAAATAATACGGATTCATATAAACCATCTGTGCCATTTTTTCCAATGTAATATCTTCGCTGAAATGTTCTAATATATATTCTTTTACTTTAAAGATTGAGTCGTTCTCTTGACTACCTTTACAGAATACACATTCATTTATAAATCTTTCTATAATATTCTTAAATTTTTTCTTCAGATCCTCATATGTATTCTGTCCTCTGAGCGCTTCTACTTCCCGTTCCAGTTTTTCTCTGTTTTGTTCATCAATCACCTTACACTCCAACAAATCATGACATACATTCATTGCCAGAATAATACACCTGCTTTCCACTGCATAACAACTTCCATAGTGGAGATTTCTTATAATTTTCAAACTTTCATCAAAGGATTCCTTCCAGTTTTCATCATGTCCCAATATCTTCTGAGTCAGTTCTTTACACTTCTTTTCAAACTCTTCAAAGGAATAATTATATACTCTTTCTATATTTTCGTAATAAATTGTATCCTCTTGTGTAAAGTAATAAATACCCGCAGAAAATTTGGCAGTTTTATAAAGATATTCCACTTTATCTGCCTGCGTTGTAATTTCTCCGATTCCAACAACCAGTTCTACTCCATATTTCCCATGGATGATTTCTCTAATTCTAAATATAATTGCTTCGATTTCCCTCTGAGTATCTGTTGAATGCAATGCCAATATGATATTGCTGCTATTCTCACTTCTTTTAGTCACAAATCCATTTCTATTCTCTTCCAGATATTCTTCAATTTCCTTAAAAACTGCAAATCTCATTAATTCAAAGCGATTACTATCCTGTATTCTCTGCACCAGGTCACCTTTCAGAACAAAGCAAATACCTGCAAAATATTTTCCTTCATTCAATAATTCCTGTGAGATATGCAATTTTCTTTTTTTTCTTTTTACCGGAAAAGTATTCATCTCTTTAAAAACATTTTCTACATTCTGCTGTTCAATTTTCCAGACTACCTCTGGCTGTTCTTGAATAATTTGATTCTTCGCTCTGTTAATAGCACTTTCCAGTTCTTCTACAGAAACAGGTTTAAGAAGATAATCTACTGCTCCGTATGTTACAGCCTCTTTCGCATAAGAAAATTCCTGAAATCCACTCAGAAAAATAACCTTTGTTTTTAGTTTACGTTTACTTATTTCTTTTAAAACATCTAGCCCGGTTTTTTCCGGCATACTGATATCCGATATAATAATATCTGGTTCCAGAGTATCCAACAGATTTAAAAGCTGGTCTCCATCTTCAGCTTGTCCGACAACCTCTGTATCCATCGCTCCCCATTTCATCATCTTTTTCAGTCCGCGTATAATTAGTGGCTCATCATCAGCAATTACAATTCTGTACATCTTAAATATCCTCCCAGATTAGTGGCAGCCAGTACTTCACTATAGTGCCCATTCCTTCATATGCATCAATTTCCAGTCCATATTCATTTCCGTATAAGTGTTTGATACGGTCAGAAACATTTTTTACTCCTATACTCATTCCTTTGATATCTTCTTTTTCCACTCTGTCATCACTTTTTAAAAGTGCCTGAACTTCTTTCAGCCTCTCTTTATTCATCCCTACGCCATTGTCCATAACTGTAATTTCAAGGAAATCCATATTCTGTTTTGCCTGTACCACAACTTCTCCGGATCCCTTATTTGGACGAAGACCATGCTTGACTGCATTCTCAACCACCGGCTGAATAATTAAATGTGGAACTCTGCATTTCCACAATTCTTTTGGTATTTCCACACTCAGAGAGAAGCGAGAATCATATCGTACCTCAATTAATTTAAAATAATTAGAAATACACGCTATTTCCTGTTGCAACATAACCATCTTACCTGTTGTTCCAATCAAATATTTCAACTGTCCTGACAAACTGTCAATCATAGTCGCTACAATCATGTCATCATTTGTAATTGCAGACATTCTTATAACATCCAATGTATTATATAAATAATGTGGCTGAATCTGCGTTTTCAGAGCTTCCAGTTCTGCATCTCTCTGTCTGATTTCCGCAACATATGCTTTCTGAACATATTTGCTCAGATTCTCAGCCATCTGATTCATTCCATTTCCAATGTCCTGAAATTCATCATTTGAATGAATATGTACTCTCGTATCCAGATCACCTTTCTCAATGCAACTCATGGTTTCCTTTAACATCTGTACAGGTTTATTCAATTTCTTTGAATAATACAAATATAAAATAGACAATAAACTCACACCGACTACAATCAACAATATTGTTGTGTTTCTTATCATCTTATAAGCTGATTCTATTGTTCCAGGTATTACCTTATCAATAACAATCCAATTTGTACCATCAATCTTCTGATATACAAGACATTCTTTCTTCTTTTCCAGATATCCATCTTCATTATTTTTCATGTCATCCAAGAGAATTCCATCATTTTGAGCATTTATGCCTTCATACTGTTTTTGTGAATGATAAATATATCTCCCGGAAACAGAATCCACTACGTATATCTCATGATTCGTACCATAGCTTTCTTGTGTCAACATTTTTTTTAAATAATCTGCCGAAATATCAATAAACAAAGTTCCTAATACTTCTGATCCTGCTTTTTGGATTGTAGACGTATTCATAATATTCCTGTAAATTGTAAAATCATTTTTCTCTGAATTTCTATAATATTTTGTTTCGTGAGTCGGCATAATCTGTACATCTCTGGAAGCAGCCAAATAATGTCTCTTATACCAGTCCTGCATTTCATACTCATTAATTAGCAATTCTGGTGCTTTCATAGAAGAATAAATTTTTCCATCCGGAGTAACAAAAAATACATGATCTATAGCCTCATTCATATACAGAATCGTCCGAAGAACTTTTGTAATCATTGCATTCCGCCCCGTCTCAGACATCTCTGTATCTTCAAATAATTCATAAAAGTAATCATAATCAGATACACTGCTCTTATATATATATTCCGTATCATCAGAAAGTTCAGATATAAGGTCAGAAATATTCTTTGCCATAATCTGATCTGTCATAGAGAAATTTCCAAGAATATTTTCATACATGGTATTTGAATATACGTTATAGATCATCATTCCCATAAACAAAAAAGGAATCATTCCCATAAGTAAAAACATAATTACTAATTTTGCATAGAAACTCCTAAATCTAATCTGTGGTCTCTTCATAACAATTATTCCTCCCACGTTTCTCTGTCCCATGCCAAGTCTATTTCTTCCGCAGTCTTTTCTACCGTATATTCTCCTGTATAAAGTTCTTTTAATGCTTTATTAACATCTGACAGGAAAGAAGTTGCTGTTCCTTGCATTCCCAAATATACCGTATTCTTATCAGCATATCTGTAATCTTTTAGAAGCTTCTGCTGGGCAGAGGGTGCTGAATAAATAATTGCCTCCTTAGTTACTGGAAGTCCATACATTCCCTGAATCATACTTCTGTAATTTTCTTTTGTATAAAAGAATTTCAGAAATCTCTGAGCAGCTTCTTTTTTTCTGGCATCTTCTGCACATGTTTCTGATATCGCCCAATAAGCATCGTTTCTCGTCAAAGCTGTCAGGTTACCTTTATCATCTTCCAGAAAAAACCATCCCAGGCGATAAGTTACCGAATCCTTATCCTCTGCAATTTCCTCTCCCAATGGAGTTTTATCAGATTCCGTACACATCGGATACGCATCTATAATCTTAGTAAAAAGCCATGGTCCCGCATATACCATCGCAAATTGGTTTTCCGTCATTCTAGTTACAATCTGATTCTCCGTCATATTTTCAGAGTCTTCCAGAATATAGCCTTTTGAAAAAAGTTCTTTTAATTCCTCCAACATATATATGGATTCTGCATCAGTAAACTTTACCTTTCCCTCTTCTCGCATTTTTAGCCAGTCCTGATTTTCCTCGAGAATATCCTTCTGAAAGAAATAATTAAGCCAATATGTCATATTCTCTTCCTGATTGCCCCCGATTACCAGTGGACAAATTCCTTTTGATTTCAGCGTATCACAAATCTGGATAAAATCCGCATAAGAGTCTGGTATCTCCAGATCATATTTTTTAAATATATTTTTATTATAGATCACACCATTTGTAGTTGCATATATCGGCAAACCATAGCTTTTTTTACCAATCACAGCTACATTAGTCACCATATCACTCACTTCTGCATCGATTGCCCCTAATTTTCCCGCTTCAGCAAATGTATCTACATTTTCCAACTCAAAAATATCTGGAAATTCATCTAGTGCTTCCTTTACTTTAAGTTCATTTTCACAGTTTGCTTCTCCTGAATTTTCTGTATTAATAATAATATCAGGGTTCTGCTCCATAAATTCATCACATAAAGTTTCCATCGCCGCCACCCATGTTACATCTGATCCAGAATACAAAAGCGAAAGTTCAATTACATCCTCCATACTTCCGTTATCTTCTGCTTTTATCTCCTTCAAATTTTCACTCCCTATAAGACTTCCTATAAGAACTATAATAAAAAATATATATTTTTTTATTCTCATTTACATAATCTCTCCCTTTAAATTTCTGTTGTTTTCAAGACAATACCTGATATTTCTGGTGTCAGCAGTCATATTCCGCGCATGAAGTCCTCTATATGCTGATGGCGTAAGCCCATAAAATTTTTCAAAAGTATAGGAAAAATGCTGCCTGCTGTTATAGCCGGAAGAAAATGCAATATCTGTAATTCCAAAGCTGCTATTACATAGCAGAAATACTGCTTGCTCTAGTCTTTTCTGATTAATATAATGATTAATCGTACAGCCTATTTTATCTGTAAATAATGCCTGAAGATACGATTTATTAATATCCACATATGCCGCAATCTCTGGTATACTAATCTCTTCCAAAAAATGTTTATTTATATAATCACACGCTTTTTTCAGGTAAACAATCCCTTGCGTATTCTTCTTTAAGTTTATACAATATGTTAATTCCACCATTGTTCTACTAAACAGAAGTCCAAAAAGAAATTCCTTATAATCTACTTTTTTCTGACTTTTCTGAAGATGAGACAACAAATCTTTCATAGCATACCCTATATTTCTACAATCATTTGTAGCAACATATCCATATTTTATTTGAAAACACCTTTGAAAATCCTGAATTTTTTCAAACAGGACATCTGCCTTTACCGCCGTTTCTTCTGAAGTCAATCCAAATTCCAGATTCAATACCGAACACGGCTGCCCATCTGTAACTTCCAGTTGATGCTGTACTCCAGGTAAAATATATATAAATTCATTAGGTTTCAGTCGTAACCATTCATTCTTACAGAAAATCCTGCACTCTCCAGATGTTACATACATGATTTCGAAACTCTCATGAGCATGACATTTCATATGATACTTTGCCAATGATAACGCATAAAATGCCGTTACTTTAAAGTACTGTTTTTCACCTTGAAATACTTTATACATGACCGATTCTCCTACTCGCATATCTTATATTTATCAATTTTATAATATCAGCAGTAAAAATTTCTCTGACATCATGTTATAATCCTATCACATTTTTTTCTTTTTACATCCCACGCCAAAATTAAATGCGACAATATCTTACATTTTGTTTCGGAAACGATAATAACTGTCACCAAATATTTTATCTGGATATATACTGTAAAAAAACACAGGAGGTTGTTTTTCATGAGCTTTAAAATTGCATTTATCGGCGCAGGAAGTCTCGTATTTGCCAGAACATTATTTACAGACATCATGTCTGTACCTGAACTTCACGATATTGAAGTTGCATTCACTGACATTAATCCAGACAATCTTGAAAAAACAAGGGAATTATGCCAGAGAGATCTGGATGCAAATAATATTCCAATTAAAATTGAAGCAACAACTAATCGTCGTGACGCATTTAAAAATGCCCGCTATATCATCAACTGCGTTCGTATCGGTGGACTTGAAGGATTTGAAACAGATGTGGAAATTCCATTAAAATATGGAGTCGATCAATGTGTAGGTGATACATTATGCACCGGCGGAATTATGTACGGACAGCGCGTTATCGCAGAAATGCTTAACTTCTGCAAGGATATCCGCGAAGTTTCCGAACCTGATGCCATCATGTTAAACTATTCCAATCCAAATGCAATGGCAACATGGGCTTGTAACAAATATGGAAAGGTACATACCATCGGTCTTTGTCATGGAGAAATACATGGAGAACAACAAATTGCAGAAGTTCTAGGTATTCCAAGAGAAAAATTAGACATCATTTGCGCAGGAATCAATCACCAGACATGGTATATTTCTGTAAAACACAATAAGGAAGATATGATTCCTAAACTTTTAGCAGGATTTGAAGCACATCCAAAATTTAGTCAGGAAGAAAAAGTGCGCATTGATATGTTAAAACGTTTTGGATATTATTCCACTGAATCTAATGGACATCTCTCTGAATATGTAGCCTGGTATCGCAAACGCCCTAATGAAATTAAAGACTGGATTAATCTTGATAACTGGATTAATGGAGAAACCGGGGGATATCTCCGCGTCACGAGAGAAGAACGTAACTGGTTTGAAACAGATTTTCCTAAAATTCTGGCTGAACCAGCCAAGAAATTAGATGGTTCAGAACGTAGCAAAGAACATGCTTCTTATATTATCGAATCTCTGGAAACAGGTCGCCATTACAGAGGCCATTTCAACATTATGAACGAAGGATGCATCACAAACCTTCCATGGGAGTCTGTAGTTGAAGTTCCCTGTTATGTAGACGGAAATGGAATTAGTATTCCTAAAGTAGGTGATCTGCCACTTGGCTGCGCAGCAGTATGCTCACAGTCAATCTGGGTGCAGAAACTAGCTGTTGAAGCCGCAGTTCATGGAGATGTCCAACTTTTAAAACAGGCTGCTATGATGGATCCCCTAACAGGTGCCGTATGTAATCCACCTGAAATCTGGCAAATGATTGACGAAATGTTGGTTGCTCAGGAACAATGGCTTCCACAATACACAGAAGCTATTAAAATGGCCAAAGAACACCTTGCAAACGATCCACTGATTCCAACAAAAAATTATCATGGTGCTGCAAGACTTCGTGAAAAAACGCCAAAAGAAGTAGCTGCTGAACGTGACGCACGTAAAATTACAGCATAACGAAAGCATATACTGAGAATTACAGAATTCTCATTCTGTAGCTAACATATAATTTCAATTATACAAAAAACAGAAGCCGGCACATTTTTTATAAACCAGCTTCTGTTTTTTATTTATTAATGCTGTCAATTTTTTGCTTTTCTAGAACCTCGTATGCCTATTCACATATTTCGCCTTATACTTTGAATACACAATCGTCTGATCCTTATACAATCCATAATATCCTGAAGCCGCATAACTGATAGACACCGCGATCAGGTAAAAAGAAACACCCTTAAATCCAAACATCTCAAATGCAATCAGAATCGATGTAATCGGACAGTTCGTTACTCCGCAGAACACAGCCGCCATACCACATGCCGCACAGATAGACGGTGAAAGTCCCAGCCAGTTACCCATCACACATCCAAAAGTTGCCCCGATACAAAACGACGGTACAATCTCACCACCACGAAATCCTGCGCGCATCGTCAATGCAGTCAAAATCAGCTTCCAGAAAAAATCCAACGGCCTTGCCTGCCCTTCTTCCACTGCTTGCTCAATCAATTCCGCACCAGCTCCCATATAATCTGTTGTCCCGAGAAGCAATGTAATTCCAATTACAAGACAGGCACCCACAACTACACGAACATAAGAATTTTTAATCCATCTTGTATAAGCCCCGGCAACACCGTTTAACACCATACAAAATACAATACTGACCACTGCACATCCACATGCCACAACTCCCATTTTCAAGCCAGTCTCAATCGTCAGCTCCGGAATATCCACCACATGAAAAGCCTCCGGCGTAACTCCCATTCCTGCTGCGAATCCAGACGCAATTAGTGAGGCAATCATACATGGCATCAATGCCGTATAATACATAACACCTACGCTTACAACTTCCAGTGCAAACACAGCCGCCGCCATCGGAGTTCCAAACAATGCAGAGAATGCCGCACTCATACCGCACATAACGATCACATGCCGATCCTCTTCATCCAGATGAATCCATCTTCCAAGTTGATTCGCAATACTTCCGCCAAGCTGAATCGCCGCTCCCTCACGTCCTGCAGAACCTCCGGCCAGATGCGTAAGAGCCGTAGAAATAAAAATCAGCGGTGCCGACAAAAGCGGCACATCATCCTGCGACCTTACCGTAGAAAGTACCTGATTCGTACCTCCATCATCCTTACCAAACTTCTCATACAGAAATACAATAATCAGTCCCATCACCGGCAGCAAATAAAACGTCCATCCATTTTCCTTCCTGTAACTGGTCACTCCTTTTAGTGCAAAAGAAAACAGCGTACTGGCCGCCCCTACAATACATCCTATAACAACTGCTATCATCAGCCATTTCACAAGATTCCCCACATCACGCTGAATTTCACCACTATAATATTGCAGTTTCCTTTTTAATGTACTTTCTTCCAACGGACTATATTCTTTCGGACTTTGTTCTTCTGTACTCTGCTTCTTTGTGCCATTCTCCTGAATTGCGCACTTTTCCTCTTTCTTCATTTCCCCCTCTTGCCTTTCCTATAGCAGTCTCAAGATTGCTATAAATTCTTTTTCTGTAATTTTCTCCACCACTACAATAATTTCTGCTTAGAAAATTACACCTGTATTCATTTTAGCATATCTCAAGTACATCTTCCATATAGAGAAAAATATATCCCATGCACTATAATTACGCTAATATAAAAAATATTTACAAAAAGCATGAATTTTTTTGCGCAATTTCATTAACGTGTTATACTTAACTCATTAAGGCAGAAAGCTTTTTCCAAAATACAATTCCAGCTTCAGCCAGGAGGATTAAATTTATGAAAGCATATGAACGTTTATTATCTTATGTAAAAGTCTTCACCCCAAGTAATGAAGAAACCAATACATCTCCATCCACACAATACCAGTTCGACCTTGCCAGACAGCTTGTGCAGGAGTTAAAAGAACTGGGAGTAGATGACGCCAATGTAGATGAACATTGTTATGTCTATGGACACATTCCGGCAACCAACGGATATGAATCTCGCAAAAAGCTCGGTTTTATCGCACACATGGATACCGTATCTGATTTCTGCGATCATCCGGTTACTCCCGTTGTTACTCCGGATTATGACGGCAAAGAACTTACACTTGGAACCAGCGGCAGAGTTCTCTCCCCGAAAATGTTTCCTCATCTCTCAACCTTAAAAGGCAGAACTCTGATTACTTCCGACGGAACCACAATTCTCGGCGCAGATGATAAAGCCGGAATCGCCGAAATCATGACCATGATTGAACGACTGAACAGCGAAAATATCCCTCATGGCCCACTCTCCATCGCATTCACTCCAGACGAAGAAATTGGAATGGGACCAGCGCATTTTGATGTAAAAAAATTCGATACAGATTACGCCTACACACTCGACGGCGATACAGAAGGCGAAATCCAGTACGAAAACTTCAATGCAGCCAGAGCAGTTGTAGAATTTACCGGCGTCAACGTCCACCCCGGTTCATCCAAAAACACCATGGTAAATGCAGCATTAGTCGCTATGGAGTTTAATTCCATGCTTCCATCAGCCGATACTCCACGCGATACCGAAGACTATGAGGGATTTTTCCACCTTTGTTCCATGAACGGCGATGTATCAAGTGCTACTCTTGATTACATCATCCGTGATCACGATATCTCCTCCTTCGAAGCCCGCAAAAAAACAATGCAGCACATCACCAAAATCTTAAATGAAAAATGGGGCACCGGAACTGTGAAACTCACCATCACAGAACAATACCGAAACATGAAAGAAATCATTGACACATGCATGGAACTGATTGACTGCGCAGTTGCCGCATGCAAAGAATGCAATACCCCATCATTGATTACCCCGATCCGCGGCGGCACAGACGGCGCCCAGTTAAGCTTCATGGGCCTGCCCTGCCCAAACCTCGGAACCGGCGGACACGCTTACCATGGACCTTATGAGCATATCACTGTAGAAGGTATGGATATCGCTGTTGAAGTAGTATTAAAGATTGTTGAATTATTTTATAAATAATTTCTATTTAACCAGATTAAGCAAGTACCAATAAACTGTAAAAAGTTATTCCGCATAAAACCACGTAACGTAAGCGAATGATCTTATCTGCTTAATTGACTTACTTCTCTTTATGGAAAACAAGACCCTCACTGCCAGATAAATATAACAGTGAGGGTCTCATTATTTATATATATTTCCATTTTCAAGCGCAACAGATATATTTATTGGCAATCCGCTTCGCTGCTTACTCATAACTGCTTTACAGTTTGTTTAAAGCACAAGTACTCATATTAACGTTCTTCCCAATCTCTTCCTTCTCTGCAAAAGGTCCAGGAATTACCTTAGCACCTCTATGTCCACCAAAGTAGTCAGAGTCAAATCTTATCGGTGTTCCATCCGGATTTTCAAAAAATTCTTCCGGTTCAAAAGCTTTTCCTAAAATTTCTGTATTAATCATACGGTCCGAGAAATCTCCAAGAATCTCGTATATATTCGTATCCAGAATATATTTTCCATCTTTCTCTGTCAACTCTACCTTTGCGTTCTCAGAAGAAACAAAACCATCTTTCTCATGTTTCCATGCTTTGGCTCCATTAAGATAAACGTTTCCTTCACTCCACACCGGTAAATGTTCAAAATGAACTGGTTCCAGTTTTTTCATATCAGCAGGTTTTGTGAAATCAAACTGGGAAATCCATTCATCATAAGTTGGATACTCATCAAACATCCATGTTCCGACTCTTCGATTCTCAGAATCAAATCCATCGTCAGAATCATGCATTGTAATAAAATCTTCTGAAGGCCATTTCTGCACAAAAATATTATTATAGAAACGGTCATCTCCATGAAGTATTGTCATAAATCCCATGACCTCTGTGCGATGAGGCATATGATAAGGAGTATAACGCCATCCGGTTCCTTCACCCACACAAGTTAAAGCACCACAGATCAGGTTATGTACCATAGCCACTCCCTGCGTAGCGAAACGCAGACTGACATCTGACAAAAGAATATTGTTATCAATAAGAGTCGGCCCATGACCTACCTCAACAAAAATATCCTGACACATCATGCCGCCTTTTAGCTGTTTTGCAAATGCCGGACGCTGGTTATCATGAAGAAGGTTCTGAGAAAGTCGCGTACCCTGAGCTTCCCAGTCACACCAGATTCCCATCGTACAGTGATGAATATGATTTCTCCTCATAATAACATCAATTGCAGCATGCATCTTAATTCCTGCAATCTCTGCTCCACCAAGTTCCATCATATTGTTGATATGATGAATATGGTTGTCCTCAATAATACTGAATACACCACCCATTCGGCCAATAATACCACCCTGTTCACAATGATGGATATTATTTCGGCGGATAATATGACTTCCTACCTTTTCTTTAAGCCATCCATGATACTGTCCCCGGCATACCGCATCTCTTTCCATTTGTGTAGGGCTCTTAACATATTTGTTCGTAAAATAATGATCGTTATCAGGATCATAATATTTTCCAAGAGAAATACCTGCACATTTACTGTTGGAAATTTCGCAGTCCTCAATAATCCATCCTTTACTCCAATGAGGGCCAATCATGCCATCCTGATAAGCTGCCGGCGGAGCCCAGGTAGTAGCTGCTTTGGTAACTCCAAAACCACTGACTGTGATATATCCTACACCGGTTTTGGATGGCATAAAGCATTCACGACGTACGTTGATTTCTACATTTTCCTCATTTGGATTTTTCCCATGGAAATTAGCATAAATTACTGTCTCATCTTTTTCCTGATCCTGCTCTGTATACCATTTATAAGTAGATTCTTCCGGAACCCAGCTACACTCATAAACCGCACCTTTGATGCATTCTTCCACGCTTCCTGCTTCATAGAGAGCACGATCATTAAGATATACGCATCCTGTGTGTTTATCAGCTTTTGCAAAATACCAGTCTCCATAAACCATAGTTGTATATGGATTATAACTGCCAAAAAGACTATTCGCTACACGACATACCCATACATCTTCCTTATAAGGAACCCATGTCTGGATACGTTCTGCTCCAGTAATAACTGCTCCAAGAGGCTCCACACTTTTATAAGTAATTCTGTTCTCCTCTGTACCAGCATGAACCGGATCTACATATTCCCGGTAAATTCCAGGAGCTACCAGAACTTCATCCCCCGGCTGAGCAATTTTCGCTGCATCATTGATATGGCGAAACGGCATCTGCTCCGTACCATTTCCGTCATGACCAGCTTTTCCATTTACATAAATCTTCATGTAAAAACCTCCCCTGTATGTTCCTATAGACTTTAGTAGCAATTTTAAATCTCATTTTCCTATAATACAATATATTTTTAATCCCATTTTCTATAATTTTCTGTAATGAAATATTTATTTTTCTGCACAAAAAAACCAGCTATCATCTAGCTGGTTTCTCACTGTATCTTCAAAACTACATACATGTTGACATTTCCTTGAGATCATTCTTCCTGCGATTTTTGGTCAAGCCCTCACCCGATTAGTAACAGTCAGCTCCATGTGTTACCACACTTCCACCTCTGCCCTATCTACCTCGTCGTCTTCAAGGGGGTTTACTTCTTAACGAATGGGATATCTCATCTTAAGGGGGGCTTCACGCTTAGATGCCTTCAGCGTTTATCCCTTCCGGGCTTGGCTACTCGGCCGTAGACTTGGCAGTCTAACCGATGCACCAGCGGCCCGTCCATCCCGGTCCTCTCGTACTAAGGACAGCTCCTCTCAGATATCCTACGCCCA
>ERZ791834.129-NODE-129-length-66579-cov-11.1515_pt1 | contig 66579 bp, 62 predicted proteins | sample MGYA00510293_ERZ791834 | MGnify/ENA primary metagenome ERZ791834 (study PRJEB30046, sample SAMN00715253) | human gut metagenome | study: EMG produced TPA metagenomics assembly of the A metagenome-wide association study of gut microbiota in type 2...
ATATGCCGCAGTGGCGGAACTGGCAGACGCCCGGGACTTAAAATCCCGTGGGTAGTGATACCCGTACCGGTTCGATTCCGGTCTGCGGCAGTGATATGAACTTCAATCCAATTTGGATTGAAGTTTTTTTTGCTTGTCATAAACGATGATTTGCTATATACTGTTTGGAAGAAAGGCGGTCAGACCAAAATATGGAGATAGTGAAGACATTTGGAAATTACATAGAGAAATGGTGTGAAACGTCACCGGAAAGAGCGAGGTGGCTTTTAAAGACAGGATGGGAAGCGCAGAACCTGAAATTTCGTTTTCTTCCAGAAGGGCAGTTGAATCCATCGGATCAGTATCTGGCCGGCATGATGATGAACGTTATGACACAGCCGCTGAAGCATCCAGAAAGTTCGGTTATGGTAAGTGTATTTACTCCGTGCGAACTGCTTCAGGAGGCAGGACTGTATCCATACAATGTAGAAAGCTTTTCCTGCTATCTTGCGGCATCACAGGCAGAGAGGCCTTTTCTCCAGGGAGCAGAGGATTCTGGAATTTCAGAAACACTTTGCAGTTATCACAAGACATTTATCGGAGCTGCAGAAAAGGGCCTTCTTCCGAAACCGAAATGTATCGTTTATACGAACCTGGCGTGTGACGCAAACCTTCTTACATTTCACAGACTGGCAGAGTTTTTTGACATCCCGGTCTTTTCTATTGATATACCATCTGCACAGACACCGGCAAATGTGTCTTATGTAGCAACACAGCTTCGGGCGCTGGTTCCTTTCCTTGAGAAAGTGACCGGCAGAACGATTGATGAATCAAAACTGAAGGAACGTCTTGCAAGAAGCCGGAGGACATTGCAGAATTATGATAAGTTCCAGAGCGCAAGAGCAGATAAATACATACCTTCAGACCTTGTTTCTCCGCTTTACAGCGGAATGACAAACAACATTCTTCTTGGAACAGAGGAAGAAGAACTTTATACACAAAAACTTCTTGAAGATGTCAGCAAAGCCCCTGCCAAAAAAGGCAGACACATCTACTGGATGCATACGATCCCGTTCTGGTCAGAAGCCGTGAAAGATGCACTTCTTCTGAAAGAGGAGGCACAGATCGTAGGATGTGAGCTTGCACAGGTGGCGGACATCACGAAGCATTCCGAGGATCCTTATGAGGAGATGGCATTGCGCCTTGTATATCATGCCCTGAATGGTCCCGTTTCACGGAGAATCGAAGCAGGGATCCGTCATGCAAAACAGGCGGGAGCAGACGGTGTTGTCTGGTTCAATCACTGGGGATGCAAGCATACCCTTGGAGGTTCCAGAATCGCCAAGAAACGCTTTGAGGAAGCAGGGATCCCACTGTTGATCCTGGATGGAGATGGCTGTGACAGGAGCCATGGCGGAGAAGGACAGACTTCCACGAGACTGGGAGCATTTCTGGAGATGCTGGGGGATTTTGATCATGAATAAAACATATTATGTCTGTAAATATACACCGGTAGAACTTCTTGAAGCCCTTGGAGGTGAGTGCGAGATCCTGAATGATATGCCGGAGGGATTTGATCTGGCAGAGCAGGTAGCACATCCGAATATCTGTGGATTTGGAAAGGCAGTCCTTGAAGCAGTTCTGGCAGGCAAAGTAAAAGAACTGGTCCTGGTCAACTGCTGCGATACGATCCGAAGCGTCTATGACATTCTGGAAGACAGCGGCGAGATGGATTTTTTGTATATGGTGGATATGCTTCACTGCGATACGAGCTGCAGCCGTGAGAGAACCGCAGCACAGTTAAAAGATCTTGTAAGAGCCTACGGTGAATATAAAGGAACTACCTTCGATAAAGAGAAATTTCTCAAAGCTTTTCATCCAAAAAAGAGAACGCAGGATCCGCATCTTGCAGTTCTCGGAGCAAGAATGGGAAATGAACTTTTTCAGATGACACAGGATGCCATGCCGCTTCCTGTAGTGAATGAGACCTGTGTCAACAACCGTTCCGTGGGAGACACCCTCCCGGAAGCAGATCTGGACTTTGACCAGCTTATGGAATGGTATGCGGAGGAACTTCTTCATCAGATCCCATGCATGCGTATGATGGATCACGCAGGCCGCAAACAGCTTTATCAAGATCCATCTTTAAAGGGAATCATTTATCATACCGTAAAGTTCTGTGATTTTTACAGCTTTGAATATTCTGATATCAAAGGCCATACCGATGTGCCGCTCCTCAAGATCGAATCGGATTATACCGTGCAGAGCAGCGGGCAGCTGAGCACACGTCTGGAGGCTTTTGCAGAGAGCCTGAACATAGAGACAGAAACGAGAAGGGAGAAAACCATGGGTAAAGGATATTTTGCAGGAATCGACAGTGGTTCTACCAGCACGGATGTTGTGATTCTGGACAGAGACAAAAAGATTGTTTCCAGCGTGATCATGCCGACAGGAGCAGGGGCCGCGAATGGCGCGGAGCGTGCATTGGAAGAAGCACTCAGACAGTCTAACCTTAACAGAGAAGACATCGATGCAGTCGTGACCACAGGATACGGAAGAACTGCGATCTCTGATGGCGACAAGAGTATCACAGAGATCACCTGCCATGCAAGGGGCGCCCATTTCCTGGATCCATCTGTCAGAACGGTCGTCGATATCGGCGGGCAGGACAGCAAAGTTATCCGCCTGAATGATGACGGTTCTGTCAAAAACTTCGTCATGAACGACAAATGTGCCGCCGGAACAGGAAGATTCCTGGAGATGATGGCAAAAACCATGGAAATGAACCTGGATGAACTCAGTAAAGTAGGACTTTCCTATCAGGAGGATATTACGATCTCCAGTATGTGCACAGTTTTTGCCGAATCAGAGGTGGTTTCCCTGATCGCACAGAACAAAGCAACCGATGACATCGTCCATGGACTGAATAAGGCGGTTGCGGCCAAAACAGCCTCCCTCGTGAAACGTGTCGGAGGGGAAGAGGCATATATGATGACTGGCGGTGTTGCACAGAATCAGGGTCTTGTCAAAACGTTGGAGGAGAGACTGGGAACGAAGCTGGTGATCAGCGATAAATCACAGCTTTGCGGAGCTCTTGGTGCAGCATTATTTGCAACAGAAATGTAAGAAGGAGGTACTATCGTGGCAGACTCTAATATTACGAAGCGTGCACTGGCATCGGCATTAAAGGAATTGATGGAATCTACCCCATTCAGTAAGATCACCGTTTCAGATATCTGTGCAAAATGCAATATGAACCGCAAAAGTTTCTACTATCATTTCAAGGACAAGTTTGACCTTGTGAACTGGATCTTTGATGTGGAGTATCTGAGCCACGTACAGCTTGGCGTAGATCTGATCGGATGGGACAGTGTCCTTCATCTCTGCGATTATTTTTATGAAAATAAAGATTTTTACAGGAAAGTCATGAAAGTAGAAGATCAGAATTCGTTTTCCAATCATTTCCGGGATATCGTAGGACCGGTCATGGCAGAGGATATCAAAGAAATCCTTGGAGATCAGACGAACACGGATTTTTATGTAAACTTTTGGAATGATGCGATCATCTGCGCGTTCGGCAGATGGATCTCAGAGAGAAATCCGGTACCACCGAAGGAATTTGTGAAATTACTCAAATCCTGCATCAAAGTGATCATCAAGACACAGGAAAGACTTGACGCATAAAAGTACAAAAATATAAGCCTTATTCACTCAGCAAACGAATGAATAAGGCTTTTTTGGTGGAGTTAAAGTGCTTTGGTAAAAAGTTCTTTCAGCGGCTGGTCAAAGAGGTTGTACGGTGTCCTGAAAACTTCTCTGCCAGGTGTATAGAGCGTACCGTCAGGTCCGAAGCCGACGACACTGGTCGGAGAAGAGATGATATTTCCGATCACTTCTGTATCGCAGAACAGATCCAGTGGGATCGTGCGGTATCGCTGGGCACTCCGGTCTTCGGTTATTTTCTGGTAGATGGCGTGGCGGGTCTCAATGGAGCAGTCCACATTGCTGAAAACAGCGGCGAACGGGCAGTGCATTTCTTCTGCAAAACGGAAGTAAGTGCCGGCCAGGATCTCATCACGGTCTTCCTCAGAATAGAGATGATACAGAGAGTACAGGAGACGATGGTCTCTGAGTACGAGGCAGGCTGCCTCTGCCTGATCATCGTATTTCACTGCGAACAAGACGTTGTTCAGTGCTTCAGATTTTTCTGCGAGCTCTTCTGTTATTCTGGAAGGATCACAGAGAAGGATGATCGCACAGTCCGGGTTATTCTGGATAAGAGGAAGTATTTCTGCGGGGTCATCCTTCGTATAGAGGAAGTAAGTGTAGATTCCAAGTTCCTTGCCCTGTTTCAGTACAGAATCATATTTTGTAATAAAATCCGGCAGGGAAGTATCGATGACCAGTGAAAGCAGCCATGGAACATTGATATCCTCTGTGCGTTTCAGTTTACGGATCATGTGCGCGCCTGTCGTGCAGCCATTGTAACCGATATTCAGACCAAAGTCGATCAGTTTCTCCTTATCCATGTGCTTGAGGACATCCTCGATCAGTGGATAATAAGGGCTGTTTTCGTTGTTCAGCATTGCACGTGATATTTCAAAAAAAGACTGCTGGAACCGGCCGTTTGCAAAGTTCAGTGCCATATCTACGAGATTTCGGGTGCATCGCTCCGGAGATTCATCGGAATCTTTGAGCGCAGTCTTTATAAAAGTCTTTATAACAATTCGAGAAGTTTTTGCTGTCATTTTGATATCCCTTCGATAGAAAAGTTGTGGAATACAGACGAAAAAGACACGTTTCAGTCTGTATTATCGTTACGTTTAATTAAATCACAAACCGAAAGGGTATGCAATAGACATTCTGAAAGACATGTCCCAAATTTAGGCTGAGAGTGCGCTGTTTTACCCCTTTACACCGCCAAGCGCAACGCCTGATACGATAAACCGGGAAAGCAGGATGTACACGATGATAACCGGGAAGATGGAAAATGCGATCATCACATAAACCTGTCCCATATCAAACTTCAGGAAATCTGCACTTCGAAGCTGTGCGATCAGTACAGGAAGTGTTTTTTTTGTCTGGTTGAAACGGAATACGATCAGGCTCAGAAGCCCTGTGATGACAAACAGGAATACGGACAGTGCACCGCCCATGCCGTAGTTCTTGCTGAACAGATGCTTGTTCAGGTACATGATCAGTGTCATGGTGGAACGCATCGGATCACCGGTTCCGTTTGTAAGGATCTTGTGGTACGTCAAACATCTGCATGCCGCCGATCAGGGATGTGATCATAACGTAGATCAGGATCGGGCGGAGAAGCGGGAGAGTGATCCTTCTAAAAATCTGGGAGGATGTCGCACCGTCCACTTCTGCAGCCTCATAGAGTGACGGGTCAATGCCCATCATGCCTGCCATCAGAAGGATCGTTGTATTACCGAACCACATCAGGAAGTTCAGCAGTGCAACAAGCGTCCGGGCACTCCATTTGTGGCTGAAAAAAGAATATGCCTGTTTCAGGATCCCCGCATGGACCAGCATGGCATTGATCGGACCGCCGTCTGCAAATAAGGTAAAAAACAACATTGCAAAGGCAGATGCCATGATAAGGTTCGGAAGGTAAATCACAGTCTTAAAAAATCTCTGTCCCTTAAGACGGAGGCTAGGGTTGGAAAACCATGCACCGAGGAGCAGGGAAACCAGGATCTGCGGAACAAATCCCATCACCCACATGATCATCGTGTTTTTGAAATAGATCCAGATCTCACCGTCCTGGAAGAGTTTTGCATAGTTGGCAAAGCCCACAAAGTTCGGTCCGACCTGCGTAAGTCCCGATCTGTAATTTTCAAAGAAGCTGTTATAAATTGTAGTGATAAGCGGAACAAGCTGGAATATGAGGTATACTACTACAAACGGTATCAGAAAGATATAACCCCATTTGTTATAGCTGACCGCCTTATGGTTATTATTCTTTGCCATTTTTGTCCTCCATAAGTCTTTTCCATAATGTAAAACGTGCCCGCCTGATGGTCAGGCAGGCACGTTGGTTGTGGGGCTTAGTAAGTAAGTTCTGGATATTTTTCTACGACTGCTTTGTAGAACAGGTCGAGAATTGGAAGTGGATTTAACGATGCCCTGCTGTGGCTGATCGCGGCAGTGGCGGCATACATCAAAGAGACGGGTGATTATGAGATCCTGGATGAGCCAGTGCCGTTTGACTGCAAAAAGGGAACCGAAGAACCTCTGTTTGAGCATCTGAACCGGTCTTTCCAGTTTACTGTGACACATCTCGAACCGCACAGACTTCCACTGATCGGAAGGGCGGACTGGAATGACTGTCTGAACCTGAACTGCTTCTCCAGTGAGCCGGGTGAACCTTTCCAGACGACAGGACCTTCTGAGGGATCGGTGGCAGAGTCGGTATTTATCGCGGCAATGTTTGTAAAATATGGCAGGGAATTTGCAGAGATCTGCAGATGTACAGACAGGGAAAAACTGGCAGCAGAGGCAGAAAAAGCGGTATCAGAAATGCATCATGCTTCTGCAGCCGGCATACACCAGATATCATCTGGAACTTGGCGAGATCACATCTTACCCGCCGGGATACAAGGAAAATGCAGGAATCTTCTGTCATAATAATCCGTGGATCTCGATCGCAGAGACAATGATCGGAAGAGGAGACCGCGCATTTGAAATTTACCGCAAGATCTGTCCGTCCTGCATCGAGGAGATCAGCGACATCCACAGAACGGAACCATATGTATATTCACAGATGGTGGCAGGAGCAGATGCACCGCGGTTTGGCGAGGCAAAAAAAGCTGGCTGACAGGGACCGCAGCGTGGACGTTTGTGAACCTGTCGCAGGCACTTCTCGGAATCCAGCCAGAGTATGACGGACTTACGGTAGATCCGTGTCTGCCTGGAAGTTTTGGTGATTTTACGGTAGAACGCCATTTCCGGGGAGCGGAATATCATATTGAGATCCATAAACCGACGGGTGTCCAGAAAGGTGTCAGATGGATCGAGCTGGATGGACAAAAAATTACCGGAAACCAGATTCCTCTGATCCCCGGTAAAAAAGAATATCATGTGATCGTACAGATGGGCTGAAATTAATTGGTGGAAGCGACTGCTTTTGCTGCGGCTTCTTCGCTGAGGATCGTTCCTCCGCCAAGTACCATATCTCCGTCGTAGAGAACGGCAGCCTGTCCAGGTGTGACGGCTCTCTGCGGATCCTGGAAGGTGATCTTGATGAGATCGTCTCCAAGCTGCTCAACAGTTGCTGGCTGTTCCGGCTGACGGTAGCGTGTCTTGACTTTGCACTGGATCGGTTTGTCCAGATGATTCCATGGGATCAGATTGATATCGTTGATATAGCAGTAATTACTCATAAGGTCATCCTTACCTCCGAGGATGACCTTATTGGTATCCAGGGATTTGCCGCAGACATAGAGGGATTCCGGTGCGGAAATACCGAGACCACGGCGCTGGCCGATAGTGTAGTGGATCTGGCCTTTGTGCTTGCCGAGGACTTTACCTTCTTTGTCAACGAAGTCGCCAGGTTCGGAAGCCTGTCCGGTGTACTGCTCGATGAAGGACGCATAGTCACCGTCCGGAACGAAGCAGATATCTTGGCTGTCCGGTTTGTCAGCATTGATGAAGCCCTGCTCCTGCGCGATCTGACGGATTTCTTTCTTGGTGTAGGTACCGAGCGGGAAGAGTGTGTGGGCAAGCTGATCCTGAGTCATGGCGTAGAGCACATAGCTCTGATCCTTGGTCGGGTCGAGTCCTTTCCTGAGGATAAAACGTCCTGTCTCCGGATCCTGCTCTCTGCGTGCATAGTGACCGCTTGCGATATATTCACAGCCAAGTTCTCTTGCCTTATCGAGAAGGGCGGAGAATTTCAGGAAACGGTTACAGTCGATACACGGGTTCGGTGTGCCTCCGTGAAGATAAGTATCTGCGAACTTATCGATGACGCTTTCGTGGAATTTCTCCTGCATGGGAAATACGTAATAAAGCATGCCGAGACGTGCGGCAACACTTCTAGCATCCTCTGTATCGGAAGGAGTACAGCATGCCCGGTGTCCAGGATAGCTGCACTGTGGATTATCATAAAGCTTCAGAGTGGCACCGGCGCAGTCGTAGCCCTGCTGAACCATCAGATAGGCTGCAACACTGGAATCAACACCGCCGCTCATGGCAATGATCGCTTTTTTATTCATAAATTTTTCTCCTGTTGATTGTAGATTGGATTGTAGAGTGATTTAATTTATGGTATCATTATAAGAAATCAGTGTCAAGCAATGAGGAGACGCGCTCCGGGAAAAAAATAAAAAATGTGTTGACATTGTGAATGAGACATGTTATATTCAACCTATCGGAGAAATAGGTAATACATTTTCCGGAAGAAATTTATCTAAAATAAGTAAAAAGGAGGAAGAATCATGTTTACAGGAAATGCAGTTCAGAGAGAAGTCATGTGTATGATGGATCAGGAGATGTGTATGGACATGTGCATGTCTATGTTTTGCTGTACTTCTATGTATCGGATACTTCCTGAGATATCTGCCGACCACGTATAAGAGATGACAGATACCGAGATGTAAATAAAGCATTTTTTAATGCCGGACAGATTGCATGAACAGGGAGGATCCAGAGGACTTCCTGTTATTTTTTTATGAATAAGAGTTCCGGGAACGGATAGACACATGCAGGAGGTCGCAGCCACTTACAACTTAATAAAGAATAAACAAAAAAATCAAAAATAAAAGGAATAAGAGAGGGAAAGAACTATGAAAGCAAAAAAGATCATCACATTATCACTTACAGCAGCACTGGCAATCGGAGTACTCACAGCAAACGGCGTGATCGTAAGCGCTGACGCAGAGAAAGGAACCATCAAAGTAGCAGCTTCCGCAACACCACACGCAGAGATCCTTGAAGAAGCAAAACCGCTCCTTGAGGCAGAGGGATGGGATCTGGAAGTTACTGTATTTGATGACTATGTACAGCCAAACCTTGTAGTAGAGAGCGGAGATTTCGATGCAAACTACTTCCAGCATATCCCATATCTTGATAACTTCAACGAAGAGCAGGGGACACACCTTGTAAATGCCGGCGGAATCCACTACGAGCCATTCGGAATCTATCCAGGAACAAAAGAAACTCTTGATGATCTGGAAGACGGCGACACCATCGCAGTTCCGAACGATACAACAAACGAAGCAAGAGCACTTCTTCTTCTCCAGGACAATGGAGTGATCACTCTGAAAGACGGAGCAGGACTTGAGGCAACTGTCAAAGATATCGAAGAAAACCCGAAGAACATCAAGATCGAAGAGCTGGAAGCTGCACAGGTTTCCCGTGTCAAAGATGAAGTTGCATTCGTTGTATTAAATGGTAACTACGCACTGCAGGCTGGATATTCCGTATCCAACGACTCCATCGCACACGAAACTTCTGATTCTGAAGCAGCAAAAACTTATGTAAACGTAATCGCAGTCAAAGAAGGAAACGAAGACAGCGAAGCGATCAAAGCTCTGGTAGATACTCTGAAATCTGACGAGATCAAAGACTTCATCAACGAGAAATACGACGGAGCAGTTGTTCCATTCGAAGATTCTGCAGATGACACAGAAGAAGCAGCAGACGAAGCTAAAGATGAAACTGCAGATGCAGACGCTGAAACAACAGAAGCAGCAGCTGAAGAAGCAGAATAATTTAAGTTCAGGATGTTTATTAAGGGACAGGGGGAAATGATCTAAATGGAACCGATGATACAGGTAGAGAACCTCTGCAAGCGTTTCAACACCAAAGGTGGAACGGTAGAGGCAGCCAAAAACATCAGTTTTTCCATCGAAAAAGGAGAGATCTTCGGCATCATCGGTCTCTCCGGTGCAGGCAAGAGTACTCTGGTACGATGTCTGAACCTTTTGGAAAGACCAACATCAGGAACAGTCAGAGTCAATGGCAAAAATCTTACGGAGCTCTCAGAAAAAGAGCTTCGTAAAGAGCGTCAGAAGGTAGGAATGATCTTCCAGCATTTCAATCTGCTCATGCAGAGAACAGCACTGGATAACGTCTGTTTTCCAATGGAGATCGCCGGGATTAAGAAGGCAGAGGCACGTAAGAAAGCTCTGGAATATCTCAAGATCGTAGGACTTGAGGAGAAAGCACTTTCTTATCCATCACAGCTTTCCGGTGGACAGAAGCAGAGAGTTGCGATCGCGAGAGTGCTGGCAAGTGATCCGCAGATCCTTCTCTGTGACGAGGCGACCAGTGCACTGGACCCGCAGACGACCAAGGCGATCCTGGAACTGATCAAAGAGATCAACAGGGATTATGAGATCACTGTAGTTGTCATCACACATGAAATGAGTGTCGTACAGGAGATCTGCGACAAGGTAGCAGTTCTAGAACGAGGAGCTCTCGTAGAAACCGGAACTGTGGAAGAACTTTTCCGCAATCCAAAGACAGATGAAGCCAAAAAGCTGGTATTCAGCGGAAGGACCCAGATCCAGGAAATGGAGGGCAAACGTCTGGTACGTGTAACGTTCCAGGAGAAATCTTCCTTCGAGCCGGTGATTGCAAACCTGGTCCTTACTTACCGGACACCGGTCAACATTCTGTATGCTGATACCAAGAACATTAATGGACAGGCACAGGGAGAGATGATCCTGCAGCTTCCTGAGATCGAGGAAGTGGCGAATAAGATGATCCAGTACCTCAGAGATACTAACATGGGCGTAGAGGAGGTGAGCTCAGATGTGGGATAATGCAACGATTACGATGCTGCTGGAAGGCACAAGAGATACGTTATATATGACGCTTGTCTCCACATTTTTCGGATATGTTCTGGGGCTTCCTCTTGGAATCCTGCTTGCAGTTACAGACAAAGAAGGTATCCGTCCAAATGCACCATTATATAAAGTTTTGGATGTGATCGTAAACATCCTCAGAAGTATTCCGTTCCTGATCCTTTTGATCCTGGTGATCCCGCTCACCAAGCTGATTGTGGGTCAGAGTTACGGTTCCAGCGCGACGATCGTTCCGCTGGTGATCGCTGCAGCACCGTTCATTGCACGTATGGTAGAATCTTCCCTCAAGGAAGTTGAACCGGGCGTGATTGAGGCAGCAGTCAGCATGGGCGCAGGAACAGGAACGATCATCTGGAAAGTCCTTCTCGCAGAGGCAAGAACTTCCCTTCTCGTAGGAGTTACCATTGCAGTCGGAACGATCCTCGGATATTCTGCTATGGCAGGAACTGTCGGCGGTGGCGGTCTCGGTGATATCGCGATCCGTTATGGATATTATCGTTATCAGACAGACATCATGCTGGTTACGATCGTGATCCTTGTCGTTCTTGTACAGATTCTTCAGGGACTTGGCATGATGCTTTCCAGAAAATTAGACAAAAGAAAAGCCTGAAATTTATAATTATGTTAGAAATTTTATAAATTTATTAGAAAAAGGACAAAAACTCCTCACATTTATATTGTAAGATGTAATTGTCTTAAAGGAAAAGCCTTTTAAGACCTCCGGTAACACTTCAATGCCGGGAGAGTTGCCGGAACTCTTTCCTTTCCCTAAAAATAAAACAGAACTTTAAACTGCCGCCATCTGGTAAGATTCACCGGGATGGCGGCAGTTTTCTGTTATCCGATTGATTTATAGGTTTTAAAGATTAGAAATTTTGAATGAACTGGTCAATATAATAAATAGCAGCACCTACGGCAGCAGCTTCTGTGCGATAATGGCATACGCGGATATAGCTGCCATCTCTCTCGAAAGGATTTAACTTTGATGCTTTTTCACGAAAATCCTCGATATAATCTGCCATATAGGCACCAACATTTCCTCCCAGTATAACATCGCAGTCAAAGCACATTCGAAGATTATTTACGGCGATTGCCAGATAATCTGTATAATCTTCAAATATATTCTGAATTCCTCGGTTAGTTCCTGATTTTAAAATATCAAAAAATTCTTTTAAATTTCCTTCTGTGAAATCAGTTAGTACATTGGCAGTACAGTAAGCATCCAGACATCCATATCTACCGCAGTAACAGCGCTTTCCATGAGGTATGATTGTCATATGACCGAATTCACCGCCTCTGTTATTGGAGCCTCCGTAGATCATTTTATTATTCATATATGCACCACCAATACTACTGCTTAGAGAAAGATATGCCACAGCATCTTTATAATCTCCTTTCCAGCTTTCTGCCAGGCCGGCAGAGTTTGCATCATTGAAGAATAAAAACGGTTCATGTATATAGTCGCTGAAGAAATTGTAAATGTTTAAAGACAGAGGGATTACGGTTGCGTATGTTACAGTCTTATGATCTTCGCCTATGATGACTGGAAGAGCAATGCCAACTCCAAGTAATTTAGAACGGTCAGGTATGTTCTTCGAAACAATTTTTTCGAATTCCTGTTTCAGAATGCAAAAGTAGTCGTGACTTTCGTGGAATGGAATTCGAAGTCTTGTATTATCAATGATATTTAAAGCAAGATCAATCAATACGATAGAAAGATGATTTCGAGTGATATCAATACCAATCGCATATCTGGAATTTGCGACACATTGATATCTAATTGCTTTTCGCCCTCCGGTGGATTGGAATTCTCCGGCATTTTCAATAAAACCAGATCCCTGCAGTGCATTAAGGTTACGGGTAGTTGTAGGAAGGCTGATGCCGAGAGATTGTGCAATTTCCTGTCGGGAACTCTGTTTATTTAAGTATAGAAATCTGAAAATGTCTCCGGATATTTTAGATTTATTAAGATACTCTTCCATTAGGTTGGCCTCCTTTTATGCAGAATATATAAAAAATATATTGCTTATATGCATATAATAGCATTTTTGTTGAGTGAATACTAGAGGATAAATAAAAACTTTTGTTAAAACATTGATGCAAATAATGTGAAAAAAATGTCAATACATAAGATAAAACAGGCTTGAATATAAAAAATGCACAAATGAATAATTATAATTTGTTATATATTCTACAAACTTACATAAAAGTATTGACATAAGTAAAACGCAGGAATATACTCTTAAATAGAAAACAGGTCAAGCAAATTAAAAAGGCGGTGAAGTAATGGACGAAATCAAGATGCGGGTCAGCGGAGTAGAGAAATCCTTTCCTGGCGTAAAAGCATTGAGCGGAATTGATTTTGCAGTAAGAAAAGGAACCGTTCATGCACTTTGTGGTGAAAATGGAGCCGGAAAATCTACACTGATGAAAATTATCATGGGATTGTATCAGGCAGATAAGGGTCAGATATATCTTGATGAAAAACCAGTAACAATCAAGAATCCTATACAGGCTATGGAAATGGGAATTTCCATGGTAGCACAGGAATTAAATTATGTGCCGGAACTTTCTGTAGAGGAGAATCTTTTTTTGGGGCGGCTTCCAGTTAACAGATTCGGAAAAGTAGACTGGAGAAAAATAAGACGGGATGCCAGACAGTTTCTTAAAGATGAGAATCTTCCATATGAACCAACACAGAAACTGAAAACTCTGACAGTATCGGATATTCAGATGCTTGAGATTATCAAAGCAGTTACAAATAATGCACAGGTTATTATTATGGATGAGCCGACATCTTCCATTACAGATCGCGAGGTTGAAAAGCTTTTCCGTAAGATAGAAGAACTGAAAGCACAGGGTATTTCAATTATTTATATCTCACATAAGATGGAGGAAGTTTTCCGAATCGCAGATGACATTACAGTCTTAAGAGATGGTGCTGTAGTTTCAACAGACAGAGCGGAAGATCTTGATCTTGATACGGTCATTGCCAGAATGGTTGGACGAAAACTGGATAATGTATATCCGAAAGAAACAGTTCCGATTGGAGACAAAGCTCTTGAGATAAAGGATTTTTCTCAGAAAGATCTCTTTGAAGATATAAATTTCCATGTTGCGAAAGGTGAGATTGTTGGTTTTGCCGGATTGGTCGGAGCTGGAAGAACAGAGACTATGAGAGCGATTTTTGGTTTGGATCCTCATGATTCAGGTCAGGTTTTCATTAATGGAAAAGAGGCAAAGATTAAATGTCCTCATGACAGTATTCAACAGAAGATGGTCATGCTTTCTGAGAGCAGACGAGATGACGGAATTATTCCTGTCAGGAGTGTTATGGAAAACGCCAGTCTTGCCAGTCTGGAAAGAATTATCTACAAGGGTTATACGCATAAGGCAAAAGAAAAACAGAGTGTAAAAGAAAGCTTCGAGAAGATGCATGTAAAGACACCGACTCTTGATACCGCTATTTCCACACTTTCCGGAGGAAATCAGCAGAAAGTACTTTTAGCAAGATGGCTTTTGTGTGAGCCAGATATTATGATCCTGGATGAGCCGACAAGAGGTATCGATGTCGGAGCAAAATTTGAAATCTATAAACTGATTACAGATATTGTAAAGGAAGGCAAAGCGGTCATCATGGTATCCTCAGAGCTTCCGGAACTGATTGGAATGTGTGACAGAATCTATATCATGTGCCAGGGTAAAATAAGCGGATGTATCAACAGAGAAGAATTCTCTCAGGAAGTAATTATGAGATACGCAACTGGCTTAAAGAACGGTTGAATGTGCGGAGGGTAAAGAGAATGAAAACAAAAAAAATAAATAACTTACAAAAATTTAGTATTTATATTGTACTGATCGTATTGTTTGTGGCATGTAGCATTATCAGTCCATATTTCCTTCAGTACAGCAACCTGATCAATGTTACGAGGCAGTTATGCGTCGGAATTCTGATTGCATATGGTGAAATGCTTCTGATTATCAGTGGATTTCTTGATCTGTCGGTTGGTTCTGTACTTGCATTGGCAGGTGTTTATTCTGTATCTGTTTACAAAGCGACAAACTCTATTTTACTTGCACTTATCGTAGCAGTAGCAACTGGTGTGGGATGTAATCTTGTCAATGCATTTTTCATTGCGGAGTTTAATGTGCCGGCATTCATTGCGACGCTTGGTATGCAGCAGGCAGCCAGAGGACTTGCCCTTTATTTTACCGGTGGACAGAATATTCTTCAGTTAGGAAATTTTGTTAAGATCGGACAGGGAATGGTAGGTCCGGTGCCAGTGCCAGTAATTCTGGTGATACTTGTAACAATTGTTGTCTGGTATCTGGTCAATAATACACGATATGGACGTGCACTATATGCAATCGGTGGAAGTCGTGCGGCAGCAGAAGCGAGTGGTATTAATGCAAAGAGAAATATTTATAAATCTTACATATTAAATGGTATTATGACAGGACTTGCAGGAATGATTTTTATGGCAAGAAATAATGCAGGTCTTCCTAACGGTGCAATTGGATATGAAATGACAGGTCTGACAGCAGCAATCGTTGGCGGTACTTCTTTTACAGGCGGTATTGGTACAGTAAGTGGAACAATAGCCGGAGCATTTATCATTGGTTTTCTGGAAAATGTTATGAATCTTCTGGGTGTTAACTCTTATATTCAGCAGATTATTGAAGGTGCAATTATTGTTCTTGCAGTAGCATTTGATGTGGTAAGCAAATCTAAAAAATCAAGAAAAGTGATCATTGTTAAAGAAGAGGGGAATAAACAGGCGTAAAAGAGAAACTATTCTGTCGAGGAAGTGACAGTATAAGTAAATCACATTTTATTAAGGAGGAAGTAATTTATGAAGGCAAAAAAAATCGGAGCAATTTTATTGGCAAGTGTTATGGCAGTGTCTATGGTACCGGCGATGAGTGTCAGTGCAGCAGATGCAAAGAGAGTATGTTTTGTTGCAAGAGCAAGTTCAGATACCTTTGCGGCATGGCTTACAACTGAAATGAAAAAGCAGGCAGAAAAGTATGATGATATTGAACTTACCTGTGTAAGTGGCGAGGGCGATGATAATAAAGAAAACGGTCTGCTGGAAGATTGTATTACAAAACAGTATGATCTTGTTATTGTACAGTCAAATAATAATGGTGCTCAGGCTCCGTATGTGCAGCAGCTTGTAGATGCAGGAATTCCGGTTATCACAACAAATCCGACTACACATCAGAATGATCTGGATGGTGGAGATGATACTTCTGTTATGGCAGGAACGGGTACTGTTGATGCAGATCCAATCGAGCAGGCAAAAGTCAGTGCAACAAGAGCTGTAGATGAAGTTCCTGAAAATGCAAATGTTGTTGTATTGAAAGGACCTTCCGGAAATTATCATGCAGATAAAAGACGTGAAGCATGGGATGAGAACTTCTTCAGCAAACGTACAGATGTAAATATTCTTTATGAAGATTTTGCAAACTGGAACAGTGATGAAGCACTTACATTGATGGAATCCTGGGTACAGGCGGGAACTCATATTGATGCTATCATTTCTATGAACGATAACATGGCAGCAGGTGCGATTGAAGCAATCAGAGAAAATAAAGATTATTTCAATGAAGATGGAACAGCGAATTTTCTGGCATATGGTGTTGATGGAACAGCACAGGGATGTCTCCTGATCAAAGAAGGACTTCTTACTTCTACAGCATTACAGTCAGCAGCAGACCTTGCTGAGAAGAATCTGGAGTACGCAGAAAAAGTTGTTAATGGTGAAATGGAAGTAACAGATGTAAATGATTATGTAGATGCTCCGGAAATCAATGCAGATAACGTAGATGATTACATTCAGATCTATATTGATAATGGTGAACTTACCGAAGATGATGTGAAAGCAGCTGAAGAATAATTAGGTTATTAAGTGTTGCCCGGTATGCCAGAACGTATCGGGCAATTACTCTAAGAAAGGGGAAGTTACAATGAAGATGTTACAGAAAAGTGCTGTTATGAGAGGCACAGATAATATGGTAATTAAAGAGATTCCTGTTCCTCAGATTAAAGACAAAGAGGTTCTTGTATCATTAGAATATGTTGGAATTTGTGGATCAGATGTACACTATTATCATAATGGATGCTGTGGTGCATACAAAGTGGATCTTTCAGAGGATTTCATGTTAGGACATGAGTGTGCAGGTACGATCGTTGAAGTGGGTAAAGATGTGGAAAATCTTAAAGTCGGAGATCGCGTTGCTCTGGAACCGGGAATTACTTGTGGTAAATGCGAATTCTGTAAATCAGGACATTATAATTTATGTCCAGATGTTGTATTTCTTGCAACTCCTCCAGTTCAGGGATGTAATGAAGAATTTATCGCTTTTCCAGAAGATATGTGTTTTAAACTTCCAGAAAATGTATCTACAAAAGAAGGTGCACTGATTGAGCCATTGTCAGTAGGATTTTATGCAGCTGAGCAGGGAAATGTAGGAACTGGAGATACAGTTGTAATCCTTGGTTCTGGATGTATTGGTCTTGTAACCCTGTTGGCATGCAAAGCACATGGTGCAGGTCAGATAATTGTAGCAGATCTTGTTCAGGCTCGTCTGGATAAAGCCATGGAACTTGGAGCAACAGCTGTGATTAACAGTGGAAAGGAAGATGCTCTTGAAAAAATCAAAGAACTGACAGGTGGAAGAGGTGCAGATGTAGTATTTGAGACTGCCGGATCACCTGTGACTATTGCACAGACTCCATTTATTGTCAGAAGAGGGGGAACAATTACATTAGTTGGAATTTCCTCAAAAGAAGAAATCAATTATAATTTTGCTCAGATTATGGACAAGGAAGCAACAATTAAATCTGTGTTCCGTTATAAGAATATTTATCCAAAAGCAATTGCAGCAGTTGCAAGTGGAGCAATTGATGTTAAGAATATTGTAACACATGAGTTTGATCTGGATCATATTAAAGACGCATATGATGAAGCTGTAAATAACAAGACAGACCTTGTTAAAGCAGTTATAAAGGTAAAATAATCTATGATTTATATTGGTATTGATTTAGGAACATCTGCTGTCAAATTATTGGCAATGGATGAAAATGGAACGATACTGAAAACAGTATCAAAAGAATATCCATTATTTTTTCCACATCCGGGCTGGTCAGAACAGAATCCGGAGGATTGGTTTACGCAGAGCGTAGAGGGAATGAAAGAACTGACAGAGGGGATTGATCGTTCCAAGGTTGCTGGAATTGGCTTCGGGGGACAGATGCATGGACTGGTAACGCTGGATGAGAATGACAAGGTCATTCGCCCGGCAATCCTCTGGAATGATGGACGTTCCCAGAAAGAAACAGAATATCTCAACAACGAGATCGGTAAAGAGAAACTGTCTGCATATACAGCAAACATTGCTTTTGCAGGTTTTACAGCTCCGAAGATCCTGTGGATGAAGAAAAATGAGCCGGAGAAATTTGCAAAAATCGCCAAGATCATGCTTCCGAAAGACTATCTTGCTTACAGACTTTCCGGATCTTTCTGCACAGATGTTTCTGATGCATCCGGTATGCTCCTTCTTGATGTAAAGAACCGCTGCTGGTCCAGGGAAATGATGGAGATTTGCGACGTAAGAGAAGAACAGCTTCCGAAACTGTATGAGAGCTGGGAAGTGGTCGGAACGCTGAAGCCGGAAGTGGCAGCGGAACTCGGATTTTCTGCCGATGTCAAAGTTGTGGCAGGTGCCGGAGATAATGCAGCAGCTGCGGTCGGAACAGGAACCGTTGGTGACGGACAGTGCAATATTTCTCTTGGAACGTCAGGAACCATTTTTATCTCCAGCAAGAACTTCGGCGTTGATGAGAATAACGCACTGCATTCTTTCTGCCATGCAGATGGAAGCTATCATCTGATGGGCTGTATGTTAAGTGCGGCATCCTGCAACAAATGGTGGGCAGAAGAAATCCTTCAGACCAAGGATTTTGCAGCAGAACAGGCTCCGATCGAGAAGCTTGGTGAAAATAACGTATTCTTCCTTCCGTACCTGATGGGAGAGCGGTCACCGCACAACAATCCGGACGCAAGAGGTGTGTTCTTTGGAATGTCCATGGACACCACAAGAGCTGACATGACACAGGCTGTTCTGGAAGGTGTGGCTTTCGGACTTCGTGATTCTCTGGAAGTAGCAAGAAAACTCGGCATTAAGATCGAACGAACCAAGATCTGTGGTGGCGGTGCGAAGAGTCCGCTTTGGAAAAAGATCATCGCAAATGTGATGAACCTTAAAGTAGATGTCCTTGAAGTTGAGGAAGGCCCGTCCATGGGCGGAGCCATGCTGGCAGCCGTAGGATGCGGAGCATATCTGGATGTTGAGACCATCGGAAAGAAGATGGCTCACGTAGTAGACACCGTTGAGCCGGAAGAAGAACTAGTGGCGAAATATGAAGAATGTTACCAGAGATTTAGAAAGTTATATCCTACATTAACCCCCTTATTTTAATAAAAAAAGATACCTGGAAATTATGATGTATGATTTCCGGGTATCTTTTTTGAGTTGTTTATTATCTCCGATAACGATTAAAACAGGAATAGATTTCCTGGAGTCTTGGCATGGCATAGCCACAGGAAATATAAGAACCTTCGGACAGGAAGGAGAGTCCGTTCTGCTCAAGCTGTCCGGAAAGAATTTCAATGATGTCTGCGACAGTGCGGTGGTCATCGGCAAGCTTTTCGATGGCATATTTGAGAAGCAGTCCAAGTGCTGCTGTCTGCTCCGGATCAATCAGCTGCTCCACGTAGCGGAGATCTACATCCTGTTTTCCGATCAGGAAACCATCTTTTCCATGTACTTTTATTTTGAGCTGTTCCGGTCGGCTGGCGTTTCTTCCGTGTGAGCGGATGGAAGGAGCCTGCTTTTTCATGATGCGATGACTTGTCGGAAAGGCAAAGGCTGATGCTTTGACAGGATTCAGAGGATACTTTCCACATAATGCCCTGACTTTTTCGGAGATATCCACAGGATGATAGGAATCCATCTGGATAATCGTGTCTGCGATGTGGAAAAATGCCCCGGAACTTCCGGCTACGAGGATCGTTGAGATCCCAGCTTTCTTATAGAGATCTTCGGCACGTTCGAGGAATGGGGTGATCGGCTCTTTTTCTCTGGCAATGACTTCCTGCATGAAAGCGTCGCGTACCATGAAATTGGTGGCAGAAGTATCTTCATCCAGCAGGAAGACTTTGCTTCCGGCTTCCATTCCTTCTATGATACCGGCAGCCTGGGAGGTACTTCCACTGGCGTCTTCCGTGGAAAAACAACGGGTGTCTTTCTTGTTCGGAAGATCATTGATGAAGAGGGAGATATCTACATCTTTGATGAAGCGTCCGTCCTCGGAGCGGAGTTTCAGGGCGGTTTCGTCGGTGATGACGTATTCGCGGCCGTCACCGGAAATATGGTTGTAGACGCCAAGCTCCAGGGCATTCAGAAGCGTGGATTTGCCATGATAGCCGCCGCCCACGATCAGAGTGATCCCCTGTGGGATCCCCATGCCGGAGATGCTTCCTCTGTGTGGAAGTTCCATGGTAACGCGCAGAGACTCCGGTGAGGTAAATGGGATCGAACCTTTCATCGGGCGTGAGGAAATGCCGCTTTCTCTCGGAAGGATGGAGCCGTCTGCGACAAAGGCGACGAGATTCTGCTCTGCAAGCTGGCTTCGGATATAGGTCTGGTCTTCGGCGAGAAGAATAGTCTGTTCCAGTTCTTTGTGATTGATATTTCTGTAAAGGAAAGCTTTCTGCACGCAGACCGGGAGAAAGTCGAAGAGGATTTTTTCCAGCGCTGTGGCGTTGATCGTTCTTCCGTTGGCCGGAAAACCGATGAAGAAACGGGCAGTGATCCCTTTTTCTGTGATCTCGCAGGCGGTCCGCTCCAGGATTTCCTGCCCACAGTGGCTCACCGAGATCAGACCGCTCTTGCCGGAGCCTTTGGCACGGAAGGTGTAGTGGCTGACCTGTTTTTCAAACTGTCTGGTAAGGTAGTCAGACAGAGTGACATGGGTAACATGATCCCTGTAATACTCACCCGGAAATCCCGCAGTTTTGTGCGAAATCCGTACACTGATATGAGAAGGCGAAGCAAAAGGATCCCCCTGTACGTGGTCGATTGAGAGGATATAATTGTCAAACTGGTAACTGCCCTTCAGAGATTTATAGGCAGGATAACTCTTTCTGTGGACAGAATGCAGAAGATTCTGTAGATCGGTGGATTGCTGCATGTAGATGACCTCCATAATCATAAAATAAATACGAATTGTAGTTTGAATATGAATAATATTATTGTAACGGCGGAGGCGAATTTTTCAAGAAAAATTTGAGAAAACTGTGAAATAAGTAATGGAATTCTTATTTTTTGATTAAGAATTGTGAGGATTGTAGAAATATGGAAGTATTTGATTTATAATGTGGGAGATATGCAGAATTGCGGGAGCTGCTTGCAGCGGAGCAATTCGTTAATATCGGAGTAAATTAATCAATCGAAAGGTGGTTTTATATATTATGGAAAGAAAAAACGCATGGCTTTCTTATGGAGAATCGGATGAGAAAGAGATGGAGAAACTTACAAAGGATTACCGCGCATTCCTTGATGCAGGCAAGACAGAGCGTGAATGTGTGACGGAACTTGTCAGAGAAGCAGAAGCCAACGGATATGTCAGCCTTGAAGCAAAACAGGCAGCAGGCGAGAAGATCCAGCCGGGAGATAAAGTATATGCAGTCGGAATGAAAAAGATCATGGCACTGTTCCACGTAGGCCAGGAACCGCTGGAAAAAGGTATGAACATCCTCGGCGCACACATCGACTCCCCACGTCTCGACGTAAAACAGAATCCTCTGTATGAAGACACAGACCTTGCATACCTCGATACCCACTACTATGGCGGTGTCAAGAAATATCAGTGGGTAGCTCTTCCACTCGCGATCCACGGCGTGATCGCAAAAAAAGACGGCAGCGTAGTCAACGTTACCATCGGTGAAGATGAAAATGATCCGGTCGTATACATCACAGACCTTCTGATCCACCTTGCAGGCAAACAGCTTCAGAAAAAAGCAGCCGAGGTCATCGAAGGTGAAAATCTCGACATCCTGATCGGAAGCAGACCGCTCAGCGAAAGCACCGATGAGAAGAAAAAAGAAGCAGTCAAATCCAATGTTCTCCGTATCCTCAAAGAGAAATACGATGTAGAAGAGGAGGATTTCCTTTCAGCAGAGCTTGAGATCGTTCCGGCAGGCAAGGCACGTGACTGCGGTCTGGACAGAAGTATGGTAGCCGCATATGGACAGGATGACCGCGTATGCGCCTATACTTCCTTTGTCGCAATGATGGAAATGGACGCACCGAAACGCACAAGCTGCTGTCTCCTGACAGACAAAGAAGAGATCGGAAGCGTCGGCGCAACCGGAATGCAGTCCAGATTTTTTGAAAATACCGTTGCAGAACTTCTGGATGGAATGGGATGCTATTCTGATCTGGCACTCAGAAGAACTCTCCGCAACTCCAGCATGCTTTCCTCTGATGTAAGCGCGGGCTATGATCCGGCTTATGGAGAATGCTTCGAGAAAAAGAATGCTGCATATCTCGGAAGAGGCATCGTGCTCAATAAATTCACAGGAGCAAGAGGCAAATCCGGCTCCAACGATGCAAATGCTGAATATGTTGCAGAGGTCCGCAGGATCTTTGACGACCATCAGGTTGCATTCCAGACCGCAGAACTTGGTAAGGTCGATGTAGGCGGCGGCGGAACCATCGCATATATCGCAGCCCTTTATGGAATGAACGTGATCGACAGCGGTGTGGCAGTCTTAAGCATGCATGCTCCGTGGGAAGTCACAAGCAAAGCCGATATTTACGAAGCAAAGAAAGCCTACAAAGCATTTTTGCTTGATGCATGAAGATATCTGAAACAGCAATAAGCAGGCTCCATGAAGGGGCACCAGAGGAGGATTTATGGACAACGATACACTGATCAAAGTAGAAGACTTATGCAAGATTTACAATCCTGGAGAAAACGAAGTGCGTGCTCTGGATCATGTGAGCCTGGAGATCAAAAAAGGGGAACTGGTAGCGATCATCGGACAGTCCGGTTCCGGCAAATCCACGTTTATGAACATGCTTGGATGCCTTGATGTTCCGACTTCCGGCAGATATTATCTTAACGGAACAGATGTGTCCGAAATGACGGACAATGAACTCTCAGAAGTGCGAAACCGTGAGATCGGTTTTATCTTCCAGGGCTTTAACCTGATCGCAAATCTGAACGCGATCGAAAACGTAGAACTTCCCCTGATCTACAGAGGCGTAGACAAGAAAACAAGGCACCAGCTTGCCGTAGATTCGCTCAAACTGGTCGGTCTGGAGAAACGTATGGATCATAAGCCAAGTGAAATGTCCGGTGGTCAGCAGCAGAGAGTTGCGATCGCGAGAGCCATTGCCGCACAGCCGCCGGTGATCCTGGCAGATGAGCCGACCGGAAACCTGGACTCCGCATCCAGCAGGGAGATCCTTGCGATCCTCAAAAAGATGCACAAGTCAGGACGAACCGTGATCCTGATCACACATGACAATGGAATTGCGGCTCAGGCACGCCGTGTGGTACGTATCATGGACGGAAAAATCGAATCCGACACAATAAATGAGGATTTTGACCAGGAGGCAGAGGCATGAAGAAGAAAAAATCCAAAAAGAAACTGCTGATCGGTGCAGGCGTGATCGCAGTTGTGGCAGTGGGCGGCGTATCTGTCCTGGGAGGCAGGTCATCCGGCGAGGAGGCAGTTCCACAGGTTGAGGTGTTAAAAGCCGAGATCGGTGATGTCCAGCAGACCGTGGAGGCAAGCGGAACCGTAGTCAGCGAAGAATCCAAGACATATTTTTCTCCGGTGAATGCCAAAGTAGACAAGGTCGATTTCAAAGAGGGCGACACCGTCAAAGCCGGAACAGAGCTGGTGGCTTTTGACAAAAAGGATCTCGAAAGAGAGCAGAAAAAAGCTGATCTGAACGTAGAGTCCGGGAAATTGGACATGACCAATACGATCAACAAATCGGACAAGGCAGTTCAGAAACAGAAAGATGCCGCAGGTAATGCGTCAAGCCTGAAACAGCAGGTGGCAGCGCAGGAAGATTATGTGGCGAGCCTTAAGGCACAGATTTCTCAGGTAACAGCCAATGCACAGGCACAGGCAGCAGCAGAATCTGCAAGAAAAGCAGCCGAGGCGCAGGCCGCCCAGGAAGCTGCACAGCAGAAAATCCAGCAGGAATATGCAGCCGACCTCAGTACATATCAGAACAAAACACTCCCGGCATATCAGAATAAGCTGAATGAACTTAACAATACGATGAATCAGACTCTTCAGGAATACAATCAGTCCGAGAGTGAGTATCAGATGGCTTTTCAGACCTGGTCGGGGGATCAGACGGACGAAAATGCAGATGCACTTTCCATTGCAGAACAGTTACGGAGTGAGTCACAGATTGCATATCAGGACGCAAAGCGTGACTACGAAGATTATAAGGCACAGAAGCCGGAAGCACCGGTGTTATCTGATTACACAGGAGAAAGTTCTGCAATCGTGTCAGATGGAACCAAGACAGAAACATCCTCTGATTTTTCGGATACTACAGAAACAGCGGCAGTAACAGCAGATACCTCTGCTCTGGAATCTGAGCTGGAAAAAGCCAGCAGCGATCTTGCAGAGCTCCAGTCCAAACTGTCCAGTGAAGAGGCAACTGCAGAAGCAGACCCGGGAGCTGTGACCGAAGAAGAAAAAGAAAAAATGGAGATCACCAACAACCTCGCAGAACTGGATCAGATGTCAGCCAAGGAACTTGTAGAAGCAGCCAAAAAAGGAATCCACGCAGATTTTAACGGCGTAGTGACAAAGGTTGCCGTTGTGGAAGGCTCTACAACAGCACTTGGTACAGAACTTTTTACCCTTCAGAATACAGATAAAGTAGATGTAACGGTAAACATTTCCAAGTATGACTACGACAAGGTTCAGGAAGGACAGAGCGCACAGATCACACTTGCAGGAAAAACATACGAAGGCGAAGTTATCAAGGTCAGCCACATTGCGACGCAGAATGAAAAAGGTGCATCCCTGATCTCAGCAGACATCCGTATCAAAAATCCGGACGAAGATATTTTTCTCGGCGTAGATGCCAAAGTAACGATCCAGGCACAGAAAGCAGAGAACGTTGTCGTTCTGCCGTCCGAAGTTGTCAACATTGGCAAAGAGGGTTCTTTTTGTTATGTCCTTGAAGATGGCGTGATCACCAGAAAAGATATCACAACAGGTATAAGTTCTGACGATTATATCGAGGTAACAGATGGCATTGAGGCAGATGAACAGGTGATCCGTGATATCGGTTCCCTGCAGGAAGGAATGCCTGCACAGGCCGTGGATGCCAGTGCGGAAGGCGTTGATGGAGCAGATGCTGTTCCTGCCGATGCAGAAGATGTGGTTACAGAAACAGAAGAAGGTGCTTGATGGGTGGAGTGTATGAATATATAAAAATGGCAGTCCAGAACATCCGTGCAAATAAAGGACGTTCTTTTCTGACCATGCTTGGAATCATCATAGGTATTGCCTCGGTTATTGCGATCGTTTCTATCGGTGAGGGAACCAAGAATCAGATGAACAGTGAGATCGACGGGATCGGTGCCGGTAAGATCGCGATCAGCGTCAGCAGTGATGCCATGACAGAGGACGAATGGATCACACCGGAAGATGTGCAGGAAGTCCGTAAACTGGATGATGTAGAGGGAGTCAGTGTTTCAAACAGTTATGACGGTGAGACTGTGACCGGCAAGGGTACTTTTTCTATTATGTTAACCGGCGAGGGCCCGGATGCCAAAATGATCAATAACTCTGAAATGAAATACGGAAATTATTTCGGAGAGCAGGAGACCGAGGAGGGCAAAAACGTCTGTGTCATTTCCGATTCCGATGCCAAAAGACTGTTTGGCACAGATGATGTCGTGGGATGAGCCTTGATATCACCTGTTATGATTCTTCCAAATCATTTCGTATCATAGGTGTCACGACTCAGAAAGAAAATGGAACTTTTGTAAGTTATACTTATGATGGAATGCCGGTTACGGTGAATATCCCGTATTCATCCATGGATGATCTGGTCGTAGGGTCTGATGAATTTTATTCGATCACTGTCCAGGCAGACAAAACACAGGATTCCCAGGGGATTGCAGATCAGATCGTTCACCTGCTGGAAAAACGCCATCAGTGTGCCGGAGAAGATTATTTCCAGGTTGAGAGTTTCCAGGATATCATGAAATCTATGAACGAGATGCTTGGCATGGTCACGACTTTTATTTCTTTTGTGGCCGGAATTTCTCTTCTTGTCGGTGGAATCGGTGTCATGAATATCATGCTTGTGTCTGTCACAGAGCGAACGAGGGAGATCGGTATCCGTAAATCTCTTGGAGCCAAGACTGCTTCTATCATGCTGCAGTTCCTTGCAGAAGCAGCGATCCTGACAGTCATCGGTGGTCTGATCGGAATCCTGCTCGGTGTGCTGGCGGCATATGGAATCTGTACGGTCATGAGTAACAGTATGGGAATGGCAATCTCACCGGGGATCAGCCCGACAGTCGTGCTGGCAGCGACTTTGTTCTCCTGCGCGGTAGGTGTTTTCTTTGGAATCTACCCTGCAAGAAAAGCCGCAAAACTGAGCCCGATCGAGGCGCTGAGACGAAATTAAATATAACGAAGATCCTTCATCTTTCCCGAGGTGAAGGATTTTTTGTGCAAAAAATGTGACCGATTTCATAAAATCTCCTTATTTTTATCACATAAAGGTCACAAATCCAGCCTATATTGTTAGCTGTAAGCAACAGAAAGCAAAACAAAAAATCAAAATTAAAATAGAAGAGAGGAATTGATTATTATGAAACGTAAATATGCAGCAATGGTATTAGGACTGACAATGGCACTGACTTCTGTAAATATGGCATATGCAGCAAGTGATACTGCTGAGACAACAGAGGCTGCAGCAGAGGACGAGAGCGCAGATTCCACAGATACAACTACAGATGAGGCAGAAGCTACAGAAGTTTACGGTGAAGTTACAGAAGTCGGAGAGGACAGCATTACGATCAATGTAGGAACTCCAAAAGAAGGACAGCAGCCGGATGGACAGGACCCGAAGGGTGAAAAACCAGAGGATGGCAAAGACGCTGGAGATAAAGATGCAAAGGCTGACGATTCCAAGGACGAGAAAGCTGATGACAGCAAAGATGAAAAAGCAGATGATTCCAAAGATACAGAGGAAGACTCTACAGATGAGTCCGACAGCACAGACGAGGCAGCAGCTGATGAGAAAGATGCAGAAGCTCCAGATGACAAGGGCGAAGCTCCATCCATGCTGGATCTGACAGGAGAATCTCAGACGATCACAGTAACAGACACTACAACTTACGAGAAGGAAGCTCAGCCAGAAAAACCGGACGAAGCACCGGCAGATGATCAGAAAGCAGATGATTCCAAGGATGCTGACAGCGAGGACGCCAAAGCAGACGACACAGACTCTACAGATGAGTCCGCAGACACAGAGTCCACAGATGAAACAGCAGACAGCGACAGCACAGATGCAGGTGCTGCAGATGAAACAACAGACGAATCCGCAGATGCATCTGACAAAGATGCAAAACCAGACGATACAAAAGCTCCGGAGATGAAGACAGAAGCAATCGCATTCTCAGACATCAAAGTTGGTGATACCATCAAAGTTACTCTTGATGCAGATGGAAATGCAACAGCAGTTGTTGTAATGAATGCAGGTGCACCAGAAGCAAAAGAAGATGCAGCACCGGCAGATGACAAGAAAGATGACGCATCCAAAGACGACAGCGAAGCTGCAGAGACAACAGATGACAGCGCTGACGCTGAATAATAAAACAGTCGACATTATCTGAATTTGACGTAGAAATCCGCATAATTAACAGGCAGGTACTGTTCACAGGTAATATCCCGCGAGGTGTTTTGCCATAGATATGGCAAAATCCCGAGACATACGGGGCAAAATGCTATCACCGAAGGTGATGTGGAATGCATTTTGACCAATACTGTGAACAGTATTTGACAGACAAAATGACCGGGAGAGTTTTTGATCCCGGTCATTTGTCTGTCTTGATATCAGTAAATATCACCCGCACATATGGCAGGATTCGCAAGCAGACGGCGCGGTTGCACAGCCGCCAAGTGCAGTTTCTCTCAATTCAGCAGGAAGCTTTTTGCCTACGGTGAACATGATCGTGATCATTTCATCGAGAGGGATAAGCTGTGTGATGCCTGCGAGGGACATTTCCGCAGCGACCAGTGCAATCGCAACACCGGAAGCATTTCGGTTCTGGCACGGATATTCCACCAGACCGCCAACCGGGTCACATACAAGCCCGAGCATGTTCATAAGCACGGTAGAAGCGGCGTAGGTACACTGCAGTGGCGTACCGCCCATCAGTTCTGTAGCGGCAGAAGCGGCCATGGCAGCTGCAACACCTGTCTCTGCCTGACAGCCACCGACAGCACCGGCAACGGTTGCATTTCGCATGGCAAGATATCCGATCGCACCAGCATTAAAAAGTGCTTTCTGGATATCCTCGTCAGAGAAATCATAAACTTCCTGAAGTGCAAGAAGAAGTCCCGGAACGATACCGGCAGAGCCGGCAGTAGGAGAGGCTACGATCAGTCCCATGGAAGCGTTTGTCTCCAGAGTCGCCATTGCGTAGGTGATTGCTTTTTCCAGGACATTTCCACAGATCCCTTTACCGGAAGCAAGATGCCTGGAAAGCTTCTGTGCTTCACCGCCGATCAGTCCGCCCATAGATTTGACAGGGGTTTTGACCGGGGAAAAAGCGGCATCTTTCATGATCTCAAGGACACGTGCCATCCGTGAATTTACACTCTCGTCGGTCGTCTCACCGACAATAATCTCCCTCTGGCGCATGATCTCAGAGATCGGAAGCTGATGATCCTGGCAGAGCGTCAGAAGTTCTTTTGCATTTTTAAAATCCATGATAAAAAATCTCCTTCCTTACATCTGCACGATCATGACTTCGTGGATATTTTCGTGCTGGCGGATCGTGACTCCGATATCCTCCGGAAGACGTCCGTCAGATTCCACGATCGTATAGGCGATCTCGCCTTTGGATTCGCGGAAAAGACGCATAAAAGCGATGTTTACGTTTCGGTCGCTGAGGCATTTGGTGATGTATGCCACAACGCCCGGTTTGTCCTGATGAGTTACGATCACGGCACTGTATTCGCCCGTGAAATCAACCTGTACGGAATTGATCCTTACGATGCGGACTTTGCCGCCTCCGAGAGATTCTCCGCGGACGGTCATTTCCTGACCGCTTTCGTTGACCATATGGATGTCAACAGTGTTTGGATGGATATCTGTTTCCAGCTCATTTGGCGTAAAGGTGAATTCGAGTCCTTTTTTTTCTGCAATCTCAAAGGAGTTGCGGATACGCATATCGTCTGTGGAAAATCCCATAATACCACCGAGCAGTGCGCGGTCAGTACCATGTCCTTTGTAAGTTCTGGAAAAAGATCCATACAGTGTAAATTCAACTTTTTTCAGTGGACCATTGATCATTTTCTGTGCGAGAAAACCAATGCGGGCAGCTCCGGCTGTGTGGGAGCTGGAAGGACCGATCATGTTTGGTCCCATTACATCAAATACGCTGATAAAAGACATTTTAATTCTCCTGTGGCTGTGGTGTTTTTAAGATAAATTTCTTATAAATAGTGTCTACGATGATACCGATAGCGTTGTCACCGGAAATGTTGCAGGCTGTTCCGAAGGAATCCTGTGTGATGTAAAGTGCAACCATGATGGCGCAGATCGCGCCTTCCGGATCTCCGGCTTCTGCGCCGAATACCATGTACAGGAACGGAAGAGCAGTCAGGATGGAACCGCCAGGAGCTCCCGGGGAAGCAACCATTGCGATGCCGAGTGTCATGATGAACGGAATGACAGTTGCGAGACTGATCGGAAGCTGGTTCATCAGACAGACAGCAGTTGCACATGCGGTGATCGTGATCATGGAACCTGCCATATGGATGTTTGCACAAAGTGGTACAACGAAGTTACGGATCTGGGAGCACACGCCGTCAGCTTCTGCACACTGCAGATTGACCGGGATCGTTGCAGCAGAGGACTGTGTTCCAAGAGCTGTAGTATAACCAGGAACCTGGTTTTTTATAAGGGTCAGAGGGTTTTTCCTGCTGACAGAACCTGCGATCGTGAACTGGATAAAAATGCAGATCAGATGCATTGCGATAACAACAAGGAAAACTTTCCAGAGGATTCCAAGGATCGAGAAAGTTTTGCTGATTTTGCATAAAAATACGATTGACGTCTTCGTGAGTGTATTGTATCATCAACATATAAATGAAGCAAATTCATAGTATTTATGACATGGTTGAAAATTTTTCATAATAAGAGGGAGGGCGTCATGGAGATCCGTCAGGTGCAGTCTTTTGTTCATGTTGCGAGACTTGGAAGTTTTTCCAGGGCAGCGGAGACTATGGGATATTCACAGTCTGCCATTACGGTCCAGATCCGGCTTCTGGAGGAAGAACTCGGCACGAAACTGTTTGACCGTATGGGTAAGAAAGTCAGCCTTACGCCGCAGGGGAAGCGTTTCCTGGAGCATGCCAGCCGTATCCTTTATGAAATGAACAGGACGATAATGGCGATGAATGAGGACAGGGAGCTTGAGAATCCGCTTCATATTGGTACGATCGAATCTCTGTGCACAGCGAAGTTTCCACGTATCCTGAGCCAGTTTCATACGCTTTATCCGAAGGTGAACATACAGATCACGCTGGATTCACCGGAGAAGCTGATCCGTATGATGGAGCACAATGAACTGGATCTTATCTATATCCTGGACACGCCGCGCTGGAATAAGGAATGGATCAAGGTCATGGAGGCAGCAGAGCCGATCGTTTTTGTTGCATCTGTAAATTCTGAATTTGCATTGAGGAAGGAAATGGTGCTTCAGGATATCCTGGGAGAACCTTTTTTTCTGACGGAAAAAAATGCGAACTACAGGCAGGCGCTGGATCAGCATCTTGCGCTTGAGAACCGCACGCTGGATCCTGTCCTTGAGATCAGCGATACGGAATTTATCATTAAGATGGTGGAGCGAAATGACGGACTTTCGTTCCTTCCATATTTTGCAGTGGAGAAATATATCCGCAGCGGCCGGATTACCATGCTTGACGTGACCGACATTGATATCTCCATGTACCGCCAGATCTTCTATCATAAAAACAAGTACAAAACCCGCGAAATGAGCGAATTCATCCGCCTCATAACCGAGTCCGAAAATGCCTGAAATGCACCTTCAAAATATAAAAATAAAAAAAATAAATTTTTTTCAAAAAAAGTGTTGACAAAATGACAGCTATACTATAAAATACATTTTGTTGTGAGCGACAAGTACTCACAAAACAAAAGAGATGTGCGTTTAGCTCAGCTGGATAGAGCGTTTGGCTACGGACCAAAAGGTCGGGGGTTCGAATCCTCTAACGCACGCTACAGTGAAAGGCTGGAAACCTTGAAAAATCAATGGTTCCTGGCTTTTTTTGTGCTTGTTAAATTGAGTTCGAACCTGTGACAAGGAAAATTTAGGTGAAATTAGCTGGCAAATGCCTTTTCCATGATACTCAGATTTTCTTCCGGAGTCAGTGGATTGTAGATATACCCCAATGTTGTTGCGGTGTTGCTGTGACCGAGGCAGGCACGAATCTGATCATGAGGAAGACCAGCAGCATTCAGGCGACTTGCATAAGTCTTTCTCAGCTCTGCGGCATTCATATGTACCATTTCCTGTACAATCGATATTTCCCATTTCTTCATGTCAAGATCTCGCCAGCGGAGTGCACACAATTCTCCGGCACGTAATCCCATCAGAAAATTGCAAACGATGGATAAAAAGCGCGGTTCATGTTTCTTATCATATGATTTCCAGAGATCCTCAATGATATTATGATATTCGTTGGTATTGTAAACCTGAGTTTCACTGGTTGGCTTAGACACCTGACGGAATTTAACGGTTACCTTGAGTTCAGGAAATGGATTACGGGCAATATATCCATGGTCTTTCGCATACTCAAACATCTGTTTTGGAATGGTTTTTATCGTCTGCCAGGCGTGACTGGATAAATTATATTTTTTGATCAACTGGTTGGCCCAGGAATTGATATCCGAGACCTTTATTTCCTGTAAGGGTATCTGAAAAAAATCAGTTCCATCAAAAAATCTTCTCCAGTGTTTTCGGTGGGCACAAATAGTGTTAGGACTGTCAGTGATAGTTCTTTTGTAGGCGAGCCATTCTTCGAAAATATCCTACAGGCAAACAGAAGTGGATTCTATATAGTATGGTTTTAATGCATCCAACAATTCACCGCGGGTTTTTCGTTGAATCCGTTTGTCGTAGTTCTGGGGATTGGCAGTGTACCAGGCATCTCTTTTCTCGTTGTAAAAGATTGTGTACTTGTGAAGTTTTTCTACTTTTTTTCTGGTTAGCATTTTTTCAATATCCGCTACCGTTTCCTCATCAATTGTACCATCGATAAAAAGATTTTCCAGTCTTGATTTTTTTACTTCAGTCTGCATAGTTAATCACCTTTTTATCTTTAATATGTGATTTTAAGATGCAGGGTGTCTGAAAAAGGAAGGTGCTTTTTAATTGTATAATTTTGTAGTAAATTTAGTTGAAATTTGGAACTCAAAAGTATATAATGTATTTATGGAACTCAAAAGTTGGGAGGTGAAATTAAATTGAGTCCACGCACTGGCAGACCGACAGATGCGTTGAAAAATCATGATCTGAAAGTGAGAGTAGATGATAAGCTCTATGATCGATTGCTTAAATATGCAGATGATAATAATATTACCAAAGCTGAAGCAATAAGACGTGTATTAGATGAGCATTTGCCGAAAAATTAAAAACCAGTCCAACTGCCCTGACAAGATAGTGAACTGGTTTATATGAGTCTGCCACAGGAGTTTCCCTGCAGCTAAATCTGATTATAGCACCGTGGGGAGGCTTCTGGCAACTTATTAACTGCTGCCGGAGAAAAAATCTGACAGCCGATTATGTACAAAAGGAGTCAATCATATGGAACTTGATCTTTTAATCACTGAACTGGATGAGACGACTATCCAGATCGACAAGATGAGATACCTGACAACACAGATTTCTACTAAAGCAGGTGAAAAGACAAAGCACGCAAAGAATGCTCTTCAGTATGATTTTGAAAGTCAGGAAATTGTCAAATGCGCGGCTATTCTTTCCGATTATATCGAAGCTGCGGATGCAGCAATTAAAAAGGCAGTTAGTGCGCTGGCAGAATACGATACTAAACTTCAGGCAAGAGATATTAAAGAATCTCCTGCAGAAGTTGTGGTGGATGATGTTGTAGAGTAGTTACAACATTATACACTGCATTTTTGTAAACAAATCAGAGACTTCCTGCATGGTTAACATCTGAGCAGCACGCATTGCATTCCGTGCATTTTTCCAGTCGGATTTTTTGAAGACCCGAGAGGAAGGATTGAATTTGTTTATCCAGTCAAGAACCTGATTAACAGAAAGCTTATTATTACTCAGATATGGAATATCCCACATCCTGAGACGGTATCCCATAATAATGGTAAATAACTGGCGGAAGGCGTACGCATCATGATCGGCAATATGATGCTCACTTCCGCCTTTTTTTGCATAAGATTTCCTAAAGAAAACAGACCAGTCATTCTCAGTGCGGAGAACCACACAGCTTTTACCAATTGACTTATATTTTCTGTATTGTTCGATTGATGTATAAGGTCGTGTTTCAAAATTTGCTATTTCATAAGTGGTTTCATTTATCACGGGATATACTGTATGGAATGTTTGCGGATCTGGAAGTCTTTTTAAATCAAAATCCATTCGAATGGAGCGGGTGATGTCTGTTGCACTAAAATCTTTAGCATCATTATTTTTTGCCAGATCACGAAATCCAGTGAATTTTTTTGTGGTACAGGATAAAGGACCTGTTCGGGAGAGAACTTTAGTCATAAAGGCAAGCCTGTCCTCATAAGAATCAGGTGTGTACCCTGTAGAATAACTATTGTGAGCACAGACGCCATCAGGAGCGAGTGATACATTTCCACGCGTAGTTATATTAAGCAGATCAGATTGCTGATGTTTCAGTTGCCAGATGTCTGAACTGCGATTGTCTGTTAATTTCAGGCGGGCTTCCTGAAACAATCTTGCAAAACCAAACAGATTCAGCCTGTATACAACCTCAGAAGGGGCGTCACTTATGAAACCGTCAGTGGTCACACTGAAACAGTTATAATCAAGAGTATTTAACTGATTCATGGCAGCGATAAGGCAGCATCGTACACCAGCGGTGGTGAGACAGGCATGTACAGGGGAAGTGATCCGGGAGCCACCAATATTTTGCATTATTTCTTTATAAGCATCCCAGGAGCTTTTTTCTACAACATCCTGAGCAGTTTTTCCATACAAAGAAGTAACTGCTGTTTTCAGCAGAAAATCCGGAATGGTGCCTTTTCCAATGGTGTCCTGTACACATTTGCGATCAACTACAAGTTGTTTGACAGTATGGTAGAGACTGTGGGATATCTGAAGGTCATCATCTACTAAAACAGTACCAACATATACACGGACGGCTGTGATTTCAGCTCCCAGCCGGAGGACAAGATAGATTTCAGGTCCTGAAGCATAAACACCGTCTAAGCCCTCTGATGATTGAGGAAAAATGAGACAGCCTTCCACTGAAACAGGGATGCAAGGGTACTTGACGGATTCCGGAAAGCGGAACCTTATGTAACCAAACATAGGATCAAAAGGTGTTCGAAAATCCTGTAGTATAATCGGGCGATTATATATTTCACGTTGAATAACAACAGAATTACACCAGTCTACATCAGGTACCAGACACATACAGGTAGGATATGCATTTATCAGATCATAGTCATATGTAGTGACCTTATCATAATATCCAATGATAGAAGATCCATTATACCCACCATGATATGCGTTTTTGGCATACTCATGTAAGATTCTGCAGTCATCATTTAATGGGACCAGAGAGGTATCTTCTATGTAAGAAGGTTTATTGTATTTATTTATGATTAACTGACGTCCATGAGAGATTCTGGTCAGTCCTCTGAATTTCCTGTCAAAATCATTTGCATTATCAGGAAGAACATTAAGTGCTTTTGAAAGCTGTGGTACGGCCGATCGCACTGCAGCAGAGGAAACGGTCAAAGGCATAGTTTGGTTTTGCCCCCATAAAGCTGTGGAATATTGAAGTACGATGATACTGTCTGTTATGGCATATTCCATATACTTAACGGGGTTAGAAAGAAGGAAAGAGCTCATGTCAGCAAGTTCCTTTTTGGATATTTCATGTTTATATATGTTAACGATGTTACCAAGGTGTTCAAGTTTTTTCTTTTTTGGTGGTGCGTAGCATAACGTATCACGGAAACTGATCTGAATGGGATAAAAACGCCAGTGCCATGAACAGGTGCGAGGGTGGATATACTGCGGTTTCAGGGAAAGCATCCCACCTTGTATATCCTTCAACTTATGTAAAAAATTCCATCCTGTTAAATCAAAAGAAGTAAGATCTGCTTTGTTTGAGTGGCAGATCAATGTTACGGGAATAGCAGATTTATCAGAGTCACCGAAGGAATTGTAATATCCCAAGCACCAGGCAGACTGGTCAGAAGGATTGTAGTTCTTGTCCTGCCTGTTAAGGTTACAGTTCAACAGAGCCTCTTTCTCAGCAGGATTATCACAACATTCTATTGCTTCTTTTGAAGTAGAGTAAATCTGTCTGGCATAGTTATGAGAGTCTTTTCCAGACTTTCGCGAATGAGAAACCCAACGTTGTGTTTCGCGATAGTCAATGCCCTTTTCGGAAAGAGATACCTGAGGATAATTCGTTAAATGGAAGTTCTCAATCATCCATGACAGGGCAAAAGAAAGAGGAAGTCTGTTACCATTGAGAGAGTAGAAGATAACTTCCACAATCTGATCTATATTAACAGGATTCCAGAATGCAAACTGCCAGGTGATAATTTCGCGAGAAATCTCATCATCCGCAGAACCTGTAACATATTCGGTATCAAGGGCAATGGTGATGCGGAACTCGTTTGAAAGCATATTCTTTATGGAAGGTAACGTGCTGAAAGAAAATGCAATATCAGGATACGGGGGTTCAAACCGGGACGATGGGTTTCCCATAGTCAGGTTTGAACCCGCTTCAAAAGCCTTATTCTCTGCGGTTTTTCCTGTGGCGTAATGCGTAACTTGTTTATCAGTTACGCGTTTTGAATAACTTGTCTGTTTAAGAACGGATGAATTTTCAAACCTGTATAAAACACCAAATTGATAACAACGAGTTCCTTTTTCCTGGCGATAAGCTGTGGTGGATTTCCATCCAGCTTTTTTTAATTCTTCTATAATCTTTGGATTGTTAGAAATAGAAGTGTCTGCTAAAAGCTTTCTCATAATGCAAACTCCTTTTATTTCTTAATATGTAATTTCTACATGGGTCTTAAGCGAAAAAGTATTGCTGGTTGAAGAGTAATTGTTTGTGGTGAATTGTTTGTTCTGTATTAAATTGTGATGTTGGAGACATCATGGAATTTGTTCCAGATAAAAAAGAGGAACAGTAAGGAGGTACGGTAGTATGGATCATTCTTATCGTTATATTGCGTCTTTGACCAGAGAACCGTTCCTTTTCTACGAGATGCGTTCTATCGCAAAGCTAATGGCAGAAGGAAATTCAGATGATGCGATTGTGAAAGAAATTGTAGAGCAGAATCTTTTTCAGTACCCAACGGAAAAATCTATCACACGCATAGCAAAAGCTTGTATCAAACGGCTTCATGCACTGGAAGATGACTCACTGGTTTCTGCGATTGCATCACAGCCAACAGATGTAGCAAAACAGATTTGTCTGTATGCGTTGATGAAGCAGAGCCGATTGGCCTGGGAATTTATGGTGACCGTCATTGGCGAGAAGTACAGATTAAGGGACACGTCTTTTGGCAAGATTGATTTGAATACATTTTTTATGCGCTTGCAGGAACAGAATGATACCGTAGCTTCCTGGATCGATACTACAATAACAAAGTTAAAACAGATCATTGCCAGAGTAATGGAAAGCAATATTACTGAAACGTATGATTTAGATGACGATACCTATGCCGAAGAAGAAGGAAAAGTGTACGATGTAGCAGATGATTCCGAATGGAAAGCTGTTGGAGAGAAGATACGGATTAATATCAGGTAAAGAGGATATTTTTTATCTGGAGTTGACAGTTCACATAATGAATTGCTGAAATATGCTAATGAGAAAATGAAAGGTTGAATGATTAATTAGTAGCTTTAAGTGCGGGAATAGGAATGTACCGATAAAGGGATAAGATATCCATACATATAGACGTGAGATATAAAAAAAGCTATACTGTAAAAAAGTACCAGAGGTGGCAGCAGGAATGAAGAATAAAATTTTGGTAATCGAGGACGACCGTGCAATTTCAGAATTGTTGTGTATGAATCTGGAAGCGGCAGGATATGAGACTGTGGCAGCTTATGATGGGGAAGAAGCCCAGCGGCTGCTCTTATGGCATGAGGATGCAGATATGGCAGTGGTGGATATCATGCTGCCGGGAAAAGACGGATTTGCACTGATGGAGGATTTTAAAAAGAAAGATATTCCGGTACTCTACCTGACTGCAAAGGATGATGTGGCTTCCAAGGTGAAGGGATTAAAGCTGGGTGCGGAAGATTATATGGTAAAACCTTTTGAGATGCTGGAACTTCTGGTACGTATTGAGAAGGTGCTGGAGAGGACCGGACGGGACAGGAAAGTTCTGATGATCCGGAATATTATGGTGAATGTGCAAAGTCATCAGGTTTTAAAAGACGGGATTCCGGTTAATCTGAAACCAATGGAATATGACCTCTTTGTGCTGCTCCTCCAAAATAAAAACATTGCCCTCGGAAGGGAAGAATTGTTAAAACGGGTCTGGGGAGAAGACTACCTGGGGGAAAGCAGGACGGTAGATGTTCATATCGGACAGCTCAGAAAAAAACTGGAACTTTATGATGAGATCAAGACGATCCCGAAGCTTGGATACCGTCTGGAGGAATAAGTATGAAGCTGTGGAAACGGACAGTACTTCTTATGCTGGTAACTTTATTGTGCGCGCTGATCCCGGTGGGCGCACTAAGCGTTTTTGTCACAGGAAAACGAAGTTTAAATAATGCCGCTGAGACATACGGGAGACAATTGGAAAATGGGAAGGCGCTACTGGAACAATTTTGGGATAACAGCAAATATGAACAGATGTCAGAGACCGGAAAGAAAGCCTATATGGGATTTCAATTCCAACGATGCTGTGGGGCGGGCATGGCGTTGATCGATAAGAAAAGTAATGCGGCCATTGAAAACCTGACAGATTATGAAGTTGTAGGAATTGAAAATCTGGGCCTGAAGAATGAAAATGATCCATATGCCTACAAGATACAGAAACTGGGGAAGAAATATCTTCTTCTTCAAAAAGTAGTTTTATCTAAACTAGAAGGATATGACGTCCTCTCTGTTCGGGAAGTCACAGGACTCTTTACAGAGCTGAGGCAGACAGCTGGCTGGTTTACTGGAATTTATTTGGCAGTGTTTCTGATTGCAGGACTTTTTATTTATATGATGATGAAGAGGACTGTGGAACGGATGGAGAAACTGCAGGAGGTGGCAGAGAAACAGGAACTGCTCATGGGAGCACTTTCCCATGAGATGAGAACACCGTTAACCTCCATTATTGGTTATTCGGATACCCTGCGTCATGTAAAACTAAAAGATGAACAGAAAGACAGGGCATTGGAACATATCAACCGGGAGGGAAAACGTCTGGAGGCTCTTTCGGGAAAAATGCTGCAGCTACTGGGACTTTATCAGAACCATGCCATACAGATGGAAATGACTCCGGCAGGTGAACTTTTAAAGAACGTTATTGATATGGAAAGGGAACCGGCAGAGAAGAAAAATGTGCAGCTGAAGACGGAATATGAAGCATTTTCCATGAAGATGGACGCAGCTTTGATGGAAAGTCTTCTGGTAAATCTGATTGACAATGCCCTAAAAGCTACAGTTGCTGGTGGAAGCATTTGGGTAAAGGCCTATGAGAAAGCTGGAAAAAAGATCTTTGAGGTGTCGGATACTGGAATTGGGATCCCAGAGGAAGAACTGGGAAAGATCACAGATGCGTTCTATATGGTGGACAAATCACGAAGCCGAAAAGAAGGCGGCTCCGGGCTTGGTCTGGCACTCTGTGTGAAGGTAGCAGAACTTCATGGCGGATTCCTGCAGATCGAAAGTCAGCCGGGAGAGGGGACAACGGTAAGGGCTGTCTTCTGATTTACAAGTTGTTTACATTTTGATGAATACATTGGAAAGGCAATATGGTACTCTTTTCTTATAAGAAGAGGGTACCTTTTTTAATACCGAAAGGAAAGGACGGAAAAAGAATGAAGAAAATAAAAATGTTTATGGGAGCCGTTCTGTGTATGAATCTTCTGGCGGTATCAGGATGTGACCGTGTTGTCCAGTCTGCTGTTGTAGAAGAAAAAGATGAAACAGATCAGAAAAAAGAGGAGAACAAGAAAACAGTTCAGGAAACAGTTGCAGAACAGGTAGAGGCACCGGAAACTTATCGGGCAATAATCCAGGTGGATTTAAGATCGGCGGATCGGGAGGATAAAGAAAATCCGATGAAGTTCACTCTGACAGCAGATGCACCGGTAAAAGTGCCGGATGTGGATACGATCTGTTTAAAAAAAGTAAAGAGAGTAGCGATTTCTGAAGAAGAACAGAACAAGATAAAAGATACATTTGGCAAAGGACAGCCCATGCAGGAAGAGAACGATGAGAATGAACAGGCGGGGACGTATACAGTAGATGGGCTGACCTATCAGTACTCTTATGTAAAGAGTGAGCAGGAATCTGGTGTGGAGGAACTTGGATTTCAAATAGCGAAGTTTATTTTTGACGATTGTGGAGACATGACTCTGGCATCGAGCGAGAAAAAAGAAAGGGAAGAACGCTTTCAAAATTATATAAAGGCAGGAAGCGGGAAAGTGTCTGAAAAGGAAGCAAAGGAGAAGGTTTCAGGTCTTGTGTCCGGAGACTGGGAGCTATTTGAAAGTTCTTCAAAAGCACTTACCGAAGGAAACACTACTTTGGAAAAAGATGATTTTATTTTTGAACGGGCGCTAGACGGGATCCCGGTTAATTATGTAAGGGAAATCTCTCTGCCTGTTAATGAGCAGGCCCTTGAATGGGAAAACGAAGATGGAACACTTCATGAAGGACAATCTGAAGGTTGGGAAAATGAAGTACTGACGATGGATTTTTGTAGTGGGACAATTCAGAGCTTTTTACATAGAAATCCCATTGAAGCATCGAATGTTTCCGATGAGAGGCTGTTCTTACTTCCTTTTGATGAGGTCAAGGATATCTTTGAAAAAACGATCACTTTGCAGGTCATGACAGAAGACAAGAATCGGATGATTGCTGTCGATGGAGGAAGCAACTACCGTTATCCGTCCATTGATGCACAGAGCGCGGAGATAACCATAACAAAGGTACAGCTGGGTTATATGCGCATGCCAGACAGTGAAGGCAGCAATACCGAAGCAGTCCTGATCCCAGTGTGGGATTTTTATGGAACATGGACATCCGAAGAACCAGAGTATAAGTACGGAAATGGGGAGGATGGACTGGTCATGGGAGACGTGACGATGGATGATGCAGGTGTTTCGCTTCTTACGATCGATGCACGCGATGGCAGCGTGATACAAAGAGTACAGGCGGGGTGGGCAGTTTCTACAGGAAACAACTAAATATTTATAAAAATCTGCTATTACGAGAACCAATTTGCCTGTATATGCATCTAATTAGTGTAAAACAAAAACGTATATAGATCCGGCCGGACAGAAGGAGAAAACATATTATGACAAAAGATGCATTTATCAGGGAGGTTCGGGAGGCAGAAGCCATGCTGTATCATGTATCAAAGTCTATTTTGAAGAATGACTCTGATTGTGGTGATGCGGTACAGGAAACTCTTCTTAAAGCATACGAAAAACTTCCTACATTAAAAAGAGAGAAATTTTTTCGAACATGGATCACCAGGATACTGATCAATGAGTGTAAAGGGATTCTTCGAAGACGAAAAAATGTGATTCCATATGAAGATTATATGGATAATGCAAGAATGTTTGAGGAAAATCGTTATGATCATTTATATATGGCAATCATGGAACTTCCGGAAGATTTGAGAATTTTGGTAACATTATATTATATAGAGGGTTTTTCGCAAAAAGAGATTAGTGAAATTCTGGAGATCCCGACAGGAACGATCAAAAGCAAACTTTCCAGGGCAAGAGATTCTTTAAAAGAACAGCTTTCTAATGAGGAAAAACCACCAACTGCCAGGAAGAACAGTAAAATGTCGGATAAAGTGACAGGAAAGGGGAAAATGCCATGTTAGAAAATAAATGGAAAGATATAGCACCAGAAGTACCGTATGATTTTCACGAAAAGTTTGAAGAGACGCTGCAGCAGATTGATAAAGCAGATGTTGCAGGTAAAAGATATAAGAGAAAGAAGATACGTGGCCGTGTATTAATTGTGGCAGCGGTGATCTGTGCTGCTATGGCTGTTACTGTGGCTGCAAAAGAGTTCTTTAAATGGAATGATTACCTGGTGAAAAGACTGGATCCATCGGAGGAACAGCAGGAGACACTGCAGGAATCAACTTATATTCAGAATATAGACCAGTCTGTAACACAAAATGGTGTGACGGTTACCCTGACAGATTCTGTTCAGGATCAGGGATTCCTGTATGTTTTTTTTGAAGTGAAAACAGAGGACAGTATTTCTATGACTGATCATACTTCTTTTGAGGAGATGACACATTTTAAGATCGATGGAAAAGAAGTATATGCAGTGGACGATAACAGATTTGGAAGTTTCAATACTGGGGTAGGACAGGATGAATTACTGAAAACAGATCAAAATTCTGCGCATCTTAAACATTTTAACGCCTATATATCTTATGACAGTGATTATGATCTGAGTAATAAAACAGTAGAAATCACATTAAAGAATCTTACGGAGGAAGGAGATTATGATACGACTGTTATTACAGATGGAACATGGGATTTTAAATGGACTCTGGGTGCAGTAAAGCCTCCGACAACTCTGGAAGTGAACCGGAAATGTGATTTTGGAGGTTATGAAATCACAGTGAAAAAAATGGAAGTAACGCCCCTTTTATGGTCATTATATCTTGATTATGATGAAGCTATGAAGGTGTATGAAGATGAAAAAAACAAATTTGAGTACGCAGGTACGGACTATGGCATGGATCTTTATGCCAGAACTAGTATTGACCAGGTGCGTTATAAAGATGGAACGGTTTTAACACTTGATAGGACCATGGGAGGCATCGCTGGCGGTGGAGAAAAACAGGATAAGGAAAATGGTGTCCTGATCATCAGAAACAGCTTCCCGCAACTGGTTGATGTAGATAACCTGCAGGCGGTACATTTTGGGAACATTGACCAGTGGCTTGAAGTGCGGGAATAGGAATGTGCTGATAACCACTGAAATTTAAGGAGTCAACAACATATGATAAGAAGCCGGAAAATCAGTTTTTCATTACTGATTTTCCGGCTTCTTGTAGTTGTCAAATCAATATCCAAGTGTGTCGTTAACGAGGATCACGTGGATTCTGTCAGTGTGTCTGGAGAATCTGGTAATCAGGAACTGGCAGCAGATAGTATCCATGGATTTGCAGTCAAAGCATTTGGGATACTCCCGATACAAGTTTTGTTTATGCGTTTCCAAGTACAGCTGAGATTTTAATTTCTTTTTCCTCTTCGCAAAGATCAAACGCTTCATTATCCTGTACGGTAAAGTGAACTTCGTATAATATATTGTCAGATAAAGTATCTGGTGTTTCACCAGCTTCTGTCTGAATATGCCACAATTCTGCAGGGACCTCTTTTAAAGAACCATCTGTTTCATAGGAATAAAGTTTAAGACTTCCAGTTTCTCCGGATATACCCTTCATACGCAGAGCAACCGTAGTATTTGGATGAACATTTTCAACTGTGACAGTATTCAGCCATCCTGTTACAGTTCCCTGTCCGCCATCAGCCTCAAACTTATCCTGACTTAAAACGTTTCGGTTAGCCTTGTCCAGATTGACTTTACGATAAGGCATTTCCGGAAGATATACAAATCGATCCTGTAATCTCAGAAGTTCAAGATATCCGGTTGGACAATAGAGGGCATTTCCACTGTTTCCTGCATACATGCCAATCGCCATGTTATTATATCCAGGTTTATTTGATACATTCATCGTGAACACAGTTTTACCGGTCTCAAAATCAAGCATAATATACTGCCACATGCTGGTTTCCATATCCTGAACATAACCGTAAATGTATCCGGTCGCGGTAGAAAGCTTCAGCATAGAAGTGTCAGAGAGATCACTTCTGCACCAGATGCTCTTCATTTCATAACCATCATCTGTTTTTATTGTATCTACGCGTTCTACACCAGGAGCAATCATGCTGTTTCCCTGTCTTAACCAGTTTACATCATAAATATTTTCATAGCTCTGTATGGATGAGTCGCTGTCTTCTTTCCCAAGGTTGGCACTTCCTGCACCAAACCAGTTGCACACGATCGTACTTACTGTTCCGGATCCGTTATCGTATACGATTGCTGAGTTTTCAACAGATACCTGTACATCCTCAGGAAGTTCATCGATGACTGGCATGGTTGCCATTGTTTCACCGGTTTTCATGTCCAGTGCAAGCAGATTTACCGGGTTCTGGTTGTCTGTAAACATAACAAGATTCTTTGTCAAAGATGGGGAACATCCACTTCCCCATGCAAGACAGCCACCGGTTGTAGAATCTCCTTCTTTGCTCTCTTTGGCACCGACACTTTCATAAGCAGTCTGCCATACTTTATTTATTCCATTATCTGCCTGGAACAGATAACAGTTTGTATTTGTAAGGATTACAGCGCCATCTTTTGAAGCAGAAATTCCGTTTTCTGCACCTTCACCAGGAGTTAATTCGTATACAAATACGGCATCTGACAGGTTTATTTCTTCACCGTTCAGAATAGAATCAATGGCCGCCCGGGAAATATAACCAACTGCCCCTTGCTGTTTTCGATCAGGATAAATACGGAATCCACCTGTTGCAAACCACAGATTTCCATCATAATCAAATACGACAGAAAGAAGATTCTGATCCAGTGTTTTTCCAAGTTTTTTTTCGGCAGCTGCTTTTATATCAATATCAAGTACCTTTTCAAATTCAGGAAGGACATTACCTTCGTCATCAGTTGCCTTCAGCATAAGAACATGATTGTTGCTGGTAGGACATACCAGACGGTTGCTCTCATCGACAAAGGAATAGGAACTCTGGATCATATAACCACCACCATCATGCTGTTTTGGAGAAAAGCAGCCCAGTGTCTGAGTTTCATCAGCATTGATGTCGCGAATGGCGAGCCCGCCAAGGAACGGAACTACGGCATGTCCGTAAGTGTCAAAAAAGATTGCAGGAGAAGCATTTGGATTTGTCTTCTCATAAGAAACATTGATTTCTGAATAGATATCAACAGGAAGCACCTCATCTGTAGAGTCAGTATTGTAGCAGTCATGGTGAATATTGGAATCACTTTTTGCCATATAAGGATTTTCATCCACTATTTTGGCTGTCAGAGATTTTATTGGTAATTCTGTTGCTTCAGAAGTTTCGGCTGCTTCTGTTGGTATTTCATCGGCATATACGGCAGTCAGGTTGCCTCCAGATGTCATAGTGATCATTAATGCTGTCATTGCAAGGAATAAAGTTCTTTTCTTCATTCATTTTCCTCCTGAAATTATATTGTTTAAATGATTGTTTTTTTCAATCTGAACCAGGCTCTGAGACCTTCCTGGATTTCATCGTCCCTCACTGGTTCCAGAAAAAAGTATTCTACACGAAGCCTGAAAGCATGAAGTGAAAAATCTAAATTGCTGCACCAGATAATTCCACAGCCAGGAAATAAGGAGCGCAGATGTTCTGCCGCATTGAGTCCATCTACTCCAGGTAGTACAAGAAGTACAATATCTGGTACATGTGTTTGTATCTCTTTAAAAAAAACTTCCTGATTCTGATAAGTTTCAAGTAATGGAAAAAGCTTTTGATTTATGCAGTAATCATTAATTACTTTTGCGTAATGTTCCCCTTCATGTTTTAAATCAGTTAATACTGCAATACGATACACAAATCTCCTCCTTTCACCTATATTTAAAAGCATATTTAGTGGAATCAAGTAAGTTATTGTGAGAGATATTCGTTTGTTTTATTATATGAAAAGTAAGAAGAATTTCAAGAATTCTGTCACGAAACAGCAGAAAATGGCACGAATTGCAAAAACACTTTCATGGATTGGATAAAAAAATTATGCTATACTCTTTATATGTTTCAGAAACATGAAGGGGGAGCGACTATGAGAATTGCGATTGTCGATGATATAAAAGAAGAGCGTGCGGTATTGTATGGATGGCTTAGTAACCAGCTTTCAAAAAGGAATATTCCTGGTGATTTCGTTGAGTTTGAATCAGGAGAAGAATTTCTGGCGGCAGCAAAAGAACGCCCTTTTACCGTAGTGTTTTTGGATATTTATATGAATGGCGCAAATGGAATTGAGATTGCAAGAGAACTTAGAATGTCAGATTCAGATTGTTTCCTGATTTTCACTACCACATCCACAGATCATGCATTGGAAGGATTCAGAGTCAGGGCACTGCATTATCTTGTAAAACCATATAATGAAAAAGAAATTTCAACACTGCTTGATGAAATACTCTCCAGAATTCCAGATTCTGGAAAGTACATTGATGTAAAAGTGAATGGAAGTAACATACAGATCCCTTTTAAAAATATTATTTTTGCGGAACATTTTTCGCATATGATCCACATTCATACTACCAGTGGGAAAGAATTGATTACTCGTCAGTCTTTTGAAGCATTTACGGTTTCATTGAAAATGGATTCTCGTTTTTATTTGTGCAACAGGGGAATTGTTATTAATCTGGAACATGCGATTGATTTTGATGGAAGTATGTTTCTTATGGAGGATGATAACAATATCCCTGTTAGCCGTAAGCTGCTCAAAAATGCCAGACAGATTTTTATGGAATTTCTGTTTCAGAAAGGGAAATAAAATGATTGAAATGATGCGCCCTATATTGGAAATTGCTGTGATTATTCCGGGTATGCTTCTTGCATATTTGTCGGTAAAGGCCTGCCTTAGACAGACTCCGTTTAAACTTGTGTTGTGGATGTTTCCTCTGCTTCTTGGAATCAGTCTGTCAGGCGGTGTTGTTTGTTATATTTTTCAGATTACTACCAGATTGATTTTAATTCCCATATTGTTACTTCTTATGTTAATCTATCATAAAACTCTTCAGATTTCGATCTGGAAATCCAGTAGCATTTTTCTGGCAGTCTGTGCAGTTTTTGCGTGCGTAAAAAGTCTGTCCAGGGCAGTAAATGCTATTATGATCTTTGAACCTGATATCGCAGAAAAACAATTATGGCTATGTGTGAAAGCAGGGATTTTTTATAATCTCATCTGTCTGAGCTTTGTATTGATTGCATGGTATCCTGCCACGCATATGGTACGGATTCTGATAGCAGATGAAAATTTCGCTCAGATGTGGTATATATTCTGGATCCTGCCGTTGATTTTTATCGGCTTAAATCAATTCATGGTCCCAAAATATCAGAGTACTTTATATACAGGGAGGATTTTACAGATTTACATAGTAGTCAGTATTGTTCTTTTAATAATTCTGACTCTCTTTTATGCGATATTTCTTATGATGGCATTAAGTCTGAATAAAAATGCAAGGCTTTAGCAGGAAAATCATTTCCTTTCTCTGCAGCGCTCCAGATATGACAATCTTTGTGCGGCTATTGAAGAGACAAGACAGGTGCGCCATGATATTCGGCATCATTGTCTTCAGTTGTCTGCACTGGCAGAAACAGGAGATATGGAAAAAGTTAAAGAATATCTTTTACGTGCGGACAGTAAAATGCCAGGTATTGATTTCCATTTCTGTGATAATCAGGCCGTAGACAGTATACTTGGATATTATTCGGATCATGCAAAACAAGAAGGTATTCCTTTTCTGGCACAGATTGATATTCCAGAGAATTTTGCCGGGGATGAGATGGATATATGTCTGGTGCTCTCAAACCTTCTGGAAAACGCAATAGAGGCAAGTCTGAAGACAGAAGATTCCAGAAGAAAGATTGTTATAAAGATGTATTTGCATCATACACATATTCTTCTGATTCAGGCTGAAAATAATTTCGATGCAAAGATACTGGAAAAGAATGGTGTTTTTCAGTCTACAAAACATTCGGGAAATGGAATAGGAATTCAATCCATACGCCATATCACAGAAAGAAATGGTGGTGCCAGCAGCTTTACATATAAGGATGGTGAATTTATGGCAAAAATCATGATCCGAATATAAAAGAAAGATTATCGATTGGATTGAGTTTGTGAGTAATGCAAAAAACACAGGAATATATTCATTCTGTTTCACGCATATTTATACCGTTCATCTCTAGACGACACATATGGTGCTTATTGGTGATACATGTAAGGCACGCATCAGCGTAGGTGTTATCGGCAAACATATCGAACCATGTACTGGCTGGAAATTGCGAGATACCTACAGTTGATTTCCTGCCATCCCTGGTATCAAGGACTTCAAAGAGATCCCGGTATTTATCAAGATCGAGTTCCATAAGACCGAAATCATCAATCACAAGCAGCTCCAGTTTGGTCAGAACACTTTCGCATGATGCTCTGCTTATTCTGCTGGATGAACCGACCAGTAATCTGGACAGCCTGAATGAAACAGTGATCCTGAAGGCTCAAAAATCCGACAGAATATGCTCACACAAAGAGGAATTATTTCGGTTGCTTTCGGAAAGTGTAATTATCTCGACATTTGGATGATTTACTATTTCAGGCCAGCAGGCTTCTGCAGGTTCCTGTAAGACGCCAAGAACAGGAATCTGTCCATCAAGAAGATGTAAGATTTCCTCACGGAATAAAGCAGCTTTTGCCTCATGTGGACCAAGCTCATCCATAATGAGCAGGGAACAGTCAGAACACATGGAAAGAATCCTGCAACCAAGACAATTGAAAGTATCTGCAGTATGCTCATTGGCTTTTCCGCACACAAACAGAAGATTCTGTTCATTTGGATCTCTGGATTCTGTCAGATGATACATATGGACAGAATACTGATCTCCCAGATATTCTTTTGTCCGTACGGTCAGAAATCCGTCTGCAGTTCCCTGGTAATTCTTTAATATTTTTTGAAGCAACGTAGATTTACCAATCTGTTTTTTTCCGGTTAAAAATATATGTCGAGCCATATCAGAATTCCTTTTTATTTTGTAGTAATACCGATTATTTTGCCATGCTATCATTTATGACAGTTCTGTAATCAGGTCGAACTGTTTTGTTTCGAACATCCCAGAGAATTCTTCCATAAGCGGAATGTGTGACTTCTTTGATTTGTCCGTCTTCATTTAAATGGGTGTGAACCCAGTCGGTGATCTTATGTACATTTTCCAGTGTGTGTTCCTCAGATGGAAGCATGTGTTCCATAAGAAAGTCAATGTATTGTTCGTCCGGAGTTACCCAGGTTTCGCGGTGAGATTTTTCATAGCTTGTTTCAGGATCATAGCCAAGTAAAAATAATATATTAAAAAGAGAGAAAAACCATCGACCATTCCACTGAGGCGTTAGTTGTCGGCCAAATACATCCTGCATGATCTGTTCCCGGAGTAAGTTCCGTCTTTCAAGATGTGTGGTGTTACAGCACCATGCCCGGCTCATTTCAATGGACTTCATCAGTCCGTTCATACCATGGAGTGCGGGGGTCATTGAACTGAATACAAGATCAAAGGCATGTTTATAACCTGCTTTTTCGATATCTAATTTTTGAAAGTCACATACATAAAGACAGGCATTACTTAATCCTTCTTTTTGAATATGTTCCATTCCGTGTGAGATCATTTTGTCGGAGATATCAAGTCCGACTACTTTATGTACGTGCCTGGCAAAGGCAGCAACAAAACGGCCGGGTCCGCATCCGATATCTGCCACATCATAATTTTTGTCAAGAAGTCCCTTTTGTTCGAGATAATTTATTGCACTGACAACACGTTCATTTCCTTTTTGATTCTTTTTGCGTGCATTTCCCCAAAATTCTGCACGTCTGTTCCACATTTCTACCGACTGCTCATTCATATCTGCAGACTGAGATTCCTGCAGAGAAATAAAGTAATCCAATACAGAATTCATTTAAGCTCCTCCCTGAAAATTGCTTCATGAATTATTTACAGGTAAACAGATGGTCCGTTCACATCCGTAACGGTCATGTGCTGTTATAACATCCATTTCAATATCATATACGGATTGTAGTGTTTCAGATGTAATGACCTCCTTGGGAGTGCCGAATCCAACGACTTTTCCTGTTTTCATGAGGAGAACCTTAGTACCGACAGAAAAAGGGTGCTCAGGGCTGTGCGTCGACATGATAATGCAGTATCCCTGACGGGCAAGTCCTGAAATTACATTCATGAGAAGCTGATGATTTGCATAATCTAGATTTGCTGCCGGCTCATCCATGATAAAGATTTTTGCAGACTGACAGATGGCCCGGGCAATTAAAACCAATTGTCGCTGTCCGCCACTTAAAGATGTATATTTCTTGTTGGCAAGATGCAGTGCATTTACTTTTTCCAATGCAGAGAAAGCAGCCTCACGGTCAGGTTCTTTTGGGGTTTCAAAAGCCGAAAAATGGGAAGCACGTCCCATAATTACGACATCAAGAACGGTATAGGCAAATACGGGGGAATGGTATTGAGGAATATAGGCGATCATATTTGCCAGTGCCTTCGTTGTAAAGTCATGAATGTTTTTTCCGTCAATGGCTATTTTTCCATCAGTAACAGGAAGGGTTCCCAGCATCATGCGGAAGAGAGTTGTTTTTCCGCAGCCATTAGGGCCAAGCAGGCAAAGTACATCACCATAGTCGGCATTGCAGCTGATACCTTTTAAAACATCTCCATTTCCGTAACCGCCAAAAACATTTTCTATTGTCAGAAGCATAAACTATGCACGCTCCCTTCGTTTGATAATAAGATAGATAAAAAATGGAGCACCCATGATGCTTGTAACAACACCAAGTGGAAGTTCCATGGATAAAATGGAGCGGGCAATGTCATCAACCAGTATCAGATATCCGCCGCCAAGCATAGCGCTTGCAGGTATCAGTCGGTTATAATCCACGCCTACCAGTGCGCGTGCCAGATGTGGAATCATTAATCCCACCCATCCGATCAGGCCGCCAAGGCAAACAGCTGCAGCACTGAGTAGGGTTGAAGCAATGATAAAAATCAGACGATATTTACGAATATTTATTCCAAGACTTCTGGCTTCTTCTTCATCTAAAGTGAGCAGATTGATCTGCCAGCGAAAAATAAAGATCATACTTAGTCCAATGATCATTGGAATGACACTCCATACAAAAGAATTCATAGTAGTCTTGGTCAGACTGCCCATGAGCCAGAAGGTGATCTGTTGAAGAACGTCATTGGGATCTGCAATGTATTTGATCATGGTTACGCCCGCATTGCAGAGTGACATGATCATAGTTCCTGTCAGTACAAGACTGAGTGTGTGAGAGTGTGCAGACTTTCGGCTGATGAGGTAGGATGCGGCAACTGCAATCACACCGCCTGCAAAAGCAGAAAGCTGAGTCACCCAGTTTGAAGCTCCGTTTAAAATAGCAAAAGCAGCACCAAGACTGGCACCGGATGAAACACCAAGGATGTCCGGAGATACCAGCGGATTGCGAAACATTCCCTGATAAGTGGAACCTGCTACTGAAAGGGAAACTCCAATAAATAAAGCGGAGAGGATACGCGGCAGACGGATATTCCAGAATATGGTAGCTGCCTGCGGCAAAATATCTCCCTTATAACCAAATTTTGATAAAAATGCTTTCAGTACCTGAGAAGGCGTAAGCGGATAATATCCGACTCCAAAGGAAAGTATTATAATTATAAATAAAATTACCAGCATAACTGTCAGTAACAGACGATGATGTTTTCGCTGGCTGGTATTTATTTCTTTAGCGTTATCTGTCAAATTCATGATCACTCACCTTGTGTAACTTGACTAACTGAGTTTATGGCGCTATACTCAGAAAAAAGCGAATTGTTTTTGAAAACTATTCGCATATATATTATAATGCGAAAAAGTTGTATAGTCAATTTAATAAACGTCAAATCTGACTGAATATGGAGAAAAGAAGGGAGAGAATTTATGAACAAAAAGCACAGACATCTTTTGGCGTTGCTGTTATGCTTCGTGATGACAGTCAGCCTTTTTGCAGGTTATTCGGAAACAAAAGCGGCTTCGGAAGAGACAACACAGAGTGAGGAGCAGACTGAAACACAGGAAACCGGGGAAACACGTGAGATCACAGATATGGCTGGAAGAAAGGTTACTGTCCCGGCAGCAGAAGATATAGAATCTGTTTTTTCGACAGGCCCGGTTGCTGCAATTTTTATGTATATGGTTGCACCTGATAAACTTCTGGGATGGAATTATGAATTAAATGACGTTGAGAAGTCAATTATTCTGGAAAAATATCATGATCTTCCGAATTTTGGAATGGGAGATGCGATCAATTATGAAGCTGTAATTGCTGCTAATCCTACAATTGCACTTAATTGTGGCAAAATCAATGATGCAATGGTTTCTGACTGTGATGCGTTATCGAAAAGTCTGGGAATCCCGGTTATTGCAGTGGATAACGAACTCAATAATTCGGCAGAGGCGTTTCGATTTATGGGTGAACTTCTTGGCGTAGAGGATCATGCAGAAGAGCTTGCTGAGTATTCAGAGAAGATATTTACAGATATTGCTTCACTTGCGGATATCCCGGAAGACGAGAAGGTCAGTGTATATTTTGGCAATGGAGAGGATTCTCTGGAAACTGCACCTAGAGGATCTCAGCATGCACAGATCCTTGATGCGGTCAATGTAACCAATGTTGCAGATCTGGAACTTGGAGACGGATCTCGCGTTCAGATTTCAGCTGAACAGCTTCTTGCGTGGAATCCAGATGTGATCGTTGTAAATGGTGAACCAAAAGCAGACAAAAGCGGAAACTCTGCAGCAGAAGATATTCTGAGCAATCCAGACTACGCTTCGTTAAAAGCGGTACAGGATAACAAAGTTTATGGAACTCCAAATGCACCGTTCAGCTGGGTGGATCGTCCGGCCGGACCCAATCGTCTGATTGGTATGCGTTGGCTCTCCGCAGTGGTTTATCCAGAATACATCAAATGTGATGTTAATGAAGAAATACGTGAGTTTTTTAATCTTTTCTATCATGTTGATCTATCTGATGAACAGTTGGAAAATGTTCTTAAAGGAACTTTATAAATGTCAGGCAGAGACGTGGAATAAGACTATACAATGAGATAAAAATCTCCGGTTCAGAGTGAACCGGAGATTTTGGCATATTAAGAAAAGTCATATCTTACGAAGTATTGCACTTCCATGCAGATCACATACAGGATCTGCGAAGAGATGGTTTTTCTGACAGAATTCATCAACAGCTTTTTTGCAGCCGGAGAACTGTGTGCTGTACACATCATGGATCAGAAGAACTCCGCCTGTAGAAAGGCGTTCATAAAACAGTGGAAGCGCAGCGGCAGTCGGAGCGTAGAGATCAGCATCCAGAGATACGAAACAGAAATCTGCATCTGTAATATCGGCAAAAGTATCCGGAAACCATCCTTTATGGATTACAGTCCGTGCAGGATCAGGCATAATGCGAAGAACAGAGTCAACATCAGTAGAAGAGAAATCACCTGTTCTGGCACGGGACAGATTACAGGAGGTCTCTATTGCCACATCTTTTTCTGAAAATCCCTCAAAAGTATCAAAAAGATGGATTTTGCGATCTGGAAAGGCAGCACTGATCAGGGAAGAAAATTCACCCTGAAAAACACCGAGTTCGGCAACATCTCCCGAAATATTTAACTGATAGATCTGCTCTGATAAGAGACGCATAACAGCAATCCGTGCATCGAACATGCGAAGGGCAGATGGATCACAAAATGGTCCGTGATAACCTAAGCTTTCCATCTGTTTTCTCATAGAGTTACGTCGTTCTTCATCTAATACACCCAGGATGATCAGATCCGGAAGAAGTGCAGCTGCATCATCTGGGGAACAGACAGGAACATGGCCAATATGCTGTCCATGCTTCCGGGAATCATTATCGGCAAAGCACAAAAGTTTACAGGAACTGCCAAGTAGTCTTGCAGTCATCTGTCCAATCTGTCCGGCACCAAAGATTACAGTTCGATATACAGGTTTTGTCATCATTTTGCGGCAGCCTTTCTGTCGGCACGAACCTCGATCATCTGTCCTGTGATGGAGATTGCTATTTCAGCCGGTGTTTCTGCTTTAATCTCAAGTCCTACAGGAGAGACAATCCGTTCCAGTTCTTGTTCAGTAACATCGTACTCTTCCACAAGCTTGCGGAAAACAGCAGCTTTTTTTGCACGGCTTCCGATAACCCCGATATAACATGCTGGTGTGGCAAGAAGCTGTGCCTGTACGATTGTGTCATAAGCATGCCCACGTGTCATCACGCAGCAGTAATCTGCATCTGTGACAGAGATACTCTGGTCCAGATGATTAAAATCACAAAGTATCGTTTCAACTGCATCCGGGAAAAGCACAGGATCAATAAATTCCGGGCGGTCGTCCAGAACGACACAGCGGAAATCAACACTTGCTAATATTGGTACAAGCTTTTGCGAAACATGTCCACCACCAAATACATAGACAGTTCCGGATGTGCCTATTTGTTCTGAAAACAAATCATAATCATCACCGCGATAACGGCATGGCTGTGCAGACAAGGACGATAATATGGATGAAGGAACAGCGGCATTTCCGATCAGGCCATAAGAAGGGCTGTAAAGACTCATGCCGGAGGTTGTCTTAAGATCACAGATCAGCCAGAAATCCTTTCGTTCCTCGTATGATTTTGCGGCAGTTTCTGTAATCTCTGAAATAACCGGATCATTATGATCAAGATACTGGAAAAAGACGGTAACATCACCACCACAGATCATACCGATATTCTCAACATCCTTACGGTTCAGTCGGAATTCATGTTCGCAGGATTCTTTTTTCTCAAGAATATCCTGAGCCATAAGTTCAGCACGATACTCGACAGCGCCGCCGCCGATAGTGCCTGCAATTCTACCGCTTTTTCCGATCAGCATGCGGGATCCGGCACCTCGTGGAGTCGATCCTGATGATGCTGTGATGGAAGCAAGCACAAGGTCATTTCCCTCCAGAAATTGCTGTTTTATTGTCTGAAATAATGTTCTCATATAAAAAACCTCCGGTAATTTTGTATGTTAAAGTGTTATGTAACAGATGGATTGTATCATATCCTGCAGCGCGCGAGCCTGCTTTAACTGGCGTTCGTGTGATTTCATCGCTTCCGGACTTTTGCATTTATGCAGATTGTCAGCAAATCTTTTTTCGATAGATACACGCTGTGTTTCCTCAATCAGTTTATCAGCCAGAAAAACAATAGCCGTTTCATCCAGTTTTGTTTCTTTTAAACCATGATGCTGTGAAATGATCTGGCTGATTTCGGGATAACCTAATTGTAAGAAAAGGTCACCGCCTGTTTTTGTGTGATGTTTCTGAAGTCTTGCAATATCATGCAGAAGCGCACCGGAGCGGATGAGCTGCTGATCAAAAAGATATCCATGAACTTTAAGTATATCACATAAACGGCAGGCCAGTTCCGTAACGGCATCACTGTGAGCCTGTACATGCTGCGGGAGATCAACAGAATTCCTGAGCATCCGACATAATTCATCATTCAAAACAGGATGCGGCAATATGTAATGTGAATCAGATAAGGCAGCATTTCCCTCTACATCTACTCTTAGATGATAATAAGAGCCGCATGGAAGCCGGAACTTCTGTATGTCAGATATTTCCGGATAAAGCATCCATAAATAAAAAGAGATCACATCCGTATGAGCGACAACCGCAATATTACTGTCCGAAGAATGAAGAATCCTGGAAATCGCCTGTGAAAAGCGTGTACCGGATTCCAGAGGAGTCTCTGCTCCTGGAATCGGACATTCCGGATTTTTGCCACGTGCCTCATAAATCGCCGGCCATTTTTGACGTATTTTATCAAAAGAAAGGCCGTCCCACGATCCAAGATTTCGTTCTGACAGTTCGGAAACAGTCAGATGTGGAAGGGCAGGTGCTATATGACTGGCTGTATCGACAGCCCTTGATAAAGGACTGCAGTATATTGCAGAGATCTTATCGGACAGTTCCTCGTGCAAAAGGACTGCCTGTAAGTGTCCAAGCATGGATAAAGGCAGGTCAGTCTGTCCGATACAATAAGAATGTTCATCCGGATATTGTGGCTTTCCGTGTCGTATCAGATAAAGATCACGCATTAAAAAATCCTCTGAAACAATTTTCAAATATTTTTTCTGAACAGTTTCGTGTTTCTTCTGAAAAACGCGCATATCGTTTCAGAAACTCTTCACCGTATGGTGTCAGTTCACTGTGACTTCCGTTTACACCGCCCTGGCTTCTGCTGATCAATGGTTCGTGAAGTTGCGATTCCAATGTACGGATCAGATTCCAGCTGGTGGAATAGGAAATGTGCATATGCTCACAGGCATCGCGGACAGAGCCTGTTTCATGGATCAGCGTCAGAAGCGAATAAAGCTGTTCATCAAAGAATACTTTTTCGCGAGCCAGCTGAATGTGGATTTCTGAACGGATCAGACTCTGGTTGTGTGCATGGAGAAGCTCGGCATAATCCTCTGGTGTGTCGGCATCGTGAATGATTCCGGGATCCTCCACATTCAGAAAATACATGGGTGTGCCGCAGTGCTCTACAGCACCTTCAAGACCTGAACTGCCGTCATCTTTCAGGATGGAATCAATAAGTGAGGAACGGAGCAGGATCGGGTGACCGGGTTTACCCTCACAGACCGGAGTTACAAGAGGATGGTCTGCGGAGAGCATTTGAGTGACAGTCCGGGCTGTAAACAGTGGAACGTCCACAGGGGTAAAGAGCACTGTATCAACCTTGTCTTTCAGATACTCCAGTCCGATCCGGACAGAATCAAACATATGAGTTGTTGCATAGTCTTCGTTTCGAAGAAAGATTACATTATTGGAGGCAAGATGGCGCTCCAGCACATCTGCCTTATATCCTGTTACCACAACTACTTTAGAAATCCCGGCCTGCCGGAAATTATTGATCACTCGCTGGGCAATGGAAATGGATCCAAGCTGAAGCATGGGTTTAAAGTCTCCCATTCGTGATGATTTTCCGGCAGCAACAATCAAGGCACCTGTCTGCATGATAGTCACCTCCTTAAAGGCATTGTATAAAATTGGTATTATTATATCATAAAAAAAAGAAAATTGTGTGAAAATAGCCAAATTTTATTTAATTGTAATTTGCAATATTGTAAAAAAGCATGATAGAATGAATATATACATAATGATGTGGACAGGAGAACTTTTTCATGGATAAGATTTTTGAAATTACCGCAAAAGAAGTTACCATACAGGTAAAAGATGAGCGTACGGGAGTTGAATACAGCCGGACACTTCCGATGGATTATTACGAAAATGCAAATGTATTAAAACTCAGCGGTGAGAATCTGGATGGAAGCAGTTCTTCCATTGTTTTCTATTCTGCCAGAGGAATGGAAAGACTCAAAGATCTGACGGGCAAGGGTGCGGATCATGATCCATGCGGAACACATAAGCCGGAAGATCAGTAACATAATAGGGACATTTTTTTAACAGGAGGGATGCAAGATGATCAAAAAGACATTGAAGATCAATGGTGTTGAGAGAATCCTTATTCTTGATAAGGATGAAACACTGGCACAGGTTCTCCGTAATCATCTTCTTCTTACGGGATGTAAGATTGGCTGCGGTGAGGGCCATTGTGGAGCTTGTAACGTAATTATGAACGGAAAAGTTACAAGATCCTGTATCTATAAGATGAGTCGTGTTCCGGATAATGCAGAGATTACAACCATTGAAGGTGTGGGAACAATTTCTGATATGCATCCGATCCAGGTTGCCTGGATGGCATACGGATGTGCACAGTGTGGTTTCTGTTCTCCAGGTTTCATTATCTCAGCGAAGGTTCTTCTTGACAATAATCCAAGCCCGACTCGAGAAGAAGTAAGAGAATGGTTTAACAAACAGCGTAACCTTTGTCGCTGTACCGGTTACAAGCCGCTCATCGATGCAACTATGGCAGCAGCAAAAGTTATGCGTGGCGAGATGACAAAAGAGGATCTTGTTTTTAAACAGACCGGTGATTCTATTGTTGGTACAAATTATATTCGTCCATCAGCAGCACAGAAGGTAACAGGTACCTGGGATTTTGGTGCAGATGATGCCTTAAAGATGCCGGAGGGAACTCTTCGTCTGGCACTTACACAGGCAAAAGTTTCTCATGCGAACATCCTCAGCATTGATACAACAGAAGCAGAAGGCATGCCGGGGGTTTTCCGTGTTATCACTGCAAAAGACATTAAAGCAGCCGGCGGAACAAACAAGATTAATGGTCTTGTAATGCTTCCGAAACACAATAAGACAGATGGATTTGAACGTCCGGTACTCTGCGATGAGAAGATTTTCCAGTTTGGTGATGCGATTGCAATCGTAGCAGCTGATACAGAAGAACATGCACGTGCAGCGGCAGATGCAGTTAAAGTTGAGATTGAAGAACTTCCTGCATATATGAATGCAATGGATGCGATCGCACCGGATGCGGCAGAAATCCATCCAGGTGTTCCAAATGCATTCTTTGAGACAAACTGTATCAAGGGACCTGATTTTGACTGGGACAGCATTCCGGATTCACAGCAGGTAGAGATCGAATCCTACTGTTCACGTCAGCCACATCTCCATCTTGAACCGGACTGTGGTTATGGCTACATTGATGAAGATGGTATGATAACAGTGCATTCCAAATCTATCGGTATTCATCTCCATATGCCGATGATCGCTGATGGTATCGGCGTTCCGATGGAGAATTTAAGAATTGTTCAGAACCATGCGGGAGGAACCTTTGGTTACAAGTTCTCTCCGACAAATGAAGCCCTGATCGGTGCAGCTGTAAAAATTCTTGAGCGTCCTGTATCTCTGGTATTCAATCAGTTCCAGAACATTACTTATACAGGAAAGAGATCTCCTGCATTTATGAATATTAAACTTGCGGCAGATGAAAATGGTAAACTCCTTGCTCTCTGGGGCAACAATTATGTGGATCATGGTCCATATTCAGAATTTGGTGATCTGCTTACCATGAGACTTTCTCAGTTCACAGGCGCTGGTTATGGAATCAATTCTATCCGTAACAAATCTACAACAGTATTTACTAACCATGCATGGGGATCTGCTTTCCGTGCTTACGGTTCTCCGCAGTCCTATATGGGATCTGAGATCGCAATTGATGTTCTGGCAGCAAAGATGGGAATCGATCCGTTTGATATGCGTGAAATGAACTGTTACAAGGAATCTGAAGGAACCACGATCCCGACAGGTTATCCGCCGGAAGTATATTGTGAGGAAGCACTGTTCAAGACTGCACGTCCGTTGTATGAAGCAGCTAAGAAACGTGTTGCCGAGAAGAATGCAGCTTCTGATGGCAAGATAAAATATGGTATCGGTGTATCTCTTGGTGTTTATGGCTGCGGACTTGATGGTGTTGATACATCCAATGCTTTTGCAGAACTGAATCCGGATGGAACTGTTACAATGTATGCTGCATGGGAAGATCATGGACAGGGTGCGGATATGGGCGTTCTTGTATCATCTCATGAAACACTTCGTCAGGCCGGAATCAGACCTGAACAGATCAAACTTGTTATGAATGATACTAAGACATGTCCGAATGCAGGTCCGGCAGGTGGTTCTCGTTCACAGGTTATGTCAGGCAATGCATGCCGTCTGGCAGCAGAAAACCTTGTTGCAGCAATGAAGAAAGAAGATGGAACGTTCCGTACTTATGACGAAATGGTAGCGGAAGGTCTTGAAACAAAATATGAAGGTAACTGGGTAACAACCTTCTGTGCAGATCATCCGATCGATCAGGATACGGCACAGGGTGATCCGTTTGCAACTTATATGTACACGATTTTCCTTCCGGAAGTTGCAGTTAATACAGAAACCGGCAAGGTTACTGTTGAGAAATTTACATGTGTTGCCGATGTAGGTACGATCATGAACAGACTTCTTGTAGAAGGCAACTTCTATGGTGGCCTTGTACAGGGTGTGGGTCTTGCTCTGACAGAAGACTTTGAAGATTTGAACCACGATACCACTCTGAAAAATTGTGGTATCCCATACCCGAAGGATGCGCCGGATGATATTGAACTTCATTTCAATGAAACCTATCGTCCAAGTGGCCCTTATGGCGCTGCCGGCTGTGGTGAGGCTCCACTGGATGCTCCGCATCCTGCAATCCTGAATGCAATCTACAACGCGACAGGTGCACGTATTACACGTGTTCCTGCCCGTCCGGAAAGAGTTCTTGCAGCATTGAAGGAACTTGAGAAATAAATCATAAATCTGATTTTATCATGTGATATAATGAGGGGAGACGGTAAACTGTCTCCCCTTTAGAGACGAAAGAATTGTATTGATCCGGTTCACAGCAACGAAAGGAGTGCAGGCTATGACATATATACAGGAAAGAGGTTCTACTCATGTGTATCATGTAAATCGAATGTCAAAGGAAGAGATGGATCATATGATCAGTCTCTGCGTCCATGATCAGCCGGCGTACTGTGTTGCGGCCTGTCCCTTCAAAGTAGATACAAAAGAGATGCTGTTTTATGCTGCAAAAGGAAATTTTAAGAAGGCTCTGGCAATCTATGAAAAGATCACTCCATTTCCGATGATTCTCTGCGACGGATGCACGGCTCCCTGTGAAGAGAAATGTAAGCTTTGTGAAATTGGCGACGGTGTATCCATACGTGAAGTAGAGCGCGCAATTGTCCGATATGGGGAATCCGGAAAACGGAGCAGTGTTTTTCGTATAAGAAAAAAGAAAAAGGCAGTAATTTTCGGGTCAGGATTATTTCCACTGTTTCTGGCAGGGGAACTGGAGCGGAAAATGTATCCTACAACTATTTACTGTCAGGAAGAAAATTATGAAGAGTATATTGCAGCAGCTGCACATCTGTCGGAATCTGATTGTCGGAATGAAGCGAAACGTCTGAAATTCATGGATCTTGTTTTTGAATTCGGATGCAGTCTTGATCCTGTATTTATCAGAGAAAAGATGGAACTGGCAGATGTGGTTTGTGCATCAGAAGAGATTGCACAAAAGCTGGCACCACAGGAAGAAGCAGATATAGAAATCATGCTGAGAGAACAGGCCAGGATCGTCAGCGGATCAACACAATCAGTGATGGATGCTGCTTTTTCTGCAAAGAGAGCCGCCCTGACGGTAGATCTTCTCGTGCAGAATCTTTCTCCGTACAGCAACAGAGGCAGTGAAGGAGCAGTTACTACCAGGCTTTATACGAATATAGAAGGCATCAAAGGGTCAGAAAGAATCCCCTGTGGTGCAGAGGGATATTCGAAAGAAGAGGCTGTTGAGGAAGCAAAGAGATGCATACAGTGTCATTGTGATGAGTGTATAAAAAGCTGTGTTTACTTAAGTGAATATAAAAAGCATCCGGGGCTTCTGGCCCGTGAAATTTATAATAATACCCAGATTATTATGGGAGATCATCCAATGAATAAAGCGATGAATTCCTGTTCACTCTGCGGACAGTGTACGGTGACATGTCCGAACGGATTTGATATGAGTCAGGTTTGCAGATCCGCAAGAGAAAACATGGTATCCACGGATAAGATGCCATTGGCGCCGCATGAGTTTGCGTTGATGGACATGTTGTTTTCAAATTCAGAAGCTTTTTTATGTAAACCTCAGCCTGGATTTGATATTTGCAGATATGTGTTTTTTCCAGGATGTCAGGCCGGAGCGATTGCGCCGGATGTAGTCATGGATGTATATGAAGACCTGTGCAGAAGAGTTGAAGGCGGGGTTGCACTGATTCTGGGGTGCTGTGGTGCAATCAGTGAATGGGCAGGTCGTTATGAAATGACAGAAAAAGTAAATGAGCAGCTGAAACAGGAGCTTGCAAAGCTTGGCGATCCTGCAATCATAGCAGGTTGTCCGAGCTGTATGAAACAGTTAAAAGAGAGTACTGGTGCAGTGGTCACAGGAGTCTGGGAAATTCTGAAGGAAATCGGACTTCCCGAGACGGCCAGGGGACTGGAAGTACCGGTTGCAATACATGATGCCTGCGGTGCCAGAGGAGATGTACATACACAGGATACGATAAGAGAGCTTCTGACCGAAATGGGATGTACAGTTGAAAATACAGAATATTCCAGAGATCTGTCTCCCTGTTGTGGGTATGGCGGCCTGACGGCATATGCGAATAAGGATATGGCAGCCAAAATGGCAGCAAAATGTCTGGAACGTTCAGATGCACCATATGTGACATATTGCATGGCATGCAGAGATCGATTTGTCAGAGAAGGAAGAGAGTCCAGACATATTCTGGAACTACTGTATGGAGATCATGCCTGCAGTATGCCGGATATCAGCGAGAAACGATACAACAGGCTTATGCTGAAAGAAAAACTTCTGAAAAATATCTGGAATGAGGAACTGATGATGGAAAAAAAAGATTATACCGTGACCTATACAGAAGATGCGATCCGAATGATGGATGAACGTATGATCCTTAAGAGTGACGTTGAGAGAGTGCTGGCAGATTACCGAGAAAGTCAGGAAGCAGTCCTTGATGAAGAAACAAAAGAACTGGTAGCAAGAAGTCGACTTGGAAATGTAACATTCTGGGTGCGTTTTATAGAAACAGAAGAAGGGTATCTGGTACGCAGAGCATACAGTCATCGAATGAATATTATGAAAAGGGTGGGACAATAATGGCAGTTGAGAGAAACTATTATACGATTGATCCGGAAGGAAAGCTGACCTGCAACAAATGCAAGGTTCCACTGGTAAAAGGAAAAGCAAAATTCATGTATCTGGAAAACGGTTTTCCGGTTGAGATGCCGGTCTGTCCAAAGTGTGGTTTTGTCTATGTTCCGGAGGAACTGGCTCTTGGAAAAGTTCTGGCAGTGGAACGTGCACTGGAGGACAAATAAATGAACAGACATCCGGGTGGTGAGGCACAGACACTCCATCTTCTGGAATATGTCAAATTCAGGAAAGGAATGGAAGCCCTTGATCTTGGAGCGGGTGAAGGTGAGACCGTGCGAATCCTGAAATCCCTGGGAATAAATGCACATGGAGTGGATCTTTCACCACGGAGCAGGGATGTACAGAAAGGAGATTTTCTGAACCTTGACTACACAGCAGAGAGTATGGATCTTTGCATCAGCCAGTGTGCATTTTTTGTCAGCGGAGATCAGCAAAAAGCTGTTTCAGAATGTTGGCGTGTATTGAAAAAAGGCGGATTACTCGTGTTGTCAGATCTGGATCAGGGAAATCTTGTAGAGGTTGTTAAATGTACAGGATTCTGCATTCTTCACCAGGAAGACCAGACGGCTCTCTGGAGGGAATATTATCTGGAAGCAATCTGGAATGATTCATTCTGCTGCGAGGAGTATAAGCTTCTGCAGAAGCAGTATAAAGGAAAAAAGCTAAGTTATACGGCAGTGATTGGCAGAAAGGAGTAGCATATGGACCTTTATGAAAGAATAGCGGAACTTGGGAGCATGGGATATCATTGTTCGCAGATGATGATGATCATGACGCTGGAAACCATAGGTGAAGAAAATCCACAGCTTGTAAAAGCTCTGGGTGGTCTTGGCGGAGGAATCGGTTATTGTGGAGATACATGCGGATGTCTGACAGGAGGTGCCTGTGCGATAGGATATTTCCTTGGCAACCTGGCACCGGAGGAGAAAGAAGATGTTCAGATGAAACCGGCTGTGCAGGAACTGTATCAGTGGTTCCGTGAAAAGACGGAAGAAGAATTCGGAGTGTTTTATTGTAAAGATATCACACATCTGGACTGGGGAGTGATCATGGAGAGATGTCCTGCACTCATCGCAGAGACATACATGAAAGTTATGGAAATACTGACAGAACGGGGGATAATTGAAGTTTGATTACAATTGGTAAAACGAAAAGCGTCTGTCCGGTATGTATGAAGGTACTTCCGGCTAAAAAATGTATAGGTGAAGAGGGGATTTATCTGACAAAGGAATGTGATCTTCATGGGAAATTCCGGACACTGATCTGGGAGGGAAGTGTAGCAGATTACCTCTCCTGGGGAAGAGAAAATCTGTCTGCTGAGACTCCTGTAAATCCAAAGAGTAAAGAAAAGGCCTGTCCGAATAACTGCGGGCTCTGCGAGGAACATGAACGAAAAGGCTGCTGTATGGTTCTGGAAGTTACAAAGCGCTGCAATCTTCATTGTCCGGTCTGTTTTGCTTCGGCAGGTGAAAGTCAGGAGAAAGGAGATCCTTCTATCTGTGAAATAGAAAAACAGTTTGATTTTCTGATGGAGCATGGAGGTCCGTTTAATATACAGCTTTCAGGCGGTGAGCCGACGATGAGAGATGATCTTCCTGAAATCATACGTATGGGAAGAGAAAAAGGTTTTACATTTTTTCAGCTGAATACTAATGGGATCCGCCTTGCAGAGGAAGAGGAATATGCCAGAAAACTGAAAAAAGCGGGACTGAACACGGTGTTTCTTCAGTTTGACGGAGTGAGTGATGATGTTTATCGGACGCTTCGTGGACAGGATATGATGGAAGTGAAGAAGAAAGCTGTCCGGAACTGTTCCGAGGCGGAGCTTGGAATTGCTCTGGTACCGGTCATTGCCCCCGGAGTGAATGATATGCAGGCAGGGGATATCCTGAAGTTTGCTCTGGATCATATGCCATTCGTACGAGGGGTACATTTTCAGCCAATCAGTTATTTTGGCAGGTGTTCACAGGAACGCCCGCAAAATCCGATCACGATACCGAGGATGTTGAAGCTGATCGAGGAACAGACAGAGGGACTCATGAAAGCAGAGGATTTTGCCGGAGGCGGAGCTGAGAATCCATACTGTTCTTTTCATGCGAGTTATCTGAGAAAAGGTGAGAGAAAATTAAAGCTTCTTGAAAAGAAATCCGGAAAAGGATGTTGTTGTACAACCAGTGATGATTCCAGACAGTATGTTGAGAACCAGTGGAGCTACAGTACAAAAACTTATGATGAGGGTGAGATGACGCAGACAGACGCACTGGATGAGTTTCTGAATCGGGTTCATAATGAGACCTTTGCAGTATCAGGAATGCTTTTTCAGGATGCCTGGAATCTGGAACTTGACCGTCTGAAACGCTGCTATATCTGTGAAGTGGATTCGGAATATGGTATGGTACCGTTTTGTGCCTACAACCTGACTAATTCGAAAGGAACATATTTATACAGAAAGTGAAACGAACCAATATTGATGAAATGATCTGTAAGCAGGAAGGTATTGCAGAAGTTACGAGAGAAGCACTAAATAAAATACAGCTTGCTAAACTGAATGCTGTTCTGAAAAGAGAAAAAGAACGAGAGGGATTTTACAGGAATCTGCCGGAAAAACTGGAAAATCTGGATGCTTTGAAAACATTTCCGTTTACGACAGAGTCGGAGCTGGCGAAAAACAGTGGAAGGATGCTTCTGTGTTCACAGGGAGAAGTCCAGAGAGTAATCTCAGAACAGACGAGTGGAACAACCGGTGCCGGTAAACGTGTATTTTACACAGAAAGAGACTGTGAACATACGATAGAGCTTTTTATGGCGGGACTTGGTGAGTTTATTTATCCTGGAAGTACGACTATGGTTGCCATGCCGTTTTCCGGTCCCTTCGGTCTTGGAGAACTGATCGCGGAGGCCATCAGGCGTATAGGCGCAAAACCTCTCCTGACCGGAACTGGCAGAACTTACGGCGAACTAAAAACAATTCTGGAAAAAGAGCAGCCGGATACTTATGTCGGTATGCCGGTGGCACTGCTTTCCATGCTCAGAATGTGTGGAAAAGGCAGTATAAAAAGAGCTCTGGTATCTGGCGATGCCTGTCCGGAAACAGTGATGAATGCGATAGAAAAAATTCTGGAGACACAGCTCTGGCCGCATTATGGTTCCAGAGAGATGGGGCTTGGCGGAGCCATCTGCTGTGCTGCTCATGATGGCATGCATATGCGGGAAAATCATTGTATTATGGAAATCATAGATGAAAAGGGAAACGTACTTCCTGATGGAGAATGGGGAGAACTGGTGATCACAACCATTGGAATGGAGGCACAGCCTCTGATCCGGTACCGGACCGGAGACTGTACACGTATTATTCCGGGAAGATGTATCTGTGGAAGTGAAGTAAAGCGCCTGGATTTTGTGAAGCGGATCAGTCAGCCCGGAACGATCAGAGAGATGGATGATGTGTTGTTTCAGATTCCGGAACTGGTAGATTACAGTGTCAGGATCACAGAAGACAAAAAAGAAATTACAGCACTTCTCACATCAGACAAAGGAATGGAATCACTCAGGAATGTTCTGACAGACGGAGATACCATATCTCTGAATTGCAGAAAAGCAGAATGGAAAGATACAGCCTTATATTCTGCAAAACGCGTGATACTCTATTATACCGGATAATATGGACCACCACAACAGGAATTATTTGTATGCTCCATCATCTTACCTCCCAAGGAAAAAATACCGGGCTATCCATCAGGACAGTCCGGTATTTTTAAATTCTAATTATTCACAAAGTTTGGAAAATTCGTCAGCTACAAACTGAACTTTTGGTCCAATGATTACCTGTACGGAAGTTTTGCCAGGTTTGATAACACCAGCAACACCAGCAGATTTGATTACTTTATCACTGACTGCAGTAATATCTTTTACTTCAAGTCTTAATCTTGTGATGCAGTTGTCAATGCTTGTGATGTTTTCTTTTCCGCCACAGCCTTCGAGGATTTTTGCTGCGATTGCTGTGTAATCGTTGCTTCCTAATTCAACTTTTTTCTCTGCTTCAAGATCGTCGTCATCTTCTCTACCAGGAGTTTTCAGATCGAATTTCTTGATTGCAAACTGGAAGGAAAATATTTGAAACTGCCTAAGATGACGGCTGTCAGAATGAAGCTTCATCGTCCGATATCAGAAAAATGGAAACTGAAATTTGTGACAGTCAGCAGGGAGCCATCCGGAAAATACTTTGCCAGTCTTGCTGAGAGCTTCGATGCAGTATGCGTGGAAGATCTGAATCTGAAAGGGATGGCAGGAGGACTTCATCTTGGAAAAGGTGTACATGATAATGGATATGGCCTGTTTCTGTCTATGCTGGAATATAAACTGGAGG
>ERZ791834.130-NODE-130-length-66473-cov-36.8802_pt1 | contig 66473 bp, 58 predicted proteins | sample MGYA00510293_ERZ791834 | MGnify/ENA primary metagenome ERZ791834 (study PRJEB30046, sample SAMN00715253) | human gut metagenome | study: EMG produced TPA metagenomics assembly of the A metagenome-wide association study of gut microbiota in type 2...
CAGTCGGACGCCTAAAGCGTCTGGAAGCATGTGACTTCAGTCATGTGAGGTTCACAAGGAACTGACAGGATCTGGAAGGTCGGAATTATATACGGATCTGATAAAACTGATTGTAAAAATCTCGGACTATATCTTCCAGGATGAAGAGAAGATCCAGAAAGGGATAGGTGATGCTATGGGTGGAAAAGTTTTGGAACTGGAATCGGAAAGGTTAAGAGCGGAAGGGGAAGCACGTGGCAAGGCGATTGGCGAATCTATTGGAGAAGCGCGTGGCAAGGCAATTGGCGAATCTATTGGCAAAGCAATTGGCGAAGTCAGAGGAGAAGAACGCCTTAGTGTTTTGATTAATAAACTTATTCTTGATAAGAGAAATGATGAGATTCAGATCGTAGTGACAGATGCTAAAAAGCGCAGGCAGTATTATGATGAGTATGGACTTTAGAACAGAGGTGTGGAAGATCATTCCTTTGATATGTATATTCCGCATTGTGGAGATTCTGTAAAAGAGTGTTTTCTCAGACGTATTCCGGGGATAATAAGGGAAGTAATTATTTGTAATCGGGATATTGACAAATTATGGACAAAATGTTAAGATAGTTTCGTAAAAAACGAATAGCGTTTAGCGCACATGTACAGCTCATTACTACGGTAATGATTGAAGAATCGTTGGGTGAGAATCCCAAACAGGGTTCCGTTCCCTTGCAGTATATTTAGTCTGCAGTTCACTGTATTCTTGTAATGGTATTCAAAGGGAATACTATAATGCAAAGGATATGAGTGAAAGTTCAATCTGTACATTATATTCCCTGCCAGTATGGTGGGGATTTTTTTTGCACTTTGATAACTGAATATCGGAAGTCGCTTTTTATCCCTTTAGTTTTCGGAAATCCGGTGAGATACCGGTACGGTTTATCCCCACTGTAATAAGGACGAACACTGCGAAACCATTGGAAAGATCCTTTCCGAGAAGGGCAGCAAGTAGGTTGGAACTTTAAGTCAGGAGACGGACTTTAGTAAAAATAAAAAACAAATATCTGTAGGCATAACGGAGGTTTATTTTTTATACCCTTTCTTATGGAAAACAGGTATCAAACGTGGTCTGAAAAGGCTGCGAAATGATATATTTTGCAGGATAACCTGCGAAAAAATAAAACTATATTTAATTCAAGGAGGAAACAAAATGAACATGAAAGTAAGAAAAAGTGTGATTGCATTCTTAATGGCAACAACAATGGTGGGAAGCACAGCAGTACCGGCTATGGCAGGTCAAATTACCGTAAAGATTCAGGCAACAGGATTGCAGGGAGAAAGTTCTGAAAACATAGACACAATCCTTTCTGACTCATTAGATATTGCTGACACTGGAAGTGTAACTGCTATGGACGTATTAAAAGAATTAGCAGCACCAGGTGAAGGAAAACCTGTCGAAGATATCAGAGTTATTGATGAAGAGGGAAATAAAAGAACTTATTATCGAAAGGGATTACTGGAATGGTATAAGAGCGAATACGGAAATTATATTTCTGCAATCAAATTAGACGGGCATAATAATAGTTTAGTTGGAAAATTTTTCGGCGAAAACGGAGCAGCAATTGATGAGTCATTAACGGGTAATAAAGGATTAGCCAATAATAGAGGTGCATATTTTAAACTCTTTGATTTAAATCAGACAGAAACAAACGACATGAAGGTAACTGAAAATTCAACTTGGAACAATACAGTACATTTTGCGAATTATTTATCTGAAAAAGATTACAACGATTATTCTGGTTGGATGTGTGTAATTGATAACAGTACTTATAACAATGGCGTAGATACCGTGCTTTCTGATGGAAAAGATCATACCCTTACATTAGATTTCTCTATGATGATGGGATTGGATTTAGGATTTGACAGCTATGTAAAAGCTGCTGATGGTACATGGGTTCCTGTAAGCGGATGGAATTAAACCAGATTAACACGTTAAACAATTAAACAAGATCTATAGGAATTAGACTACAAGAAATTGTAGTCTTTTTCTTGTGTATATAGGAAATCAGTATGAAAAATAATAAATGTATAAAAATTTGGCAATATATTTTGTTCGGTATAGCGCTCGTAATGATACTTATAAATTGTCGCATAGTTAAAGCAGATACCACAGAATTACGACAAAATGATAAAGGGCAATACTGCATCAGTACAGCAGAAGAATACTATTTTTTTGTAGAAAATTATCGTAATGCTCCATATAAAACAAGTACAGTTATCTTGACTAATGACATTGAAATAACAAATCAAGTAACTGGTTTGGGAACATTTTCAGGAATTTTCGACGGACAAGGGCATACTATTACATATTCTGCAACTGACAGAACTCTTAATAAAAAAGGAATTTCAGTAATTTCATTTAGCCTAGATTCCAATGGTGTACTTGAAAATCTAAAAATTAAAATAGAACAAACAAAGCTATATGTAGGGGATGTTCCTTATTCACACATAGTATTTTCAAGTAATAATGGTCTTATAAAAGGTCTTAAAGTTACTGGAAATGTAATTTTAGTATGCGATGATTTAACAACAAGATGGAATGTAGCAACGGGTATAGGAGCAGGACGTGGAAAAGTAGAAAACTCTGAATTTTCCATCAGTTATGGTTTAGAAAGCACTATGACATCTGACGAAATAGCACAAAAAATTATTGATAAAAAAACTCTTTGGGAAATATGTCAGCTTGGAATTACAGCTTCTTCACGTATACAATATAAAAATTGTGTAAATCATGGATGCTATAGCGAAAAAATATCTGAAATAGCAGAAAAAATATCTGAGAAATTAGACCCTGAATCAAATTTTTCAGCAGGAATATATGTAGTATATTCATTTCGTGCCAACAAAAGCTCTACAATTACAAATTGTTATTATGATAAAAATATTTTCAAAGATATTCGTGTTGTTACCGAAAAAACCAAAAGACTTTATAGCAGTAAAGAATTCCCTAATTATGAGGAATTAGGGAAAACAACTGCTGAAATGAAAGTAAAAGAAACCTATATCGGTTTCGATTTCGAAAAGGTATGGTCAATTTCACCAGATGTAAATGACGGTTATCCATACTATGATCCAAGAACAGTTGAAATAACTTTAGAGGTTCAGGCAGATGCAGAACCCAAAGTATGGAAAACCAAGTATGATCGTGATTATAACCGTTTCAAAGATTATTCCACGAATTATCATTTTCCATATCGTGTTGAAATAATCGATGGCACAAAAACTAATATCTACGACGATGGTGATAATAACAAAGTTACTATAAATGGTGCAAAAATTGTCAATCAGACAGAAGAGACAAAGGAATTGATTGATAAATATGGTATCAAAGCAATATGTAATCCTGAAACAGATATTGAATCAGCTACTGTAGACACCAGCTTTTTAGGTCAGCGTCCTTTAACAGTGAAATGGATTAAAGAACCGGTTCTGCAGTTTGACGAAGGCCAGGAAACACAGGCGGAAGAAGACGGATATACTTTCAAGATAAAAGTAATAAACGGTACTTGTGAAGTCAAAGATAATAGAGATGCAAGCGCAGCAGATGATCCGGCTAGCTGGGAAACATATCTGACCAAAGCGGAAAAAGCCATCAAAATTATTCTGGATTACTGCAAAGATAAAAATGCGTTTGGACCTAAAGATTCACCTTCTTATGAAAACACAGATATCTGGGCAATCTTTACTGCAGCCAGATGTGGTTATGTTCCATATGACGATAGTACCTATTTTGACAGATGGTTTACAAATACTAAAGTTTATCTGCAGGAATTAAAAGATTCCGGATCAGATTTATCCAAATGGCAGGCAACAGATCTTTCAAAACTGATTCTTGCTATTGAAGCAATCGGATATGATCCAAGAGATATTTCTTCTGTAAATCTTCTGGATGCAGTAGGAAACAGAAATGGTGATAATTATCTTAATACGGAGTATGCGATTCATGCCATTAAATCAGGTGGCTATACCTCATCTACTTTTACTGATGATGCAATGGCAGAATGGGTACATAAAAGAGCTGAAAGTCTTCTGAATGCAGATAATGGTTCATTTTCAAATGCAGATAACACGATGAACTGGCAGCCGTTGGTTTACTGGTATGGTAAAGATGGTTTTGGAGATGTAAAGAAAGCTATTGATCAGGCATTACACAAACTTCCGGAAATTGCGCAGCGTGCAACAGGTTCTTTCTGTACCGCAGGGTTTGAAACAGGATGTATGTCCTATGGAAATAATGCATGGAATGATGCACAGGCATTGATTTTCGCATCCATCTATAATGTAAATGTATTAGACCGCAGTACAGGATTTACAAAAAATGGAAACAATCTCCTGGATGCATTCTTTGATTTGGTTGATGTGAATGGAGAAGTAGATGGAAGTATTCATGGATTTACTAACTATGACGTTCCACAGATTGCCCGCGGATTAAATGCGTTTGTCCGTCAGCGTAAAGGACAAAGTAACTTTTGGGATTTCTCAGACGTAACCGTTCCAACCAGATCCGTTAACGACATGATCCTTGCCCTTAACGATAACAGTTCGAAAAAAGACATCAAAGCAGCGAGAGAGGCTTACGATGCATTAAACGAAACTCACAAGGCAATCTTTAACAAGGATACACTCAGAAAGCTTCTTGCAGCAGAGACTGGTTCAGGTAATTCTATTGAAAAAGCTATGGCAGCCATTGATGCGATCCCAGCAGCGGATAAGCTGACAATGGATGACAAGGCGGCTGTAGAGAAAGCAAGAACTCTTTATGATTCACTGAATGATGAAGAGAAATCTGTAATTACAAATTACTCTAAGCTGACTGAAGCAGAGGCTAAGATCAGAGAACTTGAGAAACAGCAGGAGCAGAAAGATAAGGATAAGAAAGCAGCAGAGAAGGTTATCGCTGATATTGATGCGCTTCCTTCTTCTTCTGAACTGACTCTTGATCCGTATGTTCTGCAGCTTCTTGACCGCGTACAGGCAGAGTACAATGCTCTTACAGATGCGCAGAAAGCTCTGGTTACGAATTACAGTACGTTACAGTATCTGAGAAATCTGATCCCTGATCTGAAGGCTGCGGCTGCAGTTGTTGATAAGATCAAGGCGATCGGTGAGGTTACTTCCGATAATTATCTGAAGAAACAGGCTCTTGTAGTGGAAGCCAGAACGGCTTATGATGCCCTGACAGCAGATCAGAAGAAGCGTGTGACAAACTATGCAGAGCTTGAAAAAGCAGAACTGTTTATCAGCAGACAGAGTACAGATGAGAAGGTTGCTTATGTGATCTCCTTTATCGATGAACTGAATATCACTACTTCATCTTCAGGTGCTCTTTCTGACGGACCTCTGAGACTGACAGAGAAGAATAACAATGTTCCAACAGAGAAGATCTGGAATGACTGGAAGGCTTATGTGGTAAATGCAAGGGCATTGTATGATACGCTTGATGACCAGCAGAAAGCCCAGGTTACAAATACAGCTTCTCTGGAGAAAGCAGAAGGTTATATTTACCAGCTGAAAGCCGATGCGCTCAAGGCAATGCTTAAAGCACTCCCGGATGCGCAGACAGTACGAGGATATGAGGCACCTCAGCCGACTACAGTTCCATCAGCACAGGAGGCAGCTTCTGTTGAAGAGGAACAGGCGGTACCGGCACAGTCTGAGGGATCTGATTTCTCAGATGGAAGTGCGGACGCATTCAGCAGTGATGAAGTTGATGAGCAGGCAGCTGAGACAGTGGATATCCCTCAGGCAGAATCAGCTGAAGATACTGAAGATGTCCAGACAGATGTTGATTTCTCCTCTGATGAAGAAGTTCCGGCAGCAGGTGATACCTCTAAGCGTGAACTTACAGAAGCAGAGCTGAAACAGATTGCAGAAGCCAAGAATGCTTATGACAGATTAACAGAAACAGAAGAGAAGAAATTCAGAAGCGAGAACACCGCACTGGTTGAGAATATGGAGAAGCTTCTTGCCATGGCACTGACTTATGAGAAAGGCCAGAGTGCATATCAGCAGTTCTTCGCAGATGAAGCAGCACAGATTTATGCAACAGTAAAAGATCACCCGGTAGACAGAGATTCCTACGCAGATGTTAAGGCTTTCCTTGACCGTTATGCTAAGGATTATCAGGGACAGGAAGATGCCATGGCAGGCCTGAAAGTCAAAGTCGGCAGTCAGGAGATGACTTTTGCAGAGGTTATCGCAGCACTGACGGCACAGGCTGACAAGGCAGGTAAGGACATTTCAGATGCACAGCAGGCAGATGAGTGGATCAGCAATCTTCCGACTGCTGTTACCAAAGAGAACATTGCAAATGTAGAAGCAGAGCTTGCAGCACTTCAGAAGCTGATCGACGGCATGAGTGTGGAAGGCAAGTCTTATATGTGGAATGCGAAGCAGTTAGGGCTGATCAAGACGATCGTGGCAGATTACCACATTGAACTTGCGGGTAAACAGGGTGCATTTAAGGCAGATATGCCTGCAGATCTTCAGACAAAGGCAATCAACTATAAGACTGTCCAGATCAGCTGGAGCAGCGTGGATAACGCAGACGGATACATGGTATACCGCAGAACTGCAGACAGCGGATGGAAGAAGATCGCATCCCGGGTAACAGACATTTCCTATAAGGATCAGAAAGCAGTTACAGGAACAACCTATTATTATACTGTTAAGGCGTACTCTTACGCATGGGGCGAGATGACTGTAAGCAGCTATGACAAAGATGGTGTTGCAGGAAAAGCCAGACTTGGCAAAGTAAAGATTGCTACGGCAAATTCTGAAAGCTACAGTACGATCCGCGTAACATGGAATAAGGTTTCCGGTGCAAATGGATACAGAGTATACCGTTCCACTTCAAAGGATGGCAAGTATACAGCGATTGGTTCCACTGCAAAGAACAGCGCAGTTACATTCCTAGATAAGAAAGCAGTTACCGGTAAGACTTATTATTACAAAGTACGTGCTTACCGCAATGTAAGCGGAAAGAAAGTATACGGAAGCTATTCAGCAACAGAGAAAGCAAAGGCAGTACTTTCTGCTCCGACCCTGTCCGCAGGCTCAACTTCAAAGACAGCAGTGCTTGAATGGAGTAAGGTAAAGGGTGCCGATGGCTATCAGGTATATGCCAGCGATTCCCAAAATGGTACCTATACCCGCATAAAGATCACCAAAGGTACAGGTGCGACAGACGAGAGCCTCCTCACCGGAAAGACCCGTTACTATAAAGTACGTGCTTACAGAAAAGTAAACGGAAAAGCAGTTTATGGCTCTTTCTCAAAGATTAAAAAAGTAACTGTTAAATAATAAAATCAGTATGCAGTGTGTTATCAACACACTGCATACCCCAAAAGAAGGTAAGAGAATGAAAAAAGCATTTATAATTATAATTTTATGTATGATTTTGCAAATTTTTACAGTTACTGTATATGCAAATGATAGCAATGTAAATATTGTAAGCGCTGATAATTATGAATCACGGGAATTTAATCAATGGAAGCGCGCTAAGTATAATTTTTCATTTAATGTATCTACCGAAAAGAAAACTATAAAGGCATTATGTAGTGCTGTGTTAACTGCAACTGGAACAGCAATTACAGCTATGTATGGTTCAAAATTGCGCGTGATTATATCAATATATTCAGATTCAGCAAGAACAAAATTAGTTTCTGAATATAAAATGTCTACAGATTCCTATCCTGTATAATTTATATATATGAATAAAATAAAAATATTTTTGCTGACTATTTCATTAATGTTTTTGGCGAGCCTGGCAGCTATATTTATATCAAGAGAATTTATATTCCACAATAAAATTTCAGATTTGAGCTGCCTGTTAAACATATGGAAAGATACTTATGGATGGAATTTTCTGATAAATGTAATAATCGCTCTGATAATTGCTGCAAAATTTGGAAAGAATGATACAAAAAAATAAGGCAGATGTCCTTTCTACCTGCTATATGACAGGGGGAGAGTCATCTGTCATTTTGTAATTTCAGGAATTGCGGGTGCTATTTTACCCGGATGTAATTTTTTAGATTAAAAACGCGGAGGAAACAAATGAATAAACAATGGATGGCACTGCTTCTCAGTACAGGAATTGCTGTGACCGCATGTCCTGTACCCGCAGCCCAGATGCCACCGGCTGAGCAGATACACGGGGAGGCAGAAGAAACTTCTGTCCCTGTACAGCATGATGATTCTGACGACAGAGAAACTGCGAATGAATTCCAGTCTGACACCGAACCATCTCAGTCAGAGACAGACGATGGCGCGGCCGGAAATGAAGAAGAAAATAATGAAGCCGGTGAAGAAAAGCTGGATATACCAGCCATGATTTCCTGTATTCAGGAAGCAGCGGCACTCGAAGAAATTGATCTGTCCTCAGAAACGGTCTCGAAGTTCTTTCTTGCCAGTGACACCTATGACAGTCTGACAGAAGAGGAACAGGCAGAAATTGACCCTGAGATCAAAGAGGCTCTTGAAACTGTCCGAAACCGTATTGCGGCACTGATTTCTTCTGACAGTGGAGTGACCGCCACGGGAAATCCCTGGTATGTGCAGACCCATGTGCAGGAGAACCCGGATCAGGAACAGACTATACAGGAGCTCTCCGAAGCATATCCGGGGACTCTTCCACAGCTTCTTTATGATATAAATATTTCCTATACGGATATCCGTACAGGAGAAGGCTATCAGCCAATGACGATGATCTCTCTGACATTTCCTGTCCCGGATGGATATGAGAGTCTGACGAAACCGAGGGTTCTTAGAAGTACCGGGGATTCGTTTATGGAACTGACCCCTCAGACGACAGAAGATAACCGCTTCTATCTGGACAGTGCCAGAACTTTAAACCATCTGATCATTGCTGACTTTCCCGCAGGACTTCAGGGAATCTCTCTTAACAGTAAATCCGTTAAGATCAACCGGGGGCAGAAATACACCCTGAAGGTGGTCCCGGTACCGGAATCGGTTACGGAAGAGTATACAGTGACATGGAAAAGCAGTGACACTTCTGTTGCGAAAGTAAGCAAAAAGGGAGTTGTCACAGCAGTAAAGAATGGCAAAGCTACGATTACCGCTTCTGTAACACAACACCCGGAAATGACGGCCTCCTGTAAGGTAACGGTCATGCAGGGAGCAAATGCCCTGAAGAAATCGGTCAGTCAGGTTATGGCAGAGACCAGCGCCTATATGCGTGCAACAGATACCAATCCTTCTGTTGGCAGCGAATGGTATGTGCTTGGGCTGGCGAGAGGCGGTTTAAGCCTGAAGGAGAAATATTTCTCTACCTATTATAATCACACGGCAAATTATATCGAGGAAAAGAAGGGAATCCTTACCAATACTTCCAAATATACAGAGTATTCCAAGAGAATCCTGGTCCTGACCTCAGAGGGGAAGGATGCCCGCAATGTGGGTGGTTACAATCTGTTTCAATATATCTCTGATTTCAGCCTTGTGAAGGAACAGGGATTAAACGGTCCGATCTGGGCACTCCTTGCCCTTAACTGCCACCCGGAATATTCTTTCCCGGAGAACCCGTCTGCGAAGGAGCAGAATTCGGAATCTGCGCTGGTGAATTTCCTGCTGCAGAGTGAACTCCCGGGTGGCGGATGGACGCTGATGGGAAGTAATGCGGATTCTGATATTACCGGCATGACACTGCAGGCGCTGGCACCGTATTATCATAAATCAGGTTATGAGAATGTGACTGCTGCCATTGACAGAGGGCTGAATAAATTGTCGGAAATGCAGAACGACAGCGGTGGATATTCCACGATGGGTGTGGAGACAGAGGAGTCCTGTGCACAGATCATCACGGCTTTATGCAGCCTTGGGATTGACCCGGAGACGGATTCGCGTTTCATCAAGGGCGGCCACTGGACAATAGAGAATCTTCTTTCCTATCATATCGATGGAAGTGGATTTATGCATGTAAAGGCAGGTGCCGGAAATAACGGAGGTGCGGCAGCAGGTACTCTGGACGGGATGGCTACGGAGCAGGGATATTACGCACTGGTTGCCTACCAGCGCCTGAAGGATGGCAAGACGAGCCTTTATGATATGTCAGATGTGAGTATCAAAAAAGGTGGCAAGGGAGATGGTTCCGGTACCGGTCTGAAAGAACCCACGCCGATTCCTACCCCGACGCCGGTTCCTGCCACAACACCGTCAGGCGGCAATACGAAAACGCCGGGTGGATCCGGGAAATCTCTGGGTGGTAAGTCTTCCGGCAGCAAAAGCTCCACGGGTTCCGAAAGCTCAGGAAAGGATAGTGGCTCCGGTTCAAAGGATTCTAAAAACAGTAAATCAAAGAACAGTAAGTCATCAAAGGATAAGAATTCCGGCGGCTGGGATTTCGAAGCAGAGCCTTATACAGAGTCGGAAGAGACTTCACAGATGGATACCGGTGAGGATGGATATCAGGAAACTGCCGGGGAGAGTGGAACCGGAAGTCTGACCTCAAAGAAGAAAGAATATGGTATGATCTTTGGTTTTGCGGCAGGCGGTGCTCTGGCGGGAGGACTGGCAGGCAGCGGCATTAAGGCCGGAGTGAGGGCTCTTATTAAGAAGCGGAGGAAGAAGAAATGAGGATAAAGAAAAAGGGACTTGCCCTGTGGCTTGCACTGTTTCTGGGGGTAAGTTCGCTCTCAGGTTGTGGCGGCGGGGATGACGGCATGACACAGCTTTCCGAAAAAGGAGCTGAGATCTTAAACAGCACGGAGGAAGATTCTGATACAGATGTGGAACCTTTGAAGCAGAAAACAAAGCTTCCTGAGGACGGAATCATCACCCAGGCACAGATGGAAACGATCGCCGGAAAGGACGAAAAGTATTATTTTACCGGAAAAACGGACAGCGGGATCAGTTATAAATGGACTTACAATGGAAGCCAGATTCAGAATCCGGTGGAGCAAAAACTTCTGGTACAGTGCAGTGAAGATGGAACAGAAGAGGTAAAGAAGCTTGCCAATGATGCGCCTTATGCGTTGAAAGTCACACTGGAGAAGATGAATCTGGCAGCGCCTGCGAAGCTGACCCTGAATCTGAAAGAAAAATGGGACGCGGATAAGGTTCTTTACTGTCTGGAAGAAGATGGAAAGCTTTATCAGCTTGATACTGCAAAGATTACTACCAGAGAAACCGGAAAGAAAAAAACAGAGCGCACAACACTTACCTTTAACGTGACTAAGACAGGAGGAGATTTCTATCTGATCGGCGGTTCTACCATAGGTGAATCTACGGATGAATCCGATGACAAATCCAAGGGCACTGCTGATAATAAGGATACACAAAACGGTGAAAATTCCACTGGAAGTTCTGGCGGTCAGTCCAGCACAGATGGAAATACCAGTTCCGGACAGACAGACTCTTCCGGCGATGGAACAGGCAATACAGACACTTCCGGTGGCGATGACAGCTCAGATACAGCCATGACCTGTACTTTCTCTATCGAGTGTTCTACGATCCTGAATAACTGGGATGATCTGAAAGAGTCCAAGGCAGAATTTGTGCCTGCGGACGGCTGGATCCTGTATCCTTCGGAGGTGGAGTTCTATGAGGGGGAGACGGTATTTGATGTGCTGAAGCGTGTATGTAATCAGGCCGGTATTCAGATGGAGTCGGAGTGGACACCTATGTATAACAGTTATTATGTATCCGGTATCAATAACCTGTATGAGTTTGACTGTGGCAAGGATTCCGGATGGATGTACTGTGTCAACGGCTGGTATCCGAATTATGGCTGCTCGAAATATACGCTGGAGGACGGCGATACGGTAGAATGGCGTTATACCTGCAATCTTGGCAGGGATGTGGGGGATCAGTATTATGACTGATGCTTTTTCCAGGTGCCATCCTGTTTTAAATTTCTTTTATTTTGCCGTGGTGCTGGGGTTTACCATGTTTATCCAGCACCCGGTTTACCTGGCAGTCTCTTTTGTGGCTGCCACAGCTTACTCCATGTGGCTTAACGGAGTAAAGAAGGTTCTGAAAATCAATTTTCTTCTGACGCTACCGAGTCTCCTTATCGTGGCACTCTTAAACCCGATGTTTAACCATTATGGAGTCACACCGCTTCTTTATATAGAAAGCAGCGGAAACTGGGTTACGCTGGAGGCAATGGTATATGGAATCGTTCTGGGATGTGTACTTTTTATTATGATTTTGTGGTTCTCCTGCTATAACCAGATCATGACAAGTGATAAATTTATCTATCTTTTTGGCAGGATTATCCCTGCGATGTCTCTGATGCTGTCTATGGCGCTTCGGTTTGTGCCTCACTTTATGGCCCAGCTGAAGGTGATCCGCAATGGACAGAAATGCGTGGGGATGGATGTGAGCAATGGCAAATGGTTTAAGAAGATCCGTTATGCGTTAAATATGGTGTCCATTCTTGTCACATGGGCACTGGAAAATGCGATTGAGACGGCTGATTCCATGAAAAGCCGTGGCTATGGGTTAAGAGGACGTACGGCTTTTTCTATTTACCGTTTTAACAGAAGGGATAAACTACTGGGAACTATGCTTGTCGGGCTTTGTGTGATTTTCGGATATGGATGTTACCGGGGAGCTGCTTTTGCACAGTACAATCCCAGAATCCTGCTTGCCGGTTTTACTGTTTTCGGAAGGGTTCCGAAGCAGTCGTGCAGTCCGCTGCTGGCTGCTGTCACATTTGTCAGCTTTGGTGTGTTCTGTTTTCTGCCGCTGATTCTGGATCTGTGTGAGGAATCTGCCATGAAGAAAAGCAGAAGCCACGTACAGGGAGAGATGGCAGTGACCTACAGAAAGATTTATGAAGATATGGAAGGAGAAGCGAGATGAAGATAATAGAAGTGAGAGATTTTTCCTTCCGTTATGCGAATGGCAGCAGGGAGTCACTGTCTCATGTGTCACTGGATGTGGAGGAGGGTACCTTTAATGTGCTGTGCGGTAAGAGTGGCTGTGGCAAGAGTACGCTGCTTCGCCAGCTGAAGTCGGATCTGGCTCCTTTTGGCAGCAGTTCCGGGAAAATCTGTTATTATGGGCGGGATTTGAAGGAAGTCGGCCACCGGCAGCAGAGCCAGGAAATTGGCTATGTACTGCAAAATCCCGAAAATCAGATCGTGACAGATAAGGTGTGGCATGAGCTTGCATTTGGTCTGGAAAGTCTGGGATATGATACGCCTACGATTCGTCTGAGAGTGGCAGAGATGGCAAGCTATTTCGGGATTCATCAGTGGTTTTATAAGAATGTCTCGGAGCTGTCCGGAGGGCAGAAGCAGCTTTTAAACCTGGCGGCGATCATGGCTATGCACCCGAAACTTCTGATTCTGGATGAGCCGACTTCTCAGCTTGATCCGATCGCGGCTTCTGATTTTCTGGAAACGGTGAGAAAGATTAACCGGGATATCGGCACTACCATAATTCTGACGGAGCACCGGCTGCAGGATGTCATTCCGTGGGCGGACAGGGTATATGTGATGGATAAGGGCAGTCTGCTCACGCAGGGGGCGCCACGGGAGATCGGTGAGTTCCTGAAGAGGGAACATCATGGAATGTTTCTGTCTATGCCGGTTCCCATGCAGATTTATGCAGAGGTAGAAAATAATCTGCCATGTCCGCTGACTGTAAAAGAGGGAAGGAACTGGATCACACAGGTGATGGCAGCAACTTCTGATACAGTTTCTGTTTGTGAAGAAAGTTATTTTTGTAAAAATAAACAAAAACTGCAAAAAAAGCTGAATACAGTCAGAGATAAACTGCTGTCTGGTTCCAAAAGTTCTATGCCACCGGCTATTGAGGTAAAGGATGTGTGGTTTCGTTATGAAAAAGACGGAAAGGATGTTGTGCAGGATCTGAACCTGGAAGTAAAGCAGGGAGAATTTTATGCGCTTGTCGGTGGAAACGGAACGGGGAAAAGTACGACTTTATCGCTGATCAGTCGTGTCCGTGCTCCCTACAGAGGCAAGATTCTCCTGAATGGGATTGATATCCGCAGGTATACGGATACCCAGCTTTACAGAGGGTATCTGGGTGTGCTGCCACAGAATCCCCAGAGCATGTTTATCAAGAAGACAGTCCGGGAGGATCTGTATTCTATCATCGGTGGGGCAAAGGAGAAGAAATCTTCCGAATACACTGCCAATATGAGGAAGGCAGAGGCAATCGAGGGAATCGTAAGTCTGACCAGACTGGAAGGACTGCTTGACCGTCATCCGTATGATTTAAGCGGTGGAGAACAGCAGCGTCTTGCACTGGCTAAGGTTCTGCTGTTGCAGCCGAGGCTTCTTCTGATGGATGAACCAACGAAGGGGCTGGATGCAGAATATAAACAGGAACTGGGAGACATTTTAAAGAAGCTCAAAGCTCACGGGATCACTATCTTTATGATCTCGCATGATGTGGAGTTTGTCGCAGAATATGCAGACAGGGTCGGCCTGTTCTTTCAGGGAAATGTGGTGACGTGTAAGAGTGCAAGGGATTTCTTTGCGGGAAACAGCTTTTATACGACTGCTGCCAATCGCATGGCAAGGCATTATTTTCCTGATGCTGTTACCGGAAAGGAGGTGGCTGCGTGCTTGAAGGCAAGGCTTTAGACCAGTTTATGGACCGTTTCTTCGGGGATTCCTGTGCACAGAGCCTGCCCGGGGAAGAGGAATCCGGACAGGAATTAGAGGAATATGAACTGAAAGAGGATGGAATCATTATCCAGCCGATCCATAAAGGAAAGATTGAGAAGCGTACCTGGATTGGTCTGATTATGTTTCTGGCTTTTCTTCCGCTGGTGCTTTTTATCCTGGTTCATAAGTTTCATGGTAAGCATGATGTAGTGATCAGTCTTTTAATACTTGCCTATGCCACGATCCCGTTCTTTATGGTATTTGAGGGCCGGCATCCACAGGCAAGAGAGATTATGGTCATTGCCGTAATGGCGGCTCTTGGGGTCGCAGGCAGGAGTGCTTTCTTTATGATCGGAAGCTTTAAGCCGATTGCGGCCATCGTGATCATTACCGGGGTTTCCTTAGGTGGTGAGGCGGGGTTTCTGTGTGCCTGTCTGATCATGATGATCTCAAATATGTTTTTCGGGCAGGGACCGTGGACACCCTGGCAGATGTTTTCCTATGGAATGATCGGATATCTGGCAGGAATCCTTTTTCAGAAAGGGATTCTCAAAGCCAGGAAGGTGGATCTGTGTATTTACGGATTCTTAAGTGTATTTCTGATCTTCGGCGGGATCATGAACCCGGCATCTATCCTGATGGCATATGGACACATCACAAAGAAGAGCCTGATCGCATTTTATATCTCAGGTGCGCCGGTAGATCTGGTGCAGGCAACTTCTACAGTGATTTTCCTGTGGATCCTAAGCAGGCCACTGCTGGAGAAACTGGAAAGAGTAAAAAGAAAATACGGGCTGCTGCAGCGGCCCGAAAATAAGGAGGAAAATGAATATGGCAAAGAATAAGCTATGGCAGGCCATTAAGGGGCTGACTCTTGCAGCCGGAATGGCAGTGGGGATTTTTGCGCTGGGACAGACCGATGTTCTGGCAGATACCCTGACGCTGACTGTGGAAAAGAACACGATTGGCCAGGGTATGATCCTGGATCCTGTACAGGTGGAATTTACGAAAGGAGAAACCTGTGCAGATGTTCTGCTCCGCGGGTTAAGTGAGAACGGGATTACGCCGCTTTATGACACAAATACAAGTTATGGTTTCTACTTAAGGGGAATTGCCAACTGTGACAGTGGAAGCCTGAATCCACCGGCATGTATCCAGAAGGTTCTCTCCGAGACTTCTACCTGGACCGGTGATGCCTATAAGCTTACTGGTAACAAATATGCACCGGATCTGACAGAATTTTCCTATTGTTCCGCTTCCGGATGGACATATACCCTTGATAATGTATTTATGGGTGTCGGAATGGGTGCGAGCCATCCGTCAGACGGAAGTGTCCTGCGTGTTATGTTTGCCCTTTGCGGCGGTACGGACATTACAGGATGTGATCCGTATAATAATAACAGGCAGATTTTTGAGGCGGCAGATAAGAGCGAGCTTATCCGCATGATGGGAAAGGCAAATGCAGAGCGTTCCAGATGGTCCCAGGTCAGCGGATTCTCCGGCGCATATGCCGAAGCGGACAGTGCGCTGACTACGCTGGATGCGTCCGCAAACAGAGTTTATGAAGCGGTTCAGCTGCTTAAAAGTATTGAGTCAAAGCTTCCGGCAGCACCGAAGCTGATCAGCTTGAATGCTTCTGATCTGACTCTTACAAAGGGAGATAGCTATACACTGACTTATACGATTGTTCCGTCTGATGCGGTGGGAACTGTAAGCTGGACTTCTTCCAACAGTTCTGTTGCAAGCGTAAACAGTGGTGTGGTAACAGCAGTGGGAGAAGGTTCGGCGGTAATTACTGCGAGAGTTTCCGGAAGTGTCTATGCGACCTGCAATATTTCCGTTTCTTCCAGACTGGTCAGTGTGACAGGAGTGAGTATTTCTCCGTCCAGCCTGAATCTCTCAACCAAAAGTGGTTCCAGGACACTGGATTACATGATCACGCCGAATGGAGCAAAACCGTCCTCTTTGTACTGGGAATCTTCCAACTCTTCTGTAGTAACCGTAGATGGCTCCGGCAAGGTAACTCCTGTGGGTGCCGGTTCTGCAGATATTACACTGACTACGGACAATGGAACGAAAGGCACCTGCCACGTGACTGTTACAGCACCGGCACAGAGCATTGCTTTGAGTGACAAAACGCTGACTCTGGCAATTGATCAGGGAACCTATACCCTGACCTGGACGTTCAGTCCGAAGGGAAGCGGCGGGGAACTGGTATGGACCTCTGATAATGCAGGCGTTGCCAAAGTAGACCAGAAGGGTGTTATCACACCTGTTTCTGTAGGAGAAACCGATATCCGTGTAAAAACCGATCAGAATGTAACCGCAGTATGCCATGTAGTTGTAAAGGGTACTGCGAAAGATCTCTTTGCAGCAGGAATGCCAGAGATCACAACCTGCAAGGCGGCAGGAAATACAGTTCTTCTTACATGGAATAAATATGAAAATGCAGATTCTTACATTATTTTAAGACGTAAGATGGGTGAAAGTAAATTCGCAAAGATTGCTACGGTCAAAGACCTCTCCTATACAGATACAGCGGTTTCTCCGTCAACTCCTTATTATTACAGTGTACAGGCTGTTTCCACCAAATGGGGCGGCGCCATTAAAAGCAGTTATGACAAAAACTTCTCTGTAACAATCAATGGAATTGCACCGACACCAACTCCGGCACAGACAGTAAAACCGAAAACCCCGGCTGTCACAGTAACTGCCGGTAAGAAACAGGCTACACTGAAATGGAAAAAGGTAAGCGGTGCCAAAGGGTATGTAGTATACCGTGCCACATCCAGATCCGGTAAATATAAGGCAGTATCAACGATTAAAAAGGGAAGCACTGTTTCTTATATAAATAAGAAGCTTACGTCTAAGAAAACATACTATTACAAGGTGCGGGCATATCGTACCGAAAACGGTAAAAGAATATACAGCAGCTATTCTAAAGCAAAGAGCGCTAAGATCAAATAATATAAATTCACACAAGTCCAGTGTGTTAGAAAGCATATTGCTGTGAACAGAAACGATGTTAGAGCGTGTTTGAAAAATTAAAAATATAGGATTGTGCTATTTAAGAAAATATGTTATATAATACAATATATAGAGAGTTAATTCTCTATTCGCATGATGAGATGAGTGACGGTTCTGACTCATCGGTAAAATAAATATAACCGAGAGATGAGATGAGTGACGGTTCTGACTCATCGGTAAAATAAAATATGACCGAGCGAAGAGCATAACGAGAGGGAGTTCATTTTCCCTCTCGTTTATATGTATATAAGGAGAATAAAATTGGAAATTGACTATGCTGTTTATAGCCTTTCAGATAGATTTTACGAGAAATATCCGAATCCGCCATATAAAGAACTTTTAAAGAAAAAGGAAAGAGGATATGCTTGTTTACTTATTCAAAGTCATTATGGATATTTTATATGCATTCCATATAGAACAGAGATTTCCCATAAATATGCATATCACTTTCGCAAATCGTCTCGTTCGCAAGAACATAGATCAGGACTTGATTATACTAAAATTGCTATTATAAAAGATATTTCGTAACTATTCAGCAGTCTGCTATCCCGCGAGGTGTTTTGGCATGAACATGCCAAAATCCCGAGACATACAAGTCAAAATCCCTCCGGGCAGGATCGCACTGCGACGGAGAGGAATTATGTCGCTGAAGCGACCCGTCGCAGGCGGAGAATCCTGCAAGCAGGATTCTTTCTTGTGGATTTTGACTTGTAACTGTGAAGGTACTGAACAGTTACAAAAGGAGAATAATACAATGATTCCAATCGCACATATAGAAAATGATTTTCCAACCAAATTCGGTATCCCCAGGCAGAGTGGCCGTGTAGGGGCGCTTAAAGCGAGAATCGTATTCGAGCCGGAATATCGCAATGTGGATGCATGCCGTGGTCTGGAGGAGTTTAGTCATATCTGGCTGATCTGGGAGTTTTCGGAGGCAAAGAGGACAATGTGGTCACCGACTGTCCGTCCGCCCAGGCTTGGGGGAAATGTGAGAAAAGGAGTTTTTGCCACAAGATCTCCCTTTCGTCCCAATTCCATAGGATTATCCTGTGTGAAGCTTGAGAAAGTAGCTCTGGATGAGCCGGACAGCCCTGTACTTTATGTAGAAGGTGCAGATCTGATGAATGGAACACCGATTTTCGATATTAAACCATATATTCCTTATGCGGATTGCCATCCGGAAGCAACAGGAAGTTTTACCGAATATTCCAAAGATCATCATCTGAATGTAGAATTTCCCCAGGAGCTTCTGGAAAGAATACCCGGGGAAAGCAGAGAGGCTCTGATCGCAGTGCTTGCAGATGATCCCCGTCCTGCTTATCAGAATGATCCGGAACGGTCTTACGGAATGCCTTTTGGAGAGAAGGATATTCATTTTCGGGTGGATGGAGATATCCTTCGTGTTTATAATGTGACAGAATTTGTAAAAAAACAGCAGGAATCTTCGGCAGATTGTGGAAAATAACCATTTTCGGATATTTCTGTAAGAAAGGCTTGCAAAATTGGCGTTTATTCAATACAATATTAAACAGACTTTATGTTGGTAGAGTGACAAAGACTGATAGGAGATTAGTCTGAAAATATTTAGTGACATATGAGGAGCAGGAAAAATGAAGAAAATTGTTAAATTCGGAGGAAGTTCTCTGGCAAATGCAGAACAGTTTCAGAAAGTAGGGGAGATCATCAGAAGTGATGAGAGCAGACGTTATGTGGTTCCGTCCGCTCCCGGAAAGAGATTTGACGGAGATACAAAGGTTACAGATTTACTTTATAAATGTTATAATACTGCAGTTGAAGGGGAAGATTTCATCCCGATTCTGCAGGAAATCAAGGGAAGATATTATGAGATTATCCGCGGACTGAACCTTGATCTTTCTCTGGAAGATGAATTTGCTCAGATCGAAGCTGATTTCAAGGCACAGGCAGGCACAGACTATGCAGCATCCAGAGGAGAATTTCTCAATGGTAAGGTGATGGCAGCATATCTGGGTTATGAATTTGTTGATGCAGCAGATGTGATCCGTTTTGATAAGAACGGAAATCTGGATGCCGAGAAGACAGACAGACTTCTGTCCAAAAAGCTGGCAAAATGTGAACATGCCGTTATCCCTGGATTTTATGGCGCTGGTGAAGATGGAAAAGTTAAAACTTTCTCCAGAGGAGGTTCTGATGTAACCGGTTCTCTTGTGGCAAAGGCTATTAAGGCAGACCTCTATGAAAACTGGACAGATGTTTCCGGTTTCCTGGTAACAGACCCACGTATTGTTAAAAATCCGGAAGTGATCGAGAGCATTACCTACAGAGAACTCAGAGAGCTTTCTTATATGGGTGCAACTGTTCTTCATGAAGATGCGATCTTCCCGGTTCGTAAAGAGGGAATTCCGATCAATATCAAAAACACAAACAGACCGGAAGACAAGGGTACTTTTATTGTTGAGAGTACATGCAAGAAACCGAAATTTACAATCACAGGTATTGCAGGTAAGAAGGGATTCTGTTCTATCAATATTGAGAAATCAATGATGAACAGTGAGGTTGGTTTCGGACGTAAGGTACTTCAGGTATTCGAAGATCAGGGAATCAGCTTTGAGCATGTTCCATCAGGAATCGATACAATGACTGTATATGTACATCAGGATGAATTTGAAGAGAAAGAACAGCAGGTAATTGCCGGAATCCATCGTGCAGTACAGCCGGATTTCGTAGAAATGGAATCTGACCTTGCACTGATCGCTGTTGTGGGACGTGGCATGAAATCCACCAGAGGTACAGCCGGCAGAATCTTCTCCGCACTTGCCCATGCAAATGTAAATGTTAAGATGATCGACCAGGGATCCAGTGAACTGAACATCATTATTGGTGTTGAGAACAGAGATTTCGAAACTGCTGTAAAAGCAATCTATGATATTTTTGTACTTACTCAGATGTAATTCCTATTATATAGAATCGTGGAGCTAAGGTTCATGTATCAATAAGATTATTTCAGGAATCAGCTTGTCAGTACATCGGAAGATTAAGATAGATAAAAGATAAAGAAAATAACAGGCCGTCAGGAATCTGTATAAAGATTTCTGGCGGCTTTTTCGTTTCATGTGTTGAGAAGATGTGCTATAATCGTGTATTATCTTTAAAAGACCTTGCATTTGATGAATCGATAAGTTGAATGGTGAATGAAAATAGATTTTAGAGATTATTAAGAACGGAGTGAACAGTAACTCTTAAGATATAGGGGGCAGACATGGATAAGCCGGTGGTTCGTATTTCGGTCAGAAATCTGGTGGAATTTATATTAAGAAGCGGTGACCTTGATAACCGCAGAGGCTCTGCGGATAAAGAAGCGATGCTGAAAGGCAGCAGACTTCACAGGAAGATACAAAGTCAGATGGGAAGTCATTACAGGGCAGAAGTTTCTCTTAAATATACGACGGAATATGATGATGTAAGTATCGTGGTAGAAGGCAGAGCTGACGGGATATTCACAGAGGACGAGCAATATTTCATTGACGAGATCAAAGGTGTCTATGCAGATGTCAGCCAGCTTGAGAAACCAGTGGAAGTACATCGTGCCCAGGCCATGTGCTATGCCTGGATCTATGCCAGAGAACAGCAATTAGAGAAAATCGGTGTTCAGATGACATACGGAAATCTGGATACAGAGGAACTCAAGTATTTCAGAGAAGAATTTACTTTGGAGGAACTTAAAGACTGGTATCAGGAACTTCTGGACAGATATCATAAATGGATTTCGTATCAGCTGGCATGGAAAAAAGAGCGGAATGAATCCATGGAAGGTCTGGAGTTTCCGTTTGAATACAGAGAAGGTCAGCGAAAGATCGTATCCAGTGTGTATCATACGATATCAGCAGAACGGCAGATTTTTATACAGGCGCCTACGGGGGTAGGGAAAACCATGTCCACGATTTTTCCGGCGGTAAGAGCAGTTGGTGCCGGACTGGGAGAAAACATTTTCTACCTGACAGCAAAAACGATCACCAGAACAGTGGCAGAAGAAGCGTTTTTAATATTAAAGGAACATGGACTGAAGTTTAAAGTGATCACTATCACTGCGAAGGAAAAACTATGTTTCTGTGACAAAACAGAATGCAATCCGGAGAATTGTCTCTGGGCGAGAGGACATCTGGACAGAATTAATGATGCAGTCTATGAATTGTGGACGACACAGGACTGCTATGGCAGAGAGAGGATTCTTGAGTATGCAAAGAAATGGCAGGTATGTCCGTTTGAGCTATGTCTTGATCTCGCAATATGGGTGGATGCGGTAATCTGCGATTATAATTATGTATTTGATCCAAATGTGTATCTGAAGAGATTTTTTGGCGAAGGTACCTCGGGAGGATATATTTTTCTGATTGATGAAGCCCATAATCTGGTGGACAGAGGCAGAGAAATGTACAGTGCTTTTGTGGATAGAGCGGATGTTCTGGAAGCAAAGAAGCTGGCCGCGGATTACAGTAAGGGACTTGTACGTGCGCTAGGAAAAGTAAACCGTCAGTTGCTGGCGTTGGAGAAAGACTGTGGAGATTATGAGATTTTACAGAATCCCGGACCGGTTTCTCTGAGTATGCTACAGGTGATGGGAGAGATGGACAAGCTTCTGGAAGAACTTCACGGAAAAGAGCTTCCGGAACAGCTCCTGAATTTTTATTTTTGCGTCAGAGATTTTCTGAATATAGATGAGCTGTTGGATGAGAATTATGTGATTTATACAGAAATCGGAACGCAGGGAAAAGTAATACTGCGGCTTTTCTGCGTAAATCCTGCGGCGAATATCGGAAGATGTCTGGAAAAGGGGAAGAGCGCGGTTTTCTTTTCGGCGACGCTTCTTCCTATGGACTATTACCGTACACTTTTAAGCACCAGAAAAGATGATTATGGCATTTATGTTCCATCACCTTTTAAGCAGGAAAAACGATGTATTCTTACGGGACGTGATGTGAGCAGCCGTTATACCAGAAGAGGTTATGAAGAATATCATAAAATTGCGTCATATATTGCAAGAACAGTATGGGCGAGAAAAGGAAACTATATGGTATTTTTTCCTTCTTATAAATTTATGGAAGATGTGCTGGAGGTGTATGAGAATGAGTTTTCAGTGGACTGGGTACGATGCATCTCTCAGACATCAGGGATGCATGAACAGGAAAAAGAGGAATTTATCGAAGAATTTTCTACATCAGAAGGGACACTGGTTGGATTTTGTGTGATGGGTGGTGTTTTTTCGGAAGGTATTGATCTGATGGGGGAGAAACTGATCGGGGCGGTTATAGTAGGAACAGGTTTGCCCCAGATTGGGACAGAACGGGAAATACTCAGGCAGTATTATGATAAAAAAGGCGCAGATGGATTTGATTATGCATACAGATATCCCGGAATGAATAAAGTGTTGCAGTCAGCAGGACGTGTGATAAGAACCCAGGAGGATACAGGAATCATACTTTTGCTGGATGAGCGCTTTGCTGATCATAACTATCGCAATCTTTTCCCGGCAGAATGGTCTGACCGCAGAAACTGTACTCTGAATACGGTGGAACAGCAGCTTGGAGAATTCTGGAACAGGGTTTGTATGGATAAATAAAAAGCTGACCAGAGTCAGAATATGATATGATTTCCATTAAACAAACAAGGTATATAACCAGAATATCCCGAGACATACGGTGTTACTGAGAATGAAGTAAACAGTAACTATGCTGGATAGGTTGTTACTGGAAAAAAGACAAAAATGTTGCTATCCTGAAAAAAACAATATATACTTTGCTTACTATAAGAAAGAGATGTAACAATTCTGTCAGCTGTTATCTGACGATGGCAGTGAACAGTTACGAAGAGATATGGAAAGCAACTGTAAAAGGAGTTTTACATGAAAAAAAATAAACGAACGACGAAAACTTTTATCCTGGCAGGAACTCTGGCAGGGGCTGTTGTAATGACAACGACTTTGCCTGACACTGCTTTGGCTGCACAGCAAAGTATGTCTTCTGTTACGGAACAGGCACAGATTCAGCCGATAGGTGATGGAAGTAATAAGTATATCATGAAGAGTGACGGATTTTACTGTCTGGATGTAAATGGAGCGAAAAGCAATCAGGCAGAGATTCATTATTTTCAGGACTATGAAATTGATGGAACGGTATTTGACGGATATTATTACCATGATGCAGATGGAAAATTTAAAGCATGCAGCCCGCATATGGAACGTTTGAAAGGTGTTACAGTATTTAAAAATACAGAGGCTGAGGAGACAACTGATGCGCAGAAAACACAGGAAACAGACAAATTTGATGGCTTCTATTTTGTAAATAATCTTGGACGACTATCGGCAGCCCCGCAGGTAAGGTATATAGATAACCTGGCGATAGACGGAATCACGTTAAATGGTTATTATTACTTTGATGAAAATGGCAGAATGGTAACAGAGCCGGGAATCCATTCGCTTGAGATGGACTGCTATGAAATGAATTTTGACGGAAACTATTATTTCGGCGGTGCGAACGGAGCTTTGGTGCAGGAGAATACAGTGACAACAGACGGATTCATAGTGGATGACACAGGTAAAGTCATAAATCTGGATGATCTGGGAATCGATAACCTCAAACCACAACTTGAAAATCTGCTGTCAGGATATCAGGGAACATGGAGCGTATATGTCAAAGATCTCAACGAGGATAAAGAGTTTCTGATTAACGATACGCCGTTATATTCTGCAAGCCTTATCAAGCCATTTGTCATGGCAAAGACTTACCAGGATATGGAACAGGTAAGAACGGATGAAGCGAAGAAATTAAATACAACGGATATGAAAACCGTAGATGTGAAATTAAATGATCTGTTGTGGAATATGATCACTGTCAGCGACAACGAATCCTGTAATGAACTGGTGAAACTTCAGACAGATGCACTCGATTTCAAAAAAGGTGCAGAGGACATCAATAAATATCTGGAAAAAGAGGGATATACAGAAACAAGTGTACAGCATACACTCCACCCGGCAACCTCCGCGCAGGAAAGTCTTGGCGGCAGAAATATGACTTCTGTAAAAGACTGCGGAGCTCTGCTTGAGAGCATTTTCAAGGGAGAGTGCGTCAGCAAAGAAGCATCAGAGGAAATGCTTAATCTTCTGTCGAATCAGGAAAATACCTGGAAAATCCCGGAAGGACTTCCTGACGGAATAAAATCAGCAAATAAAACCGGAGAGACAGATCAGGACCAGCATGATATTGCAATCATTTACGGAGAAAAGACAACATACATATTGTGTATCATGTCCGAAAACTGCCCGGAAGGTACAGCAGTAACAAATATCCGGAATATTTCAAAGATTGTTTACAATTACCTGAATCTGTAAGGGCATTGTGTGCGGCGAATGATTGATTTTTACTGGAAAATCATGTATAATACCATGGAACTATGTCATGTACGATGAAACTTAACAGCAGTGGCGGGCAGAGAGGAATCGGTATCCCCCACTGACACGTGACAAGCCACAGTCATCTATGTGATTGTATGTCATATTCTGTGAAATTACCGACTGTGGATTGAAACAAACAATTGTATAAAGTCAGGAGGAAGAATTTAAATGCGAGTTGATGCGGACGATTTTGCCCGACCTTGCAGCTGCGGCAGGGAACACCAGATTGCAGTGAAAGAGATTTTGATAGAAGCCGGAGCAGTAGAGAAGCTTGAAGAAGAGATGTCAGAGGGGATGCTGAAAGAATATATATCTCCGTTGGTTATCTGCGACACCAATACCTATGCGGCAACAGAAGAAATCATGGAGGATATCTATGACAGATGCCAGGTATTAGTTCTGGACGCAGAGGGGCTTTTGGCTGACCGGAAAGCGATAAGAATTGTGGAGAACAACATGGAGGAAGATATTGACCTGATCCTCGCAGTAGGGGCAGGAACGATTCACGACATCAGCCGCTATGTTGCACACAAATACAAAGTACCTTTCATTTCAGTGCCTACCGCAGCAAGTGGAGATGGATTTGTAACAACAGTGGCTGCCATGAACCTGGACGGCGTGAAGAAAACAGTACCGTCAATTGCGCCTATCTGTGTATATGCAGATACAGATATTTTTTCAAAAGCTCCCCGGCGTCTTACAGATGCGGGAATTTCAGATCTGATGGGAAAATATATCTGTCTTGCAGACTGGAAAATCGCAAATTTGGTTACCGGAGAATATTTTTGCCGGGAAACTGTAAGACTGGAAGAAAAAGCCTTAAAGACGGTCAGATCTTCCATACAGGATATTGCAGAGGGTGAGGAAGATGAATGTGAACAGCTGATGTATGCATTGATCCTTTCCGGGCTTGCGATGCAGATGATCGGGAATTCAAGACCGGCATCCTGTGCAGAGCACCAGGTGACACATCTGTGGGATATGGAAGTGATCAATGGCCCGCTGGATGCACTTCATGGGGAGAAAGTCTCTGTAGCAACACTTCTTGTACTGGAGGAGTACAAGCGCATTGCCACAGCTATCACACAGGGACGATGTCACGCAAAACCGTATGAGAATGAAGACGAGAAACTTCTGGAGGAAACCTTTGGAAGTAAAGGATTTCTGGAAGAGATAAAGAAAGAAAATGAACCGGAACTTCTGAAATCCATTTCACCGGAGCATCTGGAGAATTGCCTGGGTGGAATCGCGGAGATCATAGATGAGCTTCCGAGCGAACAGGATATGTTCCACATGCTGGAGAAGGCTGGATGTGCAAAGACGGTTTATGATATCGGACTTGATGAAGCAGCTGTTTTACCAAGTCTCAGACTTGCACCTTATACAAGAAGACGATTAAGCTTATTAAGACTCAGCAAAATGCTGGAAATCAAAGGAGAATGATTATGCGCATTGGAATGGGATATGATGTACACAGACTAACCGAAAACAGAGATTTGATCCTTGGAGGAGTAAAGATTGACTGGGAGAAAGGTCTTCTGGGACATTCAGATGCCGATGTGCTGATCCATGCGGTGATGGATGCACTTTTAGGAGCAGCTGCGCTGGGAGACATCGGAAAACATTTTCCGGATACAGATCCTGCATATAAAGGAATTTCCAGTATTCTGCTGCTGGAACACGTAACGAAGCTATTGAAAGAACATCATTATGAGATTGGAAATATAGATGCAACGATCATTGCGCAGAAACCGAAAATGGCACCTCATATTCCACAGATGAGGGCAAATATGGCGAAAGCAATGGGAATTGATGAGTCTCAGCTGAATATTAAGGCTACTACAGAAGAGAAACTGGGATTTACAGGAAGAGAAGAAGGAATTGCATCTCAGGCAATATGTCTTCTTAATGAAGTAAAGTAATTGGTAATTCATATAATAAGATTTTATAAAAAATCGTTACTGTACACACGCCACTATTCCGCGAAGCGTGTTACGGAACAGTAACAAAAACTCTATAGAATGATAAAACATAGGGAAAACTGGAGGAATAGAGAATGAAACTTTTTAATACACTGACACGCAGAAAAGAAGAATTTGTACCTCTTGAAGAGGGAAAGGTTCGCATGTATGTCTGCGGTCCGACTGTTTACAATCTGATCCATATCGGAAATGCCCGTCCAATGATCATCTTCGATACTGTACGCCGTTACATGGAGTACAAGGGATATGAAGTAAACTTTGTTTCTAACTTTACAGACGTAGATGATAAGATCATCAAGAAAGCAATCGAGGAAGGCGTAAGTGCTCAGGAGATTTCTGAACGTTATATTTCAGAGTGCAGGAAAGATATGGATGGCATGAATGTAAAACCTGCTACTACAAATCCACAGGCAACGCAGGAAATCGGTGGAATGATCAGCATGATCCAGACTCTGGTTGATAAAGGATATGCATATCCGGCAGCAGACGGTACTGTTTATTTCAGAGTTAAGAAATTCAAAGAATACGGAAAACTTTCTCACAAAAATCTGGATGATCTGCAGTCTGGTTTCCGCTCTCTGCAGGTATCAGGAGAAGACCAGAAAGAAGATCCGCTGGATTTCGTTCTCTGGAAACCGAAAAAAGAGGGAGAGCCATCCTGGCCATCCCCATGGTGTGATGGACGTCCTGGCTGGCATATTGAATGCTCTGTTATGGCAAAGAAATATCTCGGAGATGAGATTGATATTCATGCAGGCGGTGAGGACCTGATCTTCCCACATCATGAAAATGAAATTGCACAGAGTGAATGCTGCAACGATAAGATTTTTGCAAAATACTGGATGCACAATGCATTCTTAAACATTGATAACAGAAAAATGTCCAAGTCTCTTGGAAACTTCCGTACTGTACGTGAGATCAGCGAGCAGTATGATCTTCAGGTACTTCGTTTCTTCATGCTGAATGCACATTACAGAAGCCCGCTGAACTTCAGCGCAGATCTGATGGAAGCTGCAAAGAATGCGTTAGAGCGTATCACAGATGCAGCTGCAAACTTAAAAGACAGAAAAGCAGCAGCACAGACAGAGGCTGCGACAGATGCAGAGAAAGAACTCCTTGCACAGTCTCAGGAGTTTGTTAAGAAATTCGAAGAAGCAATGGATGATGACTTCAACACTGCGGACGCACTGGCTGCAATCTTTGAACTGGTTAAATTTGCCAATACAAATGTATCCGAAGAAAGCTCCTCAGAATTCGCCGGAGTACTGCTTGATACAATGGTAAAATTATGCGATGTACTTGGTCTGAAAGCAGAGAAGAAAGAAGAAATTCTTGATAAAGAAATCGAAGACCTGATTGCAGAACGCCAGGAAGCAAGAAAAGCAAAGAACTTTGCGAGAGCAGATGAGATCAGAGATGAGCTTCTGGCTAAGGGAATTATCCTTAAAGATACCCGTGAGGGAGTAAAATGGAAACGAGCTTAAACGGTATGGCAGAAATAAATGAGTTTGATAAGCATGATATTGCTGGTTTAAAAGGATTGCTTCATCAGGTATTTCATCTGAAAGATAATGATATGAGGTCTTACTCACCCTTGACTTTAGCTTATATCGGAGACGGTGTTTACGAACTGGTGATCCGCACGATTCTTGTGAAAAAAGGAAACTGTCCGGTAAATCAGCTGCACAGAAAGGCAAGCAGTCTGGTTAAAGCAGGCACACAGTCTTCTATGATGGAAGTGATCGAACCAATGCTTACGCAAGAGGAGCACAGCGTTTATAAAAGAGGCAGAAATGCGCACTCCCCGACAATGGCAAAGCACGCAACAATGGCAGATTATCGCAGAGCAACCGGGTTTGAAGCTCTGATGGGATATTTATATTTAAAAGATGATTTTGGCAGGATCATAGAATTGGTCCGTGCTGGAATCGGAGAGGATCAGATATGAGTGAACAGATAGAAGGACGCAATGCAGTCCTGGAAGCTTTTCGTTCCGGTAAATGTGTAGATAAGCTGTTTATCCTGGATGGATGCCAGGATGGACCAGTCCGCACTATTGCCAGAGAGGCGAGAAAAAAAGATACGATTATCAATTATGTGGCAAAAGAGCGTCTGGATCAGTTAAGTGAGACAGGTGCGCATCAAGGCGTAATCGCCCAGGTTGCTGCTTATGAATATGCAAGCGTAGAAGATATCCTTGCAAAAGCAAAGGAAAAAGGGGAAGATCCATTTATCTTTATTCTGGATAATATTGAAGATCCTCATAATCTCGGTGCAATCATCCGTACTGCAAACCTGGCAGGAGCACATGGCGTGATCATTCCGAAGAGACGTGCAGTAGGACTGACCTCTACAGTTGCCAAGACTTCAGCAGGTGCATTAAACTATACACCTGTTGCAAAAGTGACAAATCTGGGACATACCATTGATGAGCTGAAAGAGCAGGGAGTGTGGTTTGTATGCGCAGATATGGGTGGAGAAACTATGTATAACCTGAATCTTACAGGTCCGATCGGAGTTGTGATCGGTAACGAAGGTGAGGGAGTAAGCAGACTGATTCGCGAGAAATGTGATTTTGTAGCATCTATTCCGATGAAGGGGGATATTGATTCCCTGAATGCATCAGTAGCAGCAGGCGTACTCGGCTATGAGATCGTACGTCAGAGAATGCAGAAGAAATAAGTGCCATATTTACATTAGTTATTAGAGGGTTATGTGGTTAATCTGTTTTGGTGTAAATAGCGTATTGGTTGTGCAGCAGAATAGAATTGTTTCAGTTAATAGCAAGATTTATGGAAAACGGAAGGTTTAAATTGATGAAACAGTATGACGGAATCAAGGATGAAGAATTAATCTTTCGCTTTAAAAACGGAGAGTCAGAGATTCTCGACTATCTTATGGAAAAATACAAGAACATGGTCCGCAAGAAAGCAAGGACCATGTTCCTGATAGGCGGGGAGAATGATGATCTGATACAGGAAGGTATGATCGGACTGTTTAAGGCAGTCCGCGACTACCAGCCGGACAAAGATGCCACATTTCAGACTTTTGCGAGCATATGCGTGGACAGACAGATTTACAATGCAATCCAGAGTTCTAACAGGCAGAAACATCAGCCGCTTAACTCATATGTCTCTCTCAGTGAGCAGGGCGGAGAGAACGAAGAACATCTTGGTGATACCTGGGTAGAAAATCCGGAATCGATCATCATCGACCAGGAAAACGTTGAGAATCTGGAACAAGAGATCACTACCACATTAAGCCCAATGGAGAATCAGGTACTGGAATACTATCTGGCAGGAAACGGCTACGGAGAGATTGCCGAACTTATGGGAAAAACACCAAAATCCATAGACAACGCACTCCGCAGAATCCGCACCAAAATAAAAGAACAACTGGAACAGCTCCGTAAATAAAAAATACAGAATTTTAACCGAAGGTAATTTTTATAAAAATAAAAAAGTTAAAAAATAGGGATTGACAATACGGTTAAGTTCTGGTAACATATCCAAATGTGAGCGGTAAATCCGACACGATGCTGATGTGGCTCAGAGGTAGAGCACTTCCTTGGTAAGGAAGGGGTCACGGGTTCAATTCCCGTCATCAGCTTTTTTTAATGCTTGAAAATAAAGGATTTCTTGAACCTCGGTACCCCAAAAGTAATCAAAACCTGACTTTTGCAGGTAAATTAACAAAAAACACCCGTCAAACCCAATAATTACAGGGCCTTGCCCTAACAATAAGAAGAAAGCCCAAGAAGCTGCAACTTCAAGGGCTTTCATTCTTTTTGTTATAAACACTTTAATACCTTTTGCCTACTGGCATTATAGCATATGCAGATCATGAAATCAATATGCAGATGAGTCTGAAAAAATAAAAAAGAGTAAAATAGTTACTGTTCACACACCACTATCCCGCGAGGTGTTTTGGCATAAATATGCCAAAATCCCGAGACATACAAGCCAAAATTCCATTGCCGCAGGCAATCTGGAATGAATTTTGGCTACGTTACTGAGAACGGAGTGAACAGTAACGTAAACTATCCCGTTGGTTTATGCCTTATTTCCCAAAATGGCTCAGTTGATAGGTTTATTCTCTTTAATAATCTGCACCCGTGACTATTGCTATTTATCTGCCTCACAAGTGTCGAAGACCCGTGTTCCTCTGGAAACAGAGATTGATTTCTGAGAGAATTACCATCAAGTATAAGAAAAATCGGAGCAAAAGCATTCTACCAGTGTACATCCATTAAGATGCTGAAGATTATTACAACCGTTATCATCAAGCTTATTTTTATCGCAGATTACAGAAATATCCGGTTCTACGTAGGTATTACTTGCTTCGTCAAGATGTACTGCGAATGGTGCAGGAATCACTTCACAAGATCCCTTGTGTTGTTTTATATAATTACGGATAGAAGCGGAGAGTTCCATAACAATTTTCTGGTGTTTATAGGTTGGCGGTGCCATGTAATAGATATGCCCGTCAATAAGCTCGGCTCTTTCTCCGTCTGGCAGAGCATAGATATCTTCAATGGTATAAGATTCTTCTTTAGATAAAGCCATACAATCACGCTCCTTTTGGGCTATGTTATAATGGATTCAGGTAGAATATTCAACGCTAACAATCGGACAGCAGTCCCATTGACAATGTTAATATTCCCCAATATCAAATAGCTCATCAAAAGTTATCTTCAAGTTTGGAAACATAACCAGTTGTAAATCTTCTTTATTCTGAGCGGTAACTGTTTTATAAAGATACGGATAACCAGTACCATCTTCTTTAAAGTCAAAAAGATAAATTTCTACAGATTTTTTTCTCCAGTCAACAATCCAGTACTCAGAAACACCGACTTTACAGTAAATATCCATTTTTTCGTGGCGGTCATATTCTTCAGTGGCATTGGATAAAACCTCCATTACAAAGCGAGGAATGCCGGTAAAAGAAATGTTTTTACGATCTCTCAGGTTGCAGATGATTGATACATCAGGAATGATTACTTTGTCGTCATTTTCACGCCATTCGTACTGAACACCGTCACCAAAAACACGACAAAGACTATCTTTAATCTGGCTTCCAATTTTAATAACGAAGTTGTTAATTACCATAGAATGTTCGAGGTAAGTTTTGCTTAAATCTTCGATTGGCAATGCGTTACTCATGTTGCTGCACCTCCTGAATATATTGGTATAATCGTATATATTGAGATAATTATAAGTGTTAACACAGATTTCGTCAAGAAAACCGGAAACTTAAAATGGCAAAACAGATGTCAGTATCAGCCACAATAGTGCATAAAATAAGGCTTGTCACCATTGTGGAAACAGTTGACAGATGGAAATTCCAATGATAATATAAATTCATTCGTTTGTGCTTAATAGAAGGAAAATCAATATAGTTAATAAAATGTACTTATATTATAACTGAAAATAACGGATATATTGGTTTTGTGGATACGGGCAGGTAATGCAGTGACATGAAACATGTATAAAATACGAAAAACAGGAGGGAAAAAGATGGAGAACGAAACAGTTTCCAAGAATTTTATTGAGAATATTATTGATAAAGATTTAGCAGAGGGTGTTTATGACACCGTGCATACACGTTTCCCGCCGGAACCGAATGGATATCTTCATATCGGTCATGCGAAATCTATTCTTTTAAACTATGGCCTTGCTCAGGAGTATAACGGCAAATTCAACATGCGTTTTGATGATACAAACCCTACAAAAGAGAAAAGCGAATTTGTAGAATCTATTAAAGCTGATATCAAATGGCTGGGTGCTGACTGGGAAGACAGACTTTTCTTTGCATCTGACTATTTTGACCAGATGTATGAAGCTGCTGTAAAGCTGATCCAGAAAGGAAAAGCATACGTATGCGACCTGACAGCAGATCAGATTCATGAATACCGCGGAACACTTACAGAGCCAGGTAAAGAAAGTCCATGCAGAAACAGAACTGTTGAAGAGAATCTTCAGCTTTTCGAGGAGATGAAAGAGGGTAAATATGCAGACGGAGAGAAAGTACTCCGCGCTAAGATTGATATGGCATCTCCGAACATGAATATGCGAGACCCGGTTATTTATCGTGTTGCTCATATGACACACCACAGAACAGGCGATAAATGGTGCATCTATCCGATGTATGACTTCGCTCATCCGATCGAAGATGCAATCGAGGGAATCACACATTCCATCTGTACACTGGAATTCGAGGACCACAGACCGCTGTATGACTGGGTTGTAAGAGAACTGGAATATCCGCAGCCTCCGAAACAGATTGAATTTGCAAAACTTTACCTGACAAATGTTGTCACAGGTAAACGTTATATCAAGAAACTTGTAGAAGAAGGAATTGTAGACGGATGGGATGATCCGCGTCTGGTTTCCATCGCAGCACTGCGCCGTCGTGGCTTCACACCGGAATCTATCAAGATGTTTGTTGAGCTTTGTGGTGTATCCAAGGCAAACAGCTCTGTTGATTACGCAATGCTTGAGTACTGTATCCGCGAGGACCTGAAACTGAAACGTCCGCGTCTGATGGCAATCCTTGATCCGATCAAACTTGTGATCGATAACTATCCGGAAGGTGAAATTGAGTATCTGGAAGCTCCGAATAATATGGAGAACGAAGAACTTGGAACACGTAAGATGCCATTTGGCAGAGAACTTTATATTGAGAGAGAGGATTTCATGGTAGATCCGCCTAAGAAATATAAGAGAATGTTCCCTGGCACAGAGGTTCGTCTTATGAATGCATATTTTGTAACATGTACAGGATACGAAGCAGACGAAGATGGTACAGTACGCGTAGTACATTGTACTTATGATCCGGAAACAAAGGGTGGAAACGCACCGGATGGCAGAAAGGTAAAAGGAACAATTCACTGGGTAGAAGCAAGCCAGGCTGGCAAAGCAGAAGTTCGTCTCTATGAGAATATCGTAGATGAGGAAAAAGGTGTATACAACAAGGAAGACGGTTCACTGAACGTAAATCCGAATTCTCTGACTAAAGTTACTGCTTATGTAGAGCCTGCATTGATGGAAGCAAAAGGCTATGACAGCTTCCAGTTTGTAAGAACAGGATTCTTCTGCGCAGATATCCATGACTCTAAGGAGGGAGCACCGGTATTTAACCGTATCGTATCTCTTAAGAGCTCATTTAAACTGCCGAAAGCATAATGCAATAAAAGATAAAGAAACAGCCAGGCGATTATTCGTCTGGCTGTTTGCAACATATAGTATAATTACGCTGTACTAGTGTGCCGATAAGTTGATTCATTCCTCAGATTCAGCTGCTGCCTCAATAGCTTCTTCGAAGTCTTTTGGATCGTCGGCATCTTCTTCCTCAGCATCTTTGATTTCAACTTCTGTGGCTGCTTCAGGAGCTTCTTCTGAATTTTCTGAATCAGATTCAGCTGCTACTTCGTCAGCTTTGTCTTCAGCACTGTCATTCTCTGCCTGCTCACCTGTATGTTCCCAGGACTGGAAATCTTCTGCAGTTTCAGCTTCTTCGTCAGCTTTTTCCTCAGTTTTCTCTTCTTCGTCTGTCAGATCAAAATCATCAAAGTCATCTTCAAAATCAAAATCCTCTTTGCAGGATCCTTTCTTTGCGATAATAGCGGCAACGACACCGGCAGCAGCTGCGGTAAGAGCGCCGACTGCAACAAATCCCCAGTATTTATTAATTTTAGCCATGATAATCATAAACTCCTTTCTGATATTCTCCTATTTCTGCGAATATGAAACAGATTAGTGATTGGTTATTCATATTTTAATACGTTTTGCATAAAAAGAAAAGCAAAACTTTTTCTGAAAGCAGTTGCATAGCAAAAAGATACAAGGTATACTATGACACGAAAGAAGAGGGGCGCTGATAAAAACATTTTACAGAATAACGGCGTTCGAACAGTAACAGAAGAGGTTTATATATGAGAAGAATTATCTTAGCATCTGCTTCACCCAGACGAAGAGAACTGCTGGAGAGAGCAGGCGTGAAATTTGAAGTGATACCCGCATCAGGAGACGAGAATCGGACTTCTGATGACCCGAAAGAGGCAGTTGCGCAGCTGGCAAGAGATAAGGCGGTTTCTGTTAAAGCGACAGTAGAGGATGCCGAAGAGGGAACTGTAATTATCGGTTCTGATACAGTGGTAGTGTTTCAGAATATGATTCTTGGAAAACCACACGATCAGGAAGACGCAGCAGATACTCTGAAGAAACTGCAGGGGAACACCCATCAGGTATACACTGGCGTTTCTGTATTGGAGAAAAAGAATGGGCAATGGCAGGAACATGCCTTTTATGAGAGTACAGATGTGACATTTTATCCGGTTTCAGATGAAGAAATCAGAGAATATGTTGCGACAGGAGAGCCTATGGATAAAGCGGGAAGTTACGGAATTCAGGGGTTTTTCGGAATATATGTAAAAGGAATTAATGGAGACTACAATAATGTGGTAGGGCTTCCGGCCGCCAGATTATTTTATGAAATGAAGAAATCAGGAATTGACTTGAGAGGATGACAAAAGATGATTAAGGCATGTATATTTGATTTGGATGGAACGTTAGCTGATACACTGGAATCCATGGCATATGTCACAAACGTTATCATGGAAAAATTTGGTTTAAAGACACTTCCGGTGGATAATTTCAGATATTACAGCGGAGAAGGTGCAAGCATGCTGATCCGCCGTGCACTTAAAGATGCCGGGGACCCGGAGCTTACTCATTATGAGGAAGGAGAGAGACTTTACAGAGAAATGTTTGCAGCAGATCCGATGTATAAAGTAGTTCCTTATAAGGGAATGCCGGAGACATTGAAAGAGCTGAAGAAACATGGAATGAAGCTGGCAGTCTGCTCCAACAAACCGCATCCGGCAGCTGTAAAAGTTATCGCGCAGCTTTTCGGAGAAGAGTTTGACATGGTGGTCGGACAGAGTGATGCAATCCGCAGAAAACCTGCTCCGGACGGTCCTCTGATGGTTGCTGGGAAATTTGGTGTAAAACCAGAAGAGTGCATGTATGTAGGAGATACCAGCACAGATATGAAAACAGGAAAAGCAGCAGGAATGTTCACAGTTGGTGCATTATGGGGATTCCGTGACCGTGAGGAACTCAACGAAAATGGCGCAGATATAGTTGCCGAAGCACCGACTGACTTAGTAAAGATTTGCGAGGAACATGGAAATGATTAAGTTAGTTGCCAGTGACCTGGATGGAACTTTGCTCTTAAATAAAGCACAATCTTTGCCGGAAGAGATATTTCCACTGATCAGACAGTTACAGGAAATGGGAATCATATTTGTTGCAGCCAGTGGCAGACAGTACCCGAATATGAGAAAATTGTTTGCACCTGTTGCGTCAGAGATTTCTTATATTTCCGAAAATGGTGCTTTGGCAGTAGATCATGGGGAAGTGCTGTATCAGGATTCTTTTGACAGGGAACTTGCAAATGAGATCATTTCTGCAATCATGGAAAAGAAAGATGCAGAGTTTACCTGTTCAGCAAAGGATTACCATTATCTGATGCCGAAGACAAAGAAATTTCATGATCATATGTTATATGAAGTAAAAAATGAGTGCAGATTTGTAAAAAGTCTGGATGAAATGACAGATCCGATTATGAAGCTGGCTGTATTTGAGCCGGGTGGTCTTACCGAAGAGTCCGTAAAATACTGGACCGGAAGATTTGGAAAAGACTGTGTGGTTGTTACGTCGGGAAATGAATGGATTGATTTTATCCCTTTTGGTACTAATAAGGCAAAGGGAATTATAGAATATCAGAAGAGATATCATATTTCGCCGGAAGAATGTCTGACATTCGGAGACGAATATAATGATATAGAGATGCTTAAGGCAGTAAAATATGGCTTTGCCATGGCGCATTCCAAGGAGGGGGTACGGGCAGCAGCGTCCTATGTGACAGAACGGGTTGAACCGATCCTTGAGAAGCTGATTTTGGCAAAGGGAGAAATTGAGGAGGTAATTTAAAATGTTTACAGAAGAATGTATCAATACTTTTCTGGAAAATCAGGAGCAGCTTTTTCCACAGCCGGTGGCAGAATCTTATGAGGCAGCAGAAGCTTTTCTTGAGGACTGCATGGCACAGGTAGTAGATTCTATCGAAGAGGTCAGAGAATATCTGGAAGAGATCGGAGCTGATGTGGATGGAATGACAGATGAAGAGTTGGAAGAAGCAAGCGAAGTTTTTGCACTGCCAGATGGAAAATATCTGATCGTAGAGGGATAAAACAACAGTATCTGTCTTGGAAATGATGATATGAACGTTAACTATTGTTGGTAAATGGTGCAGGATAAGTACCCATAGGTGTAAAAGGTAATTTAGAGCTGCTGTAATGAAGTTTACAGTGGCTCTTTTTGATATTATAGGAAGAAAAATACAGATTACATTTTCTTAAAATACAGTGTTATAATGGCTTTATGCAGAGAATGAAGGAGATGTCATTGCCACTCATTGTAAATATCCTGCGAAATATATTGAGGAGATGCAATGAACAGTAATGAAATCACAATTCTATTATAAATGAAAAGGAGGACTACAGATGGAGAGAAGGAGATTTCTTGCAATCGTGATGACTGTGATGATGGTTATTTCATTGATTCCATCCATGGTTTTTGCGGCAGCTCCGTCAGGAGAGCTTGGTGGCAAGCTTAAGGTTAAAGGGCTTGCAGCAGTAGGGGTAACTGTGAGCGCGGATTACTCAAAGGTCACACCGGAGGGAGTGACAGATGAAGATTTTACTTTTTCCTGGTCAAGACAGACAGGAGAGAAGGAATTAACACAGATAGGGACTGAGAAAACGTATACGATTACTCAGGAGGATCTGGGATATAAACTGGAACTTGATATCACACCGATAGACGGAAGTGGTCTTACAGGAACGCTGACAGCCAAAACATTAGAAGTAGCGGCTACAGAGGACGAGGCGAAAGCCCTTACAGAGCAGGATCCGGATGAAACGGAGAAAGCACAGCTGGCGGAGACTACAGATGAAGCGGAGAACAATCAGGATTCTGAGAATCAGACTACTGATGAAACACAGACAGATGAGAATCAGAATGTAGAAAATTCACAGAATGATGAAGTGCAGGAAACAGAAGGCCAGCTGGATGAAACACAGACTGCCTACGATAATGAGAGTGCACAGCAGACGGATGATTCACAGGAAAATGCGTCTGATCAGACATATAACGAGACAGACAGCACAGAGGGAACTGATGATTCTCAGATGAAAATCTACACAGAAGAACAGCTTCAGGTAGATGAAAATGGAAATGTGCAGACTGACAAAACAGATGAAAACGCAGAAGACACTGCGGGAAAAGACAGCAAAGAAGCTTATGAGGCTATTGCATCTGTAGAAGACAGTGAAGATCCGGTTTGTGATTTTGGAACAGCACAGAGTGATCTCGGAGATGTTGAGGCACAGTATGTGCAGATCACAAATATAGGAAGTGAAACCTTAAATTTTCAGGAAATCAGTCCGGAACATTTTATGGTTGCTGATATTACAGAACCGTTGGCAGCAGGTGAATCTGTGAATGTATGGGTACAGCCAAGAGAAGGACTGGAAGCCGGAGATTATGATGATGTGATCACTTACGAGACAGAAGAGGGAACAGAGGTATCCTTTGAAGCAAAGATTACGATTGAGGGTGAATCATCTGACGCAGATGACGAGGATTTGGAACCGGTAGAAGATCCAAAAGAAGAACCGGCTGAAACACCGGATGATTCAAAGACATCAGATGATAATACAGACGCATCTCTTGAAGCACAGTCTTTGGATATAAATACCGGGACATTGAATTTCAGTGACGTTGAGGAAAATTATACACAGGCAAATGAGACTTTGTCTGTAACAGTAACAAACACAGGCGACAGTGCTGTTACACTGAGAATACCACAGTCAGAATACTTTAATGTACTGAATGAGGATGGAAGCGAAGCTGCATCAGGAACACAGCTTGCAAAAGGGGAATCCATTATGTTCATGGTACAGCCAAAGACAGGGCTGACTAAGGGAGATTACAGTGATACTCTGGTATTTGGAAGCAATGAAGAATCAGAAGTAACCGCACAGGTGACTGCTGAAATTTCAGTAAAAGAAGCACAACAGCAGATTACAGAGATTCAGGCAGATCCGGCCTCTGTTAATTATGATGATCTGAAAGAAGGGTATGATACTCCTGATTCAACAACAGTTACACTTACAAATACAGGAAATACAACTGTTTCACTGGTACAGCCGGTGGGAGAATATTTTAATATCGGAGAACTTTCTGCATCAGAACTGAATCCGGGAGATACCGCTGAATTTACAGTAACTCCGGTAACAGGACTGACAGCCGGAGACTATATGGACAGTATCCAGATTATGCAGACAAACGCTGATGGACAGGAAGAAGTGCTGACAACAGTAAATGCTTCGATTACTGTTTCTGAAGTGGAAAAAATTTACAAATTATCTGTTAATCCGACAGAACTGGATTTTGGAAAGACAAAAGCCGGATACGGCGAAGCACCGGAAGCACAGAAAGTTACTGTGACAAATGAAGGAAATACAAATGTTACTTTAAATACACCTTCAGCTAAGAACTTTAAAATTGGTAAATTTTCTGCTACAGAACTTGCACCGGGCGAGAGCGCGACATTTAAGATTCGTCCAAAAGAAGGTTTGAAGGCTGGTTCTTATACAGAAGCTATCGCCGTTAATACTGATCAGAACGTCAGTGCAAAGGTAAATGTCAAATTTACAGTTAAGACTGTTCGCAAAGCGAAGATTGCAGATCCGGCAGATAATAAGATCACAGGAATCAGTTCCGAGGGATATACAACGCAGTCCAAGATTACTTTCACTGCAGTTGGTGCAGGTATGGATAACGAGAGTCCTGGAAAAGGAGATGTCCGCTATGTACCATATAACTGGAAAGTAATCAACACAAACAGCTGGAGCAGTGCACCGTATACGGCAGCATTTGGAATTACAAAAGCAGGAACTTATACACTGACTGTTGTATTTGACCGCCAGATGTATAATGGAAAAGAGTGGGAAAATACAGGAGAGCAGGATACCAAACAGGTAAACTTCAATATTACTCAGGCACAGATAGTAACGGCAACTCCAACTCCACAGCCAAACGGAGCAACCGCAAAATCTGCTGTAAAGACAGGAGATACAACGAATATCGCGCCGTTTGTGATCATTCTGGTGATTGCGGCAGGATGTATCGCAGGTGTTGTGGTTTATAAAAAGAAGAAAAAATAAATACAAAACAAACTGTTAGCACTCATTTTAAATGAGTGCTAATTTTTTCTTGACTTTTGGATTAAATGGTATTACTATATCTCTCAGAGAAGCAACTACAGATAAAAAGTTGCAGTAAATACAAAAAAAAGGAGTGTGGACAGCATGGCTGTAAAACATGGAAGTTTATCAATCAATAGTGAAAATATTTTCCCGATTATTAAGAAATGGTTATATTCCGATCATGATATTTTTGTAAGAGAGCTGGTATCCAACGGATGTGATGCGATTACAAAACTGAAAAAACTGGAAGTAATGGGAGAATATAATTTCCCGGAAGGATATAAACCGGAAATTCAGGTAATTGTTAACCCTGATGAAAAGACGCTGAAATTTATCGATAATGGTATCGGTATGACTGCTGAAGAAGTTGAGAAATACATTACTCAGATTGCTTTTTCAGGTGCAACCCAGTTCCTTGAGAAATACAAAGATAAAACAACAGATGACCAGATGATCGGTCATTTCGGACTTGGTTTCTATTCTGCATTTATGGTAGCAGATGAAGTACACATCGATACACTTTCCTATACAGAAGGTGCACAGCCTGTACATTGGTCCTGTGATGGCGGTACAGAGTATGATATTCAGGAAGGCAACAAGAATACAATCGGTACAGAGATTACATTATTCCTGAATGAAGATTGTCTGGAATTTGCAAACGAATATCGTATGCGTGAGATTCTGGAGAAATATTGTTCCTTTATGCCGGTTCACATTTATCTTTCCAAGGCAAACGCACCGCAGGAATATGAGACGATCGATGAAGCTGAATTAAGAGATGATGATGTAGTTGTTGAACATATTCATGAAGAAGCTAAGACAGAAGAGAAAGAAAACGAGAATGGTGAGAAGGAAGTTGTTGAAGTTTCCCCTGCAAAGGATAAAGTAAAGATCAACAAACGTCCGGTTTCCATCAGTGATATCAATCCTCTCTGGATGAAACATCCGAATGAATGTACAGATGATGATTATAAGGAATTCTACCGTAAAGTATTTATGGATTACAAAGAGCCGTTATTCTGGATTCATCTGAATATGGATTATCCGTTTAACTTAAAAGGTATCCTGTACTTCCCGAAGATCAATACAGAGTATGATTCTATCGAAGGAACAATCAAACTGTATAATAACCAGGTATTTATCGCAGATAATATCAAAGAGGTAATTCCGGAATTCCTTCTTCTGCTGAAAGGTGTAATTGACTGCCCGGATCTGCCGCTGAACGTATCCAGAAGTGCACTGCAGAATGATGGATTTGTACAGAAGATTTCCGAGTATATTTCCAAGAAGGTAGCAGATAAACTGACAGGAATGTGCAAAACAGACCGTGAATCCTATGAAAAATACTGGGATGACATCAGCCCATTCATTAAATATGGCTGCATCAAGGATACTAAATTTGCAGAGAAAATGGGAGATTATGTACTCTTCAAGAATCTTGACGGCAAATATCTGACACTGAAAGATTGCATTGAAGAGAACAAGAAAGAAACAGAAGAACCGGAAAATCAGACAGAAGAGAAGAAAGAAGATACTGCATCTGAAGAAAATAAAGATGCACAGGAGAAAGAGCCTGAGAAGACCGTAATCTTCTATGTAACTGATGAGGTTCAGCAGAGCCAGTATATTAATATGTTCAAAGAGGCAGGAAAGGATGCTGTTATCCTGAAACACAACATTGACAGTGCATTTATTTCCAGTCTGGAACAGAAACATCAGGATGTACAGTTCAAGAGAATCGACGCTGACCTTACAGAGGAAATGAAGGGTGAAGGCACAGCAGATGAAGAAACTGTAAAAGCACTGACAGAACTTTTCCGTAAGAATCTTCACAAGGATAAACTGGAAGTACATGTAGAGAATCTGAAGAATGAAAATGTATCTGCAATGATGACTCTTTCTGAAGAAAGCCGCCGTATGCAGGATATGATGAAAATGTACAATATGTACGGAATGGATCCGAATATGTTTGGCGGACATGAAACATTGGTTCTGAATGCAAATCATCCGCTGGTTAAATATCTGGCAGAGAATAAGGAATCTGATAAAGCACCTGTAATCTGCGAGCAGCTGTACGACCTTGCAATGATGAGCCATAAGCAGCTCTCACCTGAGGAAATGACAAAATTTGTTCAGAGAAGCAATGAGATTCTGCTGATGATAACAAAATAATCCGTCAGATAGTGAGTTAAGCGCCCATAACGAACAACAAGCTTATTGTTCTTCGTAATTGAAGCAGAAAACTTGCCTGATTCGGTTAAGATACGAGGTAAGGTGGATAGAATCTGCTTTGCCTCGTTTTTGCTCCAATTACAGTAAAAGTATGCTGTTTTAATAAATAAAAAACAAAATATAGTACTTTTTTTGACGATTGGTATTGACAAATGTCTTATAAATTTTTATGATTAAATTGCTGATATTTTAATAACATGTCGAATCCATAAGAAGTATAACGGTTGCCGTATGCTTTGTATATGGTAACTGGGTAACGGAAATTCCGAATGACAATTACTGTATCTTCCATTTACGTTATGAAAAAATGTGTGTAAATAAAAGAGATACCAGACCTGTGATCATACAGGCTATGGAGATTGTTAGGAGGAACGAAGTATGACTGAAGTGTATGGAATTATTAGAAAATTAGGTGCAACGTCAAAGTATAAGGGATATTATTATGTTGCAGATGCTGTGGAGATGGCACAGGGAATACATGAACGTCCGGTTAAGGTGACGAAAGATATTTACCCGATCATTGCGAGAAAATATAAATCAACACCTTCTAATGTAGAACATAATATCAGGACATTGGTAAATTTGTGCTGGATGAACCATAAAGATACATTGCAGGAAATCGCAGGATGTACAATGTCAGATAAACCGACTAACAGTGAGTTTATAGATATTCTGGTGTATTATCTGTATTGTTCTGCTAAAGCAGGAACAGGTAACAAATAATAAGGCCGCTTATAATTTCTCACAGGAAATATGATGACTGGAGAAAAAAGTGACCAGAGAATCATCCCAGAGATGTTCCAGACGTTTGTCCAGGCTGAAGGAAGTGTAGGAAACACCTGTTGTACATAAAAGTGCCTGATTTTTATACTGGATATTCAGATAGAAATTGCGGACGGGAATGTCTGAAGGGAGACTTTCATTTCTTAACAAAGACTGCACCTGCTCGTGAGAAAGCTCAAATACGATTTTGAAATTCAATGGTGTGCGTTTGCCACGTATAACAGAGAAACAGAATGGTTTCACATTATGCCACAGAGAATATTCGGCGGATTTTTCCAGAAGAGCAGATTTTGTATCTGTATCAAAGAAATCGTGCTGAAGTTTGCCGTCGATAGTGAAAGTATTGAAAGTTGTAATAGATGATTCAATAAAGGAAAAATGATCAAATACTTCACCAATCAGGAGCTTATTCATAAAATCTTTTATATCAATAATTCTTAAAGCGAGCATACAACACCTCTTTTTACAACACATTTTTTATAATACTTATTTCGTGGATTCAACAGCGCTCCCTGTATTTTGCAAGGAGCGTTTTCTTATTATAAATCACTTTTGAAAAAAAGAACAGCGTTTTTATGAAAAAGCCTTTTCAAATGTAAATCAGTATGATAATATATATCTGGTATTGGATACTACATATAATGGAAAAGAGGACGATATAATTGAGATATAAGATTGTCATAGATAGTTGTGGAGAACTTTTGGATGAATGGAAAGATGATGAACATTTTGAATCAGTCCCTCTGACTTTGATGGTGGGAGCTGAGCAGATCATAGATGATGAGACGTTTGACCAGGCGGCTTTTCTTAAGAAAGTGGCTGACTGCCCGGAATGCCCGAAGTCAGCCTGCCCGTCACCGGAGAGATATATGAAGGCGTATGATTGTGAGGCAGAGCATATTTATGCAGTAACTTTATCTTCTGAATTGAGTGGATCTTATAACAGTGCATTGCTTGGCAGAAATCTTCTTCTGGAGGATCATCCGGATAAAAAAATCCATATATTTAATTCACGTTCCGCATCCATCGGACAGAGCCTGATTGGAATGAAAATCCAGGAATGTGAAGAAGCGGGAATGAGCTTTGAAGAGGTGGTGTCAACAGTAGAACACTATATTGAAGGACAGCATACATTCTTTGTACTTGAGAACCTTGATACATTGAGAAAGAATGGACGCCTCAGCAAGGTGAAAGCTTTAGTGGCAAGTGCATTAAAGATCAAGCCGGTTATGGGATCTACAGATGATGGAAATATCTGTCAGCTGGATCAGGCAAGAGGAATGAACCGTGCCATGATCAAAATGGTGGAACAGGTGATAGCAAAAACTCCGGACAGTGCTGAAAAAGTGCTGGCAATCAGTCATTGCAACTGTCCTGCAAGAGCACAGGTGCTCAAGGAAGCTTTTGAGGAAAGAATGAAACTTGCGAAGATCGTAGTTCTTGACACAGCAGGCGTAAGTTCGATGTATGCAAATGACGGCGGAGTGATCGTTGCTGTATAATAGATTGCCTATTTTCTTTTGCAATAAAGTGTGCTATAATCAGGAAATACGAAATATTAGATGCAAAGGAGATATATCATGAGCCAGAAGAAAGTCGATGCTTATAAGGCCAGAAAAGGACAGCATAGCAAAGCAGACAAGAAAGAAAAAATGCTTTTTGGACTGGAAATGTTTGCCTGGGCATTTATTTGTGTTGTGATCGTTGCATGGATTGGCTATTCTGCATATGCCAAAGTAACAGGAGCCAAAGAGAATGTGGTTCAGAATACAGTAATGGATACTACTGCACTTGACAATTACATTTCAAATATGACAACAGATACAACGGATGATGCAGACAGCACAGATGCTGATACAACAGATGCAGATGCTGAAGATACAACTGCTTCTGAAGACACAGACAGCGAGGACACAGTTACAGATGATACTGCCACAGATACAGAAGACACAGACGCAGAAGAAACCTCTGATGATAAAGAATCAACAGACGATACTGCATCCACAGATGACGCAGAGACAGAAAGTACAGATTCTGCTTCTACAGACAGCACAGACGCTGAATAAGATCAAGTTTTTATAATTAAAAAAGCCAAAAAAAATCCCCGGATCATCCGGGGATTTTTTGAGGTTTAATCCGTATTTAAAAGTGCGGAATTCAATCCTCTCACGTTATTGAAAATTATGAATTATAATTTTGTAACGTTTGCAGCCTGCATTCCACGAGCGCCTTCTGTTAAGTCGTATGTTACAGCCTGGCCTTCTTCAAGGGATTTGAATCCTTCACCATTGATAGCGGAGAAATGTACAAATACGTCTGCGCCGTCTTCACCAGTGATAAATCCGTAACCTTTTTCTGCGTTGAACCATTTTACAGTTCCCTTGTTCATGTTGTTACCTCCATAAAAAATAAAAAAATTATATAGCTTCTGGCAATAAAAAAATCACCAGATTTTACAGATTATATACCAGTATATAATCTCTAAAAACCAGTGACTATACATTAAATAATCCAGATATGAATTGATTATATCTCCCGCATTTTGAAATGTCAAGCAAAAAAGACCGCATAGAAGCAAAAAAAGACTTTATAAAATAAGCGGTTTCGTGTATTATGTATATCAGAAAGTTACTGCCTTGTAATCAACATAGATGATAGAAAGTATCTAAAGTACCACAACGAAGGGAGAGAATTGCATGGGTATTCTGATTCGGGGAGGGCGTATCGTAGATGCAGCCACCGATACTGATAAAAAAGGCGATGTTTATCTGGAAGACGGAGTGATCACTGAAATTGGTGAGAAACTTTCAGTAAAGGATAAAAATGACAGAGTGATTGACGCGAAAGGATGTCTGGTAATGCCAGGCCTGATCGATCTTCATGTTCATTTCAGAGATCCTGGACAGACACAGAAAGAGGATATAAAGACAGGTTCCCGCGCTGCTGCGAGAGGGGGAGTGACAACTGTTGTTGCCATGCCAAACACAACGCCGGTTATTGATAATCCGGACCGTGTAAATTATGTACACAATAAAGCAGAACAGCTTTCCGGCATTCATGTGCTTCAGGCAGGGGCAATTACACAGGGAGAGAAAGGCGAACAGCTTTCCGATATTGAAGGAATGGTAAAAGCAGGAATTCCTGCGCTGTCTGAGGATGGAAAGTCAGTTATGAATACCAGACTCTGCAAAGAAGCGATGGAAGTAGCTAAGGAATTGAATGTTCCGATTTTTGCACACTGTGAGGACATTGACCTGCGTGGAGATGGCTGCATGAATGATGATGAGAATGCAAAGAGACTGGGATTGCCAGGTATCTGCAATGCAGTAGAGGATGTGATCGCAGCAAGAGACATTCTTCTGGCAAGAGAGACAGGTGCAAAGCTTCATCTCTGTCACTGCTCCACAGAAGGCGTTGCCAAAATGATGGAAATTGTAAAGGAAGAAGGTCTGGATAATATCACAGCAGAGGTTTGCCCACATCACTTTATTCTTACTTCAGATGATATCAAATGTGATGATCCAAATTACAAAATGAACCCTCCTCTTCGCACAAAAAAAGATGTAGATGCACTGATCAGGGGGCTGAAAGATGGTTCTTTTAAAGTAATCAGTACAGATCATGCACCACATGCGGTACCTGAGAAGACCGGCTCAATCCGAAATGCAGCTTTCGGTATCGTAGGAATTGAGACAAGCTTTGCATTATCCTATACAGCACTGGTAGAAACCGGTATTCTTACAATTTCACAGCTGATCGAGAAAATGAGCTGGAATCCGGCGCAGATTCTCGGAAGTGACAGGGGAACCATCCAGAAAGGCCATCCTGCAGATATTGTCATCGCAGACATCGGCCATGAATACAAAATAGATAAAAATGAATTTGCTTCCAAAGGACGCAACACTCCATTTGACGGATGGAAAGTAAAAGGAAAGATTCTTTACACTATCTGCGATGGAAAAGTTGTGTATCAGAACGTATAAAATGATATCAGGGTCAAAAGACCTTTTGATTCTGACGTCATAAAATCAAGAGATAAATATTCAGGAGGAAAGACTCATGATCAACAAACTTATTGAAAAAATCCAGAAAACAAACGCTCCTATCGTTGTAGGACTGGATCCAATGCTTAACTATATTCCACAGCACATTCAGCAGAAAGCATTTTCTGAACTGGGTGAGACATTAGAAGGCGCAGCAGAGGCAATCTGGCAGTATAATAAAGGAATCGTGGACGCAGTCAGTGATCTGATTCCGGCTGTAAAACCGCAGATCGCCATGTATGAGCAGTTTGGTATTCCTGGATTAATGGCATACAAAAGAACAGTTGATTACTGCAAGGAAAAAGGTCTGGTGATTATCGGCGACATCAAACGTGGTGATATTGGATCTACATCCGCTGCATATGCAGTAGGACACCTTGGAAAAGTTCAGGTGGGAAGCAACAAAATCGCAGGATTTGACGAAGATTTCGCAACTGTAAACCCATATCTTGGATCAGACGGCGTGAAACCATTTATCGACGTATGCAAAGAAGAGAACAAAGGTATCTTTGTACTTGTAAAAACATCCAATCCGTCCAGTGGAGAATTCCAGGACAGAATCATTGACGGCCGTCCGCTTTATGAGTGGGTTGGTGAGAAAGTTGCCCAGTGGGGCGAAGAACATATGGGAAATGGCTACAGCTACGTAGGTGCTGTAGTAGGTGCAACTTATCCTGAAATGGGAAAAACACTCCGTAAGATCATGCCGAAAACATTTATCCTGGTACCTGGCTATGGGGCACAGGGTGGCAAAGGTGCAGACCTTGTACACTTCTTCAATGAAGATGGACTTGGTGCGATCGTTAACTCTTCCCGTGGAATTATCGCAGCTTACAAACAGGAGAAATATGCTTCCTTTGGTGAATTAAACTATGCAGATGCATCCCGTCAGGCAGTAAAAGATATGATTGAAGACATCAGCAGTGCTTTAAATAACCGCTAGGAGGCGCAGAATGAGCGAGAAAACAAGAGAAATCTGTACCATTGTAAGCCAGGAGAGCATCGGTGCAGGTATTTACAGTATGTGGATTCAGACCGATAAGATTGCAGTGGATGCGAAACCAGGTCAGTTTGTATCACTTTATACAAATGATAAATCTAAAATTCTCCCGAGACCGATCAGCCTCTGCGAGATTGATAAAGAAAATAAAAGACTTCATCTTGTTTACAGAGTAACCGGACCGGGAACCGGCACAGACGAATTTTCAAAACTGAAAGCCGGAGATACGATTCCGGTTCTCGGACCGCTTGGAAATGGTTTTCCGGTAGAGAAAGCACAGGGAAAGAATGTATTCCTTATGGGCGGCGGAATTGGTGTTCCTCCGATTCTGGAACTGGCAAAGCAGATGAAATGTGAGAAGAAACAGATCGTTGCAGGATACCGCGACTGTCATACTTTCCTCAGGGAGGAGTTTGAGACAGCAGGAACACTCTATATTGCTACAGAGGATGGCAGTGTAGGAACAAAAGGCAATGTCATGGATGCTATCAGAGAAAATGGTCTAAATGCAGATATTATCTATGCATGCGGTCCTACTCCGATGCTCCGTGCGATCAAACAGTACGCAGAAGAAAATGAAATTGAATGCTATATTTCTCTGGAAGAACGTATGGCATGCGGGATTGGTGCCTGCCTTGCCTGTGTGTGCAAGTCCAAAGAGAAGGATGCACACAGCAATGTGCATAACAAGAGAATCTGTAAGGATGGCCCGGTATTTCTTTCTACGGAGGTGGAAATCTGATGAATATGAGTGTAAATATTGCCGGCATAGAGTGGAAAAATCCGGTAACAGTGGCATCCGGAACTTTTGGTTCAGGAGCAGAATTTGCTGATTATGTAGATATTAATAAGCTCGGAGCAGTAACAACCAAAGGTGTGGCCAATGTTCCATGGGCAGGAAATCCTACTCCGCGTGTAGCAGAAGTTTACGGTGGTATGATGAATGCTATCGGTCTGCAGAACCCTGGCATTGACCTTTTCTGTGAGAGAGACATTCCGTTTCTGAAGCAGTATGATACAAAGATCATTGTCAATGTATGTGGTCATGCACCGGAAGAATATCTGGCGGTGGTAGAACGTCTGGCAGACCAGCCAATCGATATGATGGAGATTAATATTTCTTGTCCGAACGTAAATGCAGGTTTCCTTGCATTTGGACAGAACGCACATCATGTAGAAGAACTCACAGCCCAGATTAAAAGGATTGCAAAACAGCCGGTGATTATGAAACTGACACCGAATGTTACAGATATCACAGAGATTGCAAAGGGAGCAGAAGCCGGTGGAGCAGATGCGGTATCCCTGATCAATACTCTGACAGGTATGAAAATCGATATCAACAGAAAAACATTTGCACTTGCAAACAAGACAGGCGGTGTTTCCGGACCAATCGTGAAGCCAATCGCAGTCCGCATGGTATATCAGGTAGCCCAGGCAGTAAACATTCCAATCATCGGTATGGGCGGAATTTCCTGCGCAGAGGATGCTATCGAGTTTATTCTTGCAGGAGCAAGCGCGGTATCTGTTGGTACAGCGAATTTCCATAATCCTGCAGTGACGATGGAGGTTATTGACGGAATCGAAGCATATATGAAGAAGAATGGATTTGATTCTGTTAAAGATATGGTTGGTATTGTAAAATAAAAATACTATTAAGTTCAAAAAACTTTATCGCGCAGATACGAATTGATTTTGGACTTAAAACCTTGGTATTATTAGATTAATTGCAATAAATACAGGAGGCAGAACATAAGATGGAACAGTATAAACAGGAATTTATTGAATTTATGGTAGACAGTGAAGTACTGAAATTTGGAGAATTTACTCTTAAAAGTGGAAGAAAGTCTCCATTTTTCATGAATGCAGGTGGATATGTAACAGGTTTTCAGTTAAAAAAACTTGGCGAATACTATGCACATGCGATTCACGACAAATATGGCGATGATTTTGACGTACTTTTCGGACCGGCATACAAGGGAATCCCGTTAAGTGTTGTAACAGCCATCGCATTCAGCGAATTATACGGAAAAGAAATTCGTTATTGCTCAGACCGCAAGGAAGAGAAAGACCATGGTGCAGACAAGGGAAGTTTCCTCGGAAGTAAATTAAAAGACGGTGATCGTGTAGTTATGATCGAGGATGTAACCACATCCGGTAAATCTATGGAAGAAACAGTACCAAAGGTAAAAGGTGCGGCAAATGTAGAAATCGTTGGTCTGATGGTTTCTCTTGACCGTATGGAAGTTGGAAAAGGCGGCGTGAAGTGCGCACTTGATGAAGTGCATGACCTCTATGGCTTTGAGACAAATGCGATTGTTACCATGCAGGAAGTAATTGAACATCTTTACAACAAAGAGTACAAAGGAAAAGTAATCATTGACGATACTCTTAAAGCTGCGATTGATGCATATTATGAGCAGTACGGTGCAAAATAAATGAATAAATGTGCTTTGGTCTGCGATACACAGACCTGACACGAAGGTGAGGATGACTATGAACGAAAAAATATATAAAACCATGTCTTCCACAGGAGCATGCAGTCTGGCAGTCGGAATCATTGTACTGACAACAGGAATCGTAACAGGGATTATGATGATCGTAAGCGGTGCAAGACTGCTGAAAAAGAAATCAGATATATTGATATAAAAGACCGCATAAACCACATGGAGAAATTTTTCGAACTGTCTGTATCAGACCGGGAAATTGCTCTGTGTGGTTTTTCAGTCAGAAACAGGAGAAAACATTGAAGAAAGAAACAAAGCATATCATACGGACACTGGGAACGGTTCTGTTTATCCTGTATGTTCTGGCACTGATTTATTTCCTTTTCTTTTCAGAAGAATATGGAAGAGTAGCAATGGAAGAACGGGAATACAGGTATAATCTGATTCCGTTTGTTGAAATACGACGTTTTTGGGTGTATAGAAAACAGCTGGGATTTCTGGCGGTCTTTACAAATCTTTTTGGAAATGTGATAGGCTTTCTGCCCTTTGGATTTATACTGCCGGTTATTTTGGAGAGAATGAGAAGCGGATGGCTGATTATACTGGCAGGATTTGGACTTAGTGTTACAGTGGAAGTAATCCAGCTTATTACCAAAGTCGGATGTTTCGATGTAGATGACATGATACTTAATACAGCGGGGGCAGCGCTGGGATATCTGCTTTTTTTTATCTGCGATCACCTGAGGAGAAAGATTTATGGCAAAAAGATATAGATATGCATTTGCAAAGAAAAAGGAAGCGCAGAAGGGTAAGTTGTCGACCGGTCTGGCGGCAGCTTCCCTGCTTTTATTTGTGACTGCAGTTTTGCTGTCCTTTTTTTTGAAGGGAAAATTTGGATACATTGTAGGCGGTGTCAGTCTTTGTGCGATGTTGCTGTCCATATATGGATTCACAATGGGGCTTAAGAGTTTCTCGGAAGAAAACAGGACACATCGCACAAGCATGATTGGGTCTATTGCAAATGGAATAATAATGATTGGCTGGCTTGGGATTTTCCTGATGGGAATTTCAGGCTGAAAGACAAAAAGGAGGGGAATAATTTGGACGAATGGGTTATGGAACGATATGAACTGGCAAAAGAAAGAATTGCCCAGATACCGCAGGAAACGATCGTGGAAGAGCCATATCGTGGTTTTTTTGTAAAAGAAGCTGCGTTTTTACAGCAGATCATCACTGTAATGGATAATGGAACGCAGGGAAAAAACTTTGTAGAACTGAAAGTGCAGAATCATGAATTATACCAGGATATCCTGCCACAGAATTATGAGAATTCTTATGGAAATCCGGCCTATGCACAGAAGATGCTGGGAGAATACGGAAGGGTATTTACATTCCTGTATACAGAACTTCATGGTGGGATTGCCTATGCTTTTGAAAAGAAAGCATGGGATCTTACGGTTATACTGGAACTGTTTCTGGAAATCTATTCCGCATTTGCGCAGGAGGAAATTCCTACTGAGAAACAGGTGAAGGAGATTCTTGTCTCTTATGTAAATGATTATTGCCAGGATATGGTAGAAGAGCGTATCAGAGAAGCGATTGATCCTGAAAATAACTTCATAGTGAAATTAATCATGGAATCTGATCTGAATGATTTAAGCTATCTGTATCAGTCAGGTGAGTATGTTTCAGAGAATGAGCTGAAAACAGCGGAGTTTATGAATTCCCTTTCCCAGAAAGAAATTGATGATATGGCACGTACCTATACAGAAGGATACCGTATCGGCTTTATTACAGGAAGAAAAGATATTACCAGGAAAAAGACCGTTAATATCCGCTATCATCTGGGGTTTGAGCGTATGGTAAAAGCTGCTATCTGTCAGTTTGAAGAGATGGGACTTAAAACAGTGATCTATCGTCATGCACTTCATGCAGTAAACAGACGTAACCAGTTCAGAAGTGGATTTACAGGTGGAATTGCGAACCCACAGTTTGATTACGACCACAGACAGGACTGTGCGTTATTTATGGATTCTGATTTCGTGAAACGCAAACTTCGCGCAATGCAGACATCCTATGATGAATATGCAGAACTGGCAGCGGTACATGGTGGACCGGCGGTAATCGAGACATTTGGTGAAATTCCATTTTCACCGGTAAGCAAACCGGAGAGCTGGACTTTCACAGAGGCACAGCAGAAACAGCAGCTGGAACTGGATAATGAATCCAGCCAGATTACAAACCGCTATATCAAAGGTGATGAGAGAAGTTTTACGATTATTGCATATCCGGTGCCTGAAATCGGAGAAAATTTCCCTGAGATTTTCCATGAGATCGTGAAAATCAATACACTGGATTACAAAAAATATCAGAAGATCCAGCAGACGATCATTGACACTCTTGACACCTGTGAATGGGTAGAAATCAAGGGAAAGGGAGAGAATGAGACAGATCTGCTCATTCATCTTCATACCTTGACAGATCCGAAGACACAGACAAATTTCGAAAACTGCGTGGCGGATGTGAATATTCCGTTAGGTGAAGTGTTCACTTCTCCTGTGCTTGCAGGAACCGGCGGAATGCTTCATGTTTCCAAGGTATATCTGAATGGATTGCAGTTCAGGGATTTGAAACTGGTATTTGACTGCGGACAGGTTATTGACTACAGCTGCTCCAATTTTGAGACAGAGGAAGAGAACCGCAAATATATCGAGGATAACATCCTGTTCCATCATCCGAAGATTGCAATGGGAGAATTTGCAATCGGAACGAATACGACAGCTTATGTGGCCGCACACAAATATGACATCGCGGATAAACTTCCGATTCTTATCGCAGAGAAGATGGGACCGCATTTTGCGGTAGGAGATACCTGCTACAGCTGGGAAGAGGATACTCCGGTTTATAATCCTGATGGAAAAGAAATCATTGCAAGAGACAATGAGATTTCTGAGATGAGAAAAGATGATGTCAGCCTTGCTTATTATGGATGCCACACAGATATCACGATCCCGTATGATGAACTGGGAAGTATCCGCACTATTGATGATGAGGGTGAAATGACAGCAATCATTGAAGATGGAAGATTTGTACTGCCGGGAACAGAAGCACTCAATGAACCGTTTGGGGATGAATAATAGTCAATAAAAAAATTATTAGTTCATCAAAATATTTCTTTGCTCCAATATTATTGACAGAAAAAGGGAATCTTAGTAGAATCTACGGTTAGAGAGGGTTTTGAAAAAATCTTTTCTAACCGTACTTTTTTTATCAATAAGAATAAAATGTGAGTCTCCGACGGGTATAACCATATCTGTCAGAGGATACTTGAGAAGAAAAGGAGAATAATCATGGCAAAAGTAGGAATTGTGATGGGCAGCGACTCAGATATGCCGATCATGAGCAAAGCAGCAGACATTCTGGAGAAACTGGGAATTGATTATGAGATGAAGATCATTTCCGCACACAGGGAACCGGATGTCTTTTTTGAATACGCAAAAACAGCAGAAGAAAAAGGCTTTAAAGTAATTATCGCAGGTGCCGGAATGGCAGCACATCTGCCAGGAATGTGCGCGGCAATCTTCCCGATGCCGGTTATCGGAATTCCTATGCACACAACTTCCCTTGGAGGAAGAGATTCCCTTTATTCCATCGTACAGATGCCATCAGGAATCCCGGTTGCAACAGTAGCTATCAACGGCGGTGCAAACGCAGGACTTCTGGCAGCTAAGATCCTTGCAACCTCAGACGCAGAACTTCTTGCAAAGTTAAAAGCATACAGCCAGGAATTAAAAGAGCAGGTAGAAGCAAAAGACGCAAGACTGCAGGAAGTTGGATATAAAAATTACTAAAAAATAATTGCTATACACGAAGTGAACGGTAATAGAAAACAATCTGAAATTGAGAGTAAAAGACGGAGGATAATTATGGATTACAAGACCGCTGGAGTAGATATTGAAGCAGGATATAAATCAGTAGAGCTGATGAAAGAACATGTAAAGAGAACCATGCGCGAAGAAGTGCTCGGAGGCCTGGGCGGATTTTCCGGAGCATTTTCCCTTGCTAAGATCAAAGAAATGGAAGAGCCAGTACTCTTATCCGGTACAGACGGATGTGGAACAAAGGTAAAACTTGCGATGATCATGGACAAACATGATACTATCGGAATTGATGCAGTTGCCATGTGTGTCAATGATATCGCATGTGCAGGCGGAGAACCATTATTCTTCCTTGACTATATTGCATGTGGAAAGAACTATCCGGAGAAAATCGCGGCTATTGTAGGCGGTGTGGCTGAAGGATGTGTACAGTCTGATGCAGCTCTCATCGGTGGTGAGACAGCAGAACATCCGGGATTAATGCCGGAAGATGAATATGACCTGGCTGGTTTTGCAGTAGGTGTCTGCGATAAGAAAGATATGATCACAGGAGAAGATTTAAAAGCCGGAGATGTCCTGATCGGTATGGCTTCCACTGGCGTTCACAGCAACGGTTTCTCACTTGTCCGTAAAGTATTTGATATGACAAAAGAATCCCTTGATACTTACTATGATGAACTTGGAACAACACTTGGTGAAGCTCTTCTTGCCCCGACAAGAATCTATGTAAAAGCATTAAAGAGCATCAAAAATGCAGGTGTCCGCGTACATGCATGCAGCCATATCACAGGTGGCGGTTTCTATGAAAACATTCCGCGTATGCTCAAAGATGGTACACGTGCAGTAGTAGAGAAGAACAGCTATCCGGTACTTCCAATCTTCAAACTTCTTGCAGAGAAAGGTAACATTGAAGAACAGATGATGTACAACACCTACAACATGGGACTTGGAATGGTTCTTGCCGTAGATGCAGCAGATGTTGATAAAACAATGGAAGCAATTAAAGCAGCAGGCGATACTCCATATGTAGTCGGACGTATCGAAGCAGGTGAAAAAGGAGTGACTTTATGTTAAAAGTCGGTGTACTGGTTTCAGGAGGCGGCACAAATCTGCAGGCCATCCTGGATGCCATTGACAGTGGAAAGATCACAAATGCAGAAATATCTCTGGTCATCAGCAACAATCCAAATGCCTATGCGCTGGAGAGAGCGAAGAACCATAACATAGAAGCCGTATGTATTTCTCCGAAACAGTATGAAAGCAGAGAAGAATTTCACAAAGCACTTCTGGAAAAGCTGAAAGAGAGTGGCGTGGAGCTTATCGTTCTGGCAGGATTCCTCGTAGCAATTCCGCCGATGATCGTGGAAGCATATCCAAATAAGATCATTAATATCCATCCGTCACTGATTCCGTCTTTCTGTGGAGTTGGTTATTACGGACTTCATGTGCATGAGAAAGCGTTAGCAAGAGGGGTTCGTGTTACAGGCGCTACGGTACATTTCGTTGATACTGGCACAGATACCGGTCCGATTATTCTTCAGAAAGCAGTGAAGATTAAATCTGATGACACTCCGGAAGTTCTCCAGAGACGTGTTATGGAGAAAGCAGAGTGGAAAATCCTTCCTAAGGCAATCAATCTCATTGCCAATGGCAAGGTGAAGGTTGTGGATGGAAGAGTGGAAATAGAAGAATACGATACGGAAGAGTAGATACAAAAAGGAGCGGCAAGATAAAATGAAAGTCTTAATTGTAGGCAGCGGCGGCAGAGAACATGCGATTGCATGGAGTGTTTCAAAAAGCCCGAAAGTAGATAAAATTTATTGTGCACCTGGAAATGCAGGAATCGCAGAGCTTGCAGAATGTGTAGATATCGGTGCAATGGAATTTGAGAAACTTGCTGATTTTGCACAGGAAAAAGAAATCGATCTTACGATCATTGGCATGGATGATCCGCTGGTCGGTGGTGTCGTAGATGTATTTGAGTCCCGCGGTCTGAAAGTATTCGGACCAAGAAAGAACGCTGCAATCCTTGAGGGATCTAAAGCTTTCTCAAAAGATTTAATGAAGAAATACAATATCCCGACAGCAGCATATGAGAATTTCGATGATCCTGAGAAAGCACTGGAATATCTCCGTACAGAAGCGAAATTTCCGATCGTTCTGAAAGCAGATGGTCTTGCACTTGGCAAAGGTGTACTGATCTGTAATGATCTGAAAGAAGCAGAAGACGGTGTAAAAGAGATCATGGAGGATAAGAAATTCGGAAATGCCGGAAATACAATGGTCATTGAGGAATTTATGACAGGACGTGAAGTTTCTGTTTTATCTTTCGTAGATGGAAAAACAATCCGCACCATGACTTCTGCACAGGATCACAAACGTGCCCAGGACGGAGATCAGGGACTTAACACCGGCGGAATGGGAACATTTTCACCAAGTCCGTTCTATACAGAAGAAGTGGATGAATTCTGCAAAAAATATGTATATCAGCCGACTGTAGATGCAATGGCAGCAGAAGGACGTCCGTTCAAAGGAATCATTTTCTTTGGCCTTATGCTTACCGCAGATGGCCCGAAAGTACTGGAATATAATGCACGCTTCGGAGATCCGGAAGCACAGGTAGTCCTGCCACGTATGAAGAATGATATCATTGAAGTAATGGAAGCGTGCGTAAATGGAACACTGGACCAGGTAGACCTTCAGTTCGAGGATAATGCAGCAGTGTGCGTAGTACTTGCAAGTGATGGATATCCTGTAAAATATGAAAAAGGTATCCCAATGTACGGCTTTGAAAATTTCAAAGACAAAGACGGATATTACTGCTTCCACGCAGGAACCAAACTGAAAGACGGCCAGATCGTTACTAACGGCGGTCGTGTTCTGGGAATCACTGCGACAGGCAAAGATTTAAAAGAAGCAAGAAAGAATGCATATGAAGCTACAGAGTGGATTACATTCGCAAATAAATATATGCGCCATGATATTGGAAAAGCAATTGATGAAGCATAAAAGTATTGATGATTAGTAACTATTCAGCGGTCTACTATCCCGCGAGGTACTGAACAGTTACGATGATTAAAAATAAACAGGAGACAAGACTGGGAGAAAAGTCCTATTCTTGTCTCCTATTTTATAGTCAGCAGATACTTCTTCTGTCCAGAAGTGTTTTCAATATGGTATTTCCTCAAAGAACGATAGAATCCACATAAATATTTTTGCATAAATAATACGAGCGATTTCCTTTACTTTTCATGCAATCTGTTATAAAATAGAAAAGTGCTGTAAAGCAAAGTTACAGATTGAGATGAATTGTAACGTAGCAGAAACAGCGAGGAGAAAGTTACTGTTCAGCATATGCGCAGTAATGGGAGAAATATTATGAACAGGAAAAGTCAGAAAGAGATTCAGGTGACGACACATATGGTGCGCCAGTTTCTGCAGGAGAATGAAGATACCGGTTATCGGGATTTTCACAGCAATCTTCTGCCGGGTGTGGATAATGTTATGGGAATCAGACTTCCGGTGTTGCGAAAATTTGCAAAGCAGCTTTCTGGTATGGACTGGCAGGAATGGTTTGAACAGGCAGATGATCAGTGGTATGAAGAAACGATGCTTCGTGGACTGGTGAGCGCTTACGCAAAGATGGAATGCAAAGAACGCTTAACATATGTGGCAAAATTTGTGCCGGACATTAATAACTGGGCAGTGTGCGACTGTTTTTGCAGTACATTAAAAGATGCAGATAAATACCAGACGGAATACTGGGATTTTATTGAACCGTATTTTACTTCGGATAAAGAATACGAAGCAAGATTTGCGGCAGTCATGCTTCTGGGACATTTTGTGAAGCGTGAATATTTGAAAGAGAGTATCAAACGTCTGGAGAGTATCACTCAGCAGGGCTATTATGCAAAGATGGCAGTGGCGTGGGCAGTATCTGTATATTTTGCGGCATTTCCGGATGAGATGCTGGCATACTTGCAGGACGGCCACAAACTGGATGAATTTACATATAAGAAATCACTACAGAAGATCACAGAGTCTTATCGTGTTGATAAGGAAATGAAAAAGATCATAAAAGAAATGAGACAGAGAGGATAAAATAATGGGAATCAGCAAAGAAGAAGCAATCAAGGAATTACAGAACAGAGAGACAGTATTTGTTGCATACTCACAGGCTACCAAACTGCCATATGTGAAATGTGACGAAGAGACTTATAATGACCAGGCATGGATTTTTTCCACAGAAGAGGGAATCAAGGAATTCGGCAAAAAGATGATTGAAGATAAGATTCTTCTTATGGGAATGAGATTTTCCAAGAAAGATTATCCAAGATTATATGGTACTTTTTATGCCATTGGTGTTAACACTGTTGTATGGGTAGACGGTGAAGATAAGATTGAGATTGATCTTCCTGATATTGCAAAACAGGCTGATATGAGCAAAATTGAGCCGGCCAAGAGACCACTTCTCAATCCGACACTTGAACTTTCCGGTATTTATTTTGTACAGGAACTTCGCCGTCCGGTAGAGAAAGATCAGCATGGAAATATCCGTGAACTTGAGGAAGAGCTGATCGTGAACCTTAAAAAATCAGAATATCTGGTTGCCATGAATGTAGATCCGGAAGATCCGAAGAAGATCAACATTCCATATCTGAAGAATAAAAAAGGTGACATTCTTCAGCCGGTATTTACTGATGTCATGGAACTTGAGAAATTTACCAAAGGTCAGAAACTCCGTATTGCAAAAGTACCATTTGCAAAACTTCCGGAACTGATGATTGACAAGGCAATGGCTTATGCAGTTAATCCATTAGGATTCAACCTTATTCTGAATAAAGAACAGTTGAACAAGATTATTGGGTTAAAGTAATCTGAGCTGGACATTTGATCGCGTTACAGAGTGAAGACTAACTCTGGTATGTTTGAGAAGACTGGAAAATAGTAACATGAAATAAAAAAGGTGTAGATTATGTAAAAAAATGCATAATATACACCTTTTTATGTTACAAAATTTATCCTTTCCAAAACCTTACAGATATGATTGCAAAAAATGTTGGTTTGTGCTAGGATATGTGTAACACAAAAAAGGAGAAAAATCCATATGATGATTGAAATAGATTTCAGCAGTGATGAAGCCATTTACATCCAGCTGACCAATCAGATTATCATGGGAATTGCCACGTCAAGGCTGCAGGAGGGTGATACTTTACCATCCGTAAGGCAGCTTGCAGATACAGTAGGAATTAATATGCACACAGTAAATAAAGCATATTCACTGTTAAGGCAGGAGGGATTTGTAACTATCGACCGCAGACGTGGTGCAGTGATTTCCATTGATGTAAATAAACGTAAAGCGTTAGAAGAGCTAAAACAGAATCTCATGGTGGCTCTTGCGAAAGGATGCTGTAAGAGTGTGACCAGAGAGGAAGTACATCAGCTTATCGACGAAATTTTTGATGACTATAATAAAGACAGATAGGAGACGACATGGAGAGACAATTTACCAGACAGGCAGAGAATGCCCTTAAACTGGCAAAGATGACAGCGAAGTCTTGTGGACACGGGTATATCGGAACAGAACATCTTCTGGCAGGTCTTTTAAAGGAACCGGAGGGTACTGCGGGAAAAGTACTGCAGGAATTTAATGTAGAAGAAGAAAAGCTTATGGAGCTGATCAGCCAGCTGATTGCTCCGGCACAGGGAGATACTGTTGTAGAAGAAAAGGATCCGCAGTATAGCCCGAGATCAAAGAGAATCATTGAGCAGGCGCAGGAAGATGCAGAGAGCATGGAATGCGTCTGCGGAACAGAACATCTGTTGCTTGCACTTCTGAAAGAGACAGACTGCGTAGCTACCAGACTGTTGTTTACAATGGGAGTAAATATCCAGAAACTTTTTGCAGCGATTCTGACAGCGATGGGATTTGATAATGATACGATTGCAGAGGAATTTCAGTATGCAAAGAATGCAAGAAATAAAAAGATGACAAGCACCCCTACTCTGGATCAATACAGCCGCGATCTGACACAGCTTGCCGCAGAAGGAAAGCTTGACCCAGTAGTAGGACGTGATAAAGAGATTACCAGACTTATCCAGATTCTGAGCAGAAGAACTAAGAACAATCCATGTCTGGTTGGTGAGCCGGGGGTTGGTAAAACAGCTATCGTTGAAGGGCTTGCTCAGCGTATTGTCATGGGAATGGTTCCTGATACAGTGAAAGATAAACGTCTTGTTGTTCTGGATCTTTCCGGTATGGTTGCGGGAAGCAAGTACAGAGGTGAATTTGAGGAACGTATCAAGAATGTGATTCAGGAAGTGAAGGAACATCAGGGAATTCTTCTGTTTATTGATGAAATCCATACCATTATCGGGGCTGGAGGAGCTGAGGGTGCGCTGGATGCATCAAATATTCTGAAACCATCTCTTTCCAGAGGTGAGATCCAGCTTATCGGAGCAACGACTCTTGAAGAATACCGCAAACATATTGAGAAAGATGCGGCACTGGAACGAAGATTTCAGCCGGTAACAGTGGAAGAACCATCAGCAGAAGAGACAATAGAGATTCTTAAGGGACTTCGCCCATATTATGAGAAACACCATGGAGTGAAGATCGAAGATGAGGCCCTTGAGGTAGCAGTGAAAATGTCTCAGAGATATATCAATGACCGTTTTCTTCCGGATAAGGCTATCGATATCATTGATGAGTCAGCATCCAAGGTCCAGCTTGCAGGTTATCAGTCAGCACCGGAACTGGAAGCATATGAAATGGAACTTAACGAGCTTCGCGAGGAAAAAGAGCAGGCAGTTAAGACGGCAGATATTGAACGTGCCAGAAAAGCGCAGACCCGCCAGAACGAAGTAGAAGCCGAGATGGAGAAAATCCGTATTAAGACAGAGCGCAGAAATAAGAGAAAAAAACTGGTCGTAAATGAAGCTGCTGTCGCAGAAACTATTTCTGACTGGACGAAAATACCGCTTCAGCGTCTGACAGAAGGAGAAACCAAACGTCTTGCACGCCTTGAAAAAGAACTTCATAAACGTGTGATAGGACAGGATGAGGCAGTAAAGGCTGTTGCGCAGGCAGTAAAAAGAGGACGAGTAGGACTTAAAGATCCGAATCGCCCGATTGGTTCATTCCTTTTCCTTGGACCGACTGGTGTTGGTAAGACAGAACTTTCCAAAGCTCTTGCAGAGGCAGTATTTGGCAGTGAGCAGGCAATGATCAGGGTTGATATGTCTGAATATATGGAGAAACACAGCGTCTCCAAACTGATTGGATCTCCTCCGGGATATGTAGGCTATGAAGAGGGTGGACAGCTTAGCGAGAAAGTCCGCAGAAATCCATATAGCGTACTGCTTTTTGATGAAATTGAGAAAGCTCATCCGGACGTATTTAACATTCTTCTTCAAGTATTGGATGATGGCCATATCACAGATGCACAGGGTAGAAAGGTAGACTTTAAACAGACGATTATTATCATGACATCTAATGCAGGTGCGCAAGCAATTATGGAGCCGAAACGTCTGGGATTCATGTCAAATAATGATGAGAAGAAGGACTATGAACGGATGAAAGGCGGTGTAATGGAAGAAGTACGCCGTATCTTCAAACCAGAATTCCTCAACCGAATTGATGATATCATGGTATTCCATGTATTAAATAAAGAAGATATCCGTAAGATCGTAACTCTGCTTCTTAAGACATTGGAGAAACGATGCGCAGAGCAGATGGATATTCAGCTTACTGTAACAAATGCAGTGAAAGATTTTATTGCAGATAAAGGTTCTGACAACAAATACGGTGCCCGTCCTCTTCGCCGCGCAATCCAGAGCAGAATCGAGGATGCACTTGCGAATGAGATTCTGGAAGGCAAAGTTAAACACGGAGACCACGTACAGGTGAAACTTCATAAGAATGAGATTATGTTTGAAGTGAAGTAGTACGATACTTACGAATTGCTCCGCTGCGAGGCAGCTTTCGCAATTCTGCAAACATTCGGAATCCGCAGATTTACTACGTAAATCGCTACTTCCTCATGCTTGGCGGGTTGCAAGATCAAACGCCTTTTGATTTTGCAACCCTGGTATCTGGAATTGTGAAATTAGTATAAAAAAACCAGTGAGCCACTGGTCAAAAAGGTGAATTTATTATATAATAACCACATAAAATGTCGGGAAAGGTACAGTGATGATGAAAACTGTATCAATGCCGGTGAATAAAACGGCGGGGACGGCAAACAAAAGAGTCTTAGGAGGACATAGGGAAATGGCAGTAGTAAAAGAATTAATCCGCACAGAAGAGAATGGAGCAATCAGCTTTGGTGATTATGAGCTTGCACAGAAATCTAAATTATCAGATTACCAGCATCAGGGCGATATGTATAAAGTAAAAACTTTTAAGGAGATTACCAAGCTCGAGAGAAACGGAATGTTCGTTTACGAATCAGTTCCGGGAACAGCAGTGTTTAACCTTACACAGAGTGAAGCGCAGATGGACTTCCATGTAGAAGGACCGGAAGATGCACAGATCACAGTAGAGATGGAACCGGACACAGAGTATGAAGTATTTATCGAGCAGGCAAGCACTGGCAAGATGAAGACAAACCTTGGCGGTAAACTTTCCTTTAGTGTAGAACTTGGAAATGCTGCAAGAGTAGAAGTAAAAATTGTAAAATGCTAAAAAATAAAAAGACAGTATATTTTTGCCAGGAGTGCGGATATGAATCTGCGAAATGGATGGGGCAGTGCCCGGGATGCAAGTCATGGAACACCTTTGTGGAAGAGACAGTTTCCACTAAGAAATCCTCATCTTCTGGCATAACGAAATCATCAGAGAAAAGACAGGAACCGGTAATCCTTAAGGATATCAGCCTGTCTGAGGATGAACGACAGACAACTAAAATTGGTGAACTTGACAGGGTGCTGGGCGGCGGTATCGTCCCCGGCTCCCTTGTTTTAGTGGGCGGGGATCCTGGAATCGGTAAATCAACACTGCTTTTACAGGTGTGCAGAAATCTTGCAGAGAAGCAGGTTTCTGTTCTCTATATTTCCGGGGAGGAATCTCTGAGACAGATTAAACTCAGGGCGAACAGAATCGGACAGTTTAATGATAAAATGCAGCTTTTATGCGAGACAAACCTGGAAGTAATCCGCGAGGTGATCGAGCGTAAGAAACCGGATGTAGTGGTAATAGACTCGATTCAGACGATGTTTCATGAAGATGTAAGTTCAGCGCCGGGAAGTGTTTCTCAGGTGCGGGAATCTACCAATATTCTGATGCAGATCGCGAAAGGAATGGGTGTCTCCATTTTTATCGTTGGACATGTGACGAAAGAGGGAAACGTGGCAGGACCGAGAGTTTTGGAACACATGGTAGATACCGTGTTGTATTTCGAAGGGGATCGTCATGCCTCTTATCGTATTCTGCGTGCTGTTAAGAATCGTTTTGGCTCTACCAATGAAATTGGTGTGTTTGAGATGTGCAATACAGGGCTGGAAGAAGTGAAGAATCCATCAGAATTTTTGTTGAATGGCAGACCGGAGGATGCTTCAGGCTCTGTTGTGGCATGTTCAATGGAAGGAACTCGTCCGATTTTAGTGGAGATTCAGGCACTTGTTTGCCAGAGTAATTTTGGAATTCCGCGAAGAACTGCGGTGGGAACCGATTTTAACAGAGTGAATCTTCTTATGGCAGTGCTTGAAAAAAAGGTTGGAATTCATCTGGCTTCGTCGGATGCTTATGTAAATATTGCGGGTGGAATGAAGATGACAGAACCGGCGATCGATCTGGGAATCTGTCTTGCAATCGTTTCGAGTGCAAAGGATATTGTGATTCCGGATAATGTGATGGTATTTGGCGAAATTGGTCTGAGTGGAGAGATTCGTGCTGTCAGTATGGCAGGGCAGCGTGTGCAGGAAGCTAAGAAACTGGGGTTTGAGACAGTGATGCTTCCGGAAGTATGTAAATCTTCGGTTGGTAAGATAGATGGAATTAATCTGGTTTATGTGTCGCAGATTCGTGATGCGATCAGTTATATTATGAGAAAATAAATCATTGTCCAATGTGTCGTAAAGCTCCATGTTTTGAATATAGGGAGCTTCAAGGCGCGAAAGAATGATTGAGGAAAGGGTCAGGAGTTATGACGGGCAAAATTGATACAGTAATATTTGATATGGATGGAGTGATTTTTGACTCTGAAACACTTGTGCTTCATTCGTGGAAAGAGGTAGCGGAACGTCATGGAATTGAGAATGTTGAGGCAGCATGCCATGAGTGTCTGGGTACGAATAGTGTTGTGAGCAAGGAGATTTTTCTGAAGCATTATGGTCAGGATTTTCCTTATGAAGAGTATAAAGCGGAGATGGCAGAAGTGTTTTTCAGCCATGCTTCTGGTGGCAGACTGGCTAAGAAGCCGGGGGTTGAGGAGCTTTTAAAGTATCTTAAGGAGAATGGATTTAAGATTGGACTTGCCAGCTCAACGCAGGAGGCGACGGTGCGCAGACAGATTTCTGAGGGTGGACTGCTTGTATATTTTGATCAGATTATTGGTGGAGATATGGTGAAACGCAGTAAACCGGAGCCGGATATTTTTCTGGAGGCGTGTAGAAAACTTGGTTCTAAAGCTGAAAATTGTTATGTGATTGAGGATTCTTATAATGGAATCAGAGCGGCGCATGCGGCGGGGATGCATCCGATTATGGTGCCGGATCTGAAGGAGCCGACGGAGGAGATGAGGGTGTTAGCGGAGAAAATATTGAGGTCGTTGTATGAAGTTAAAGAGTATATACGATAAAACACATCTAAGGAAATGGAAGATGCTTTTAGACAGGCGAGAATAGAAAAGCCATATAAAAAAGAGGCAATTACGCTTTATGTCTCGTTGGATACGATTGAGAAGGCAAGAAGTCTTGGGACAGATTATATTTCGATTTTGGAAAATGTATTAGACAAGGCTATGAAAGAGTATAAGGTTTCATAAAGAGGGACGCCAAGCCCGCCAGATCATTCCTGTCGGCTCGGTTTCGGGACTTAAGAAAAGCTAAGCCTCGGGAAATCCGCTAAAAGCATTCGCAGATAACTCAAACTCGCTGCGCTCAGACAGTGAGTGATCTGCTCATAACGCGGATTTCCCGGGGCTAAGTTTTTCTAAAGTCCCTGCAAATGTCGCTCGACAGGAATGATCTGGCGGGCTTGGCTGGCTGTTGGTAGTGGAAAAGTGGCGGTGGGAAGTTGGTCATTTATAGATAGACTTTCTTATAGGGAAAAAGGAATAGGTGGATAAAAGGAAAGAGGAAAATAAAAAAGTTTGTCAAATTATGAAATTAACTGTTGACATTGTGATCTTTGGGTGTTATATTAGTTGAGCTGTCGGAAATAATTGTTTCTTTAAATGAGACAATTCGATATGATTTCTGAAAGAAAAAAGAAATTTAAAAAAGTGCTTGACAACTTAAAAACGAATATGTTAAAGTAATCAAGTCGCTTGAACAGAGCCGACAATCACTGATCGGAAGAACAGTTCGGAAATCCGAAAGAGTTCGAAAAACTTTGAAAAAAACTTGAAAAAAGTTCTTGACAAAGAAAAAGAGATGTGATAAAGTAAACAAGCTGTCGCAAGACAGACGACCTTGATAACTAAACAGTGAAACACATACGATTCTCGAAAATTCTTTACATTTT
>ERZ791834.131-NODE-131-length-66466-cov-7.18697_pt1 | contig 66466 bp, 89 predicted proteins | sample MGYA00510293_ERZ791834 | MGnify/ENA primary metagenome ERZ791834 (study PRJEB30046, sample SAMN00715253) | human gut metagenome | study: EMG produced TPA metagenomics assembly of the A metagenome-wide association study of gut microbiota in type 2...
GCAAAGCCCCGTGGTTACGGGCTTTGTAGCCCAGCGTCAACTATTCAAACTCAATAACAACGTTTTAGCGGCTGCTGTTTTTGTATGTTTCATACACGTTTTTATTATTTATATTATTTATATTATTTGTGGTTTTTCTGGCTCTCAAAATTTCCGGTACAATTTTGGTACACATCATTCTGTTTGCCCTCTTCCCAGCTTTTCCAAATACAAGGCGGCTGCCTCCTCGTAAAAATCAGAGCGGCTGTATGCTTTTCCCTCTTGCTGGCGCCTTTCTTCCACGTACTCGTCAATAGCGTCAAGCCGATCAAGTGGTGCGTGGACTGTTATCGGTACCCGGCGCGAGGCACCTTTAAATTTTCTACCGTATGTTGCTGCCATCTTTATTCCTCCCTTTTTAGAGGGCAATCTTTTCTGCACCCCTCTTCCGGGCATACAGGTCTTGTGCCCAATGCCGCGCAATGGTAATGCTCTCCCTTTGAAAAACTCAACATACAAGCGGTGCAATTTATTCCCTTTTCATCAGAAAAACTTAAATTCAAGATAGCTTTCATCTCTTTTTCTCCTCGTGGTTTTTCGCTGCGTCGCCTGTCAGGCTGATCAGCGTGCTCTTTGTGCCGCTGTCCAGTACCATACGCCACCGGAGCGGAATCTTTTCATATCCATACAGGGCACCGGCCAGCCCGCCGGTAATAGCTGCGATTGTGTCTGCGTCTCCTCCCAGGTTTGCAGCTTTAACAACGGCCGCCTCAAAGTTCTTTGTACTTCTCAGGCAGTGCAGGGCGCAATGCAAAGAGTCAACCACAAAACCGCTAGGATTCAGGTTTGCCGGCTCTGCCTTTCGGCTGTATCGTGTGCCCCTTGTAATGTCGTTCAGGCCGTTGCATAGTTTTTGCACCGTATCTGCATGGTGCATGATTAAATAGTATATCATTTTTGTATAAAGCTGGCAAGCCTCCGTGCTCAGGTCGTCCCAGTGCGTCAGGCGTCCGATTCTGTCCGCAACCTCTACGGCTCTGCTTTCGTCTGTATAGTACAGGCCAGGGTACACGGTACGCATCAGGGCACCATTGCCTGCGCTTCTGTTGCCGTTCTGCTGGGCTGTCAGCTGTGCTGCCTGCTCCCATAGCTCATATGGTGCCAGGCCCTTGCAATCTTTCAGATCTGGCCGTCTCAGCATCATCTGCAGGGCGTTTGTGATCGCACTGCGGCAGGTTCCACCGATATCTTTCGGGCCGCCCATAGCCCACTCTGCAAAATGCTTGCCCGCCCATGGTTCCGGATTATCTGGGTGCATTGCTACGCCCAGGGCTGCTGCAATCGTCATTTGCGTGTCGTCGGTAACTTCTCCCGGCTTTACGCTCAACCATCCGCCGCCGATCATTTCTTTCACGGTACCGTGCTTGTGCTGGATTTCCTTTGCGTTCATAAATTCCAGCGGGGCGCCCAGTGCGTCCCCTACTGCTACACCAAATAATGCGCCGCCGATTTTGTTTGCTAAATTCGTCATAGCTTTGCCCTCCTATGCGATTCTTTCAAATTCAAAAATACCAATGCTTGCAATAAAAGCCTTTGTTGTCCGGAGTCCGGTGTTTACCTGCTGGCCGTTAATGTACTGGCGCAAATAGTAGCCGCCTACCATCTTCACGACCTCCCATGTTTTCTTACTGTTGTACCGGTCCCGGTACCATTCTCTTTTTACCATACCGCCCTCCTCAATCAATAATACCGTTGCAGTTCTCCGTTAATCAGTTCCCACTGCCATCCCATGCAATCAAACCGGATATAATTATAATCACTTGAACAGTATACTGGTTTGCGTTCCCACGTTCCGCTCTCGCGCAATCGTCTGTACTTGTTTACCTCGTAACTACTTGCCTTGTCCAGTATGAGTATATTTTCCGGTGCAAATCCACACTCTGTATACAAAAACTTTTCTGCTTCCTGAACTGTAAGGCATGTACCTATTTTAGCAAGTTCTTCATAGTCCTCCTGGCTCATTCCTGTGCCAGCGTTTTCTGCGGGTTTCCATTCAAGATCACGATCCAACTGTTCGCGCATTTTTTCAACCATAATCTGTGCGCCTTTCATTTGCTCTTGCCAAACTCTGCGCTCTTCCAGAATCTGTTTTTCCAGATCTGCAATTTTTTCTGCCCGCTGGCGTGTCAATCGCTGGATTCCTCCGTCCTTAACCCATGCCTTGCAAAATTCATCCTTTGAGCCATCAAAACTGTAATATTTTTCTTCAATGGCTGCGTATTCCGTGGCCGTCGGCTCAAATCCCGTGCGGTCAACAAATTCTCTAATCATCATAATAGCATACCCCTTTCCGGATCCGGCAGCTTACGCTGCCAGCTCCTGCACGTACTCCATACCCTCAAAGTTGCAAAAGCCGCCAGCATCCAAAATGCTCTGCAGTGCTCTCTTACCACCGCACGGGATGTATGGTACCAAAATACCAAACTCGTCACGGTCTGCGCTAAAGGCAACCCAACCTTTTCCCGGCTCGTACAGCGCCCAGCCTGTTACCACGCGGCTGATTTTCTTAGTTCCAAAATGTGTATTTCTCAATCTTTTAATCTGCATATGTCATGCCCTCCACTTTCTTATAATCTGGTATACATCCATGTTACCTGTGTAAACAGTTCCTGCAGCATGTCGCAATATACATTGTCAAACTCTGCTACCTCAACAACTTTGTCTGGTACCCATTCAAAGGTTTTCTTGTTCAGGCGTCCCGCTGTGTACTTATAAAAGCGCATCCGGTATGTGTCTGTTGCCTCGTCAAGGGTAATTGTCAGGCGGTTTGCCTTGCTGTGGTTCTTTGCAAGCGTCATTCTCAGGCTGTTGCCGTCTGTCAGGTAATTCTTTGAGCCTGTCATTGCTGTAAATCTCTGGCCGCCTAACTGCTGCAAAATTGTTTCTGCTACACTCATTTCGTTTACCTCCATATCTCTCTTTCAACTGTCTTTATTATAAACCAATGGCGGTTTATATTCCATAGACCGAATAGACAAACTTTAGTGTAGTGAAGCGCATGAAAAGGATACAAGATAGACAACTATTTTTAAGCACAAAAAAAGAGGGCGGCTCCCAGGTTTCAGGCGTTTGCCTGACCCCCTTGAGAACCCCCTCTTCGGCGCATTTTACACTATATTTTCATTTCTGTAAATCCCGGAATAACAGACAAAAAGCCAGCCCAAAAAGATACAGAATAGACAACGGGCAAATTATACCCGTTTTGCATAGTCAAGGCTGATCCAGCCGTCAGTGTTTTTCTCGTATGATTTCAGCAGTCCCCACTTTGTTGCACCTGCTCCCTCTTTTTCTTCTACGATAGTAAAGACGCCTTTTCCGGTATGTTTCGCCTGTCCGTTTTTCTCTTTCCAGTAATCATAAGTTGTGCCAGCACCCTTTCTGATCCGTAAATCATCGGTTTCAACACGAACAGAATATGGAACTTTTGCCGTTGTTGCTGCCGCTGGGTAAATCTGTTTCCCGTTCTGGTCAAATACACGGTAGCCGCCGTTCGCCTTGCAGAGATTAATTGCGTTCTCTTTCTGCTTAAAGGCTCCAATCTGACTTGCTGTATCTGCCCACGTTTTGCGAACACGGTAGTACCCAGTTCCTGCTGTACTTTCCTTTTGCTCCTGTGTCGCTTTGAAGCTTACATAGTCAGGAATTGCGGTAATATAGTGTTTCTTTCCGTCATCTACAATCTGGTACCACTTTTCATCTGCTGAAATTCCTGTTACCGTGTAGGCAGCTCCCTTTTTAACTGCCCTCGCGACATTATCGCCAAACGACGGAGCTGTTCGGATATTCACTCCGTCAGATCCTGTGTAGCTTACTGTTACTGTACCACTTAACGCATTTACTTTCTGACTTCCGGTTTCTGTAACTGTCGGCTGCCCTGTCACGCTAATTGTTCCGCCTACCATTGCCGTTTTTACATCTCGTCTGAACTGGTTCATTGTTAAACCAAATTTGCCCCAAATATGCTCAGGATCGCCATGATTGCTCGCATATCCTCTGTCGTGCCCCTCTTTATGGGAAATAATAACGCCGTCTTTTAATGGATCAAGCCCAAATTGCTTGCAGCGCAACGCAAAATAAGCAACAGCATTTTTGTAATTTGCCAGCACGACCGCTTTTGTGTTGCTGCCATCTCCAACTTCTACCCACGACGAACCGCCAGTGTATTTGATGGTTGCTGGCTCTGTCATTTCCACACCGATATGCGTATTGTTTCCGCTTCCTTTGCTGCCGCTTCCGCAATGCCAGTTACGCATTGCTTTCTTTGTCTCCGGATAAACGGGCAAGCCCTGCCATACTTCCCCATTCGCCTGCACAACCGCCTGCACTGCTGCGCCTGCATTTGCCTGGTTCTCGTTATTGATAATGTTCTGTGCTTTCTCACACGGACACCCGATAGAATGTAAATACATTCCCTTTACATCAATCAACCGTCCCTCTGTATAGCACGGGCTTTTTGTCATTATCGCATCAATCAGTTTAATTTCCATTTTACCCTCCTGTTCTTTCGAGTCCTGGTCGTATTTCGTCAAATTGTATTTGTTGATAATACTCAGGACTTTGTTTACATACTTTGTATCTGTTGCATATCCGCCTGCCTTAATGATTCCGATAGCTTTCGCCGGATCCTTTTCTCCTTTCAGGCCTGCATAACGCTGTTTTCTGCCATTCATGGCACCCAGCAAATATGCGCTGTGATCTGCCACACTGTCTGCAGCACTCGCATATTTCCGGAAATCAGCGGTAATGGTGTATGCGTTCCCGTTCGCGTCCTCTTCTCCGGTCTGCTTCCGGTACTTGCTTACGCCGTCCCAGGTGCTTCCTGGCCAGGTGTTCTCGGATAAGCTGCATTTCATCCCGAAAAAGTTGTTTGCATTTCTGGCCAGCTCTGTGCTACCGTAACCGGATTCCAGGATTGCCTGCGCCATTGTTACAGAAGCCAGCACGCCGCTTTTCGCCATGTCCGCCTGTGCCAGCGGCCCCATAAAGCTGATAAATTCCTGCTCTGTCATGTACGTCCCTCCCATAGGAAAAGGCGACCTTACCGGCCGCCCTGCGTGTTATTGTTATTATCTGTTCTTTTCAGCTGTGCAATAGCCTGCACCACCTTGTCATAGCCCACCATGGAAGCAAGCCAGGACAGCAGCACAAGTGCAATTAAATATACGGCCATCTTGTCGTTGATCTGTGTCTCCGTCAAAACCAGATACCCGGCACCTACCAGGGCGGACAGCACTACGGCCACACCGCCGGCCAGAAAATTAGAGTGATACTTCACTGTCATTTCGTCCAGCAGCTTCTTAATGCCCTCAGTAAACAGCCCCGTGAAAATAGATACGATCATCAATCCCAGTAAAAAAATTTCTAAAGTCATGTTTTTGCTCCTTATCCGATACCCTCTCCGGTATCTGTGTTGTTTTCTGGCTCCATTCCGGCCAGATCGTCAGTTTCTGCCTGCCTTATGTTCATGTCGTACACAATGCCGCCCTTGGTGTTTTCCTTTGCTGATTTCTGCGCATACGCCCAAAATACTCCAAACATGGCCGCTGGTACACCGATCAGCGCGTACAGTGCCGACAAGTCGAAGCGCATCCACATAACAATCTCTGCATAGATTACTATTTCAATACAAAGACCGTATACAACCGCCATCATAGCCTTACCCCAGGCCGGTTTCTTCCGGGTGTGCCTCAGTCCCAGCTCGCGCTCTCGGTCACGTACCCGCTGCCTCAGCTGCTGCTCCTCCGCTATCTGGTCAAGTTCTTTCATGCGCTTCTCATAATCTAGTTTTTTCTTAAAAAATAACTTTCTCAACCTTGTCTCACTCCTTGCAGTTCAAACCAGGAAAGAATGTTCTTCACAACATTTATCATAAATTTTGCGGATATTGGCAATCGAGCGCACCGCTTTACCATTGTGGAACTTTGGGTGCTCTGCACAAAAATTTTCGTATGTGTCAATGTCCTCTATGATCTGTGTGAAATGTTCTTCCGTGTGCCTTACGTCGTGTCTGATTTCGTCATTAAAGCGAATGATCCGGTACCTGGCCGTTTCCGCTTTCCCTTTCTCAATCAGATCAATCACATCCTTGTTTAAAGCACGCCCCAGGGCTGCTGCGATAACGCTCCATGGGTTTACCTTGATAGGTGCGATCTGTACAAGGGTGAGCACAATCAGCAGCACACTGCCGCCGGTTTCTAAAATCTCTTTCAATGTCATGCTCCCTTACCTCATCATTTTAATTTTCTGCAAAATAAAAGAACCGGCCAGGGCCAGCTCTGCGGTCAATTCTTTTTATTGGTTTCATTCTTCTATGCCTCTTTGCAGGTCTGCCGCCTGCTGCATCATTGCCAGTTCTTCCTCTTCGATCATACTGTGCTGCAATAATGCGGCCGCCAGGCGGTCAATAACATTCCTTTGCAGCTGTATAATTTCCGACTGGGTTTCCAGTACCTCAGCAATACATTGTTTCATAGTCAAGTGCTCCTATTCCTCCCGTTTCAATCACGTTTATGATCTGTTCCTCTCCATTATCATCCGCATGGGTCAATACAAATTCGTCCAGCAGTTTCTCCTTAAATTTCTTACAATCCACATGGCTCAGCATGGCCAGGTAGCTCTGCATGGTTGCGTTTGCCTCTTTGAATGTGATCAGGTTGTCATGGTAGTCCTTGCGCGTTTTCCGGAGAGTTCTCTTCATCCGGAGCGTTGTGCTTTTTCTTAGGATTACATGGTCATTGTAAATAACAAAACCAACAAACTCACAACCAACCCGCACCGGCCGGAGCGCTGTCTTGTTGTTGAAATTTAAGTGCAGCCTCTCCTCTAAAAACTGTGTCATTCTTCTGCCGTATTCTTTCAGGCGTTCCTTGTCATTGTCCAGGATTATAATATCGTCCATGTACCGGATATACCGTTTTATCCCCAGTACCCTCTTGCAAAACTGATCAAGTGGATCCAGATACATATTACCCAACATATGGGACAGGCCGCCGCCGATAGGTATTCCTAAATCATACAGCATTTGCTCCTCGGTAATTGTCAGCTGGTTTGCATCCAATGGCATACCAAACGGAACCGCATCATTGTTTATGTAATACCCTAACAAGTCAACGGTTTGCGGATCATCTATCTTTTTCCTGCAAATATCCATAAGTATTTCATGGTCAATGCGGTAAAAGAATTTTGCAACATCAAACTTGTAATAATACCATTCGGTTCCGGACGTCCTGGTTTCTCGCATCCAGGTATAAAGCTGTTCCATGGCTGCCAGCTGTCCGCGTCCCTTTACGCACGCATAGGTATGTTCTATGAACGTCCGGCATATTTTAGGATTCAGCACGTCATATATTGCCCGCTGCACCACTTTGGACCAGTAGTCAATAAATATAACTTTCCGCACCTTTGGCACGTATACATAAAAGCTGTGATATTCGACTTTTGGTACCTTTCCAGCCCTCAACAGAGTGCTTATTTCTTCCAGGTTTCCCTCTCTGTTATCGTAAAATCTCAGCCTCTCTGTGTTCTCCCTTTTGCCCTTGGATACGTGGGTATCTGCGATCATTAGTGTGTGAAATGAGGTTATCTCATAATATACGTTTCTAATTGTCATATTTTTTTACAGTGGTGCAGGTTTCGCTGTATTCTACTTCCGGATGGGCCAGTGGTTCTGCTGTCGCAAAACATAACCCACGCACAAAGGACTCCCCTTGGTGCCATCACTGCTGTTTTCCTTTTTCGCTCATTGTAAAGCGCGGGGACGAGATCCTTTATCCCCCTGCACTGCCAGGGCGTCCGTGGGCGCTCCTGTATCTGGCGTATGGGGGTAGAGCGGAGCGCCAGCCGATGTTCACGTTCACGTTGCCACGGTTCGTCCAGTTGCCGTTACTGTAACCGACACCCGCGTTCGTGCCGTTGCCGTTGTAGTTGCCACCGGAGTTGAACAAGCGCTATATCCCATTCCCTACGTTATTTATTTTTTAGTGCTCGCCATCCATCCGCCGAGCATCCTGCCTATCTCGTTTACCTGTTCGCTCCACTGCTTATATTTCTTGAAATCAATATATTTCAGCCGGTATGAAAGGCGAACGTATTTTCTCAGCTTGTCAATTTCCACATCCAGCTCCTGCAAAGTAGTTTTCTTGTAATACTTTTTATTCGCTTCAATGGTTCTTTCCATTGCCTGGTCCATACATCGCTTTATGTCTGCCGCTAAAACAAATCTTTCATACTTCGGGTACGCGTTTAGTACCGGATAGGCGTATAACATCATATCTTCAATTTTTCCTAAAATCAGGAGGGGATCTCTGTCCCCATCCCGATTTTCAATCTGTACCTCTTCCATGTTCCTCCTGCATCCAGTTGGCCTTATCGGTCCGCTATCGCGTCCCTATCAGATTACAGGCCAACGGATTCCAGATCCACATAAGCGGAGCGCCAGCCGATGTTCACGCTCACGCCGCCACGGTTCGTCCAGCCGCCGTTACTGCAACCGACACCCGCGCCCGCGCCGTAGCCGTCGCAGTTGCCACCGGAGTAGAACAAGCGCTCATCTGCAACGTTATTGAACCACAATCTGTCGTCGTCATAATCAGAGGCTTTTGCTCCGTCTACTGGTAGTAAGCCGTATGCTCTCAGCACTGCCTTTGCAGCGTCGGAAATGTCTGCGGAACAAGTTAAAGCTCCCAGTGCACAACTAAAGTTCTCAGATGTCTTTGTAATGGTTTTACACCACTGGGCGCCGCCTGCTCCTGTTGCATCGATCTTAATACTGTTCGCGGTTGTTCCGTTGCCGTCCGGCGTAATAAATGCACCTGTCGTTGCATCAATGGCTTTCCATGCGGTACTTGTCGCTGTCTGCGGATTGTCGCTGTTGGCGCCGTTGTTGTTTTCAAGTAACTGCAGCTCTCCTTTTACAGTACGGAGTGCTCCGGTCCACTCAGAAACATTTCCGTTCAGGTCCCAAATTCCATCAAGCTGTTTATTGTGGGACCAGGTCAGCGGGCCGGTACCAGTCAGCACATGGTTGATTTTTCCGTCGGATCCATAGGTCGCCGGAATAGCCTGCTGCAGCGTCTCTCTGCTGTCCTTGCCATAGTTATTGTTTCCCCATGGCTGGAAACCGTTCTTTTTGCACCAGAGCATAATTGCGGCCCACTCTGCCTTAGTCATCATGTGCCAGCCTTTTCCCTTAGATTCACAATATCCTCTGGCGGTGTCCCAGGTAATATTTACAGTCGGATCCTGGCCAGGCAGGGAGTACGCACGGCCATTATTTACAATGTTCTGGTATTTGCTGATCCAGATTCCCGGTACTTCTTTACCATTCACGATAAAGGCTGGGTGTGTGCTGTCTCCGGCGCCGTCGATCACGTCGCTCATTTTGAACTTAGGCACGTAAACCATAACGGACGGGATTCCCTTGTCGTCATAAATCAGTTTGTTGTTAGGTGCTACCATTTTCAGGGCAAATTCTGCCAAATCATATTGCATACCTTATTCCTCCTCTTCATCATCAGCGGCAACCGGATTTTCCAGTCCCCACAACGTCACTGTAACCTGGCTCATGTCCAGCGGTTTTGCCACCGGGGCTGTGCCGCCCTCTTCCTGGCCCTCTGCTGCCGGTTGCTGTTCCTCGTATTCCTTTGCCGGGATATCAACCTCAGCGACATAAAAAAGGCCGTCTCCGGTTCCCATGGTCAGGTCCCCGTCTGCGTCCATACAGATATCTTTGTGCACTGGCCAGTCTTTCTGGTACTTGTTGCACTTAATTGTCAGCATGTCGTCAAAACACAAATTATAGCCTTTTTCTGTGTACGGGGTTTTTTCCCCCGCGTTCTTTTCAATAATCTTTACACTCATGCGTACATACCTCCTCTAACTTTGTATTTAACCTTTACGGTCTTAGCGCTTCCCTCAAATTTCAGTTTGAAACCGTTCAGCTGCTTGTCATATACGATTACATCCCCAACCTGGCCGCTTGCTACTTCCACGACCTCAATATCAAGGTCATAGTTCATAGTTTTGCGGACAGTTTTCAAAGCAACCGTTGTGCCGCTGTTGTTAAAAGCAAAAAATACCTTGTTGCTGTTGGTCAGCGTAACCGTTCCGGTTTCAGACGTAAACTCTGCGTCATGCTCTCCCAGGCGGCGCTCAACTTCCTCCTGCTGGTGCATTTTTGCCTGCATAAAAATAGCCTCTGCCACATGGGCGTCATGGATTCCGTTTTCCATGTGGTTGAAATTGGTTGCGCTCTGCGGGGTTCCCTGCTGCATCACGGTACCTGGGGACGGTTCATGTTCCACTGTGCCGTCAGAGTTCTGTGTCTCTTTGTACCGGTATGGGTACTGGACAACCTCGTCTTTCCATGGTGTCATACCATACATAGGTCTTTGCCTCCTCTCTTATACCTCTGTAATTTCAATAGTAAAGCGGTAAAACACACCCTCTTGCGTGCTCTTTCGGGTAATGTTCTCCGTTTTTGTCAGCCACAACTTGCCGCTGCGGTTGTACAGCTGCACCTCTGCGATTTTTACGGTGCCGCTCATGGTGGGATCTATTGTAAAATCAATAGCCACCTTGCCCGTGCTGTCCACGTAAATGTCTGTAATTTCCGCCCTGTAATAGCTGCTGTTAATCTTATACATGGCGTGGGAAACTGTCTTTTTTACATGGTCCTTAAAGCCGTTCATGGCGTCTGCTGTCAGCATGTGCTCCTCCTTTCTTAGAGCCGTGTAGCTCCGCAAATTTTATACACAATACCGGTGGATTCTCCGGTAATGCGAGCATTTACTCCTGGGGCGGTCATTTCTCCGATTGTGCTTACATCCGGATAGGTTCCTGCCCGTTTCTCTTCTCCTGGCGTCGGGTATGTGAACGCCTGGCCTGTTGCTTGTGGCGCAACGTCAACCTCTAAAGGCTGTAGTGCTCCTGGCCGGTTCACATCTGGCCGGGTTCCGGCTATAATATGCCGGAAAGAAAAATTCATACCCGCGGGCCGCACTTGCAGGCGAACAGGTGTTTCAAAGACAATCCTCACGTGCTTCTGGGACTGCTTAACCTTGTAAATTTCTTCTGCAACAGCGGCCAGGTCAACGTTGCTGCTGCCTGGCCGGATAATAACTTCGTATGTGTGCGGTGCTACGTTTTCATAGATTTCAACCTCCCGCCCGGAAATTTCTGCAACCAGGCTTGCAATACGATACGGGTTCATAGGGCGTTTTGTGTTGCGCTTCTGCACAATCGGACGCCGCCTTTCTTCCAGGCTCTTGCCCTCGTTTCCTGTGATTCCGTAACGTTCTTCCCACCAGGGGAGTGACCAGGTTGCTGTTTCCGGAAATGCCTGGTTTTTCATATCTTCCACTGTCTCGCGTGCAAGTTCCATGGATGCCGCCATGACCTGGAAAATCCATTTGCCAACATAGGAGCGGTCATAGATCGGGCTTATCATGCTCAGCATGTCTTTTGCAGTTTCCCTTGTAGGGAAGTTTTCCAGATCCATCACTCAGCCCCCTTTGCTTCAACATTTTCTGTATACGGATATTCATCATTTTCAATGCGAATATTGTCCGTGCTGCCATTGATCAGCAGGTCTGTAAAGTCCTCGACGCCTGGCGTTTCGGTCAGCAGTGCGTGCACTTTTATGTACTTCACTGCTCCATCATCCGCCACGGTTTTATAATAGCTTTCCAGCTGCTTTTTAAATCCGGATATAACGGTGCTCACTTCAAACCCATCTGCCACCGTAACCGTAAAGGAATACGATATGTTTACCAGGTCCGGCGCTGCTACCGTCAGGATTGTGTTTGGCGGCGCCAGTCGGTCTGCGGGGTTGTCCGGAGCCATAATATAATTGTAAACTGCATCCAGCAGAGTCTTGTTCGCACCCTCGCCGTTCTGGTCAAGGCATACAATTTTTACTGTTTCCGGCCCGTTCCATTCCGGGATAACAATCGCGTCCCCGATTCCGTCTACTGCCTTAGCCCACCGTTTATAATCGGCATTGTTGCCTATATAACTGGTTTCCTCCGAGGCGTCTGCTTCCAGGATTCTTTCTCTTAAATCGTCGTCACTTTCTTCCTCGGTTCCTCCGGTGGCTTTTTCTTTGTTCGTAACCGTCTGGATTCCCTCAACTGGTTCCGACATTAAAACAATAGCGCCGGCATTTACGTTTGACTGCTTTCCGTCAAGTAACGCACGCACCAGCACGGTACCTTTCCCCTCTTCGTTCAATATGCAGCTTTCAACTGCCGCAAATTCAATGGACGGCTGATCGTTCTTGGCTTCTGTCGCAAAAACAGTGCCAGCCGGTACTGTGGTGCCCGGTTCGCCTGTCAGTGTCAGCACCGCTTCTGCATAAGTGGACGCTTTTCTCTTTGTCTGTGATCCAGCTGCCAGGTAGTCCAAAAAGCTGCCACTGCTCCACTGTGGGAACATCAGTTTTATTGCTTCCGGAATATAAAACTGCAATAGCTCTGCTGCGATCAGTGCTGTGGGCCTTGTAAAATCCCACGGGAAGCCGCCCTCAGTCTTGTCAATGTCATTCGGAAGCTCGTCCATCATTCTTGCGTGGATCGTGTCCGCGTCACAATCCTCCAAAAATTCAGGTACAATAAAATCACTTGCCAACTCTCTCACCTCCTTACAGCTGTATGCTCAGTGTTTCATCTTCCTCCCACGGGTACCCTTTTACTGTAAAACTGCAGTATGTTTCGTCTCCCTCATGGGTAAACTCAAAGTCTCGGACGTACTCGGTTGCTGGATGCACCAGCAGCGCCTCTGTGATCGTCCTTTCAATTTCACTTTCACGGGATTCCCTGTCCGGTATCTCGGCCAGTTCATCAAACTCCGTGCCTATGTCGTCACTATATGCCAGGCAGCTCAGCCGCTCCGTGCTGGCAACTTTCAGGCACCACTGCATATATGCCTCCCTGCCTGCGCTGGTGATCATCCTGCCTGCTCCATCCCGTAAAAAATCGCCCGTTTCAAAATCAAAATAAACGGACGGGTAATATCTTTCATCATATTCCGGGTTGTCTGGTATCTCAGGCAAGTCAAACACCGGAAAAAGCTGATTTTCTGCCATATTTGCCTCCTAACTTACCACATCAATAACAACCGCCTCGTTTTGCACCCAGGCAACCAGAACGCGGTCCCCTGGCTTGATCTGTGGTGGCTTGGCCGTATGCGTATGGCTTCCGTTGCCTCCCTCATGTCCTCCATGGGTGCCTCCGGAAATCGTGTACGCCAGGCCTCCCACGAGCCTGCACACATGATAATCACTGCGCGGTATCGGTATGGGGAAAGTGTTTGTTAAAAGGCTCATGTCTCCTTTAATGCTGCCGAAATCCAGCACTAGATCACGCTCTGCCTTTCCGGCCACATTCTCTGCCCGCTGGGATATCACGCGGGCCAGTTTGCTCAGACCTGGGCTGCCTTTGTTTTCTGCCATATCTGCCTCCTATCAATCAAAGCTGCCATCATCCACCCAGCCATAAACATGCGTTTCGGACCAGTTCTCATAAACCAGGTGCCACGGGTGCGCTTTTCCGCTGCCGTTTGCGATTGTAATCTTCGCGCGGCCGGCTGATACGTTGTAACCTTTTGCGCCTGGATAAGAGCTAATATAATGCTTGCCGCCGTGGAAGTTCACAACGTCGCCCACTTTATAGGTCTTTTTCTTCGCCTTTGTTGTTTTCTTCTTGGCTGTTGTATCTGCTTTTTCTACCTGCATAGTCATTTTCCCGCTGTCAGCGTCGTGCTGCACGCTCTTAACAATATAAAAGCCGTTCAGAGCACCGACGGCCAGATGTACCATGTCGCCCTTGCGTACCGGCGGGGTATCAGGTGCCTGCACGGTTGCTGTTTCTTTCGGTTTCCCGTTTTCGTCCAGCATGTCCTGTGCTGTTTCCTGGGCTTCCGACAGGTTGTCACTGCTGGCATGGTTTACAATCTTCTGGAAGATTCCGTACTCCGTTTTTCCGTTCTTGACTGCCTCAACCTTTGGCAATCCGTCCGTTTTTTCAGAGGATACAATCTTCACACGGGTAACAAGGTTTGCAATGCTTACTTTGTGCTTGCTGGACACACTGTTGTTGCCCTCAAAGTGATAGATATCTTTGTTGCCGCCTACGGCCACAATAGAAACTTTGTTCTCTGTGCTCCGCACAATCGCCTTGCCTCCACCTTTTTTCTTGGCTTCGTCCAGGATTCCGCGCACTACGTCGCCCAGGTATGAGTTTTTGTACAAAATCTTTGCGTGACTCACATCCGGACCGCTGTAGCTGCTCAGGGTAATACCCCAGTTTTTGAAAACTTCCGTCAGGGCGCTCTTGGTGCCCTTTCCGGCAGCAAAATAAATATTGTCCTGGGAACGCTGCATACTGTACAGGTTGTCATAAGCAACCACATTAAAAACCTCGTCGGCTTTCGTTGTGCTGCGCTCACACTCTGTTACATTTCCCATGGCCACAATGCCCTTGCCGCTGCCCCAGTACGCTTTTATTGCCACCACGCACCCGATCTTTATCAAAGAGGACAGCCTGGAACCGTTATACTTGGCATTGTATAGCTCAAAGGTTATTTTCATGGCCAGCTCGTCCTCTTCTTCCTCCCATCCCAGGCCCTCGACCGCCTGGGTAATGTTTAGCTGCACTTTCTTTTCTGTGATTGCAATCACGTCATAGTGCACTTTGCTTACTTCAATCACTCAGCTGCACCTCCCTTACTTGGCCGGTATGGTCAGCTTTTGGCCTGGGAATATCAGGTCCGGATTCTTTATCTTGTCCCTGTTCAGGTTGTAAATTTCCGTGTATCTGGAGCCTTTACCCAGCAGACGCTGTGCAATCCTCCATAAACAATCCCTGGATTTTACCGTGTAGGTGGTCGTCTTTTTGCCTGTTTTGGGCTGTTTCTTTTTAGGCGACGGTCTGGTTGGCGTTTTTATTTTCAGCTCATTGGTGGTGTAAATCTTTATATCTCTGGCAATAATAAATTTTATGTCATAGAAATAATCTCCGGATCCACCTTTGTACTTGCCTTTAAAACTGGAAACATAAACAGAATAGTTTATGCAGGTGCCAGTGCATAGCAAAGTACATTTTGTGCCATTGTCCCGATACTTTTCCAGGCTTTTGATCAGTGTGTCGGGTTTGGTATACTTTCTTACCAGTCTGTTTTTCTTCCGCACTGCCCCTGGAAACATCCCGGACCATGAAATTTCTTTTGTTCCTTGTCCACGGGGGAGTTTTACGTCCCCCAGTGAAATAATGCTGTACGTCATAAATTTTGCGTCAGCGCCCATTGTTATAGCTTCCGGCAGCATAGGGAACTGTATTCTGCTGCCGCCGGATGGTGTCAGGTAAATATCCATGTCCCTATGCCTCCTGTATAAGCGGCATGTTTGCAAAAATTTTGCTCATGCGCTCTGCGATCTCGTCTCCCAGGTCGTCTGCCATTTCGCGGATCCGGTTTTTCATAACTTCAAAGACCTTTTCCTCGTCCATGTTTCCGCCCTCGATCTTAATAACTGGACTCATGTCCACGTTAATCTCAAAGTTGTTGTTGCCCTGCTGTCCCTGCACTGCTGCATTGACAGAAACGGCTTTCTTGCCCTCGGATTCCTCTTCGCTACTATCCCCCGACATTTCCTGGCCGGTTACACTCCACACGCTCTTGCTTTCGTCCTGCGGCTGCGCTGCCATTGGCAAAATTGCATTGCTGGCCAGCTCTTCGCCGCCAGGTCCTACAATTCCGCCGTTTGCGTGTGCCGCAATTTCTCCGTTACTATCCAATACGCCCAGGTCCTCGCCTGCCTGCTGCCATAATGCAATGCCGCGGCCGCGTCTGCCCGGTACCGTCGGGATAACGTACTCTTTGCCCTCTTCTCCCAGCCAGGAAAGTTCTGCGCCGTGTAGGCCTACCTCTCCGCCGTTTGCGTGTCCGGCAATGGATACCGAAACGGAAGACCCGTTGCTGTGCGTGCTCAGGCTTGCTGTTGGGTTCGTGATATGGTAATCAACAGTTACATTTACAGAAGCCCTTGCAGAATACGGGGAATTAAACGCCGCCTGCAGTTCACTTCCTACCTGGCTGTAAACAGCCGCTATGTTGTCGCTGGCTTTCTCTATGGTCACATCCGTGCTGCCATTGGTCTGCATTGTGTTGGAAAATGTATTATCCAGCTCAGTCTGTGCAGAAGTGGCTGCCGGTGTTGCGTCCGTGCTGCCTGCTTCAACAGTCACATTGGTGGTCATTGTGGTGTCTGTGGTGCTGCTTTCGCTGCTCAGGGCTGCCTGCGCTGCCTGCTCCACCGGCGTTGTGTCCGTGGATCCGGCCGTCGTGGTCACGTTTACCTGTTTTTCGACAGTTGTGTCCTCGCTGCCGCTTGCCGTGCTCTGCTCCACTGCTGCCTCAATGCCGCTTGTGTCTACCTGTACCAGATCGGACGGTATGGTCACGGTTGCCCCGGATTCTACAGAAATACCGGCACCGCTCAGGGTTCCTGTTTCCATTCCCAGGGCTGCCTCTATCTGTGCCATAGCCGTCTCAGAGTCAACCTGTACGTTTGCCAGGTCAACCTTTACGCCGTCAGCGGTAACAGAAAACTCTGCGCCCTCTGCGGTCAGTGCGGACATGGCCTGGTCAATGGCCGTTTTGGCTGCGTCTCCGTCAACCTCTGCGGTCAGGTTATCCATGGAAATTTTCAGCTCATCCCCTGCGTGGATAATGTACGGGCTTTCAATACCGTTTTCCTCCGCTATTGTCTGCCAGTCAATTCCCAGGGCGTTGCCGATCTCCCATAAGCAATCCCCGGCTTTTACCTTGATGGTCGCTCCCTCTGCGGTTACGTCCTCAGTTTCGGCCAGGTCTCCCAGTTTTTCGTTCAGGCTGGACACCCACGCGTCTTTGTCAATGTCTACACCATCAACCTCCGCTTTCAAGTCTCCCAGTTCCACCGGTTCGTCAGTAACAGAAGCTGTTGCACGCTTCCAGGCTGCAGAAAATTCCTCTCCCAGCTGTCCGTTTGCGTCCATCTGGCTTACTGCGTCAATCAGGGCCTTGTCTCCGGAATCTGCAATGCTCTTGGCGTATACGTCCCAGGCTGCGCTTGTATCTCCGGAAGCTGCTCCGATTGCCATTGTCTCGTTGAACTTGTCCATGATCTGCTTTGGCACATCCTGTCCAACCTTTACATATTCATCCACCAGGCCGCGCATGGAGTCTGCGTCCGGTTTCATGGCCTCCCACACTTTTTCAAGTGCGTTCTGGTCGCCGCTCTGCAGCCATTTCCAGCCACCGCCCTGCTGCGCATAATCTACGCCGAACGTGTTCAGGTGGTCGTAAAGGCTCTGAACATCATTGTTTTTCAGGTAGTTCTTTAAATAGTCAACCTCATTTCCCATGCTTTTCTGTGTCTTGCCCTGGTTCGTGGCGATCAGGTCGCCATAAGTACCGCTTAGGGTGTTGTTTTCAAAATTCAAGCTGGTCATAAGGTCATTAGCTTTTTGGTTTCTGATCGCCTGGTTTGCCAGGTCTTTGTAATGCTCATTCTGCCGTGCGGTTATCCTTCCGGAAGCCTCTGCGGCATTTAAGTAGGAGTAAAATTCTGTTGCCAGCGCCTGGGTTTCTTCTGCTGCGGTCTCTCTCTGTCCTGCCAGGGCTTCCACTACCGAAGTAAAGGAATCTGCAGTTAAATCCTTACCACTCTGGCTGCCATATTCCTGGTTTATCCAGTCCAGCTGTGCCTGCGCTTCTGCCTGCTTCCATTTGCTGGTTATGCTGTTCATTTTGTTCTGCAGCTCAGCTACCGCCTGCGCTTCGTCAACGTCAATAATTCCGTCTTTCAGTGCTTCCTCCACGGCTGTTTTCAGGTCATTGGACAGGTTTGTCAGTTCCAAATGGTCTGCACGCGCCCACTCCTCAATGCTGCTTGCCAGGCTTTCGCCCTCCTCGGTACCTCCCAGGAATGTCTGCACGCTGATATGTGCTGCAAATGTCCGGCTTTCCAGCTCGGAAATTTTACTTTCCACAAAGGTTGTCACATTGTCCTTGTACTCCTGCTGTTCGTCAGCTGTCAGCTCAATGCCGACGCTGCTTTTCCAGGTCAGTGCCTGGTTTGCCTGCAGTGCCTCTTCGGCTTTCTGTCTCAGCTGATCTGCTCCCTTAAACTCGTTCAAGGCCAAATCAACATTTACAAGGTATTTTGCATTTAAAATTCCAGAGGCTGCCTCTTCCGCCTGCTTTGCCGTCAGCTCAATGCTGCCGAAATGGTCCGCCAGGCTGTTGTTGATCTGCTTCTGGTTATAGTTATCAATGGCCACTCCAATAGCAACCACGGCTGCTGTAATCGCTGCCGCTGCAATGCCAAATTTTGCGGCCGTCGGAATCATCCCGCCCAGGTCACTCACAAAAGCACCAACAGACGGGGCCGTCTGTGCTGCCAGCCCTATGTTTTTAATGGCACTTCCAATAGGCGACAGTGCTTTTACCACGTTGCCTGCGTTGCCAATCAGGCTTGTGGCTCCCTTAGCAATTACACCTGCACTCAGCCAGGAAGTTAAACCGGCTTTTTCTCCGCCCGGCATAATCTTTGCAGCTTCTCCAAACAAATTGCTCAGGCCTTTGGATAACAGGTGTTTGCCCTTGCTTCCGGCCCATTTTGTAAATGGCTCAGCGATCAGTGTGTCCCATGCAATATCAACCTTCCCGAAAAGGTCGGCGTTCTGCCACTCTTCGGAATTGGTCATACTTTTCACGGTTCTCTTGACTCCCTCTGCTTTGCCGTCAACAAAATCCATCAGGCTTGTGAGGGCTGCTGTGGCTGCCGGTGTTGCGTCTGTAATCGCGTCCACAACTCCACGGATGTACGGCGTCAGTCTCTTGCCGAAACTGTTCTGTACGCCCTCAACAGCGGACTGCATAAGGGTCATGGATCCCTCTAGGTTATCCAGCATAGTGTCTGACATGTCCTGCGCTGCTCCGTCTGCATTATAAATTGCGTCGCTCAGCTTGTTATAATCTTCCTCGGAAGCATTGATAATTGCCAACATTCCGGCCATTGCTTCTTTGCCAAAAATAGTGCTGGCTGCTGCTGTCTGTTCGGTCTCAGAAAGTCCTCCCAGGCTGCCGCGCAAATTGTCCATAACACCTTTCAGTGTTTTCATGTTTCCAGAGCTGTCCGTCAGGCTAATACCGTATTTTTCCATAGCTGTTGCCATGGAATCGGTAGGTGCTGCCATGTTGGCCAGGGATGTTTTCAGTGCAGTACCGGCCATACTTCCCTTGATGGAACTGTTGGCCATCAAGCCCAGTGCCAGGGATGTATCTTCAACGCTGTACTTCATGGCTCCGGCTACGGGCGCAACGTATTTGAACGATTCTCCCAACATGCCAACATTTGTGTTTGCACTTGCGCTGGCTTTTGCCAGTACATCCGCAAAATGTCCGGAATCACTTGCCTTTAGGCCGAACGCGGTCAGCGCGTCGGTTACAATATCGGAAGTGGATCCCAGGCTCTCGCCGCTGGCTGCTGCCAGGTTCATAATACCGGAAATACCGGAGATCATTTGCTCCGGCTGCCAGCCTGCCATGGCCATGTAATTAAATGCCTCAGCTGCTTCTGTTGCTGTAAACTTGGTCGTTGCTCCCATTTCCTGGGCTTTTGCTGTCAGGTCCTCAAACGCCTGCCCTGTTGCTCCGGAAATAGCCCCGACCTGGCTCATCATGCTTTCAAAATTCTTATAAGTGTTTACCGTATCGCCCAGGCCTACACTGATACCCAGTGCCGCGCCTGCCTGTGTCAGCGGGTTCTTTGCAGCGTTTATTATTGCCGTCAGAGGTGCCGTTGCTGCATCCACAACGCTCACTGTTGCTGTCCAGACGCTACCGTCCCAGGCTGCCGCTTTATCCCGCACGCTATCAATAACCGGGCTTGCGTTGTCGTCTGCTCCCAGCTGCGCGGATCCGGAACTTCCAGAAAAATTCTCAACAGCGTCCTCCGCCGCTCTTACGATCGGGGTGGCGTTATCATCCGCCCCCAGCTCTGCTGTGGCGCTCGTACCGTCCAACATTTCCGCGGCGTCCTCCGCTGCTCGTATTGCCTGGGTGGCGTTGTCGTCTGCTGTTAGCTCTACGGTTGCCACATCCCCATCCAGGGACGCCAGCGCGTCGCCCGCGTCCCTTATCTCCATGGTGGCGCTATCATCCGCGCTTAACCCCACAACCGCCTCATTGCCATTCAGGGCGGTCAGTGAGTCGCCCACGTCGTCAATAATTCCGGTTGCGTTATTGTCTACTCCCACTTCAACGTCCGAGGCAGTGCCGTCCAGGGTTGCTGCCTGGTCTGCTACGTCGCTCAGGGTTCCTGTGGCTGCATTGTTCACGCCTACGTCAACGCTTGGGCTTACACCGTCCAGGGATTCCGCCTGGTCAGATACACGGCTCAGTCCCTGGCTTGCGTTGTCGTCTAACTCGATATCAATATTGTGCGCTCTTTCCAACCGATCAAGGCGACGCTGTGTGCGGTCCCACGCACGTTCAAACGCCGTCAGGTTTCTTGTGGCCGACTGCACACCAGCACCGGTGCGGTCAACCGCTTCTATCGGAATTTCAATAGTCAATGTTTCGGCCACTTTTACTCACCGCCCTCCTCAGTGCCGTCTTTTGCTTTCTGCTCAGCTATCAGCTGTATTTTCATACTTTCCAGCATGAGCACCTGCGCCCAGTCTGGTTTGCTCAAAAACTCGTCAAATGGGATATGATGCCGTTGGAAAATAATGTGCATAAGCGTTGTTTTGCCGCCGGCTTCGATTAGTTTTTTGCTACATCCTCCATAGTCGGCTGATATCCGGAAATCTCGTCAAGTTTGGCCAGGATCTCGTCTTTCTCGCCGGATTTCAGAACCACCTCAACCAGGTCAGTGCCGTTCAGCACGTTCAGGTTCTTCCATGCGTCACGGTTATCCCAAATCTTGTCACGATCTTCCTCAACGGTTGCCTCATAGATCAGCTGTGCGCGGTATCTGGCAGCGTCAACACTCTCTGCCACTCTTGTACCCAGCTGCTTGTTACGCTTGTAGTTTGTGTTATCTTTCTTGCACTTCAAATATTCATCTTCACCCATAGGGCGGATACGGAAAGACAGCACAACAGCGCCGTTTCTCTTAATTTCAATCGGTACTGCTTCCTCTGCGTCTGTCTTGTATGCGGCGGCTGCCCTAAGTCCGCCCAGGATGTCATTTTCGTACTTTCTCACTGTTGCTTTCTTCTCGTCCTCAGTCATTTCAACAGCTGCCTCATTTTCAAAATTCACATTCTTAGTTGCCATGTTCTCAAATCCTCCTGGTTTATTTTAAAAATGCCGCGAGGCTATTCCCCGCGGCTCTGTCTGTGTAGTTATGTTGTTATATTGCTTTAGGCTCTCAGCTTGCCCTGCTGGTTTACTGCGCCGTTTACGAACAGACTCCACTGTCTCTTAATCAGGTCGCCCACTGTTACGTTCTGCAGGTCAATGTTTCCAGACGGTACACAATCGTTGTATACCAGTCTTTCCTCGGAACCGTTGCGGCCCTTAATAACGCCCTGGAAGTTCCAGGACGGCATTTCTCCGGACTTCATGCCTGCCAGCAGATCTGTAATAAACTCCCCGTCCTCTACCACGATTTCGGTAAAGGTAAGTGTCTGGCCATAGCTGGTAAAGATCTCATGCTCCTGCGGGTCTCCCAGCGGCTGGAACTTGGTATTTGTAACATTGACCTGCGCCTGGTAGGTCTCCATAGTAGCCAGCAGCTTGCCCTTTGCGTTGTACAGTGCTCCGTTTTTTCCGGTCAGCACTTTCTTGGCGTTAGCAACCGCCTGTGTGTTAATAATACTCATTGTCCTTTATCTCCTTTCTTTACTCAGAATCTTCCTCAGCTGCAAAACGGAAGCGGAATGTCAGGTAAATAGTTTCAATGCTGTCAAGGTCGTCAACAGCAATAATGAACCATGCAGAGTCTCCCTGCGCCGGATTTCCCTCGTCCTCAATTACAGTACCGGACAGAAGCTTCTTTTCTCCTACCATAGCGTCAACAACTCGCTGTGCGGCTGCGATAACAGCTGCGCGGCCGTCAGGGTCGTTGTCCACCTGGCCGATCAGGACCTCAGTAGTCTGTTCAACACGGTCCATAAGTTCAAAACGCTCTTTCACGCGGCGGATTTTCTTCCAACCTGCATCCTGGTCTTTACTCAGGGTTACAAGAGTGTTGATCGCCTTTTCAATCCATACCTGCTTGCTCTTGCTGGTAGAAAGTACAATACAGCCGGATTTCAGGGCTTTCTTAATGGTTCCACTGTTCAGGGTTTCTTTCAGCTTCGCTGCTCCGCTGATCACGGTATGAGTCAGGGAAGCATTGGAAGCTCCTGCACAAATCAGGCCACCGATTCTTGCCGCCAGCATATAACCCTCATACTCAACGCCGTCTGTGCCAATGTACGGATTCAGTACATAGTGGATTTTTTCGTCATTGAATGCTGCTGCGTGCTGCATACGGGTTTCAATCTCCACGGAGCTAGGCTCTGCCACGGTCGCCATGGTATATGCTCCCTCCTGGAACACTCTGACAACGTGAGTTGCAATCAGTGTATGGACTGCTGCGTCGTTGGTGTCAACGATGATCATGTCTCTCACTTCTGCCTCACTTGCGTTTGCAGCTTCTCCGTATGCTGCGGTGTTTACTGTCGGGTTTGTACCAGCAGTAAAGGCTTTCTGTGTAACATCTGCCAGAGTGCCGTTTCCTGGAGCTTTCTTTGTAGCTTTCACGTACTTGCTGTTTGCAAATGCGGTCACAATTCCGTCAACCTCTGTTTTTCCGGCTGCAAAGGTTACTTTTTCAAGGGCTTTTGTTCCCTCGTAGATGGTTGCCTCTTTTGCTGTTTCATCATCCAGGGAAGCCTTTACGGTAATGGTAAATGCTCTGTTTCCAGGATAAAGTGCTGTAAGCACAACAGCATCAACAGCAGCGCTGGCTGTGGTATCTTTCAGAGTAATTGTTGCCGGCGTTCCGCCAGTTCCAACACGTACCACAACGCACTCCTCCATGCCTCCGGCCATAAATGCTGTGATAGCATCATATCCGGAACCCGCACCGATAACGTTGGAAACATCAGTGCTCTGGTCAATCGTGACCGGTGTGTTTAATGCTCCCCAGTTACCTGTTACAAGTGCGCAACCGACGCCAGATCTGGCTCCGGCTGCTTCTACTCCGCCCGCGTTCTCATAGCGCTTGTATACGCCAGGGCGTTCTTTCTTCTCTCCTACAACAAAAAATCCGCTCATTAGTTTTTAACCTCCTTGTTGGCAAATTTCTTTACAAGCTCCTCAGCTTCCGCTTTGGTCGCTTCTTTCTTTCCGGCTACTGCAAAGGCAGCGCGCACAATGTCCGGGCTGTATTTGCCCTCAAACACTTTTGCAGCTGCTCTGGCGTATTCCTCGGCAGTGTAGACCGGTGCTGTGGGCTTCTCAGCCGCCTCATTTTCGGCTTTTACGGACTCAGCCCTGGAATTGTCCGCCTGCACCTGTTCAGCCGTTTCTGTGGCTTCTGTGGGCTTCTTGGTTGTTGCCATTTCTTCGTCCTCCTTATTTGTTGAAATAGGTTTCTTTCAGCGGGTGGGAATACTCACTGAAATTCTCAGTTGCATACTGCCCTTTGATGGTTATCTGCCCCCTGGTCAGGTAGTCGGCGGCATTATCAACCGCCAATTCGTCAAAAAGCAGCGGTGCACCGTCCAGGAGGATAATTTCTCCCAGTCTGGCCAGGGTGTCGTATAGATACCGTGTCCAGCTGTTCCTTGCCTCCGGCGTTGGTGCGATCACATGTATGGCCATGCTGCACTCCATCCATGTGAGTGCGCATGTCTGGCGTTTCTTTTTCGTCCCGGAAATGCGCACATAAATAGCCGGGTGGAAGTCACTCGGCTCATAAAAACTTTCAATATGGTCTTTGTTGATCACAAGGGCGTCTGTTTCCCAGCGTTTCAAAAATTCCTGCATTGCAAGTGCCGGATCCGGTGCCTGTGTGATCTGCTGTGGGAATGCAATCAGCAAAAATGTAAGCGAACACCCGTTTACTAGGGTGTTAGGGTTCTGGCTGTCATTCATTTCAAACAGCTCCGTTCTGGCCCAGGTAATACAATAGGCTCCATCATCCGCCTGCATTACCACGTCGCAAAGCGCTATGCGTACCAGCGGCGCCAACTCCTCCGGTGGCTTGCCTGTGTCATCGCTGTATACGTTCACGCTTACCATGCCGCTGCTGTGCCGTTCCGGGTCTGCTGTCATGTCTACCAGATAATCAGCGCGGGGGTACTGGCTCACTCCCCACCCCTGGGCTTTGTCGTCCGGTGCTTTCTGTAAAAACACCGCCGGAACGCCCTCATACTTTGCCAGGCTCTCTGCCAGTTCTTTCTCCTGAACAAGCCTGGTATAGATCAGTTCTTCCAGAGTCATGCTGTCACGCCGTCACTTTCATTTGCTGCGGGTACAATGTCCTGTACGGCCTGCATGTCCTCCGTCCAGGTTCCCTGCCATTCCCCGCCAGCCACTTCACTTGCCAGCATTACAAAGTGGTTTGAAACATTCCCTATGCCAGTGTGGTAAAGCACAACGAGCTCATTGCTGGTTATCCCAACAACAAGCCCGTTTCTGTACTCGTCCCATGTTTTATGCTTTGCCCTTATCAGGTCGCCTTTGTGCACCTGCTCACTGTCAAAAACAGGTGCCGCTCTGTCTTTTATCAATGCCATGCTGGCACCTCCTTACACGTTGTACGGTGCTCCGAAAATGCTTTTGATTTCGGGTTCCGCTTTCTGCTTAATCTTTTCCACGTATGGCCTTGCCGCCATTTTGCTTGTGCCATGTTCCAGGTACCCTGCATAATGAGTGTCTGTCTCAATGGCCACTTTTACGGATAAAGCCCCGCCGGAGGATCCTGCCACCGGTCTGAAGCTGCTCCGCAATTTTCCACTGCGTACTGCTGGCGGTTCGCCCGGTGCAGACGCCGTGTAACTGCTCTTTTTAAATGATTTCTTGTAGCTCCTGCCGCCTCGTTGCCCTCTCAGCACTTGCAGCTCCGCATTTTTCAGCGCCCTGCTGCCTCTTGTGGCTCTGGATTTCATTTCCTGGCCGATAGCGGTCACTTTCTTTGCTACTTCAACGCTTATATCAGGCACGCTCATACGTCTGCCCTCTCTTCCACGTAATAGATGGTATACAGTCCCAGCTGCCCCGGTTCGTCAACGCCCTGCACATAAAACTTGCGGTTTCCGCATGTCAGCTGGTCCGTTTCCACCGCTTTCGGGTGTCCCCGGTCCACAATCGTGTGTGTGATCGGGTGCTGTATCTGTTCCCATCTGGCTTTTTCCTGCGGTGTTGCCTGGGCCAGAACGGCATGTATCACGACGCTGTGATCGCTGTCATATTTTTTTACAGGGCGGCCTTTCCCATCTACGCCGCTGGTGCATTTTGCTACAAAAAAATCTTTGTACAAATTACCTGGTCTTAAATAAAAGATCGCGCTCGCCCCCTCCGTCTTTTGCGTACACATTATCGTGCATACCACCATAAAAATAATGGCCTCCGTCTGCGCCCGATTCCGGAGAAGCTTTTCCGGCCGTTGGTACCGTGTCGGCTCCACACTCTTTTTTCAGCTGCTCGTACTGCTTCCGCCAAAACTCTGCGCGTGCCTGCATTTCCAACTTTAACGGCCCCACTGTCGTGTTTACTTCCATGCCAAACCGTCGCATAATGCTTTCCAGTGCTGCCAGTTTGGCACGCTTCCACGTTTTCTTTGCCGCAATGATGGCCGTGTATTCTTCATTGCTCAGCGCGCTGGTTTCCTCTGCTCCCTCGACCATGGTGTCGCCCAGTTCGAAGCGCATACGGTCAACGCCCTGCTCTCCTATCTTCTCCGGATTGTAGGTATACGTTTTTTTCATGCGGCATTACCTTACCCTTCTGCCGGTGTTTCGGCCGCTTCCGGGTGTTCTGCTGGCTCCGGCGTTTCTGATACTTCCTGGCTTTCTGCTGGCAAGTTCTCTGTTTTTGCCTGGTCATTCGTCAAGATTGCCTTATCATCCAACAAAAGCTCCTCTGCCTGGCTTTTTGCAGCTCTCTTTACTGTGACACGAGAATCTGTTGCATGAAGTACAACTAAAATATTCTCACTTTTCACATCTTTAATGGCTTTTGCAGCCTCGTCTGCGTTCATCTGCATAATGGCAAAAACCTGCTGCATATCTCCCTCAGTCAGCGGCACGCTCATAACCTGGGCTGTGTCTCCGTCGATCTCCTGTATTACCGGAACGGAAAAAGTAACTTCCTCCCCTGTTTCCACCTGCACAAGCTCAGCAACGGGAAACTCTGTGGCTCCCGTTACCTCAGCAATGCAGCCAGTGCGTAACAATGCACGCTCTCTGGTAGGGAGGATGTGTCCGTCCCGGATCAGTTCTCCCGGCTTGTAATTGTTGCCGAGTAGTGTGATCGGCTTTACGCATACATAGCTCATAACATCCTCCTTTCAGGCATTACACACAATCAGTAAAGTATGTTGCCAGATCGTCGGCCGTCTTTCTCATGTCGGTGCTCATAAGTCCCTCAATGAACTCGCTGTGTGTTCCGTTCTCTCCCTCGTACTGATCCATAGCAGTATAGGAACCATTTCCCAGCATATCCCATGTGAAGATATAGCCAGCGGATGGCTCGTCTATCTGCGGGGTGTTAGTTGCATAGCACATCAGGGCTGCGTTGCTGTCGCAAATAAACTGCATGTCAGCCTCTTCTCCTGGTTTCGCCCCATTGTATGTGGATTCCAGTACCTTAACCTGCTCAAATCCCAGTAACTGGGCCAGAACCTGCTGTGTTACGATAGCCGGGTTTGCAGTGGATCCGGTGTACTTCACACGCTCAACAATGTCAGGATGCTCTTTCAGTGCCAGGTATGCGTCATATCCCAGGGCTAAACGGTTAGGCTGGCGGCGGCCTCTGCGCTTAATATCGCGGCGGCGCTCGTCAAAGAAGTGTACCGGATCGAAGTTGGCATCATTGAATTTCAGGAATTTCTTACCAGTTGGGTTGCTGTCTGTTCCCTGCCATTCGTCTCCCCATACTCCACTGTGGAAAAATCCCTTTGCGAAAAGGATATCAAGGTGCAGGCTCATCTGCTCGTTAGCAAAACGAACCTTGGCGCGGCGTGGATCCTGTACACCCGGCGCATGGCTGCGCTGGTAGTTCAGTGCTGCGATCTGGTCAATGCCGACAATAACCTGGTCAACCTTGCAGCCATACTGGTTTTCTCCTGTTCCCATGATGGCCGGATTAACTTTTCCGAATGCCGGTTTGCGGGCTACGTTGTCCCTTGCAAGATCTCCCTTGTCGAATGTGTAGTAAAATCCGGAGCTAGTAGCTACCGGGCAAATCGGGAAAATGGACGGCGCCACCCAGTCGCCAGGCTGTGTGAAATATGCCTGGGACATATTAGTCAGGTACTGGTTTGGCTTCCATCCTTTTGCAATTTCTGCCGCAATCCCTGCGTTAGTGCTCATTACATTTCTGCTCATAGTCTTTTATTCCTCCTGTTTATTATTCTGCCGGCTTGTAGCCTGCTTTTACGATCTGTACAGCAATACGCTGATCTGCTTTGGTTGCTGCTTCCAGTGCAATGCCAACGATAAAGGACTTTGCTGTTGCCTTTACTGCCTTGCCGCCTGCTCCGACTGCCAGCTCGTCGCCGTATGCTACGGCTGCGCCAGCTGTCCATGCGCCAATGTCCTTGATCTGCACGTCCAGGTCGTCGCCCACTGTTACCTTGTCGTCGCATCCAGGCATTACAATACCGATTGCGTTCTTGCCTGCAGTTGCTACTTTTCCATCAGCGCCAACTGCTAAAAAAGCCGGTGCCGGAATCTCTTCCCCTGCTTTTACCACAATTACCGCGCTGTCATTGATAGTTGTTCCGTAATAGCTCATGTTCTCTGCCTCCTTATCGTCTTGTTGCCTCATACTCATGTACAAGGTCAGGGTTCTGTACACATGCAGCGTCAATGGATTCTGCATAGCTCAGGGCGGCGTTGCTCTTGCGGATTTCTTCCGCTTTCTTTTCGATCTGGCTCCATGCGTCAGTGCCTCCTGTGGCTCCTACGCCTCTTTTGCCAACTTCTCCGAAAAGTCCAGATTTTTCTACCGCTGCCACTGCTCCGTCAAGTATGCCGATCATGTCGTCGTATGCAGTGCCGCCTGCTGCCTGCAGTGCCTTTAATGTCGGGACCAGTTCTTCCGGTTTCTTGCCGATGATCTCGTACTTCTTCGCAACGTTGTAAAGTTTTTCCTCCTGCGCTGCGTCTGCCTGCTTTCTCAGTGCGATCAGTTCAGCTGCCACTAACGGGTGCAGGCCCTTGTAAATATCTTCGCCAGCTGCCTGCTGTCCTGTTGCTCCCTGTGCGCCCTCAGCGGCCGCTCCTGGGGTTTCTACTACTCCGGTGCCAGCTGCCTTGCCTACGCCCTCCGGCGCTGCTCCTGCGCCCTCAGCTCCATCCTCAACACCATAGCGCTTTTTAAGTTCTTCAAACGCCATGCGGTCTGTTGCTGTCATGTTTGCCTCGTTGAATTTCATGTCAGTTTCTCCTCCTATAAATTTCTTTGTTTTGGTTTTTCCGTTATCTTCCGGCGGTGTCTCCCCGCCCTCCTGTTCAGGATCCTCTGTTTCCGGCGGCTGCGGTTTGCCTGTCGCCTTTTCAATCATCCCTCCCAGGCGGTCAACGGTTTCCTGCATGTGCTCTACGCTCACGGCACCAGCTGTTTTTACAATCTGTGCCGTTTTACCTGCGCCCCAGGAAGTAACCAGGCCCTTGATGGCCACGTCAAACTCGTCAATGCTCTGGTTCATCAGTGCGGCCTTGTCCGTTACTTCTTCGTCCCGGATAATGCTGCACAAGCTGTTTTCCAGTGCAAAACACACATCCCAAATTTCATCAGTAATGCGGCGGAGCTTGCGTTCTTCCATCTTGTCATTGAATGTATCTGCTTTTTCAATGTCGGCCACTGCGCTGTCAATGTCTGCCTGGTCCAGCTTCAACGCCTTGCCAATGGCAGAAAAGAACTTGTGCAGGCCGCTTTTTGCTGGTGCCTGTTCCGGATTCTGGCCCGTCGGCTGTTCTTCCGGTTTCCCGCCGTTTCTCTTATACAGGGCAACGTGCGCGTGCTGGTTTGCGCCAGCATCCACCAGGCTAACCTCTGTTACTTCCAGGTCTTTCAGCTTTGTCTTTGCCACTTGACCGTGTCCTCCTCTCTAAATTTTTATAAACAAAAAACACCAGTTTCCCGGTGTTCCTGCTTATCACTCTGCTGCGGCTCCGTCGTCGTCCTCAACTTCTTCCCGGATCGCGGTTCCGCCAATGGAGAACATGCTGTATTCTCCACTTTTTACTTTCTCCCATACGTCATCATCAGTGACGCGGAAGCCAATCCACCAACCAACCGGCAAGGTGCCGGCGGCCAGTCCCATTGCTGCCTGCTTTTCCTCAGTCAGCACAACGCTTTCCACCATGACTGCGGTTCCTGTTCTTTCGTGCATTTCCCCGCCGTCTCGGTACAGCTCTGCGAATTTATAGGCTGCGGCTTCCAGGGTTTCCGGGTCGATCATGTCCTCCTGCAGGTCAACAACCTCATTGCCGCCCACATCTACGGACACATTGGCCCACCCAAATACAAGCCGCTTGTCCTCGTCTACTTTTCGAACCTTAAAGCGCCCCTTTTTCTCAACCGGCTGCGCCCGGCTCTTAATAATGTCACTGAAAGTCTGCATTTTCTCCTCCTTTTAGGCATGAAAAAAGCGCCTGGGTTCTTCCAGACGCTCTGCGTTAAATGGCATTTCTGCACATTATTGTTGATTTTCTGCACGTTTTCCGCGTTTTTGTCACGCTTTACGCTCAAAAATGTACGTTTTTGATTTTAAGTGTCCGTGCGGTGTCCTTTTCGCCTGTTCTCTTCCATCTCCCAGGCTCCAATTTCTGCCACGCGGCTGTTTGGCCAGTTCTTCCGGTACCAGAAATGCAGATCTGCTGTATTCTGGCAGCACTCAGCAATGTCCTTGCCCTGCGCGATCCACTTCCAGGTTTCTTTCCGGAATGTCTTAATATCCAGTGCAGAAAATTTATAGGTGCCGCCTCTGGCACCCATTACACTGTCATTACATTCAAACTCAAAATAGTCCCCGGTGTCCTTGATCACTTTTCCGGTCAAGGCCCATATACCGGAATCAGGTACCGCAAAATGCAGGCGCCCGTCCCGTGGATCCACAATAGGCTGTACGGCCACATTAAACATGCCAGGCATGTGCGGCTGTTCAAACCAGTATGCTTTTCTATAATCCATTACAGTTCACTCCCTACGGTTATAAATTTTTCAATATCAATGCCGTTAATATCCATTATACCCCGTGCTCGAAGTTCACTCAACAGGTGCTGCCTTTCATATCTGCTATTGCACATGATTTCTGTAAAATATCGGCTGTCTATTCCGTTTCGGAACATAATTTCATTACTTCCAGCAAAACTGCTTTCCATGTTCTTGACAAACTGTTCAGGGCTTGCCCCGTATTTACTTATATCTGCAACTTTTCCAAACTTATCCCCACCAAAAGAGTAATAGTCTGTACGTTCCAGGACTGCGGTACTCATTTTTATCTGGTAGTCTCCCGCTACACTGGCGTTGGAAAACTTTCGCTTTGCTTTCTGTGCGCTTCCGGTCACAAGTCTGGTAAACGCGTTATCAGCTCCGCCGGTTCCCATATCAGAGTACATGCTGGCACCAGCTGGCTGCTGTATGCCCTGCTTGATTCTGCTCATGGTGGACGAAATTCCGCCGCTTTGCAAAATTTTTATAACGTCGCCCTCTCTGGAAACGCTATGGTAAACATACTTTGCACCGGCCTTTTCCAGGTCCTTTGCAAGTCCAGGCACCACATAGGTTATATAGCCGTTGTATTCGCTCTGGAGCTTCATACTGGCCAGCTGCACCACATTGATATTTTCCTGGGCGATTATCTCGTCCAGTTTGCTTACCAGTCTGCTGCCTGCCAGGTCTTTCAATTCGTCCACACGGCCAGGGGCTTGCGACCACACAAGCCTTGCCTTTTTCAGGGTTTCCTCTGCTGCTGCCGTTGGCGTCCTGGCTACTTCGTCCAGGCCTACCTTTTTCAGCAGCTCCGTGGCTTTTTTGGCGTCCGCTATGCCGTCCCCGCTGCTTCGAACACGGATTCTAAAATACCCGTCCCAGGAATGCAGGCTTTGGCCGCTGTACAATTCAAAGGACGCATACTTTGGATCATAGGAATCCAGGTAGGTAACAACCCCGTGTATGTTTGCTTGGGTTTCAACCAGTGTGTTGCTGGTCCATGCTCTTGCCGTCGGGGCCGTGGTTTCAAAGCTCATGTTGATACGCTGCGCTGGGACCGTCGGGTTTGCCCCGTCCATCCTCTGCAGCACATCATCCCAGGCGCTAGACCTCAGCTTTCCGGTAATCTCATAGTGCACGTCTCCGTCTATGATCATACGGCGGGCGCTCAGGTTCATGCCCTCAACCTTGTCCGCGTCGCTCCATACCGCCTGCCCCTGCTTCGGTCCTGGGTGTATCTTGTCAAAATCTGTAAATACATCCTCGGCCGTTTTAGTTCCTGGAGGCAAGTGCCCTGTATTGGTTGCTGCCGGTGCTTTCGGTGTCGTCTTGGCATTTCTGGCCGCCTGGTTGGCCGCCAGTCTGTCCCGTACATCCTTGCTGCACTGTTTGGCCTTTACCGGGTCGGACAAGCTATCAATGAGCTGCTGTTTGTTCATGTTGTTGCAATAGGCAATGTTTTGTGCCTTGGCCATCTGCAGCAGATCTGCTTTTCCCATCTTTTTCAGTGCTGTCGCGTCATGCGTGACCGCCTGGATGCTCTTGGCCGTGTTCTGTGCTTCGTCCGCCCACACAAAAGCTGCCTGTTTTTTACCGGTTCGCTGGGTCAACAGGTCCGTGTAAAATGTCCGGTATGTTTCCCGGAGGTTCTGCTTTCGCTCCACAATGGCATCCAGCAGCTGCTCTGCGTCCTTTCCCTTACCTTTCAGGCTTTCGGCATAGCCCCGGAATATTTCTCTGTATTCCTTGTCATGTATTGCCTCGACCCGTTTTATATATGCCAGGGTGTCCTGCGGGTTTAGATCCAGCTCATTGTTGGCATACTTCCGGAAAACAGTGTTGTACAGCGGCTCTGTTTCGCCATACTTGCTGTTTGGATGGTATGCGTATGTCATTTTTTCGCTGGCTTTGTCGGTAATGTACCGGAAAGACTGTTCTTTGTCTACGCCGATCAGCCGTCCGTTGGTATCTGTTACAAAATTGCCGCCGTGGCTGTCATAGTTTCCCAGCAGCCAGTCTGTAACATGTTCCCGCTGTATCTGCTGTACCTGGTCAGCTGTCAGGCCTTTGGTGCCATACTGCTGCCACGCCTTAAAGTCGAACCCGTTCGGGTCCACGTCAATTTTCTGCTGGTATGCGCCAAACTGGCCGCCTATGTTTCCGGTGCCGACCTTGACGGCCGTGTCCGGATCCACAATGCCCTGTACCTTGTAACCAGCTTCCTGCACATAGGCCCGGAACTCTTCCGGTGTGCCGCTTTTGGACTGCGCCGGTTTGAAAAGCCATTCCGTGCCGCTGCCGTCCTCGCACAAGTGCATTTCTCCGGTACCTCCCAGGTGCGCCAGACCTTTGTCTTTCATTCCCTGCGGCATTTGCAAGCTGCCAGGGACGGACGGTGTTGCCGGATCCGGTATACTTGGCCCCGGTGTCTGGCTCTGTGCCGGCTGTATTACCGGCGGGGAAATCTCCCTATACTCAACCGCACACCTGCACTGCGGATGTGCCGGTGGTGTCAGCCTTTGCCCTCCAAAAAGTAATTTATTCAGCTTAAAATTAAAATTGTCGTCTATGCCTATCGTCTGCCCCTCTAGCCCGTTGCAGATATCACAAACGCCGTCGTCATAAGCTGTTGACCATACCTTTTCCACAACGCCCATAAGGCCCTGCGCCTGGGCCATCTTTACCGCTTCATACTCGCCATGCTGATATGCAAACGCCATTTCTGTCTCCGCTATCATGTTAGCACGGTACCGGTGCTGTTGCGCTGCATACTTGGCCGCTGCTTCCTGGGCTTTCTTGGCCGCTGTGGCCTCTTTCATGCCTGGATTATTCTTTAGCAAGGAATCTTTCACATGGTCGTAATAGTTCGCGTTTGCAATAGCCTGGCGCTGTGTCAGGCCTATGCACGGACGTATTGCCCTGGATAACTCCTCCGCACTCTCTCCCTTGCTGTATGCTCTGGCGATCAGAGCGCTCACTGCGTTCTTTTGCTCAGCGCTTATGTTCGTCACAAACTCCGCGCCGTGCTCTTGAACCCACTTCGTTACCCCTGGCCATGTGTGATCAAAGAAAAAACTGTCATGCTGTTCCTGCACGCCCAGGCTTGCCGTTTCCATAGCTTTAACCCATACAGGGGACAGCTTGTCGCTTACCATCTTGCTATAATCCTGCTGCCACTGTTGGAAAGTGCTTTCGCTCATGTGGCCGTTCATTATAGCCTCGCGGATTTCCTTGTAGGTAATCGCATTTTGCTGGTTGGTCCATGTGCTATGCAAAATATATGCCGGTTCAGCGGACGCCGCGTTCAGGAAGCTGTTCAGCTTGTTCAGCGCATTTTGTCCGCCCTGGCTTTTCTTCTTGCCAGCCGCTTTGCGGATCCGTATCTTTTTAAATTGCATTATGGGTCCCTCCCCAGTCTTTTCCTTGCCTCCTCAACGGCCTGCATATCTTCCTCGGTCACTCCGTCAGGATCTTCCTCTCCTCCTCCGGGGTCAACCGTGCTGCTACGCTGCTGTTGCGGCTTTGCCTGCTGCCTCTGCCGCATATTTCCTGGCTTTTCTCCTCCCGGTGCCGGTACCGCCGGGGTATCATCTTCCAGACGTTCAGGCAGGTGCGCTGCTTCTCTCACATAGTCCTCTAACTGGCTGTCTGGCGTTAAAATTCCGACGCCGGTCATTTCCTTTATGTAGTTGGCCAGTTTCTCAATGTCCTCGTCCTCAATGTCTCCGTGCTCCATTCGTGGGTAATCTGTAATGCCGTTGAAGTGGTCACCGTTCAGGTTGATCAGACGAGGGATTGCCTGGTTATTAAAAACCTCACAAATAATATCAAGGTACGCGCCTATTGCCATGGAAAACAGCTCTGTCTTATCGCTGCTTAGCGCAAAGCTGCCGACGCTCTGGTGCCCCAGGAAAATAAAATCTGCCAGCACGGTCATTGCCATGCGGGTGTCATATCTCTCAATGATCGCGTTGGTATCAAACTGGCGGCGGCCTCCGGTGCTCAACAGCTGGAACTGCCAGCCGTTCGGAAGTGCCAGCCCCTCGGTACTGTCTCGGCGCACATTTTTAACAATGGCCTCCATGCCTGCGCGGATGGCTACCATGTCCGGATCATCCGTGTCCCATATGTTCATGCCCTCCGGTGCCGTCAACACCGGGAATCCTGCCAGATCTCTCTCTATACCGATTCCCTCAATCTCCTGTATGCGGCGCTTGAAGTACCAGGACCGGTATGCGTTCCTCAGTACGCTGCGCCCCTCCGGGTTGTTCTTCCGGCTCTTTGTCCGGAACAACAGAGCTTTTTCTATCGGTATCGTGTACAGACCGAAGTTTGGCGGCGGCATCTGCGTCATGCCGGTCAGGTTGTCGTTGTCGTCATACTCCCACTGATAAAGGGTTTCTTGTGCTCTAATAGGCAGCTTGGCCCATCCGATCAGCCCGTCGTCATACTTGCTGTTTAGGCGGCTGTCCCGGTTTTTGCCACAACGCCGCTTGTACACGATTTCGTGGTAGCTCCATCCGTATGTTAAAAAGGACAAGATTTCCGAAATGGTATCTGTCCAGGTGTCCTGCATGTCGTCCATGCAGCTCTCAACAAACTCTGCTGCTTCTTCGTCTGCGTTCTCCGGTCCTCCTGGCTGTATGGTCCAGCTCGTCTGCCGAATCAGCATTTCAATGGCAAACAGTATGGCGCCGATCACGTCGTCATTGTCCGCCATTTCTCTGTATGTCTCCACGCCTTTACGGCCCTGGAGTTCTTTTAAAAATTCCTCGTAAAAAAAGCCGCCATAGCGCTTTTGCCCTATGCGGCCGATTTCTCCTGCTGTGGTTGCCACTATGACAGCCCTCCTTTCCGTCCACAAATCTTATACAGCAGCTTCTGTGCTGTCTGTTGTACCTTAACCTGCACGGAGGCGTTTCTGTCCATATTCTTGCCGTCTCCCTTGCCGGTCTTATTGTTCCGGTTGATCCGGTTCATCAGCGACAGGCTCATTATTCCCCACCTGCCTCTGCTACCTGGCCATATCCATAGTACATAATACCTGTACCGCTTGAAATCGTCACACTGGCCGCTTTCAGGTACAAACAGTTGCCTGCTGTCAAAACCAGGCCGTCAACCGCTGCTGGCGCATCCCAGGCAGCTCCCACGGTTCTGATTGTTGTATCAGTCAGCGCCTGCACCGCAACAATGTGGCGGTTCTCTGCCTCCGGTTCGTACTTAGTGGCCGCTCCGGTTGCATTGTAAAGCATACAACCAAAACCGCCCATGCCAGCGATCATGCTTCCGTTTGCAGCGTTTCTGTTTCCCATTCCCATAGCCTTGCACCTCACTTTCCTCTCCAATAACTGCTCATGCCGCCCGCTACTGCCTCAGCCGGCGGTCCTGTCTGTGATGGCTTGTCCATCAAATACAACACGGCCTGCACAAGGGCGTCAACCGTGTCTTTGTATACCCCTTTCGGGAACATCAATAAATCTTTTTGCAGGTCTGCGACCCATGACGTCGTGTTCGGATCCGGGAAAAATACGTTCCCAGCCTCGAAGTACGGCGTAACCGATATTGCTCTCTCTTCCTTACTGCCGCGCGGGTTGTATGGCACCATTCCAGGGATTTCCTTGTCCAGTACGTCCATGACCGCCGGTCCGTTTGCCTTATCCTCCACGACCTTTGCCCTGGCCTTTGGCCATTTCGCTGTCATGTCCCGGATAGCTTTTACCGACTGGGTAAAGCTCATTTTGTCATTTACCAGGTCAAAAACATATATGTTTGGGCCGCTTCTGCCGACCACATAACCGGCAACCTTGGCGCTGCCGTCGCTGTTTTTAAATGCAAGGTCCCAGCTCTGTATGATCATGTTACAGTGCGGGGCTGTTGTGTAATAGTGCTGCAACCAGGCCTTTTTGAAGACGTTACCGTCTGCCGGTGCCGGCCGCTGCTGCATCTGTCCGGAATACTGTAAAGAGCCCATACTCTTTTTCAGTCCTGCCAGGGATTCCTTGTCGTATCGCTGGGGGTTCAGGATGTCCCCCTCTTCCCTTATGAGCTGCTTGCCGCTTTTCGGGAATGTTATTATTGTCTTTTTCTCTGCCTCAGCTGGTAAACACAAATGTTCATAGCCCAGGTTTTCTGCCAGCACATAACCGGTCAGGTCCATTTCATGTAATCGCTGCATAACGATAATGATCGCGCCGTTCTTTGGGTCGTTCAGTCGTGTCTGCAGTGTATTCTTAAAAAAATCTATAGTGTTTTGCCGCTCAGTCTCACTGTTGGCCTGCGCTGGGTTCTGTGGGTCGTCAACTATAATTATGTCGCCGCCCTCGCCAGTCAGTGCACCACCGACAGAGGTCGAAAACATCATACCTTGGTGGGTATTCTTAAATTCGTTCTGCCGGTTTACGTCGTCTTTCAATTTTACAATGTCTCCCCAGTTCTCAGTGTACCAGGGAGACTGTATAATATCACGGCTCAGTACGTTGTGCTTACGGCTCAGGGAATCACTGTACGAAACCTTAATAAATCTTTTCTCAGGTGCCTGGGTCCAGGCCCAGCAGGGGAAGCACACCGTTACATTTATGCTTTTCATGTGTCGGGGCGGGATATTTATCACAAGCCGCTTTATTTCCCCGTCCCTAACAGCGTGCAGGTACTCACATATCAGATCAATGTGCCAGTTCGGTATATACGTGGTACCCGGCTCAATAATCGGCCAGGACTGCTGTATAAACTCCGATAGGGACCGCTCTGCCCGTTCCCTGCGGATCCCTTTTAACAGGGTTCCTGGGTCAAACTGGCTGCTATTTATGTAGCTTTCCCAGTATTTGCTCAAGGTTTTCCAGCTCCTCGTCTGATAGGTCGGACATGTCCGGAATGCTGCCGCTCAGTTCCAGGCCGCCGCTGTGCTCAACGGTTGCCTTTGCGCTCACGGCTATGCTCTCCGCACTGTCGCCGCGGCTCATTCTTTCTATCTTCACGCCGACGTCTGCCAGTCGGGCAATGTCCTGTGCAGACAATTCATTATCCGGGAGGGCTATCAGGCCACGGGTGGCTTTATTCAAAAGCTGCACGCCCAGTTTTGCGTGTAGATCGTGCATTTTCTTGATTTCCTGCTCATTCTTGAAGCGTTCCAGCTCGGTCATGTAAACATCATAGGCCGCTGCGCGTTCTACCCAGTTCCACTGCGTACTCAGCTTTTCAATGCTGCTTTTGCTTTTCATTCCCATAGCATCTGCCAGGCGTCGGATACTTCTTTTCTCCGGTTCCCGTCCCTGGGTTCCGTATGGCATGTCTCTGTACTGGCAAAACTTCTGGTAATGCTGCGATTTCTCGCCCTCCTGCTGCTCCCATAGTTCAGGCGCGTCTCTCTTTGCTGCCATGTGCTGCTCCCTCCTTTCTCCGAAACATAAAAAGAACGGCCATAGCGGCCGCCCTCTCAGGTGTTACTCTTTGCCAGGGACATTGATGTCCTCAGCAGCTTCCGGCGTTTCTTCCGGATCCGGCATATTTGCCTTTATATTTTCATCATTCAGCTGCACGTATGCGTATTCTTTGCCATCCCTGGTGCATGTCACACCAGCATTGCCGGTATAGCTTACATACCGCCGAATAATTCCATCACAATAGGTTGGGCTTAACTCTACCAGCCTGGCCTGTCTCTCGGTCATTTCCGCGCCGATCAGTGTGAAGCCAGAACCGCCAAACAGGTCCAGGATAATGTCTCCCGGATCCGAGCTGTTCAGTATCGCCCTTGTGGCCAGTTCCACGGGCTTCTGTGTCGGGTGGAACGTCGCCGTATCTCTTGCCACTTCCCAAACGGCTCCCTGCTTATCTTCCGGGTATAAGAAAACGCTTTTATCTTCCTGCAGTCTCAGGTACCGGATTTTCTTTCCCTTTGGTACCTTGTCAGAAATAAAAGCCTTGCCTCCTGCTCCGTCAGTCACAACAATGCCACCGCTCAGGGTGGTTGCCATGCCTGCATCATCCCGGAGGGTTATCTTCCAGCAGGTGTTGTTGCTGCGATCTCCGAACCACTTGGCCGTATGTCCTGCTTTCTCTGCATAAAACATAGGCTCGAAGTCTCTCAGGTAATCGGTACCGCTCAGGTTGTGGTTGTTCTTCAACCATATCAAGTATTGCTTTTCCAGCAGGCCTGCGGCTGTCATAGCGTCCTCAAAGTCCCTGCGGGTATCGGTCGCATGGTAAATGTAAAATGCAGCATCTGGCTTGCTGTACTTCACGGCGTTCTTAAATGCCGGAATCAGTAATTTACCGAGGAGGTCGTCGTCGGTCAGTTCGTCGTTGGCGATCATGCCGTTGTTTTCAATCTGCTGCTTCTGCCTCTTCCCGTTTCCTCCTCCGCCATCCAGGCTTATACCATACGGTGGATCAGTGTTCACGCACTGCGCCAGTTCATCCCCCAGCAGCTTCTGCAGGGTTTCTGGCTTTGTGCTGTCTCCACAAATCAGGCGGTGCTGCCCCAGGTGCCAAATGTCTCCGGCGTGGGTCATAGGAATGTTTTTCGGCGGCGGTACGGTGTCCTCTCCGTTGTTCTCCGTATCGTCCACGCCTCCCAGGGCGTTGAGTAGATCTTCCAGATCCTCCTCTGTATAACCGCTCATTTCCAGCGGTATCTCCCCGGTGTCCATCTGCTGCAGCATGTCTGCCAGTGCCGAGGTGTTCATTTCGCTCAGCTCTGCCAGGCGGTTGTCTGCCATCAGATCAGCGTACTCCTCTGCCTCCGAGGCATATTCCTGGTATTCAACAGGCACAACACTGGCCTGCATGGACTGTGCAGCTTCCAGGCGTCCGTGACCGGTCACAACAAAGCCGCTGCGTTTGCTCACTGTAATAGGTTTCCTCCATCCCTGCCCCTTGATAATGGCAGCCAGCAGTGCGACCTGCTTAGGTGGATGGGTGTTTGGGTTTCCAGGGTTCGGAACCACTTTGCCAATAGGTACCAGCTCGTCAAAAGCACAAAAGACCTTTACACCCTCCGGCGTAACGGCCCTTGCTTCCGCTTCGGTCTGGTAGTTGGCCACGTTGTTGAAATAGTTCTCAACCTCGTCTTTTTTCTTCTTTCTTGCCATTTCTCCAATTCCTCCACTCTATCATTTTAACATCTATGCAGTGCATTGAAAATGTCTACTTTTTGCACCGTGCAGGCACTATGCAAGTCTTATGCCATCAATGCCGAAAATCAGTGCAGACAGTGGCTTTACAGCCTTTCCCAGGTCACTGTAATAGGTGCGCTTTTCTACACAATTTTCGCGTGCAATTTCTTCTGCACTCTTCTTTTCCGGTGCGATATATGCAGCGTGCAAAATCCGGTACCGGCGCATTTCCTCTGCCTTGCCGCTCTGCTCGCATGATATCCGGTACAAGTTCAGCATTTCGTCAATGTGTGTCAGTATGATCAATGTGCGCTGCTGGCTCTGCTTAATGCTGCCAATATAATAATTGTCCTCGTACTCGAAGCTGTCCAGGCCGTCCAGAATGTCCAGGGCGCTCTCTTTTGCCTTGCGTCCATTAAATACTGCACCACTCACATGCTCTTTCAGATTCCGGTAATTTGCCAGCAACAGGCGTGTGTTGTGCAGTCTCCGGGTATATCTCCCCTTTGTCTGCTCCTTTTTTCCCTCTTCCAGGCGTCTCTCCGCCGCTGCCGTGCCTGCTTCTACGCCTATGCGGATAGCTTCATCAATAGCCCGCTGGCTCAGCACCTCGTACACCCCTGCCAGTGCGCCAGGCTCTCTGCTGGTTCCTTTTGCCTCTTCTTTCTCTTCCACGCTCTGCTCCATTACTCTCTCCATTCTGGACCAGCCTCCTCTCCTAACCATTCATCAATACGTTTTTCCTGCGCCTCCCTTAATAAAGGACTTAAATACATTGTCGTTTTCCAACACATCCGTTTCAGTGCTTTCCTCAGCTGCTCGCTGTCCGCCAGTTTCAACATATCCTCATTTGTCTTAACCTTTTTCAGTTTTTCCTCATACATGGTATTGGCTGCGCACAACGCCCATGTGATCAGGCTCCCGGCTCCCAGCAATGCGCCAGCCACAAATGCTGCTATAATTTCCATGTCGGCCTCCTCTCCGATATGTTCCCGACATAAATGTCGGAATCAATCTATGTCCCAGTTTCTGTTGTCCCATATCTTTATGCCGTGTACCATTCTCCGGACGGTATAGCACACGCCCCAGCATTTCAATTTCTTAAAATACGCCTTTTCTCTCCATGTCAGCGGCCAGATTCTGCCTTTTAGCAGCGTAACCTCAACAGTACCGCGATTGTTATCAACCATAACCCGCACCCGTTTAAATCCCAGTGCCTCAAAGAAATCTGTCATATACATGGCTTCCATAGCGCAATCCATTTTTCCTATAATCCTCATGCTCTCCTGCCTGTCCGGGCGGCGTGTTTCCACGCTCGCCCATAATATTTATTGAGTTATCCACACTATCCCAAATTCTTAGGGGGATAACTAAATGGGAAATCCTGCACCAAATCCCCAGTAAAATAAGGAGCCAGGTTATTTTTCAAAAATACCTTGCTGCCGTGTGTCTGGGAAAATTCAAGGATATGCTGTACCCATTCCGCTTGCGGTATCGTTTTATTTTTCTGCTGGCCCGTCTCAGCTCCGACAATGATCCATGGCGGCGCATAGGTTCCTTTTGTTTCACTGCGTATAACCCACGATGCATCAAAAGTAAAGTCCTCCTGTATCGGTTCAATGCTTAAAAACCAGTTATATGTGCCAGGCTCAAACCAGGCATACTGCTGATCTGGTCTTGTTACTGTCGTGCCATACCAGAAATTTCCCTGCTGCGGCAGCTTTCCTGCTTCTGCCAGCTGTATGTATCTCTGTGGGTTCTTTGTCAGAAACAAATACGTGTGCCATGGCGCGGCTTGCGCCGCCCCGAAAACCCTCCGGATCCATTCATCCGGTACCCACTCCCCGAACAGATCGCCCATGCTTACCACAAATATAACCGCCGGTTTCTTTTTCTGTGCCGGCATAGGTAGGCAATACTCCCGGAACATAGGTTCAAACTTTACTGGGAACGGCGTTACTTTTCCGATTTCGTTTTTAAAAGGCTTTTCCAGCACCCAGCGGGTTCCTCTTTCGTCCCACTCTTTTCTCAGCTGTTCGGAGGTCTTGTTGATCATCACATTCCCGGAAAATCTGTTCGCCTGCTTTGTTGCATAACAGTACGGGCAACCATGCTGGCATCCAGTCACGGGATTCCATGTGAAATCACACCATTCAATCAGGCTTTTGTTCATCATGTCCGCTTTCCTCCTTTTGCTTTTCTTTTTCTCTCACAAGCCCCAGCACCGCGTCAATTACCGCTTTCTCAATGACCTTGTGTATGGATTCCCTGTTTTCTGCTACCAGTATCAGCTCATTTCTGATGGTATCGTCGTAATAACAACCGTTTCTGCATGTCCATTTTCCATCATGCTGCTCCACGCAATAGCCTTTGCTCTTCGAGGCCTCTGCTCTTCCGGACCATCCAGCTCCTGTTTTCACGAAATAACACGGGTAACTTACAAATGGATTTCTATAAATTTTCATTGTCTTGTCCTCCTCACTTGCATTTTATCTTTTCCAGGATCCGCTGCCTCAGTGATTCATTGCTTTCAAACAGTCGTGGCTTTACCCCAAAAATGTACGCATGTTTTTTTAAGATTCTTCTCTGCAGGCGCCAGGCTGTCCACTTGCTGGGTTTCTTAAAGATTATTATCTCTTTTTCATCCATTGTCTTGCCCTCCATATCCCAGGTTTCCGGCTATCTTGTCCACGTCGTCGCGGGCTTTCTGACTTTTCTCATAGTCCTCAAATCTTTCCAGGTCCATTTCCTGCCGCTCCGGATTGAAAGTTATATGTAAAAATGTCTTGCAGCCCAGGCAGGCACCGTGGCCGGTATTGATTCCCATCTCCATTGCAATGCTCTTGCAGATCCAGTTTTCTTTCCCGCACACCGGGCACACGCCTTTGTACCTCTTGCGAGTGTTCTCGTTTTCCTTGCTCTGCGTGTCCTGCGCTATATGATCAATAATTTCTCCCATACTCAACTGCTGCTCCTTTCCCAGGCAGCTTGCGCTGCCTGCGTCTTATTGTGTGATATATTTTGGATTTTAGAATAGCACCCTACTTGTATTCTTTGCCGGTTCCTTTGTCTCTCAATGTGATCCGGCCCACAACCTCAAAACCAGCAAGCTCAGCTGTCTGTTTCATTACCGGGATGAGATTGCTTATCATTGCCAGGCGTTCCGCTTCTTTCTGTTTTTCCTCCCGGCGTATATTTCCCCAGGCCCCTCCGAATGTTGGATCCGGATAACCTTCCCCGTTTTTATTTACTCTATCTGTACCCACGTTTCTCCGCCTCCTCTGCTATCGGACAACCTGTGCAGGTTCCCCTTTCCGCTACAAAAATACAATTTTCATCTGTCAGCGCACAAATTAGCTGCTTTTCCTCGGTTTCTTCCTTCTCTTTCTTTTCTCTCTTGCCGCTCCTTGGCTCTGCGTTCTTTTCTTCCCATAGCCGCCTCCTACTCTACCAGGTGGCTTACATCCTCAATATTCAGGATGTTTGCGTCGTGCAATACCAGGCTGTTGCCAATTCTCTCCGGAGTGCCGTAATACTCAACAATTTCTTTGCGGCTCCGATCATAGACCAGCACGTTTTTTGGTAATCTGCTCAGCTCCTCTACCTGCTTTTGCAGGCTCAGGCACATCAGGCCTGCGCTGATCAGTGCAACGCTGATCACAATCGTCCAGACTGCTTTTAATATTCCCGCTGCCTTTTTTCTCATGCTCGCTGCTCCTTTCTGTTAGAGCCAGGCTTCCACAATTTGCAGGCTGTCCTGTTCTATCCGATTTACGATCCGCATCCGCTCCGGCTTTGCCTCTCTTATGTCCTCTAATGTGTCCGCCAGGGCTATCAGGTGCGTACTTTTCCGGCCATCAAACAGGCGTGCCACAAAAAGACCTGGATAGTCTTTCGGATCCTCGTACACGACTATCATAGGCGCCCCCTGTGGCATCACTGCCCGGATTAATCTCATGTTAAATTGTGTTATTACCTGGTCCTCTGTTCTCATTTTTCGTTTCTCCTCCTGCTATTTTGTCAATTATTTGCAGGTACTGGAGGCCATAAAAACCGCCTGTATCAACTTCCCAGTCTGGAAGCAAATCTTCTGCCTTTGCGCTGGCTGTTCCCGGTGTTTCCCAGGTCCACCCATACTGCTGCACAATGGCAATTTCTTTTTGCTTTGTTTTCTTGTGTCTCTCCCAACAATCGCGAGCTGCTTTCCAGAAGCTCCACGGCACCATAAAAAACCGATTCATGCCAAAACTTACGGCCACAAAAGCAAGTTGCCTGCCCTCTCCCTCCATCCATGCGTCTAAATACTCCGCCTGGTGGTCCTGGACGGCCGAGAAATCAATTCTAGCTCCCTGGGTGTGCTTTGCCTCGACCGCCACTGGAATGTCCCGGAAACGGCCCAAATAATCCACACAGCTCTTGCGTTCTACCTTGCAGTTTGCAACTTGGCCATGCGCCCCGCGGAGCGGTATAAACTCCGTGGGGACCTTGTGCATGACTGCTATGCCTTTGGCCTGGTATTTCTCGTTTGCAAAATTGATAAAATCCTCAAATGGTTTGCCGCGGTTCGCCTTGCTGGCGTCCCTCCTGTATGTACCAGAATCCCATGCCATGGATCACGCCTCCTTTTCTGCGAAATCGTCCGGCATTGTGTCCAGGATTCTCTTTAATTTAAAAATTGTACCGTTGCCGATTCCATTGCCGGATCCGGTCTTTTTTTTCAGCTCCTGGAGGAATCGCTCAACCGCTGCTTTTCCTCCGGTGCTTTTGCCCTTAATGGCCTTTACTGCATTTTCTGCATTTTTTCTGGCCTCTGCTTCCGCTTTGTTGGCTTTTGCTTTGTACTTAGCGACCTCCGCCTCCAACTCTTCGATTTCTGCCTTATGTACGGCCTCCTGGTCTTTAGCAGGCCCCGCCTGTTCTTTCTGGCTATTCACATAATCAACCAGCTGCTGGTCTGTCATTTTACGGAGCTTAGTGGCTTCCCTGTGCGTTTCTCGCTCCTGCTGTGTCATTCTACAACTCTGTTTTTTCATGTTCTTTCTCCCTCTGGCTTTTTTTATAACATTTATCACACGCGAACCGGTTTCCTTTTCCGGATACGCTGATCACAATCGGTATTCTGTTCATGGCCAAATGCCGGCCACAAATGAAACAGGTTTTAAACCCCTGTGTGGGAATCCCCAGGCGTTCGCGCTGCTGGATAAAATCTCCCACGGTGCAGTCAAGCGCGTACGGAAAAAATTCCACGTTGTATGTACGTTTTACTGTTACTGTCTTTGTGTACTCCATAACTCAGACCTCCCTTTTTCCTTTTGGATGTTTCCGGCCGGTCTGCCCTTTTGGTCGCCTCTTGCATCTGCCTGGGTGCTTTGCTATCCGCTGCGGCTGGTGCGGCTCTGGTTTATGTTCTGGCTGTTTTTTCTTGCTTCCCGCATCCAGGAGCAGCAACGCCCCGCATATGATCAGGGTAGCCAGGGCGACCAGCTCTAAAATAAAAATTATTGTTGTCAATAGTTCTTCCTCCTCAATGTCCGCTGCGCAACATGCAAAACAACAGTTCTGTCATTGATCTGCGCCGCGGTCCTGGCCTGCACGGTAAAATAACCGCTAGTTTCCAGTTCTGCGTGTTGTCATCTAACAGGGTCGGATTCTCAAACTCCTCTGTTGCTTTTCGCCATTCCGGTATAGCAACCATTATGCCGAAATAGTTGGAAGATTCCGGGAAGCACTCTTGCAAATGCTTGTGAAACTTGCTGCCTCTTAAATCCGGTAAAATATCTTTGTAGCACTCCATTGTTGTTACAATATAGTTTTTCTCCCCTAGGAAGTTCAGCCCATTCCCGCTGTAAACATCTTCCTTGCAGCTCTTTACCTCGTAACAGGTAAATATGCCTTTTTCTATTCCGGATATGGACATCTGATCCCCTGGCGAAAACTGCATAAAATCAACCCGTTTCCCATTTGCGCTCCACGGATCCACGCTTACCTCACTGGCCCAGTGATTTCCAAATTTAGAAAAATACTGGCCGATCAGCAGCTGGCCGAGGAACTTTGTTGTTTCTGCCCTTGTCATTCTCCTGCCCCCTGTCCTCTGCTCCGGATCCCGACGCTGCCATTGTACCCGGCTGCGTTCAAGTCTTTTTTCATTGCCTTAAACTCTTTTTCTACTGCTGCACCGGTCTTTGTGGTGGTCAGCATTACAACGCCGTCAACCAGATCTGCGTCTTTCCCCTGTTCTTTCAGGTATCTCACGGCCTCGATTTTGTTCATCTGCCACACCTCCTACCATTCAAGCGAATCAAAGTTTTTGCTCAGCTTTTCCTGCTGTCTGTCTAATTTTTCAAAGTTTTCCTGCTGCTGCATAAATTCTCGTAAACTTTTCGGCTTTTGTCCGGATGTGCTTTGTTCCATTTTTTTGAGCAGCCTGTCGCTTTTCTCTTCAAACAGTGCCACGCATAAGTTTCTTGTCGCTCTTTCAGTCAGACATTTCTTACAAAAAAGCGCGTCCAGGATTTCCTCTTTGGTAAATGTCTTTACAAATTCCTCTGCTTTCATCAGCCTTGCTGCGCCTCCAATGCTTTCCGGGATTCTGCCACCGCCTGGCGATCCACATCATTGTTGTGTTGGTTCTTATCGTGTCCCTTTACCCATATAAACCGGATACTGGTAAATTTCTGCCGTTCCCTCATAAGTTTCCGCCAGAGGTCCCGGTTCTTTTTCATAGCAAAATGGCCGTTCATGGTTTCCACCACATAGTTGCTGTCTGAATATACTTCAACCGGTATTGTTTTATCAGTTATGCTTTTCATAGCTTCCAAAACCGCCTGCATTTCCATACGGTTGTTAGTTTCTCCTATCGCTCCGCCGGACTTCATGCGAGCCTGGCCTTTATACATCAGCTTGCAGGCCCAGCCGCACCCGGAACCTGGGTGGCCATTATCCAGGGCGGATCCGTCTGTATAAACGGTTATTTTATCCATTTTTATCAGCCTTTCCGTATTTCAGCGCCTGTCCACAGTTTGCGCAAAACTTCCACCGAACCGGACTCCCGCATTCCGGGCATTCCTGGCTATGTATTTCACCTTTTACTACTTCTTTTGGAATCTGCTTATTCAGTGCACCTATGGCTCTGTCAAAATCAAACGCAACTTCTTTTGCGTCCTGTTCTGCTTTACCATGCAAATTTGTTTTAATAACTCGCTTTTGTAATACGCCTTTTATTTCTTCCAGATTCTCAATGGTTTCCTCAATGCTCCATGGCATTTCCTTATACTTCATTCCTATACCCTCTTTTCAAGTGCTTCTTTCAATGCTGCAATAACTGTATAGTCCAGCGGACTAATGTTTTCCGGTTTCTCTGCCTTTCTAAATTGCAGCTTTAACAGTTCACTTTTCAATGCGCTGCTGATCTTCAATGGTTCCAGCGGATCGTTTATATTATCCAGTGTCTGGCTTTCCATCTTTTTCAGTGTCTCGTAATGTTCAAACATTTCCAACAACTGAACTGTCGTATTGATTTTGTGATCTTTCAAAATCCCCAGGGTGTCCGCCGCCGCTTCCATTGCGTCAGTAAAAATTTTGTCTTTTACTTTTTCCCTTGCATTTGCTTGCACGTTTTCCTTTAAAATCCCTATCACTGTTCCAAATCTAAAATTACTCATGCTGCTCAATCCTTTCTTTTGCAATCTGGTAATATTCCGGATCCAGCTCTATCCCTACAAATTCCCGTCCGGTATTCAAGCAGGCAACGCCGGTGCTCCCAGCTCCCATGCAGTTGTCCAGGACTGTCTCTCCTGGGTTCGTGTAGGTCTTGACCAGGTATTCCAGCAGGTCCACGGGCTTCTGCGTCGGGTGTAGGCGCTTGGACTTGTCCCCGGTGCTGTATTGCAGCACATCCACCGGATACCGATCCGTGGAGTCATATGTATAGTTTCTTTCCTCCCGGCCATAACAGCTGCTGCCATCCGATTCCCTGGTTCCGTATGCCGTCGCTGTCTTTCTCTGGTGCCCGTGCGTCATTTGCGGGTTATAGGTCGGCGGCTTCCGGTAAAATATTTCTATGTTTTCGTGGGTCCTCAGCGGCATTTTCTTGGCGTTCATAAATCCGCTGGGCTGTGTTTTTCTCCATATCCATTCATAGCGGTACATGGCTTTGTTGCTGCTGATCAGCTCCGTGGTAAAAGGTTGTGCGCTAAAAAGTACAATGGCGCCGTTTTCCTTTACCACTCGCCGGTACCGCTTCCATAACTCCTGCAGGTTGATCGGAGTGTCCCACCGGCAGCGTGTTGTGCCATACGGTAAATCACTCAGCACCATGTCAATACTGCCGTCCGGGATCCGGTTCATAAGTTCCAGACAGTCGCCACACAATAGTGTTGCTTTGCTCATTATTTCGCCTCTTTCAAAAAGTCCTGTATGGTCATTTGTCCCAGTTGCTCCCAGGTTTTTGTATTGATTCCGCAATGTCCTAGGGCTTCCTCATACGTGACGCCATTGTTTTTTATGCTCATGGCAAACTCACATATTTTTCTGTGGCTCTGGTTTTCTGATGCTCTCAGTCTTTGAAACCGGTTCGGTTCTTGTTCCAGGTGGCACCCAAAACCGCATACACAACAACCGGTTCTTTGTTCTCCTGTCAGGACCCAGTTTCCGCACGGGTCTTGCTTTGCCCCTCCATATACGCTGCATATCGGTATATTGTTCTCTGCCACATACCGGATTATTTCATCCTTTGGCCAAAATCCCAGCGGCTGGCTTTTTATCGTGTGCCCGTCGTATACATTGCAACCAGTGTGGTTGTACTGGTTTTCTCTTCTGAAGCTTTCATCCTGGGTGATCCCGATAAATGGTTGTCGCCCGGTTTCTTTTACATATCTTCTAAACGGCTCCTTTTTCAGTACGTCACAACACTGTTCGGAAATGTCCTCTTTTATCGTTTCCGTGTCTGTCAAATACTGCCATTTCTTTGCCAACATGCCAAACTTTCCGCGCTCGTCGCCGTGCAGCAAATAATTTCTATACCGTTCGCCCAGCTGCCCGTGCCTTAACTTTCGTATCTTCCCGGCCGTGTCCTTGCTGGTTATCGGAAAACCTTTATTTTCCATTACCCACTTAAAGCTGTGCTTTGGTCTTATAACTTCCAGTCTTATATCCAGATCTGGAAACTGTTTTTGCAACCACTCTGTATAAACATGTACAAACTTTCTAATTTCTGGAAATTCCGTTCCTGTATCTGAAAACACCAGCGGGATTGTTCCGTCCAGTTTATACTTTCTGTATGCCAGGCAAACAATATAGGCCAACACTGTACTGTCAAGCCCTCCGGAAAATGATACATACACATTTCCGTACCAGTGCCGGTGCCATTCGTACACCCGGTACATTGAAAAGCTAGGTTTTAATTCATACGGCTGGTATTTCATGCTCTTAAAGCTGTCCTTTGGGAATTTCAATGTTTCTTCCAGTAAATACGCCATTACTTTGCCCTCCAACTTTCCCACGTCATATCAATCCCGACGCATGTCTCTTTCAGGCGGTCCAGGGTTTTCTCTGCGTTCCTGCTGTCTCCGCTCTCCGGCGTCATACGCTGCACCAGCTCCGGGCCGCTGTAATTTGTTGTGATGATCGTTGGCATATATCCCTCATACCTGGCGTTTATAATGGCAAAAATCTTGCTCACGCCCCACTCAGTCGGCTGTTCGCTGCCTATATCGTCAATGATCAGGAGTGGTACTTCCTCGTACTGGCTCAGGATGTATGCTTCGTCTACGTCGCTGCCAGCCGCCTTGTAGGTTTCCCGGATCCTGTCCAACAGGTCGATCATGGTCATGCAGATGCAGGCCGTTCCCTCACTGATCAGCTGGTTTGCAATAGCCGCTGCCAGATGAGTTTTTCCGGTACCATACCCGCCTGCCATAAACAGGCCGTTGCGCTCAATCTCCGGCGGTGTTACGTGGTTGCGGTCGTTCTTGACTGGGCGCATACGCTGGAAGTTGTCGGCGTACTTCTTTGCCTGGGTGTATGCCTGGCGGCGTCCCTGAGTGTCCTGGACAAAATTCTCAAAACGTCTGTTCTGGAATCTTGCTTTCATGCCGCTGCGCTCCATCATGCTGCGGAACCGCTGCATTTCTTCCTCCCTGGCTTTCTGCTCTGCCTCAGCTGCCTTGCGGGCCTCTTCCTTTGCGTCCCAGTCTTTCCAGAAGTCCTGTGCCTTGCTGCATGTACAACGCTCCGGGCGGCTCTTCCACACGATCACATGTCGCGGCGCTACCGGGCTAACCAGGCCGTAATATTCCAGCTTTCTGCCACAATACTTGCAGCTCACTGTTTCCGGTACCGGCTCCGGCACGCTGTACCCCTCTCTCAGGGCTTCCGTGGTGCTTATGCTGTACTTGTCCGGCTTAGTAGTCTCCGGCTGTGTGGAACCCTGCTGTATGGCTTCCTGCGGCATTGCTGCCGTTGTTGCTGTGCTCATTTGCGCTTACCTCCTCGCTTATATCCTCCCAGCGTCCTTGATTCAACCAGGTCAGCGGCATAGGCACATACCCGCGTTTCCAGTCGCTGCTCTGCTTGCACACCTCAATAGCGTGCAGTATATGCGCGGCCATGGCCTCGTCTGGCTTGATTGTTTTCCACTTCCGCCAACATGCAGGCTTGGCTCTCTTGCGTACTGCCGGAAAAGCGTCCCAAAACATGCAAAAGCTCTTTTCCAGCGGTGTCTTTGCTGTTTTCCAGTCAGGGCTTTGCTGCTGTTTCTTTGCTGGCTTTGTCTCTTCCCCGCCGTCAATATCCTCTGGTTCCGGGGCGGTCGGCTGCTCAGCAACGACCGTATGGTCTTTAGAATCAGGAATCAGAGAATCAGGAATCAGAGAATCAGCCGGGCAACTTCTATGCTTTTCTTGTGCTTGCACTGTATTTGCACTGTGCATATCTGGTGTTTTTGTGTTTTCCTGCTCTTTTTCGGTCTGATAAGTCCGGAGGTCTTGGCTGTTTCCAGCTGTTCCCGTGCGCCCTTTTACGTGGATTTCCGCCACAACGCCTAGGCCCATATCCTCGCCATCTGGTGCAGGTATTACACTCGCCTGCTCTTTGCAGTGTGGATTCTGGTGTTTCAAGAAGTTTGTTACCTGTATGTATTGCTCTCCTGCGATCTCGTATCGCTGTATAAATCCGTTGTCATTCAGCTGCTGCAGCATGGTGTCAACATCATCTGCAGTCACATCATCATAGCCCAGCAGCTCTTTTTTTATTCGTTTGGGGCGGTCCTGTAAACGTCCCTCACGGTCTGCCAGGCACCACAAGCCTATAAATAATAGGCGGGTCAATGCTGGCAGTTCTCCCAGGATTTCATTGTCAAAAAATCCAGGCTTAATGTTCCTTGCTCTTGCCATTGTTCAGACCTCCTTTAGCACAAGTACACTTCTTTGCCTGTCAGGGCCTGCACGCGCCGCTTGAAGTCTGCGGCCTGGCTGTTGTCATTGCTCAGGTGTAACAGGTAAACCTGCTGCAACCTGCTTAAATCAAACGATTCCAGCGTTTTTATAACTGTTTCAATGCTCATGTGCGAGCCTATGGTTCTTTTGGCTCTGGCAGCATGTATGCGGCCCTCTTTTACGTTCTGCTCCATTGTTTCAGGGTCGTAATTGGCTTCCATCATTATGTGAGTCAAGCCTATAAAGGTATATTTGATGTAAACCGTGTCAGTAAAATACAGTACCTTTTCCCCGGTCACTGTGCTCCGGATCAGGAAGCCCAGCGGCTCCGGTACGTCGTGCTCAACATCAAAGGGAAGCACCTCAAATGTGCCTGCATGGAAGCTTTCCAGTGCTCGCACCGTGCAAATTCGGTGCCCGGTTAGGTTTGCCATGTCTGCTGTTCCCTGGCTGGTGTAAATATTCACGCCCATGCGAGCCAGGGCCTTTGCAGCTTTCACATGATCCCCGTGGCCATGTGTCACAAGACAGCCACTCAACTGTGACACCTTATAACCACATCCGGCTTGTATCTGTGCCAGCGGGATCCCCGCATCCAACAACAAACTGCTTTGCCCGTCGCTTATGTAATAGGCGTTGCCGCTGCTGCCGGATGCAATAGGGTTAATCAGCATTAAAACGTCGGTCCTGCTGCGCGGGTTGCTGTGCTACGCGCTGCCGTGGTGTTACGTGCAGGCTGTGGCTGCGCCTGCGGCTTTGCTGGGTTTCCCAGGTCAAGAGCCTGCTGTCCTCCGTCGTCGGTCAAAAAGGCCGGCTGTGCGGGCTTCTGCGGTGTCTCCTGGGCTTCCGTATCAATAACAACCTGGTTGGCTTCCGCGTCGATCACTTCCTGGGTTTCCATCTGTGCCAGTCTGATCTCCTGCATACGCATGTACTCATAGGCGTCGTCAATCTTTTTCGGGTCCCTTGGCATGTTCTTGGCACTGTAAACCTCACGCTTTACGGTCTTAAGACACATTTCTTCAAACCAGCCCTCTGTTTCAACTTCCACTTTCTGGCCTTTCTCCCAGGCTGTTTTCTTACCTCCCCAAAACTCTCCGGAAGCCTTTTCCGGCTTACGTTTTAAAATATCTTTCAGGGTCATAATGATCAGCTTGTTCTTAGTAGGTTCCTCATACTCAATATAGCCAAATCCTCCAACGATCTGCCCGCGGTCAAATGCGTTGTTAATTTCAAAATCATAGCTTTCAATGCGGTTTTCACGGTTCTTTTTCAGTGGCTTAAAGGTGTCTGTGCTGTAAACCAGCTCTACGGTAACGGATACCGGCTTTTCCAGCGCGTACTTTTCAGCAATATACTGGATTCCGTTATATCCAGGCATCAGGTTGACCACGTACATCTTTGTGCCGGTTCTGGATAAGCGATTGTTATCTTTAAACGGGATAGCGCTCAGGTGATTGTCCTGCATCATGTCCAGGCCCATACGAGCATAGTGCACAACATCTAGTGCCAGGGCGTTCAGGTCTACCGTGTTCCAGTTGATCGGATCCGGATTGTCCCACTTATGATCCTTGTTGTTTTCATTCTTGCTTACGCGCTTCTCCTCGGCCATCTTTAATGCTCTGTCAGTTGCGATAAAATATCCCTGGATCAGCTGTCTCTGGTAATCAGTTACCTGGATATTTCCGGCCACATTGCTGCCGAACTCCTTTAAAACCTTGTTTGTAAATGCCTCGCTGTTGCTCAGGCTCTCCGTTTTCTGTACTGTCATTTCGTTTGCCATGTTCTACTCCTCCATATCCTTAAATAAATCGTCAAAGGTCATTTGTCCGGGTATCGGTTTCTTTTCATCTTCCTCAGCTTGTGCCTTTGCAGCGCACTGGCAACCATACCCTTTTTCTACTGCTTCCGCGCTGGTCAGGAGTCTGCCGCACCGCTTACACCTGCGGGCACGGATTGTAAAAATTTCGCCGTCCATTAGTTGCCTTTCGGTACTTTCGTCATAAACACAATGCTTTTCGTGTTCTTGCGGAAAGTATCTGCAATATTTCCTGCGCCAGGTACCGTTTTCTTGTAGGTGCTCGCCAGTTCTTCCAGTGCGGCAATGATCAGCGGCGCCTCGTCCGGATCCAGTACTCCAACCTCTGTATTAAACAGGTTTGTCCAGTAATTCATGCCGTTAGTTAATTCCTTGTTAAACTCTCCAAAATCCTGCTTTTCTACGGCTTTCTTAAAACCATTCATTAAAAACTGCGGGTGTACTCTTGTCATGCTTACTTGTCTCCTCTCTCAAATCTCAGGGTCTTGTCTGGTTCGGATACCACCAGGCGGATAACCTGTGTCTGTGTCGGTGTCAGCTTAGTAACAGACTCTGCATTGTCCACAAAGACCGGCAGCTCTACGCCGTAATATTCGGCCAGCGTGTCGATCAGTTCCAGGCCTGCATTGATACGCGCTGCATTGTTCGCACTCTTAAATGGCACCAGGCCAGTTTTACAAGGTACCAGGGCCTCACAATCATCTGCAATGCCGCCGTTCTGCTGTTCGATAAACAACCGGAAACGCAAGGTTTTAAAGCGGCTGTTGATCTTCTCGTCCAGGAGCTTTGTTTTCGCTTTTACAAACTGCTCGCAAAGGTAAATGCCTTTCTGAAGCTGCTCATATTTCGCTGCCAGTTCCTTCTCTTTCTTTTCCAGCTGGGCGATTCTCTCGTCCTGTTTCTTAACCATTACCAGCTGCGCCTTTTTGCTCTGTTCAGCTTCCAGGCTCTCGTCCAGTTCTTTCAGCTGTCCGCTCAGCACATTGTCTGCCTCAGCAGCTGCCGCTCTGGCATCTTTCAGTTTTTCCTGTAGACTCTCGATCTGCTCTGTAAACTGTCTGTACTCGACTGTGTCCTTATAGTCCGTTGTTGCAAGTACCGCTTTTTCAGCTGCTGCCAGGTTCTGCGCTGTTTCTGCTTTCTTCTCTTTCAGTTCCACCAGGCGAGCGTCCAGGGCTTCAATTTCGTCCTGCTCTTTCTTAATCATTCCGCTGCTGCACTCTGTCATGCCGCGCTTGTTGATTGCTTCCAGGTTCTGTGCCTTGGCTGTATTGAAGTTTTCCTTTGCTTCCTCAATTTGCTCTGCCGGAAGCTGCTGGCCGCATGTCGGGCAAATCTCCGAGCCGGTCCATTCCTTTTCATTTTCCTCATTCCACTCCGCCAGGAGCTGCTCTCTTCTGCGGTTCAGGCGCTGGATTTCGTTTTCATGCTCGCGCTTGTCCTGCTCGGCGTGCATGATGTCTGTGTCAATAGTGCTTGCCATATAGCGGAGATTGCTGATCCGCTCATAGGTTCCTTTGTTTGCCTCAGATTCCGCTCTCACATGTTTTGCCTCTCCGGAAGCTCTCTGGCTTTCCAGTTCCGCGATCTGCTGTCGGATGGTTGTTGTCGCTCCGGATTCTCTGGCAGCTCTCTGACTTTCCAGTTCCCGGCGCTTTTCTTTAATCTCTGCCATGGTGTTGTCAATGATCTGTGCATCCAGTCCCGTGACATCCGGCTTTGCTTTCTCTGCCTCGTCAATACGCTGCGGGATGTCGCCCAGTTCTTTATCTGTCAGACTCTTTTCTTTTGCAGCAATGGCTCTGTATTCGTCCACGGTATAATAATTTTCTGTCTTTCCAGGCTTGCGGAGCATTTCCGGAAGTTCTCTCAACAGATCGCCCTGGCTCTCAATAACCTCATTAAAATCTGCATCCCCGCACACCTGTAACAGGATTTTGCGGCGGTCTGCTACTTTCATGTTTTCCAAAAAGTAGTTGTAAGATGTCAGCATCTTTGCCAGTTCTTCATCATGGTAAATTTCCAGCAGATTCTTTTTAAACTGGGTTTCGCTTACTGGTACCCCGTCCATGCTGTAATCTGTTGTGTGTCCGGATAACACCGGCTGCGGGTTCCCTTTAATGGTCTTGTAAACTTCGTGGTAATCTTTTTTCAGTACCATTTCTGAACCGTCTGCCAGTTCCACGGTCATTTCCACACTATGGTGCAGGTTATGGCTCCCGGTGGTTTTTGGTGTGTAATTCTTTTCTGTGGTGCTCGGCTTGCCGTACATCAGCCAGGTAAAAGCATTGTATACGGTGCTCTTGCCGGTTCCATTGTCGCCATAGATCGCGCTGCTTTCGCCCTGCGGGTCAATTTCCAGTTCTTTCACTCCCTGGAAGTTTTCCAGTCTCATTTTCAATATCTTCATGCCTTGGCTCCTTTCATGCTCTGCGCGGTCGCTTTCATGGCCACCGCCATATTTTTCAGCTGTTCATGCAGCTTTTCAAATGTCTCCGTCTCAATGCCTGTGAAGCTGATCCCGTCGCCCTCGTACACATCCGTAACAAAGAGCACATTCCCAACAATCCACTGACCATGCTGGTCAACTCCGTACAAATAACTGCCGATCAGGTTTGCCTCATTGTCCTTGAGCAGTCCCTCCTCGTCGATCAACATGCTCACGCACTTGCTATTGCTTCTTTTTACGTGGTTGCTGTGTCCCAGCTCGCTGTACAGCCTTACCGGCATAACGTGCTCGATCATGTCGCATCCGTTCCCGATCAGCTCATACAATGCTCGATTTTGTTCTCTCATGTTTCCCTGTGGAAAATCATGTACAGTAACTTCTAAATCTGTGCTAACCTTAATAATTTTGCTCATTTACGATTCCTTTCTCTCATGCTATAATAAGCACAAGCGGTTATTTGATAACTGCGGGTTTCATGCCTCGGACGCTTTGGTCGGTGTCACCGGGGCATTTTCTTTGCACAATTCCATAAAAGCAAGGCTAAAAATTTCCCAGCTCAACGCTGCCTTTGCCTCCTGGATCAGCTGCTCTCTGTAATATGGTTTGCGGCGTTCTCCGTTCGCATCCCCGTATCTGCCTATTATGTACTGCAGCTTTCTGTCTGCGCGTTCCTGCGCTTTCTGCTCAATACTCTCCTCCATTGTCCTCAATAGCTTCTGCCTCCTGTCTTGCTTCTCTCAGGCCAATTTCACGGCCCCATAAAAACATCATTGCCAGTGCCGGAAATACTAAAACCTCGCCGCCCAGGCCTCCGGTTCTGCTGTCCATCACTGCAAACACCATAAGCCCGATCTTTACCAGCGCGCCCCCGGTCAGGATCATTGCTCCCAGGTTAATGCCTGCCGCAATACATCTTTCCAGCTTTACGCGGCGCTTGATGGCTTCCTTTCTCGGTGTCAGTTTTTCCTCGATCACATAAACCTCTGTTTCTCTCTGCATTACTGTCTTTCTTACCATGTTGCCCTCCTTATACATCCAGCAGCGTTTTCTGTTCCGGCTTCTCCGGTTCTGCTTTCTGTGCAGTCTTTCCGATGATCGTCTTTGCTCTGTCCTTAAACGGCTCAATTTCTGCCAGCGGTACGTTTACGGCTGTGACCACTCCCTGGCTGGTGTTGTCCTGGCTTACCACTGCAATGTCTACCAGGTCGCCAACTTCTACCGGTTCCGGTGTAAAAAATGTGTACTCTCTTCCGGATGGCTGTCCGGCTCTTAAATATTTGAGCTTAATTACGTTTGTTTTCTCCATCTTCCTTGCCTCCTGCTTTTCTATACTCCATAAATGCCTGCCAGTCGTCGCTCAATACCAGCGCGGCTGCCTCGCAAATAATGGTAAACTTGACCATTTCCAGGCTGTCCAGCTGTGCGTTTTCAGCTCCTGCAAATCCCTTTTTCTTTGTGTATCCGATCAGGGTATCAACTGCCTGCTTCAATGCTTCCGGGTTGCTTTCCTGGTGTTCTAAAAACTTCCATGTGTTATCTGCCATCAATACATCCTTTCTTCCAGGTACCTCCTGGATACTCGGCCGGCTGTTACAATCTTGCCTTTTGCTTCCAGCTCTTTGTTTAGCTGTCGCATAATCTTGTATGCGTGGCTTTCTGATATATCCAGCATGGCTGCTACGTCTGCCACTCTCAAAAACTTAGGTGGTTCTTTTGCAGCTGCTGCCGTTTTTCCCATGCTCCTGCACCTCTTTTCTCAATCCGGATACCCTTTGCGGGCTTCAATCTTTTCTATGGCGGCCAGCATTTCGTCAACCTTTTGCCGGGCCTCTGTAAACCGTCTTTTTATTTCCGGTACCATTTCAAGCTCCTCCGGTGTTATTACCCCGTCCTCAACAATCTCTGCAAATTCTGTGAGGGCGTCTTGCATGTCGTCCATGTGTCTCCTCATTCGGAGCACGCATCTTTCTGGCGGCATGTCGCTGATCTCTGCGATTCTGTCTTTTCCTAACGGGCACTCATTAGCACAATACCAGGCTCTCAATTCCGGCTCCGCGTATGCGTCAGCCATAAGTGCCACAACCGTGTTTGGGGTTTTTGTTATGTCTAGCTCGTACTTTTTCAGGCTGTCCTCTGTAACCCCTGGCAAGTAGTCAACAGCTCCGGCTCTTGTCAAGAGCTTTTCGTTGTACTTGGCCGCTTTCAGTCGTGCCTGGCAGTACCTGTTGCCCGCCGCTTTTGTTACTCGGCTTTGCATTTATTTTTTTCCTCCATGTGGCAAAATATAATTGTAAAATAACCTATCTTTCCATTTTGGAAGATTTTTCTTTAAAAAAAAGCACTTCGACCGGCAGTTTAAAAAAATCCGCCAGCGCCTTTGCTTCCTCTAAGGAAAATTTAAGGTCGCCGAGTTCCTTTTTACAGTAGCAAGCCTCCTGAACGCCTATAACGTCGGCACATTCCTTTAAACGGATACCGCGTTCGGTTCGTATCTTGCGTAAATCTTCGTACATCTGCTTCACTCCTTTCTTCCATTTTGGAAACTTTATGGTTATAATATATCTTCTGTTTTGGAAAATGTCAATAGATAATTTTCTATTTTAGAAAAAAATGTTAATGTGGTTACTTTCCACGGTGGAAAGTGATATAATCCAACCAGAAAGGAGGGGTCTACTATCAATAACATCAAAGTATTACGACAAGAGCGCGGTTGGACTCAGGCTGAATTAGGTCAGCGCCTTAAAGTAAAAGATTCAGCAATTTCCAAATATGAAAACGGCTCCTTGCAGCTATCCGGCGATCTACTTGTTCAGCTGGCGGATATCTTTGGGGTTTCTACTGACTACATCTTAGGTCGCACAAAATACCGCACTTACGAGGGCACTTCCTTTGAAGTTCCAAAAATAATTGATCTGCTCAGTCGCGGGGATATGGAAATGATATCCAACTGGGCGGAACTCTCTCCGGAAAATCAGGCTCGTATTGCGGACTATGCCAAAATTCTGCAAAAAGCAGAAGCGGCAGACAAAAATAAAAAATAGGAGGTTTTTATGAAAAGCAAACATTTGTTTACCCCCCCCCATAAAATAACAGCACTTTTTCTGTCTGGTGTCCTTGTTCTCTCATGTTCTAGCTGCTCTGGCGTGCAATCTAGTTTAGCATCAGAAGCGCAACAGCAAACAGAAGTTCCTCATTCCTCCGCTGGTTCACAAGAGGATCTATCTGCAACAGAACAAAATCTAGTATCTGTTTCCTCTGGTTCTGTTTATGACTCTGTCACATCACTGGATCAGGATCTTACCTTGCAGGAATCTGATAGCTGCTTATATGTCACACGGGATATAGCTTCCAGCGAAAGCAATGCCGATATTCGTCGCTTTTTCTGGGACTTGCTGCATGTAGTTCAAATTTCTGACATATGGGATTCATATTCAAGCATGTCATTTACTTTTATGTCTGGCGACAATCTTGCAAACATTGGCATTTCTGGATTTTCTGGCTTAACCTCATTTAACGCCACCCATATAAATGTTATTCAGGATCAGGAGCTTTCTAAATTATTCGAACAGTTTTATACGGATATCCTTGGTGCTCGTGATTTATCAATAGTGCAAGAAAAAAAGCTGTACGAAATGGCTCAGGAATATGGTACACCCGGCTACACACTGCCTACCGAATACCGTGCCGGTTACTTGTGGACTATAGGTTGTTTTCCGTATGGCACTGGTTACACCGTGAACGACAGCGCAATATCTGTGCAAGTTCCTACGCAAGATACACAAAAATGTGGAGCTTCTGCTGTTCAGGAATTAAACTCAGCATTGGACGTTTTTAATCAGCTATGCAATAACGATCCTTTAGCTATGCCATACGAAAAAGTTTCTGTTCAATACCTGGATTCTCAAAGTTCTACCACTTTATGGGACTGGTGCTCAGAAAAATCTGGTACTTCTTGGCAAACTACAAAAAATAGCTGCGGTAGCCCATCTTTTTACGGCGGGCTTAAATCATCTTCAAAATAACGGGGTACAAATCAAAAAAACGGAATTGCTTACGGCCACCGGTCTGTTGCTCGGCAACGACCGTATATGTTTTAGAATCAGGTATCAGGATTCAGGAATCAGGAATCAGCCGGGCTTTTCTTATGCTTGCACCGTGCTTACACTGTGCTTTAGTTTTTAATCATGGAGGTTTGTATGGAAAATTTAGAAATGCTCACGGGCACCTTTCCGGTTGCTCCGGATCAGCTGGCGCATGATCTGGCCGTCGCAAAGCTCATTAAAAGTGGCGCGGTACCGGCCTCAGCTTCCGGCTATACTTATTATGGTGCCTATATTAAATATTTACGGGAATTTGAAACGGTTATAGCCAACCGCATCCCGGAGGAGTCCGAAAATGTCAGTGGCTAAAGATCCCAAAACCGGCAAGTGGTACAGCAAATTCAGGTACACTGACTGGACCGGTAAAAGGGTGCAAAAGAAAAAAACGGGCTTCATAACCAAACGGGAAGCCCAGGAGTGGGAACGCGAATTTCTTACAAAAGCTGCTGCCTCCTGCGATATGTCGTTCGCGTCCCTGGTAGAATTGTATATGGCGGATTGTAAAACCAGGCTGCGTGCCACAACCTGGGAAAATAAGCAGCACCTTATTACAAAAAAGCTGCTGCCATATTTCGGCAGCACGCCCATAAACCAGATCACTCCGCTCATGATCCGCAACTGGCAAAATACGCTCATGGAAGCCCGGCAGCCAAATGGTAAACCGTACTCAAAAACGTACCTCAAAACCATAAACAACCAGGTTGCCGCTATCCTCAACTATGCGGTCAAATACTACGGCCTGGCTGGCAGCCCTGCGGCTGTTGCTGGCAGTATGGGGAAATCAAAAGCGGATACTATGCTGTTCTGGACCGAGGAAGAATTTAAAACCTTTATCCAGGCGGTAAACAAGCCCACGCCATACTGCGTTTTTAACATCCTGTTTTATACTGGAATCCGGGAAGGGGAATTGTTGGCGCTCAGCCTGTCGGATTTTGACTTCTCAAACAAGGTGCTGCATATCACAAAAAACTTTGCAGTGGCCAATGGCCAGGAAGTCATATACGAACCAAAAACGCCAAAAAGCAAGCGCGATATTACCCTGCCGGATTTCCTTTGCGCTATTGTTCAGGACTATGCCGGCCGGCTTCTGGAATACGATCCGGACGACCGTCTATTTCCGTTTACAAAAAGCTGGGTAAACTCCCAGCTCCGTGCCGGCTGTAAAAAATCCGGCGTCAAGAAAATTCGTGTGCATGATTTCCGTCATTCTCACGCCAGCCTGCTCATTCACATGGGCTTTCCTATCCTGGCCGTGTCGGAGCGCCTGGGGCACGAAAAGGTACAAACCACCCTGGAGCTATATGGCCATTTGTACCCGGACGTGCATGGTAATGTGGCCCAGCAGCTTCAGGACAGTGCCGCCGCTGATCTGTCTCCGGCAGCATGGCAAAATGCACAAAAAAGCCTATAATTTTGGAATGTGGTACACTTCTGGTACACTTGGACAAAATAAAAGCCCGGAATCCCAGTATTTACAAGGGTTTCCAGGCTTTTTGCAATTATTCAAACTCAATCGTTCCCGGTGGTTTGCTAGTCAGATCGTAGAATACGCGGTTAACTCCCTTAACTTCGTTAATAACACGATTCATAACCCTGTTCAGTACCTCATACGGAATCTCAGCGGACTCTGCGGTCATGAAGTCGATGGTCTTGACTGCGCGGAGTGCAACTGCATAATCGTAGGTTCTGAAGTCGCCCATGACACCTACGCTTCGCATGTTGGTGAGGGCTGCAAAGTACTGGTTTGGCATCCAGGATGGGTCTTCTCCGTGTTCTTTCTTGTAGTCGGCGGCTGCTTTGTCGACTTCTTCACGGTAGATGTAGTCTGCGTCCTGAACGATGCGTACTTTCTCTTCGGTTACTTCTCCGATGATACGGATTCCAAGACCCGGGCCCGGGAATGGCTGACGGAATACCAGTCTTTCCGGAATTCCAAGCTCCAGTCCGGCTTTGCGGACTTCGTCTTTGAAGAGGTCACGGAGCGGTTCGATGATTTCTTTGAAATCTACGAAATCCGGAAGACCGCCTACGTTGTGGTGAGATTTGATCACTGCGGATTCTCCGCCAAGACCGCTCTCTACAACGTCAGGATAGATGGTTCCCTGTGCGAGGAAATCAACTGCTCCGATCTTCTTTGCTTCTTCTTCGAAAATACGGATGAACTCTTCACCGATGATCTTACGTTTTGCTTCAGGCTCTGTAACGCCTGCAAGCTTGTCATAGTATCTCTGCTGTGCATTAACACGAATAAAGTTCAGGTCGAACTGACCGTTTGGTCCGAATACGCCCTCTACTTCATCGCCTTCGTCTTTACGAAGAAGGCCGTGGTCCACGAATACGCAGGTAAGCTGCTTGCCGATCGCTCTGGAAAGGAGTCCTGCTGCAACGGAAGAGTCAACTCCACCGGACAGTGCGAGGAGCACTTTGCCGTCGCCGACTTTTTCGCGGATCTCTTTGATGGTGTTTTCAACGAAAGCATCCATCTTCCAGTCTCCGGCACATCCACAGACACCAAGTACGAAGTTGGACAGCATGGTCTTGCCTTCTACGGTGTGAAGTACTTCCGGATGATACTGGATCGCATACAGTTTCTGATCTGCATTCTCAGCAACAGCCACCGGACAGTCTGCTGTATGTGCAGCGATCTCAAATCCCGGTGCCGGTTTGGAAATGTAGTCTGTATGGCTCATCCATACGATTGTTTTATTGGATACATTTTCGAAAATTTTGGAATCTGTCTTATCAACAAGAAGTTCTGTCTTACCATATTCGCTGACATCGGCTTTTTCAACTTTGCCGCCAAGGACATGCATCATAAGCTGTGCGCCATAGCAAAGTCCCAGTACCGGAACGCCGAGTTCAAACAGTTCTTTCTGGTAAGTCGGTGAATCTGCTTCGTAGCAGCTGTTCGGACCGCCGGTAAGGATAATTCCTTTAGGATTCATCGCTTTGATCTTCTCAAGATCGGTCTTGTAAGAATAGATTTCGCAGTATACGTTACATTCTCTGACACGTCGCGCAACCAGCTGATTGTACTGACCGCCAAAATCAATGACAATAACTAATTCTTTTTTCAAGGCTTGCCTCCTGTTTCCTGTATAATCTCTCTTTTGAATCTGATTCTCATTATAAATGAGTAAATCTACTTTTACAACGGCTAATTGCTCGCTGGAATGAATTTTTTTATTTTTCCAAAAGAAAATTTATTTCTTCTTTAGAAAAGCATCACTCTTTCTTCAATCTCTCATCACAAATTCATCACAGATTCCCGGTATAGTAATAAGCAAATAAAGCGAATGCTTTTTTACATATATTTTTCTTTTTCATACTCGCCGGGCACAGACGCCCGGCCCTCCTTCTTTTTGGAGCTTTTTTGCATTCTCTCTGTTCTCTTATTTCCAGAGATAATTTTTTCCTTCCTGATATAAAGTATTCATTGCCAGACGAACACCCACTTTCTCTGTCATAGGATCTTCAATTCCGATAGAAAGACGATATCCCTTTTTCAGAAGGCTGTTCAGTTTCTCTGTCTTCAGTGTGGTTGAGGTTGATGTTTCTTCTTCCGGAAGCACAGACGACATTTTTATTTCGATATTTTTCTTTTCGACAAGTTTTCCCTTCTCATCTTCAATATAAATATATGCCGGCCAGTCTTTATATAGTGGTGCCACTCCTGAATTTTCCCAGATAAGCTTCAGACTGCTGCTGTTTCGGGTGCTTTTTAGTTCTGACTTTGAAATCCACAGACGATACCCCATGTTTTTGAGGACTTCTTTGTATCCTTCTGCATAATCCTCATCCGGGATCTTCGGGCCCAGAAAGGTTGTATGTGCTTCACGGATCATTTCCACAGTCTCTGACAGATCTGTGTCCATCATCTCCTCCATCGAGAAAGAACTTGTAAATTCTCCGCCGGATGGTGCGGTTTTCCAGAAATCCTTCATGGACACCATTGCATTTTTTTCACCTGTCTGATCATACTCACCGCCATTGCTAATCCAGTCAAGCCAGCTCTGGGTTCCCTGTGGATGTCCGGTCATATCATTATATAACCCAAATCCATGTTTTTTTGCAGCAGCAAATGGTCTCCGCATGAGAATCATGGCATCCGGAAAGGCCTCCATCCATGGGAGAATATATTGTTCTCTTACCTCTTCTCCCGGAATCCTCTGAATTCCCTCGCTGTAGTTTACATGCCACTCTCCCCAGTGTCCAAGGCTTCCAAGCTCAATATAACTGATCAGCCCATCCTGCCCCAGGTGCTCTCCAAGTGCCTTTACTGCCTGCTCATGACAGGAAATGATCGTCGGATTGTTATAATCTGGAGCAAAGCCTTTCCCATATCCTCCGGCATACCATTGACCGGCTTTTCCACTTTTTTCGTACAGCCATTCCGGTATGTCCATATGCTCTTCCTGTCCCGGAATATCACAGACGAATCTCAATACCAGATGCTTCCCCTCGCTTTTCCATCGTGCGAGCTGATTTTTTTTCTCGATGGCCTCCCAGTCATAAACACCCTCCTCCGGTTCCAGTTCTGCCCAGGTAATGTCCATATACAAAAGAGAAATGTCTTCCGAAACTTTATCATACCAGGCATTTCTCGCATATCCCATAAGCGGATTCCCGAAAGCCACCTGGCTTTCCTTATATTCTTTTACTGTCTTTTGTCTGCTAAGCCAGAACATTTCCACTCCTGCTGCCAATACCACTGTCAGAATCACGCTCAGACACAGTATTGCTCTTTTTTTAATCATCCTGTTCTCCATTATACTTATTATACGTCTCCCAGCGGCTTCAAAGATCCTGCCTTCGGATATCTGTATCCATCTCAGTTTATAATATTTTACCCTGAGCAGATGCTTATTGCAAGAACAACGTTACTGTTCACGGTAACAGAATAACGCAGCTTTCCCTCTTTTTTGGAGTTATTTTCTTGTATGAGATTTTGCCGGATGTTATAATTCTTTCTGTATAGAACTGTACTTTTCAGAAAGGATTTTTTTATGTTCAAATGTCAAGAAGGCTATGCCCTTCGTAAAATAAAAGGTGTCAGTTACATTCTCCCTTTCGGACAGCAGATTGCCGACCAGCGTAAAGGAACCATCCTGAACGAAACCAGTGCTTTTCTGTGGAATGTGATCCAGCATAATGAAGGTGCTGACCTGGAAATGCTGACCGAAATGCTTGCACGCAGATATGGACTTGCGGAGGAGGATTTTCCCATGCTCCGCGAGGACATTCTTGATTTTCTGCGGCAGCTGCAGTCCATGGGAATGCTGACCGAAACTCTTCGTCTTCAGTCGGAAGAAGTCTCCTTATGCATCCTGATCGCAGGGCTTCGCCTTCACTTCCATGGCGCTTCGCAGCTTTTCTCCGGATACTTCGATAAGTTCCGCGAAATGAATCCTGCGAAAGATGCAGACCAGGAAATTGAGTTTTTTACAACTCCGCCAGCCAGCAAATCTTATGGAAAAGTCCTCCTTCGCAATTCAGATATGACAATTTTAGAAAACCCTGACCGCTATGTGATTCTTTTCCCGCAGATGTCAAACATTCATCAGGTACATATGAGTCTGGACGGAAGTTACGTGAGATTCTACTGTACTCCGGAAACCTCTGAATCAGCACAGGAAAATATTTTTCATGCGATCCGGCTCTTTTTCCTGTTTGCTGCACAAAAGCACGGGAAATTTGCCATTCATTCTGCATCGATTCTTTATAAAGAAAAAGCATGGCTGTTCTCCGGACATTCCGGTATGGGTAAATCAACACACACCAAAATGTGGCATGATCTTCTGCAGACTCCATATCTGAACGGTGATCTCAATCTCCTTGGCATGGAAAACAGCAAAATTATCGTCTACGGGATTCCATGGTGCGGAACTTCCGGGATTTATACGACCACTGATCATGAGCTTGGCGGTATCGTCCTTCTCGGACGCGATCCGGAGAAAGATTTTCTTCAGGAGCTGTCTCCTTCAGAAAAAGTCATCCGGATTATGCAGCGCATGATCTCCCCTTCCTGGAAAGAACGCTTCTTCTCCATGAACCTTGACTTTGCGGAAAAAATTGCCGGACAGGTGCCGATTCTGCATCTGCTCTGCACCAGAAATCCATCTGCTGTTTATACAGTTCAGAGGAAAATAGATGCTCTGGAGGAACCACAATGAGAGAGAAACTCCAGCTTATCATGAAACATCTCAGACAGGGAAGCCTCCAGAAAATGTGGAAACAAACCATATGGATCTACCAGTATGGCAGACGTTACTGGAAATCTATGATTCTCTATACACTGCTGGGTGTTATGGGATCCTGTGTTTCACTTGCTTCCAGCCTGATCTCCAAAGATCTTGTCGATATCATCACAGGTCATCAGACCGGACGTCTGCTGTCCACCTTTGCAGCAATGATCGGCTTTGCGATTGCAAATCTTCTGGTCTCACAGGCATCCGGTTATGCTTCGACCTTTATCAGTCTTAAGGTTGACTCCGAGATCAAGAACGATATTTTTGCAAAAATGCTCGTCACGGACTGGGAATCTCTGACGGAATATCACACCGGTGACCTTGTTACCCGCTGGAGCTCGGATGCTTCCAATATTTCCAGCGGTATTCTGAACTGGGTACCAAACCTGATCATCTATACCTTCCGGTTCATCAGTGCTCTTGCGGTTGTTCTGTATTACGATCCGACCTTTGCCCTGTTTGCACTTCTCGGTATCCCGTTCAGTGCCCTGATGTCGCGTCCGCTGCTGCGCAGAATGCGGAACAACAACCAGAAAAGTGCTGCCATGAATGCCAAAATGTATGGTTTCAATCAGGAGGCTTTCTCCAATATCCAGACGATCAAGGCATTTGATCTGATCCATTTTTATACGGACCGGCTCAAAACGCTCCAGAAGGACTATATCAGCATGCGTCTGGAATTCCAACGAATGTCGATCCTGACCTCTGTCCTGATGTCGATCGTTGGTTTTATCGTATCCTACAGTCCAATGTTGTCCGTTGGATTCTGATGGTATCCAAGATTTATAACTAATCCTGAATTATTCACGGCAAAGCCGTGATCGTGGCTGAAAGCCACATAGTTACTGT